>VFSW01008199.1_pt1 | contig 15040 bp, 15 predicted proteins | sample 5358111 | NCBI WGS metagenome assembly VFSW01 (sample SAMN11554181, study PRJNA540505) | mine drainage metagenome | isolation source: sediment from site ElyBrook_90M | place: USA: Ely Copper Mine, Vershire, VT | collected 2017
GTGCAGGAAGTGGCACCGGTCGAGCTCCAGGTGAGGGTAGAGGCAGTGTTGTATGCGACAGGGTTAGGAGAGGCGGAGAAAGTGGCAGTGGGGGCAGGCAACGCGCACGAGTTGGAGTTTTCGATCCAGGCAGTATTGTTGCAGGCGTAATTACAGGAACCTTGGGTGTATCCGGAGGCACAGGAGCCACCTGATCCTCCACTTGGTGTTAGAGGAAGGCTGCAGTTGCTGATGAGAGTGGCGGCGCAGGGGTTCCCAACAACTGTTACGTTCACAGTATTCGTTGCGCTACCTCCGGAACCGGTACAGCCAAGAGTATAGCTGAAGATGCCCGAAGAGGCTGGAGTGACAACTTGAGTTCCGTTAGGAACAGCCTTGCTCCCACTCCAATCCCCGCTCGCCGTACAGCTGGTTGCGTTGGTCGTCGTCCACAAGAGTGTAGAGGAACCCCCCTGAGTGAAGGATACCGGACTTGCAGAGATGCTGACGGTGGGAGCCGCAGGAGCCGCAACCGTAAGGGGAATTGATTGAACTGCCGGGACGTTGTATTGGTCGAGCCTGGTTGATATGGAGAGATTAAACGAGCCAGGGCTCGAAGGAGCAGCTGCAGTGTAGGTGTGCGTAAGACCTGAGGGGAATGACCCGATCGAGTAGCATCCGGCAAGGTTTCCTGTATACGAAGAGCCGTTGGTGCTTAAATAGACGCTCGTACAGCCATCTCCTTGGGGAGAGTCGTCGCTATGGATGTTTAGAGTAACGGTGATGGTTTGCCCCGGTAGGTAGGTGTTGGCATCGGTGGAGAACGTGAAATAAACGTTACTCGCCTGAGCGCCATCGGTGGCAAACAGCCTGAATTGTGTGGCCCCGGCTTCGGCATAGTGAGCAAAACCAATTCCACCGACCAAAAGAAGAAGAGCGGAGAGCAACAGCAAATGTCTTCGCCCAAAATGACCGATTGCTTTCGGTGTACCGGAGCTACGAGAGAAAATAGGTGTGGGCATAACGAGTAGTTTTAATGACAGTCGAGCTCCACCTTAATAAACCCCATGCACACTGCCGCCGCCTTCGCATTGCCGGTGTCATAATCCATAGTCCATGAGAGTGCTCCCGCCTGCCCTGCGGCACGGAAGAAGCCATGGCCATCTCGCGTAATCCCATCTTCGGTGAAGCCGGGCGGCGAAGAGGTTCCAAAGAAGTCATTGGCGGCTGAAAGGAAAGCGTTCGCACTCGCTGGATCAAGACCGGTCTGAGAGTCTACCCAGGTTTGAGCATTCGAGATGGGTGAATTGTCCCAGAGATGGCGCGCACACATCGTGTAGTCGGCGGGCACTTTGGGGATATGTTCGGGCACAGAGATAAGGGTCTTGGTCACGCATGCGCCTGAGGGGAGTACTGCCGTTTGGCGGATATTCTTGTGACCGGAAACACCAAACGCTACGGCGGCGACCGCCACGGCTAGCACAATAACCGCGTAAAGGAGAGTTCTGCTGGGAGCAAAGCCTCCCCTCTTCGTTCCAGAAGGGATATCGCCTAGAATATCAGGAGGTGGCATATACACCGGAATTGTAGAACGGGTGATAAGGTAACGCAAAGGCTGGGTGTGGAGAACTCTCTACCTATCTCAGCAGGGAAAGATTGGGTTTAGTGAATAACTACAACGCAGATTCTGCTTACGAGCCATCCAACTGATTAATGTCCTGCTGAAATTATGCGGCGAATCCCATCACGCCGTCGCCGTAGAGTATTAGTATCCGTTCAAGATGTTGATTTCTTGCTGGAAGTCGGTGGCAAACTTCATCACGTTATCGCCGTAGGGGGCGAAGGCGGGGTTCTGGTAATAGCCGCCGGCGAAATATCTGAGTGCGGCGGTGCGTTCTGCGGCCGGAGTCTGCGCGTCGGCGCCGAGATCCGTCATGTAAAGCGCAATGGCGGTGAATGCGTCGAGATTGTCCCAGGGATTTGCGGGCGAGCTCTGATGTCCGGCGAGCTTCGCGATGCGATCTTGATAGGACGTCCAGGTGGAGGGGATGAATTGTGCCGGCCCCATTGCCCCGCCGTAGCCGCTCGATTGCGGACAGGAGACGGGCATGGAGAACGCGTCGAAGCCGAGCACGGAAGTGATAGCCATGAACGGGTCCACGTCGCGGGAGGGCTTCATCACGCCCCGTATGAGCGTGCCGGTATTCTTGCCCTTGCCGTCGCCCTTGTTAGGAGAATTGGTGAGGAGGCATTGGCCGACATTTGCGCCGAGATTTGTTTCCTGCTTAAGGATGCCCAAGATGAACGCCGGGCGGATGCCGGTCGCCGCTCCCGCCTGCTTTGCAAGCGTGATGGCGGTCGGGAGCGGTATCTGCCCGCCGCCGCCGGCAAGCTCGAAGAGTTCGGTGCGAATTTGCGAGGCGGTCTTTTGATTTGTCGCGATGATCCTCTGGTAATTCGCCTCGATGCCCTTGGTTTGGGCGAGTAATTGTTGTTTTTCATTTTGCTGAGCCTGCACCGCCTGTTCGGCAATCTGTTGAACGGTCTGGAGCTGTTGTTGCTCGGCGAGCCTTGCTTGGAGCGCCTCTTTTTCCATTTCAGTTGAAGAACTTGTTTGCTGGATTTGGTTAAAGGAGTCGGCGAGCGAGCTCTTGATAGAAGCGAAGGCGTCAAGATCGCTGAAAAATCGGGAGACATCCTGCGAGCCGAGTGCGACATTGATGACCGAGTAGCCGTCGAGCATCTGGGTCTGCCGCATGATTTGTGCGAGCGACTCCTTCTCCGCCGCTAACTGCGCTGAGAGTTGTGAGAGGGTCTGGTTGTGCACACCGATGTCGCCGTTTAGTTGGGTGATGGTGAGATTAATCGCTTGGATTTGGAGTTGGGTCCTCTTAATCTCCGCATTGAGGGCGTCAATTTGAGTCTGGAGCGTCTGGTGCTGATTTTGTGCCGTGTCGAGCAGGCTTTGTTGTACGGCGATTTGACTCTCGATGTCGTTCAGCTGATTCTGAAGCGCCTGCTGGCGATTCACTACCGCCTGCGTCACGCTCTGTGCCAGCGTCGCGCAAGGCGCGACGAATAAAGCGCATCCGAGAACAAAAGATAAAAACCGGCGCATTGTCCGGTCATTTTAACACGATGGGTAAGCCGGACTAGGCGCCGGGCGCCGCTCCTGCCGCCGCCTCTTATCCCGCTACTACTTCTTCCTTACCCTTCTTCTCCACTTCAATTGAAGCGAGGTCAGACGGCGCGGCCACTTCTTCCTTTTCCTCGACGACCTCTTGCACGAGCGCGACCACTTCACTGGGCTCGATAGCGAGCTCGACGCCCGCGGGAAGCTTCAAGTCTTTCGCGTGTATTCGGTCGCCTATATTCACAAGAATCGAGAGGTCAACAGTAATGTTGGAGGGGAGATTCATCGGATCTGCCGCGACCTCGAGTTCGTGGAGCACCTTCACGAGATTCGCACCTGCCTCCACCGCAGGCGAGACGCCTTCGAAGACGAGCGGAATGGCGACCTCAACTTTCTGTCCCTTGGTAACAGCATAGAAATCGACGTGGCGCGGAAGATTCGTGAGCGGGTCGAGGTCGACCTCGTGGATGAGGGTCGGGAGTGCCTCGCCGAGACCGGTAAGCGAGACGATGGTCGCCTCGCCGGCCTTGCGCAAGATCTTTTCAAAAGCGCGCGCCACAATCGAGACCGGCGTTGCAGTCTGGTGTGCGCCGTACACGACTCCGGGGATTATTCCAACACGACGAAGCGCGGACGCCTTCGCGCCCTTATCTGTGCGCTTTTCAACCGCGAGGGTAAGCATAATGCTCGACTATAACGCACTCGCCCTCATCCCGCAACAATCCGAATAGAGGACCTCCGAGGTGCTCTATGGGTTTAGTTGAGCGCGGCGGAGACTTTAGCGAGACGACCAAGGAAGGCCGAACGGGCCGATGAGACATTTTCCTCCTTCCCTTTCCAGAGGGCGAGCGCTTCTTCTTGGAGTGCACGCGCATAGGAGAACGTGAGCGGCCACGGAGCATTGACCGTTTTCGCCCGCCGAGCTATCGCCGCGAGATTCTCGGTCGCCTCGTCTGGCGTCTGTCCGCCGGAGAGGAAGACAATACCGGCGACCTGCGGCGGAACATTTTCCATAAGGACCGCGAGCGTATCCTCGGCAACCTCTTCGGGCGTGTCGTGCTTGCCGCTTTCGCTCCCCGAGAGCGCCATGGACGTTTTCAAAATAATCCCCGCACGGTCAACCGAAAACTCGTCGAGCACGGAAAAGAGTGTTTTGAGCGTCTCGGCGATAACCGCGCGAGCGCGAGCGCGGCTGTGCTTCCCTTCATGCAACACTTCCGGCTCCAGGAGCGGCACAAGGCCGGCCGCTTGCGCCTCCTTCGCGTAACTCGCGAGGCGTTTCGCGTTCTCGTGAAGCGCCTGCGCTGAGGGCAATGTGTCGCCGTCGATGCGGACGACCGCCCGCCACTTGGTAAAAACCGCTCCCTGTTTCTTGAACTCAAGTAGCCGCTCGGAAAGGCCGATGAGGCCGTTGGTGATGAATTCTTGCGGGCTCGCGCTAAAGGGTTCGGTACCGAGATCGACTTTCACGCCCGGGCTTACGCCGCGCGACGCAAGTGATTCTGAGAATAATTTCTTGTCATTTCCTTTTTCAAGCAACGTCTCGGAAAAGAGAATGACGCCTGAAAGATAGCGCTCTATCTCCGGCGCGCGGAGGAAGAGGGCGCGGTACTGCCGACGCGTCTCCGCACTCGCGGGAACGCCATAATTCGCCAACCGCGTCGTCGCGGTGTGCACACTCTCATCCGCGGCGAGGATTCCTTTGCCTTTGACGAAGAGCGAACGCGCTATTGCGACAAGATCAGTCATGCGCGTATGGTACCATGCTAGGATATTCTTATGGACTTTATTGCAATCGGCGACACGGTCGTTGACGAGTTTATCAGTCTGAAAGAGGCGCAGGTGAACTGCGACATTAATCACGAAGCGTGCACTATCTCGATGCGCTGGGGCGATAAGATCCCATACGAATCTGCCGAGCTGGTGCCGGCCGTCGGGAACGCCGCAAATGCCGCGGTCGCCGCCGCGCGCCTTGGTCTCTCCACCGGATTTATTTCAAACGTCGGGAAAGACCAGTTCGGCGAGAAAATCATTGCGGTACTTGCGCATGAGGATATTGATACGACCTATGTCGCCGTGAACGACGGCGTCCCGACGAATCATCACTACGTGCTCTGCTACGAGGCTGAACGCACCATTCTCATCCGACATGAGAACTATTCATACCATTTCCCTCAGGAGCTCCCCGCGCCGAAATGGATGTATCTCTCCTCCGTCGCCGAACACACGGAGACATTCCACGACGAGCTCGCGGCGTGGCTCGGGAAACATCCGGAAACAAAGCTCGTCTTCCAGCCCGGCACCTTCCAGATGAAAATGGGCAAAGAACGGCTCGCGCCGCTCTATGCCGTGGCGGAAGTGGTTGCGGTAAATAAGGAAGAAGCCGAGCGCATTCTCGGACTCGGCGAAACGGATATCAAAGAACTTTTGCAGAAGATGCGCGCGCTCGGCCCCAAGATAGCGCTCATTACCGACGGACCAAACGGCGCGTACGTATATGACGGTACCGCTATGCTCAAGGTTCCCGCCTATCCGGACCAGAAACCGGCAGTTAACCGCACCGGTGCTGGCGACGCAATGACCTCAACCTTCGCTATCGCTCTTGCTCTCGGCAAGCCGCTCGCCGAAGCACTGCTGTGGGGGCCGGTGAATTCAATGTCGGTCATTCAGCACGTCGGCGCGCAGAAAGGCCTTCTCTCACGCGAAGCATTGCTGAAGTTCCTCGCTGACGCCCCGGCAGACTATCGCGCCGAACCCTTCTAGTAGATCGAAGCACTACTACCGAACTCGGTAACAATCGTATTTGAATTGGCGACGTGAATGATGAGCAGTGCCGCACCCGCACCCGCAATGGTGATAAGTAGCACAGCGAAATAGGAGTTTATTTTGTCCTTCACACCTCTATTATATAGATATAAACGCACGCGCGGCTTCCTGTATGTGGAGAGCGTCAAGCCCGTAGTGGGCGAGGAGCTCTTCGGGAGAGCCTGATTGTCCGAATTGGTCCTGTATGCCGAGTCTCCGGACCGGCGTTGGGTGTCGCTCTCCAAGGAGTTCTGCGACGGCGCTTCCGAAACCGCCCGCCGCCTGATGTTCTTCAATGGTCAGGACGCGGCCCGCCCGCTTCGCCGCGTCGAGTACCGCCGCCTCGTCAAGCGGCTTAACCGTTGGCACATGGAGCACGAGTGATTCGATACCCTTTTCGGCGAGCGCGCGGGCCGCCACGAGGGCCGCATGCCCGAGCGAGCCTGTAGAGAGAATCGCTATTTTCGGCGCATCGGAGGACCAGAGCATAAGCGCCTTTCCAATCTGGAACGGCGTCTCCCTCGTAGTGAAGACCGGTGTCGCCGCACGACCGAACCGCAGATACACCGGCCCATCAGTCTGCGCCGCGGCGACGACCGCCTTGCGGGCCTCCTCCGCATCACCTGGAACGATGACCGTCATCCCGGGGAGCATGCGCATCATGCCGATGTCTTCCAACATCTGATGCGTTGCGCCGTCAGGACCGACCGAGACGCCCGCGTGCATACCGCAAATCTTAACTGACACTCGGTTGAGCGCGATAGTCGTGCGGATTTGTTCATAATTGCGGCCGGGATTGAACGCCGCATAACTCGCGATGAAGGGAATCTTGCCCGCGGCGGCCATACCGCTCGCCACCGTCGCCATATTCTGTTCGGCAACGCCCATTTCAATAAAACGCTCCGGAAATACTTTTTCAAATTCCTCCGCACGTGTTGACTCTTTCAAGTCGGCGCAGAGCACTACGACACGCGAATCTATCTTCCCTGCCTCCACACTACCCGTACCGAAACCGTCGCGCGTTGGCTTCTGTTCTATATCGTCTGCAAAGACATTCGCAGAGAGCTTGGCGTCAGCGTTTAGCATAGCGGGGGGTGGCGGTGATCTTCAGATTGAGAGCATCAGAAAGTCTTTGCACAAAAGCAAGCGTTGGATTAGAACGACCTGTCTCGAAACGAGCGATGGCGGATTGCTTAGTACCGATTTTCTTCGCGAGTTTCGCCTGTGTCATGCCGCGTTTCGAGCGAGCGCGAATCAAGGCCTCAATAATCGCAAATTCAAGTTCAAGTTCATCATACGCCTTCTTAAAACCGGGCTTTTTTATAAGCCGGCGATTAAGTTCTTCGTGTGTAATGAATTTAATCTTTTTCATACAATTGAATATAACATATACGTTATATACCCGCAATGAACATGACGCGCGCTCGAAGCGCATAGTCGATATTTCTACGGCTTAATTGCTCAGTTTTCTTGAAAAAGGCATGCACAACAATGGCCTGTCCGCTGTGGAAAAAATACAGCAGGCGAATTTGGGCGGCCCCGACAATACGCAACTCAAAAATACCGTTCTCGATCGATTTCGAGAACGGCATTCGTAATTCATGTCCGCGATCCCTAAGGAGGTCAAGCATTCTCTTTGTGCGGGCATTAAGTGGTACATCGAGAGCCTCAATAAACACATATGCCTTAGGTAAATAAACGATATTCATACAAATCGGGAAATATACGGCCAAACGAGCCATAAAGTTAGACCCGATGATTTATTTAGCATAGGTTAAGCATATTCGTGGGGGACCGAACCCTTCATAGTCCGGATTTCTTTCAAAAATCGCTTTCCTTCCTCTTTGGTCGGCGGCTTGCCGTGCCACCGGTAGTCGAACTCGATTTCCGGCACACCCTTGCCGGGAATGGTATGCGCGATGATGAGGGTCGGCTTCTCGTAAATGGCCTTCGCCTCATCAACCGCCTGCACGAGCTCCGCGATGTTGTGCCCGTCGACCTCGAGGACGTGCCAGTTGAACGCGCGATACTTGTCTGCGATGGGCTCAAGCGGCATCACGTCTTCGGTCATCCCGTCTATCTGAATATTGTTGCGATCCATCACCGCCGTCAAATTCGAGAGTTTATGCTTCCCGGCGAACATGACTGCCTCCCAGGTATTTCCCTCTTCCTGTTCGCCGTCGCTCATCACGCAATACACGCGCTGTTTCTTGCCGTCCATGCGAAAGGCATATGCGATACCGGCGGCTTGCGAGAGACCCTCACCCAAGGGGCCGGACGTCGTTTCAAGCCCAGGAAGGCGGGTTCGCTCCGGATGTCCCTGAAGCCGACTACCGAACTTCCGGAGCGTAAGACATTCGGTGACCGGGAAATAGCCCGCGTGCGCCATCGTCGCATAGCGCACGGGACAGGTGTGGCCGTTTGAGAGTATGAGCCGGTCTCGCCCCTCCCACTCTGTTTTCTTCGGGTCGTGCGCGAGTATATGGAAATAAAATGCCGTGAAAATGTCGGCCATGCCCAAAGGGCCAGCGGTGTGTCCGCTTCCTGCATGGACCAGCATCGTAATAATCGTCTCGCGAATGGCTTCCGCCTGCTTCACGAGCGCGCGCACCTGTTCATCCGTGAGTGCCATTTCTCTAGTATAACTCACACGCCGTAGGAGTTTTTAAGATCTTCGAATGCGGCGAGCGTGCTGATTGGGTCGTCCGCACGCGCGATGGCGGAGCCGATGATGAGGTTGGTGACACCGAGCGAGATAAACTTCTTTGCATTTTCAAGCGAGACGCCGCCGTCGACCTGCACCGGCAAGTCGGGATGCTGCGCGCGAAACACCCGCACCTTCTCAAAAACGCGTTCGTCGAAGGGCTGGCCCTGCCGTCCGATTTGCGCGATGCCCATGAATTGCACATATTCTATCTCCTCAAGGCAGGGCTCTATGAGCGCGAGATCGCTCCCGATGTTCAGGGCAACACCGAAGGATATGAGCCCGGTCGCAAAGTTGGCACCGGGACCGTAGCGCCTCCGAGCGAACGCTAAGAGTCGCGGCAGGTCAGCAACACTCTCGGCATGGAAGGTGAGACGGGTCGCGCCGAGCGCGAGCCAGTCTTCTGCCGCACGCTCGGCATCAACACACATAAGATCAATTTCATACGTGACACGGTCGGGACGCGGGAGCATCTCGCCCTGCTTGATCATAGCGCGCATCTCTTCCGGAGCGGTGTAGGGCCACGATGCGGGCTCTGCGAATTTCCCGTCGACGATATCAATCTGCACTCGTTCCACTGAAGGAATCTTGGCAAAGAACAAAAGCTTCCCTTTTAAATCTTCACACGAGGAGGGAAGTACTGCTGGAACGGTGATGCTCATATTAAAACTTAGCGAGGCGGCGTATGTGGCGCGGCGTCTCTGAAAAAGGCGTCTCGAGGAAGATGCGCACCGCCTCGCTGGCCACTTCTCCCGAGACAAACCGCGCGCCGATGGAGAGTATGTTCGCGTCGTTGTGGAGCCGCGGTAGGCGCACCACGTCGTATCCGTCTTCTGAGCGATTACCTTCGATGTTGAGCGAGGAGATTACGCGCATAGGTCCGTAGAACACGGCCGCGCGGACTCCCGGTATACGATTCGCGCACGTCGCTTCTCCCTGTCCGCTCCCGCCGACGATGATACCCCGTATCTCTCCCGAGGACGCGACGCGTTTCGCGAGCGGCGTCATGAAGTCCGGATAATCGTCGTCTCGGTTGTATTCGAATGAACCCAGGTCCTCTACGTCATGACCGAGTGTGCGGACGTACTCAACGAGCGCCTCTTTAAGCGCAAATCCGGCATGGTCAGAGGCGATAAGTATCTTAGACATTGGCGGCCTTTAGTACGTGTCGTACCAGGCTCTCAGTATACCCCATCTCGTTATCATACCAGGCGAGCACCTTCACGAGATTCCCATCAACTACGCGCGTCATGGAGAGATCCACGATAGAGGCGTGGGGCTCGCCGACGATATCGCTTGAAACCAGTTCCTCGTCAGTCGTTGTGAAGATTCCCTCCCAGCGCGACTTCGGGGCGGCGGCGCGCAACAGGTCATTTACCTCTTCTTTCGTCGTTGGGCGCTTCGCGATGAAGGTTATGTCCGCGATGGATCCGGCCGGAACCGGCACCCGGAGCGAGATACCGTCAAACTTACCTACAAGCGGCGTGTATGCCTGCGCAACCGCAGTCGCGGCGCCGGTCGCGGTCGGCACGATATTTTGCGCCGCCGCTCTTCCCTCCCGCATATCCTTTTTCGCGGGACCGTCGACGATGGACTGGCTCGCGGTGTACGCATGCGTCGTCGAGAGCACCGCTTTTTCTATACCAATGGACTCATCAAGGATGGCGATGACCGGGCTCGCGGCATTCGTCGTGCAGGAGGCGTTTGACGAGACCTCGCAGGTCGCGAGTTTTTCTTCGTTCACGCCCATGAGCACCGTAGCACCGTCTCCCTTCGCCGGCGCCGAGATGACGACACGCCTGGCACCCGCTGTGATATGTGCCTGTGCCCTATCGAAATCAGTGAAGAATCCCGTGGACTCGACGACAACATCAATCCCCAGACTTTTCCAGGGCAGATTCTTCGGATCCTTTTCCGAAAGGAATTTCACTTCCCTTCCGTCAACCATGAGGTTCCCGTCCTTCGTTTCAACCGAGAAGGGTGCGGTGCCATACACCGTGTCATGTTTGAGGAGATAGGCGAGATTCTCGAGCGAGCCGAGGTCGTTCACCGCCACAATCTCAACGCCGCGCCCGTGGGAGCGGCGCACAAATGCGCGACCGATGCGCCCGAACCCGTTAATAGCAATACGTGTGGACTTCATAGATACAGCGTTTTTATGATGAAAATATATAAACGGCCTCTTGAGTATAGCATCGGCTATCCCCGCTGTGGAAAACTGCCTGGACCCCGCCGGTGGTCAGATATCAAATCGAAGCGTCTTCAGGATCGACGCCATCTCAGCGTCTTGAGACGCGTAGGCCGTAAACTCGAAGAGGTGGAAATCCCGAATGAACCACGTCTCGCTCGAATCACCGATGAGTGGTGCAACACTCATGAAGTGCACCGCGTGGACGTTATCTCCTAGGATGACTTCCACTGGGCTTTTCACGACGCCGGACGGAATATCCAGCTTAAAACGTTCCGGTGTGATAGTGGTGCCGGAGTACGCTGTGATAAAAATCTGAAATCCCGCGAGCTCGCCCGGCTTCTGAAACACGACTGTCATCCCGCCGCCCCGTTCTTGGAACTCCCTTACCGAGTAACCGCTCGGATATATGAATGAGAAGTGATACGTGCTGCTGTAATACTCCTTACTACCCGGTGCGGATGTCGTGATAGCTCCTGAGGTGAGAGGTACTTCGACCCCTCCGTCCGAAGCTGCTGTATTTGACGTCGTCTGATTCGTCAACGAGGCTACCAAGTTCCACGAATCGGTATGGGTAGCGAGAAGCACATATGCGCCCGTCACGACTGCGATGGCGAGAAGCACTCCAGATACCAACTGTCGTCGATTCTTCATATTCGATACTGTCTATCCGTTACTGTAGCCGCACGCCATATAAGCGGACCCCGAGGAGTCGAATAATGCGAGCGGAGGTACTGGAAGGAGGAGCAACACTCCCCGTATTCGCTACCAGTCCTACCATGACACTTGCGCTCCCTCCTGATGTAGATTGCTCCATCAAATCTACTAAGTCCCCCGCGTTCACCGATACCGAACCAGTACAGTTATTTATGGTTGTAGTACCAAACAGTGTACAGACCAGGGAAGAATCAGCACCGTTCACCCGTAGTGTTGTTGTGGCTGTACGTCCTGTCCCTATATTGGTAAAGGATTTCAATTCCATACCAGTGAAAGTCATGGCGGCGGGAACCATTGCTGTCGGTGTTGCTTCGACTGCATAAGAAGTTGCTCCCATATTTCCCGAAATCGGATTGTAGTTGGCAACACCAGTACCTGGTGAGAGAGCAATAGCCATCAAGTCAAAGTCTCCCGCGACGGTCGGGACGAAACGGACACCGAACCCGCCATTCATTGTATTGGTAGGTGCGGTAGCTGATGGTGCTTGGCCTAACGTAAGTAAGTCTCCCTGCGCCAGGGTTACACTGTCGCTCGTGTCGCCGCAGTGGTTGAGGTTGGGTGATTGTATAGTACAGAGAAGTGTGGAAGTTGCGTTGTTCTGAATAATGGATATCTGATAACTTCCTGACCCGATAGATGAGGTGGTCGCTTGCAGTTGGTCCATAGTCCCCGCTTCGGGCATAACAAAAGCCCCCGATGAAAGGTAGCCACCTGTGTTTATGCCGTTAATCCCGTTAGGGATATAATAGCGTCCGTATGCTTTGCTTCCCGCGTTTTGTGCAGAGGAAATAAAGATAGTGTCATTCGCCACGGTGGGAGTAAAGACGGCTGACCAGCTCGCCGAGGAACCAGCGGGAGTGCCACCAACCATCAGATAGAATTGAACGTAATCCCCTACCGCAACCGTAACGGTATGCGTGCTGTCGGTGCATGAGTGTGAACCTGACGCGATGGTGCAGGTGTCTGAGGTGTTGAGACCGTTGTTTTGTAGTGTCAGAGTACGCGTTGCGGTACCCCCAGGCACATTGGCTACATAAAAAGTGATGTCGGAGAATGTCCCTGACACGGGCATGGCTGATGGTTTAGTGGCGCTGTTGGTGAAACTTCCGAAACCTCCCAGACCACGAGCCACATTGGATGATATTGTACCCGTGTTGCCTCCAATGAGTATTTGCGTGGTGGAAGTTGCGTGAGTAAAACTCGGTACTACAAGAACCAGCAGTGAGAGTATTGTCAGACCGCCGAGGATTTTTATTACCTGTTTCATATCAGTACGTCAGAGCCACTTGCACCATGGGTTGAATCCCGCTCGATGCTGATGAGCGCCGTGAACTTTTGGGTGATGCAATCTTTCATACTGATCTTCATTTTATAATACATGGTCCTCATGGAGTCGTCGTGCTTGCCGTCGTCGTTGGCGCGGGAGCAGGGGCGACGACGCTCACCGCCCGGGAGGCGCTACCGGTGTTTCCTGCCGCATCAGTAGCGCTGTAGGTGAGCGTATAGAGGCCGGCGGTCGCGGTGTCTACGGTGCCGGTAACGACAATCTTCGCTGTCAAGTTGCCGTCAACGTTATCTACCGCGGTCGCACCCGGGTCGGTGAAGGTGGCACCGACATTGATTTGCATCGCGGCATGGCCGAGAAGCGTAATGACCGGCGGTGTGATATCGGTTGGCGTGGTTGAGGCAGTAGTCGTTGCGGTTGACGTTGTTCCCGACGAAGTGGTTGCTTGAGTCGTAGTCGTCGTTGGGCTCGAGGTTGCAGTCGTCGTGGTTGTAGTTGTCGGCGTTGATGTCGTATTCGTTGTGATTGTGGTAGTTGATGGGCTTGTCGAACCAGTGGTCGTGGTCGGCGTAGAGATTGTGATTGTGGTCGTGGTCGGCGCTGGGGCTGTGCCATTACTCAAGATAACGCTCGGTCCAGTATCGGTCGTGGTCGCGGTGCTGGTTGCGAACTGTCCTTCGGTCTGGACGAGGAAATAGTCGAAGGAGACGTCAGATGTCTGCGGCGCAGAGAGAACGAGGCGGAAGGAGCCGACCTGTTTATCGGACACGTACCAAGTACCCGTGAGTTGCGAATTGAAGGTGACAAAGACCTTGGTCGTGGGCACAACATAGGCATTGTTGACCTGCGCAACCGTGTTCCCTGAGAGGATAGTGACGGTACCCGCCGAGCTCGTGCCCGCAGAGTTCGTCGCCGCAACGAATTGGTCGGCAATCAATGTACCGAACTGGGCGAGACCGCTCTTGATAAAGACGCCGACGGAGTCGAGCGCGCTCGCAAGACTTGTGGTGGAGAGGGTTATCGGTGAGGCGCTCGCCGCTTTCACTGCTCCGCTCTCAAGCGCGGCGACGCGCGTCTCGAGCGAAGTGATGCGCGTATTCTGCGCGGTAATCGCCGTAGCAAGCGCGGCGACACCCGAAAGGTTATACGTCGCAAGCTTGTAGAGATCGACGGTACTACTGGCGGTGATAACCGAAGAGGGGAGCGACGCCGTGACCGTAGTGGAACCGAATGTAAAGCTTGCCGCGGGCATCTGCGTCGTTTCAAATGAAGATGCGGAGACATCACCCGAGACCGCTAGATTCCCGCCCGAGGCGGCGGCAGTTCCGATACTGAAATCCCCCGCCGCACCAACAGAAAAGAGTGTCGTCGATGCGGCATTTTGGATGAACTTCGTCCGCTGGTCGAGCTGTTGTATTCCACGAAGCATCGGCGCAATGAGGCCATCGTAATTCACGGTCAGCGTGCCGTCGGGCGTAAGTGCAGTCGGATTCGTTACCGTTACCAAATTCGGGAACACGGTCTGAACCTGCTGGGCGATGAGTCCGTACTGCTGCGTAGGACCACGATTGGTCTCTGGCTTCCAGTAGAAGGAAACCGGATTCAGGGCGTCGATGGCCGAGAGACCGCTCGTACTGTCGAGCGGGACAATATTTTGCTTGAGGCGCTGGTCAGATGCAGTACAGGCGACAAGGCCGTTTGCATTGCTGGTGAATCCGGTACAGCTCGTGTATCCGTCGAAGGTTACGTTATTCGTCGAACCGCCGACTTCAAGCAAGGTGGCGGCACTTGTCGTACCGACACCGACGTTCACTCCGAAATTTATCTTGTCAGACCCGGCACCGAAAGTAAGGGTACGACCGCCGGTCGCGCCCTCGATAGTCGAGTTCTCTTGGAAGATAAGATTGGAGGGCGAGCCGACGGCACCGATGTAGACGTCGCCACCGAGTTGACCAATGCTCACCGAAGTCGTGCTTGTGGTATCAATCTGAAACAGTGGTGCGGCGGTTGTGGAAGTCGCGATGGTCCAGGCATAGGCCGTGTTGTTCGGAATGGTGGTCGTGGCGGCGTTCGTGTCCGCGAACGTGAGTGTCGTGCCCGAAGAATTTATGCCGTAGGAATTACCGACGGAGAGAAGTGATCCGGGAGCAGAGTTGCCAATCCCAACGTTGCCGGAGGTGGCGATGAAGATAGAGGAGGTTGCTGTGAGTGTCGTACCCGATCCGGCGT
>VFSW01008200.1_pt1 | contig 15040 bp, 11 predicted proteins | sample 5358111 | NCBI WGS metagenome assembly VFSW01 (sample SAMN11554181, study PRJNA540505) | mine drainage metagenome | isolation source: sediment from site ElyBrook_90M | place: USA: Ely Copper Mine, Vershire, VT | collected 2017
GCCGAGTATGCCGCAACGGCGGAGTCGCGCGGGTTGCGCGTCATCATCGCCGGCGCCGGCGGGGCAGCACATCTGCCCGGTATGGTGGCGGCGCAGACGTTGGTTCCCGTGCTGGGCGTGCCGGTCGAATCGAAGGCTCTCAGCGGAATGGACTCGCTGTTGTCGATCGTGCAGATGCCGGGCGGAATTCCGGTCGGCACGCTGGCCATCGGACGCGCCGGCGCAACGAACGCGGGCCTGCTTGCCGTGGCGATTCTCGCCAACCACGACGCGGCGCTGCGCGAAAAACTGCGCAACTATCGCGACGACCTGGCGGCGAAGGTGAAGAAAGTCACGCTCGACCACGACTGACAACGGATGACAAACCATCTCTACGTTCCGCCGGGCTCCGTCATCGGCGTGCTCGGCAGCGGCCAGCTTGGCCGGATGTTCACTCTTGCCGCGCGGCGCATGGGCTATCGCGTCCACACCTTCTCACCGGACCAGGACACGCCCACCGGACAGGTGGCCGACGTCGAGGTGGTCGGCTCCTACGGGGATCTCGACGCGGTGCGCCGGTTCGCCAGCCAAACGAAGGTTGTAACATTTGAGTTCGAAAATGTTCCGGCCGCCACCGCCGCGGCGGCCGCCCAATGCGCGCCCGTGCGGCCCGAAGGCTCGGTGCTTCACACCACGCAGCAGCGCATCCGCGAGAAAGCGTTCCTCCGCGCGGCTGGTTTGCCGCATGTGCCGTATCGCGAAGTGCGCTCGCTCGGGGAACTGCATAGGGCTCTCTCGGAGCTTGGCGCGCCGGCGGTGCTGAAGTCCGCGGCATTCGGCTACGACGGCAAGGGGCAGGCAATGATCGACGCGATCGAGCAGGCCGAATCCGCGTGGCGCGCGGTCGCAAGCAGCGAATGCGTGCTCGAAGCATTCGTCGATTTCGAGCGCGAAATCTCCGTTGTCGCCGCTCGTTCGGCCATCGGCGAAAGTGTCGCGTTTGCGCCATCTGATAACGTTCACATGAGGCACATACTCGACGTTTCTGCCGCCCCTTCAGCGATCCCTGAACGGCTTCGCAGCGAATCTGCCGCCATTTCGCGCGCCGTGCTCGAAAAACTGGGCGTAGTCGGCGTTTTGTGCACTGAGTTCTTCGTGACCCGCGACGGCCGGCTTCTGATCAACGAACTCGCGCCCAGGCCCCATAATTCCGGTCATCTCACCATCGACGCCTGCCTCACCAGCCAGTTCGAGCAGCAGTTGCGCGCCGTTTGCGGCCTGCCTCTCGGCGCGGTGGACATGCTGCGTCCGGCCGCCATGGCCAATCTTCTCGGGGGCCTGTGGGAAGGCGGCGAGCCGAACTGGGCGCGCGCGTGTGCCGTGCCGGGCGTGAAACTGCACCTGTACGGAAAACTCGAGGCGCGGCGCGGAAGAAAGATGGGCCATCTCACCGCGCTCGGCGACACGCCGGAAGCCGCGCGCGAGCGGGTGCTGGCTGCGCGGCGTGCGCTGCTCGATCGCTGACAAGCGATAATGAAAGTTATCCCTGCCATGCGCATTTGTTATTTCGATGCCTTCTCCGGCATTAGCGGAGACATGACCGTCGGCGCACTCGTCGACGCCGGTGCAGACGCGGCGGCCCTGGTGGAAGGTCTCAACACACTGGGAACCGGCGCGGACATCTCCGTCGACAAGACGGTTCGGCGCGGAATCACCGCGTCGAAGTTTTATGTGCGCGGCGGTGAGACGAAATCGCATCGCCATCTTCCGCACATCCTGCGCATGATCGACTCGTCCGCGCTGCCGGAGCGCGCCAAGCAGCGCGCCAAGCACGTCTTCGAGCGGCTTGGCGAAGCCGAAGCCCGCGTTCACGGCGTGCCGATTGAGAAAGTACACTTCCACGAAGTCGGCGCGGTGGATTCGATCTGCGATATCGCCGGGGCGTGTCTCGGTTTGGAACTGCTCTCGGTCGACGCCGTTTACTGCTCGGCGATCAACACCGGCAGCGGCACTGTATTGACCGAGCACGGTGTGCTTCCCGTGCCCGCGCCAGCCACCGCGGATCTGCTGAAGGGCAAGCCGGTGTACGCCCGCGGACCGGAGATGGAACTCACCACGCCCACCGGCGCGGCGTTGCTTGCCGCCTTGGCCGAGGGCTTCGGCCCCATGCCTTCGATGCGCATTCAGGCGCTGGGCTACGGCGCCGGGGACAAGGATTTCCCGGCCCACGCCAACGTTCTGCGCGCGATTGTCGGCGAAGCGACCGGCGCAACCGAAGCGGGGCGCGTGCTGGTGATGGAAGCCAACATCGACGATTCCAGCCCGCAGGTGCTCGGCTACGCGCAGGAGCGCCTGCTCGAGGCCGGCGCGCTCGACGTCACGCTTACGCCGCTGCTCATGAAGAAAAACCGGCCAGGTACGCTGCTGCGTGTGATAGCCCGTCTGGAGGACCGCGAAGCGCTGGCCGCGCTCATGTTCAGCGAAACATCCACGCTTGGCCTGCGGATGTATGAAGCAGAGCGGCGCGTGCAGGCACGGCATATGCAGGAAGTGGAAACCCCGTATGGCCGGGTGCGTGTGAAGGTGAGCGAATCCGGCGATTTTGCCCCCGAATACGACGACTGTCTGCGGCGGGCGCGCGAACACGGCGTGGCCTTGAAGAAAGTGCTCGCGGAAGCAGCGCGCGCCTATGCGAGCAGCGCGGCGACTCACTGATCATTCATGAGCAAGTATTACCTGACCACACCGATTTACTATGTCAACGCGGCGCCGCATATCGGCACCGCCTATTGCACCTTCACGGCGGATCTCATCAAGCGCTTCCAGATTCAGCAGGGACGCGAGCCTGTGGTGCTCACCACCGGCTCCGACGAACACGGCCAGAAAGTGGAACGCGCCGCCAAGGCGATCGGCAAAACGCCCGAAGAGTACGCCACCGCCATCGCGAATGAGTTCGTGCGCCAATGGCAGGCGCTTGGCATTTCGGTGGACCACTTCATTCGCACTTCGGACCCAAAGCATTTCGAGACGGTTCGCGATCTGTTCGAGCGCTGCCAGAAGAACGGCTATATCTACAAGGGCTCCTACACAGGACAGTACTGCTTCCACGACGAACTGTACGTGAACGACGCCAAGCCTGGTGATCCGTGTCCGGACTGCGGGCGGCCCACCGAAACGGTGACCGAAGAGAATTACTTCTTCAAGCTGTCGGCGTTCGGCGACAAACTGCTCGAACTCTACGAACGCGAACCGAAGTTCATCCAGCCCGAGACGCGGCGCAATGAGCTGATCGCGTTTGTGAAGCAGGGTCTGAACGATCTTTCAATCACGCGCACAACCATCAACTGGGGCATCCCGGTTCCGGTGGAAGGCAAGCACGTGTTCTACGTCTGGTTCGACGCGCTGATTTCCTACATGAGCGCGGTTAAGGACCGGGAAGGCATCTGGCCCGCGGACCTGCACCTGATCGGCAAGGACATTCTGCGCTTCCACGCCATTTACTGGCCGGCGTTTCTGATGGCCGGCGGACTGCCGCTGCCGAAGCAGGTTTTCGCGCACGGCTGGATTCTGGTGCAGGAAAGCAAGATGAGCAAGAGCCGGGGCAACGTGGTGCGCCCCGGGCCGATCGCGGAAGTGATGGGCGGACCGGACGCGCTGCGCTATTTCCTCTGGCGCGAAATTCCGTTCGGCCAGGACGGCAACTTCAGCTACGACGCGCTCATCGAGCGCTACAACGCGGACCTGGCCAACGGCATCGGCAATCTTGCCAGCCGCACGCTGACGATGATCCAGCAGTACTTCGCGGGCGTTGTGCCGGCCTCGGCCGGAGATCCGCGGATCGCCGAGGGCGCGGCGGCGACCGCGAACGAAGTCACCTCGCGGTTTCTCGATTTCGATTTCACGCGCGGGATTGAAGCGGTGATCGCGTTCGTGTCGAGCATCGACCGGTTTATCGTCGAGCGTGCGCCGTGGAAGCTCGCGCGCGAGCGGCAGACTTCGCCCGAAGCGGGCGAGCGACTGGCTGAAACGCTGTACACCGCGGCCGAGGCGCTGCGCCTGGTCTGCGGCTGGCTCTATCCGGTGATGCCCGCGTCGATGGAAAAGATCTGGGTGCAACTTGGCATGCCGGCGCCGCTCGCCGCGGTCCGCGCGGGCGATCTGCGCTGGGGCCTGCTTCAAGCCGGCCAGACGACTCAGAAGCCGGAGGCGGTCTTCCCGCGCATCGAAGCCAAGGTCGCGATTCCGCGGATGCAGGAGCTGGAAATCGTGGAGAAAGAGCGGCAGAACGCGCTGCTGGGCAAGAAGCCCGAAGCGGCGCCGGCCGCACCTGCATCGCCCGTGATCCCGATCGACGACTTTGCGAAGGTGGATCTCCGTGTCGGGCAAGTGCTGTCCGCCGAAGCGGTCAAAGGCTCCGACAAGCTGCTGCACTTAAAGGTAGACATCGGCGAGGCCGAGCCGCGCACCATCGTCGCCGGCATCGCGCTCGCCTACAAGCCCGAGCAGATGGTGGGGCGGAAGGTTGTCATCGTGGCGAATCTCGCTCCGAGAAAGTTGAAAGGCATTACAAGCCAGGGCATGATCGTCGCGGCGTCGCTTGAAGGCGGCTCTCCCGTGCTGGCGGGTTTTCTGGAGGATGTGCCGGTCGGAGCACGCCTGAAGTGATCGACTCGCACTGCCATCTCGATAATCCTGAGTTTGACAACGATCGCGAGCGCGCCATCGAGCGGGCGCATGAGGCCGGCGTGGAATGGATGGTGGCGATCGGCACCGGCGACGGGCCGCCCGATCTCGATGCCGGGTTGCGGATGGCCGAGCGGCATCCGCGCTTCCTGGCCACGGTTGGAGTCCATCCGCACGATGCAGCGAAGGCCGGAGCCGAGACTTATAAAAGCCTGGAGGCGCTGGCGCGGCATCCAAAGGTCGTGGGAATCGGCGAGATCGGTCTCGACTATCACTACGATTTCGCGCCGCGCGACACCCAGAAGGCGGTGTTCGCGGACCAGTTGGCGATTGCCGCGGCCGTCGGGAAGCCGGTGATCATCCACACGCGCGAGGCATGGGACGACACGTTCGCGCAACTGCAAGCGCACTGGACGCCGCACGGGCTGCCCGGAATCCTGCATTGCTTCACCGGCGGGCCGGCGGAGGCGGAGCGCGCACTGAAGCTGGGCTTTTCGCTGGCTTTTGGGGGTGTGGTGACGTATCCGAAATCCGATGCGGTGCGCGAGGCCGCGCGGCTGGCCCCGCTGGACCGGATTCTGCTTGAAACCGACGCGCCCTATCTCGCCCCGGTGCCCAAGCGCGGGAAGCGGAACGAGCCGGCTTTTCTCACCTTCACAGCGGCGGAGATCGCGCGCGTGCGAGGAATCGAAGTGGCGGAGCTGATCGCGGCGACTTCGGAGAACTTCCGGCGGCTGGCCGGTGCGGCGCTGCCGCCAGGCACAATGGACTGTTAGACTGGGACGATTCGATGGCATTCGGTAGACTGGGGCAATCGCTGACGGCATTGGAGATCCTGGACTTGGTCCGGGCGGATCTCGAACGCGTGGAACAGGCGATCAGCCTGGAATCGGTTGCGAGCGTCGAAGCCGTGACGGCGATCAACAGCTACCTGCAGGCAGGAGGCGGCAAGCGGCTGCGCCCGATCCTGGTGCTGCTCTCGGCGCGCCTGCTCGGCGAACCCAGCGACGGCGCGATCCGCATGGCGGCGGTGGTGGAGATGATTCACACCGCAACGCTCGTGCATGACGACGTGATCGACGCGGCGCGCACACGGCGCGGAAGGCCATCGAGCAACAGCGTCTGGGGCAATCATACCTGCGTGCTCGCCGGCGACTGGCTGTACATGCAGGCGTTTCAAATCGCGCTGCGGGAACGCAGCTTCGCGGTGCTCGACCTGCTGATCAGCCTGACGCAGATGATGGTGGAAGGCGAACTGCTTCAGCTCGAGCGCATCGGCCGCATCGGCATCACCGAGGCCGACTCGATGGAGTTGGTGGACCGCAAGACCGCGAGCTTGATCTCGGCCTGCGCGCGGCTCGGCGCGCTGATGGCGGGCGCCGATGAACCCACTGAGGCGCGGCTGGGCGACTTCGGCTGGAACCTTGGCATGGCCTTTCAACTCGTCGACGACGTGCTCGATTTCACCGCGCGCGAGAAGGTGCTCGGCAAGCCGGTGGGGAACGATCTTCGCGAAGGCAAAGTCACCTTACCGCTGATCTACGCGCTCGAACAGGCCACTACGGCGGACCGCAAACTGGTGGAACAAGTATTGCGCGAAAGCAACTACGACAACGTATCGTTTGATCGGATTTCGTCCTTGGTTTCGCGTTACGATGGCTTCGAGCGTACACGGCGTAAGGCGCGGGCATTCACGGAGAAAGCACGAGCGATCATGTCGGGCTTTCCGGACTCTCCGTATCAGCGCGCTCTGTACGGTGTAACTGATCTCATCACCGATCGCGACTACTGATTCATGCCAAATCTGATCTGCGATCCCGCCTTTATTCCGGCGGGAGACGGCAAGCTTATTGAAGAGTATGTGGGTGTGGTCAACAGTGGCACGGCGACGGTGAGCGTCGCTCACATGCACAGTCCGGAAGGTTGGGCCGAGCCTGGCCAGACACCCGAATTTGACGAGTTCACGCTGGTGCTGACCGGCTGCTTGCGCATCGAGCACAAGGACGGCGTGATGGATGTGCTCGCCGGCCAAGCAGTGATTGCGCACAAGGGCGAGTGGGTGCGCTACAGCACGCCGGCGCCCGGCGGCGCCGAATACGTCGCGGTCTGTGTGCCGGCGTTCACGCCCGCGGCCGCGCGCCGCGATCCCGGCGCGGAGCCGAAGTGTTCTCGGCGCGCGTTCCGCCGGACCTGCAGCCAAACCCTCTCACTCGCCTGCTGGAGGAGCGGCGCGCCGCGGGGCTGGAAGTTCTGGACCTGACGGAGTCGAACCCGACGCGCGTTGGCCTTCCCTACCTTGGCAGCGAGATCCTCGCGGCGCTGGCAAGCTCATTGGCGCTCACTTACGATCCGCAACCAGCCGGGCTTCTTTCGGCTCGCGAGGCGGTCGCGGAACATTACGCCGAACGCGGCGCCGCGGTGGAACCGTCCGATCTGATCCTGACGGCGAGCACGAGCGAAGGCTACGCGCTGTTGTTCAAGCTGCTTTGCGATCCGGGCGATGAGGTGCTCACGCCGCGGCCGTCCTATCCGTTGTTTGAACACCTGGCCGCGCTCGAAGGCGTGCGCGTCAGGCAATACACGCTTCGCTACGACCACGGCTGGCATCTCGATATCGAGGCGCGCGAAGCCGAGATCACGCCGAGGACGCGGGCCATCGCGGTCGTCAACCCGAACAACCCCACAGGTTCGTTCCTGAAACGTGACGAACTGGCGGCGCTCGATCGGCTTTGCGCCGCGCACGGCCTGGCCCTGCTCTCCGATGAGGTGTTCGCCGATTACGCCTTCCAGCCAGACGAGCGGCGCGCGGCGACCGCGGCCGGCGCGCGGGACGCGCTCACCTTTGTCCTGAGCGGGCTGTCGAAAGTAGCGGGATTGCCGCAGATGAAGCTGGGATGGATCGCGGTCCACGGACCTGACTCTCTGCGGCGGCCGGCTTTGGAGCGGCTGGAATGGATCGCTGACGCTTACCTGTCCGCCGGTGCTCCCGTGCAGTGCGGCGCGCGCGAACTGCTGCGTTTAGGCAAACAAGTTCGCGCCGCTATTGCCGAACGCACCGCGCGCAACATATCCGCCGTGAGGCAGCGCTTCTCCGGCGATTCGCCCTTCCGCGTGCTCGAATGCGAAGGCGGATGGTACGCCGTGATTGAAGCACCGCGCATTCGCAGCGAAGAGGAATGGACACTCGAACTGCTTCGTCACGGCACTCTCGTGCAGCCCGGATACTTCTTCGACTTCGAGCGCGAAGCGTTCCTCATTGTGAGCGGACTGGTCCCCCCGGACACCTTCGACGAAGGCATCTCCCGGATCGCACGCCTGGCCTGAGATCAGTGCGTCGCTTGTTCGAGTAGACCGCGCGTGCGCAGCCAGTTGGCGAGTAACGTGGGCCAGATGGACAGCGTCGCGTTCGTGGGCGCGAGGCCTACGCCGTGCGGCCCGTCCTCGAAGATGTGCATCTCGGCCGGCACGTGGCTCTTTCGCAGCGCCAGATAAAATTGCACACTGTTCTCGGCCGGCACCGTGGTGTCGGCGTTGGTGTGAAACAGAAACGTCGGCGGCGTGTCCGGAGTCACCTGCTGTTCGTTGGACAGCAACTGCTCAAGTTGCGGGTCCGGCGTGTCGCCCAGCAGCATTTTGCGCGAGTAATCGTGGACGTAGGGGCCGGTCATCGTGAGCACCGGATAGCACAGAATCGCAAAGTCCGGGCGATCGGAGAGGCGGTCCATCGAATCGGCGGCGTTAGGATCGCCTTTGTCGTAGTGCGTCTCCGCGGTGGAGGCGAGATGGCCGCCCGCCGAGAAGCCCATGATGCCGATGCGGTCCGCGGCGATGCCATACTCGGCGGCGTGCGCGCGGACATAGCGAAGAGCGCGCTGTGCGTCGTGCAGCTCGATCGGATGGTGGTATCGCGGCCCCAGCCGGTACTTGAGCACGAACGCGGCCACGCCGATCGAGTTGAACCACTGGGCGATCATCGTGCCTTCCTTCTCCGTTGCCAGGTGCACATACGCGCCGCCCGGGCAGATGACGACGCCGGTTGAGACGGCCTTGCCCGGCGGAGGTAGATAGATGGTGAGCGACGGTTTGTCGGTGTCGTCCGTGCCGAGCGCTCCGGGTGCGCCATTGGGCCAGAGCAGAACGGTTTCCGGATCGCGATCCTTGGCGATCCCAAGCGAGCCGCACAAAAGCAGCAAGAAGCAGACGAGACGTTTCATATCTTCGCTATCTTCGCAAACCGAGCGACTCCGTGCCCAGCGGCACCCACACTTCCATCGCGTTTGTGCCGCGGTTGGCCCAGGCGTAATACGGAATGAACTTCAGCTCGACCGGTCGCGTCGTGCGCCGCTCGGCATCGGCCCAGGGAAGATAGAGCGGCGTTTCGGCAAGCGAGGGCTCGTAGGCCGCACCAGTGTGGCTAAGCATCACGATGCCCTGCAGCAGGTCCGGCCGGTCCAAAGCGCGGAAGGAGCCCGCAAGCTGAGTGAATGCAAGGTCGCCGACCGGCGCGCTCTGATCCGGCGCTTCCAGACAGTAGATAAGAGGGCCGCGCTCGACCGCAACCTTTGCGTAATCGGACTCAACGCGCGGGTTGGCGGCGAGGGCTTCCGTCTCCATCGGAAGGTGCAGCGTCACTCGATCGCCGGGCTTCCACACGCGCGTGATCGCGGCATAGGAGCCGGCTTGCGGCGAGGGTTCCGCCGCGCCATTCACTTCCACCGTCGCGTTCCGCGCCCAGGCGGGGATGCGCAGGCGCAGCGTTAAGCGTTCCGCCTTGGCCGGGCTGACGGTGAGCGCGACGTCGCCCTTCCACGGATACTTGGTCTGCTGCTCGATGCGGAGCCCGGTGCCGTCTTCCAAATGCCAGTCGAGCCGGCTGTTGTGATAGAGGTGCACCCAAACCCCATCCTTTGACGTGCTGTAAAAATAGCCCGGCAGCGAGGCGAGCACTCGTTCGAGGTTCGGCGGGCAGCACGTCGTCTCGTACCACGGATTGCGAATCTTCTCGCCCGAGGAGGCGAGCGGATTGCGATAGCAGTAAAGCGTCCCATCCAGCGACATGCCGGAGTTCACGCCGTTATACAGCGCGCGCTCCATCACATCGGCGTATTTTTCCTCGCCCGTCACCTGGAGCAACCGGAAATTCCACATCATGTTTCCTATCGCCGAACAGCTTTCCCCGTACGCCTGATCGTTCGGCAACTAATACGCCTCCCCGAAGGACTCGCCCTAGGCCCGCGCGCCCACGCCGCCGGTGATGTACATCTTGCGCATGGTCAGGTCCGCCCAGAGCGTGTTCAGTGTTTGCCGGTAGGCCGCATCGCCGGTTTCAGCAAAGTAATCCGTGGCGCCGCTCGAAGCGTACATCGCGCGCACCGCATGGCCCACGAGCGCGGTGCGCGAAGTGAACGGAACGCCGCTGAAAAGATACTCGATCTGGGAAGGCTTCAGTTGCAGACGCTCGGTTTCGACGCCGCTCAACAGATACCCGGCGAGATCGAGATACTTCTTCTCGCCCGCCGTGCGGGAAAGCTCCACCAGCGCCATCTCGAGTTCCGGATGACCGGTGAGCAATGGGCGCTTGGTGGGACCGAAATCGGCGACGAGATAATCCGCGAACTTCCGGCCAATGTCGAGCAGAGCGCGGTTGCCGGTGGAACGGTAATAGGCGATGCCGGCCTGCAGCAGATGCCCGAGGCAGTACAACTCATGCGAGCGGTACATCTCAGTGAACCGCTGCGAGGCGCGCTCGCCGCTCCAGTAGGTATTGACATAGCCGCTCGGCTCCTGCGCGCTGGCGATGATCGCCGTCAGCGAGTCGATCTGCTTGCGCAGCGCCGGATCGTCGTGCGATTGCAGAGACCACGCCGCCGCTTCCATCCATTTGTAGAGATCCGAGTCGGTGTACAGCGGACCGTTGTGCGGCTTGCCGTTGTGCGCGGCCGTGTTGCGGAAATTGTCGACGATGCCGTGCTCGTCAAGCAGCGTGAACATCGTCGGAATGCTGCGCTCGACGTTTGCCGCGCGCCGTTCGTACCAGAAGCCGCGGCCGATTTCGACCGCGTGAACGGGCACGGGATGGAGCGCGGCGTGCGGCGAGTGGGCGAGATAGATCACCCCCTGATCGCGCCAGTTGTCCGCTCCCAGCGCGGCGCCCGCGACAAATAAGAGGACAACCGCCGCGCGCTTCATCTCGGCTTCCGCCCGTGCTTCACCGGATACGGCGTATCGTAGCCCTTCGCATCCGCCCAAAGGATGCGGTCCAACGTCTCCGGCGAATTGCGATCGGGTTCGGAGAAATCCATCGCCATCGATTGCCGTGCCGCCCGCAGGCGTGGCCCGCTGAGCGCCCGCAGCGGCGGGTTCATCTCATCCAGCGCAATGCCCGGAACGACGTGCTGGTAGGGAGTGGTATCGGCCCGGGCGGTGAAGATGGAATTCATCGCGCGCGCCTCGGCCAGGAATCGCGTCCGCGGCGCGATGCCGAACAGGTCCTGCATCGTACGCACCATGCTTAGCTGAGTATAGTAAGTCGAGTCGACCGCGTGACGGCGCACATGCGGCCCGATGGCAAGCGCCACCGTGCGGTGCCCATCCACATGGTCGATCCCGTCCTGCGGATCGTCCTCGACCACGAGAATCAGGCTCGTCGCCCAGTACCGGCTGTGCGAAATCGCCTCCACGATGCGGCCCAGCGCCAGATCGTCGTCGGCCACCATCGCCCGCGGCGTCGGCGCACCGGGCCTGGTTCCCGACGTATGGTCATTGTTCAGCGTCATCACCGTCAGCCGCGGCAGTCTTTCGTTTTGCTCGAATTCATGGAACTCCCGCAGGAACTCATCCGCCCGCACCTGGTCCGGAATCGAAGTGGAGTCGTTCGGATAGCGCTGGTCGAAGTACGGAGCAAGCGCGGGCACGCCGGTCTTGCTGCCCACGGCGCTTTCCCACTTACCCTCTTTGTAGAGCTGATAATATTCGCTCCAGCTCCGATCCTCGCCTTCGTTGATGTCGATCACCGCCTTCTTGGCGGGGTCCCAAACAGCCGGCGTGCAGAACTCGCCGTAGATGCGCAGGCTGATCGGCTTCGGCGCGAACTGCCAGAAGAAGCCGGCCGGCGACACCGTCAGCGCGTCGGCCATGTTCCAGGCGTAGCCGCGCGGCGAGGCCGCGAAAGCGCGCTCGGTGTAGTCGCTCACGAAGCCCATCATGAGCCACTGATGGCCGTCGAAGCTGATCGCGCTGCTGGTGTAGAAATTGTCGAGCAGGACGTACTGCTCGGCGAGCGTGTGATGATTCGGCGATACGCTGCGGCCGTACATGACAAGTTTCGGGTCGCCATTGCCTTCCGAAATGTCGCCGAAAACCTGGTCGTAGGTACGGTTCTCCTTCACGATGAAGAAGACGTGCTCGATACCGAGGCTCGGAAGATTCTCGATGCCACCGGCAGGGCTGAAGCGCGGGCGGTTCGCCGCCTCGACCTCCCGCGTACCGGCGTCGATCTGTTCCCGGCCGGGCGTGGGGATGGTCAGCAGCGAGCCTTCGAAGGCGCGCGTGTTGAAGTTGCCCTCGGGCCGCGCGGAGTTGCCGTCGCCCTTCAAGTTCAACACGCGCAGCGCGCCGGAAGCGTCGACTGTCAACGCGGTGGGGAAGTAGCCGACCGGGATCGCTCCTCTGAGCTTCCATTTTCCGCCGGATTGCTCGAGCACGTCGACAGAGTTTGTGCCGCCGCAGGCCACGTACATGCGCTTTCCCTCGGGGGAAAACGCAACGGCATCCGGCTCGCTGCCGAGCGTGTTGTTCGCCCAGGTGGGAATCGCCACGTCGTCGCGATGCATCGTCTGGGTGTTGAACAGCGAGAGCGAATCCGAGTGGTCGTTGACCACCGCGGCCAGATGCAGGTCTGCACGGATCGTGACATTCGACGGCGCAAGACCGGTTTTGAATTCCTCGGGGCGCCACGTTTCGGTGTCGATGACGCTGATAGTGCCGGTGGAAGTGGCTCCGGTCACCGGGTCGCTCACCACTTGCGAGCCGGAGGTCGGCGCGAGCGTGTCGCCCGGTTTGGGCCTGCGCCCGCCGCGGTTCGTCACGTAAACTTTGCCGCTGGCCGTGTCGTAGGCCACGCCGCTCGGCGCGATGCCGACCTCGATGCGCCGGATCACCTGCTTCTTCTCCGCGTCGACGACAGCCAATGCGTTGGCGCGGCTGAGCGCGACGAAAGCCAATTTGCCGTCGGGGGAAAACACGATGCCGCAAGGCACGGGATGGCCGCCCAGCGGAATGCGGATCGCCGAGGACGGCGAGCCATCGGAGGAGAACGACTGGATGAACAAAGCATCGTGAGCGCCGGTTTCACTCGCCCACAGCTCATTGCCGGCGGGGCGGAAAGCGATGCCCGCGTACGACGTGCTGTTGGTGGGAATCACCGACAGCGCGGCGCCGGAGTTGTCGTCCAGCAGATCGATTTCGTGGGAGTTGAGCACCGCGAGGCGGCGGTGCGCGGGGTCGAGCGCCATATCCACGGGCCGGCCTTTGATCGGCGTCTCCCCGCCCCACGGGCGCAGAAGCTGGCTGGTCGGCAGCAGGTAGAACCCGGCGCTCTGCTTGCCACCCTTCGCGTTGGTAGACAGCACCGGGAAGACGCCCGACTCGCGGGCGCCGACGACGGCCAGGACAATCAGCGGCACGAAGAAGATTTTTCGCATCGTGACCAGTCTGATGCGTTGCGCGGCGGCGGTCAACCACAGCGGGTTACGATCGCGTGAAAACTACTTCAGTTCGGCGACGGTCGCGCCGGTTCCGCCCTCGGCAGGCGATGCCGCGTGGAAGCTGGCGACGTGAGGATTCGTGCTCAGCAACTCAGCGACCGCGCGCTTCAGCACACCCATGCCGTGACCGTGGACGATGCGCACGCGGTCGATTCCAGCGAGCGCCGCGCTGTCGAGGAATTTGTCCACCGCAGCCACCGCTTCCTCGGCTGTCTGCCCGATGACGTGGATCTCGCGATAGGACACGTCCCAGCTAGGGCCTTCGGGGCGAAACGAAATGTTCTTCATCGCAGGCGCCGCCGGAGCATGCGCCAGCACTTCCTCGACATCGCCCGAGGCGACCTGCATCTTCATCCACCCGGCCTGCACCTCCAGCTTTCCGCCGCCCAACAAGCGAAGCACCTGCGCCGGCTCCCGCACTCCACGCAGCCGCACGCGCGCGCCCTCGACAAGGGCCGGGTTCGCCTCGGCCACGGGTTGCGAGGCTTCCTGGAATTCCCGCTTTACCTTCGCGGTGATCCGCTCGGCCTGCGCGACAGCCTTCTTCGATTCGGCCAGCGCGCCGATCCGCCCAATGGCCTCGCGTGTCTGTTCCTCGAAGGCCGCGAGCGCGCTGGCCGCCTTGTCCTCGATTTCGCGCAGCTTCGCGCGTTCGTTCCGCGCCGCAACGGCCGCTTGCGCTTTGCTCTGTTGCTCGAGTTCCCGCATGCGCCCGGCGAGTTGCACTTCGGCCGCGCGGAGATCCTCCGTCCGGCGCTGCAATTCGTCGAGAAAGCGCGCGATGTCGCGTTCCTGGCGGGACATCGTGGCCCGCGCCCGATCGAGCAGCGCGGCCGGCAGCCCGAGCCGCGAGGCGATGGCGAGCGCCGCCGAGCGGCCCGGCACTCCGAGCCTTAAAACATAAGTGGGAAGTAATGTTTCTTCGTCGAAACCCATCGACGCGTTCACGACACCCGGCGTATTGGCGCCGTAGACCTTCAACGCGAGCAGGTGCGTGGAGGCGATGGTGAATGAGCCGCGGGCGTGGAATGCGTCGAGAATCGCGACGCCTAAAGCGCCCGCCTCTTCCGGATCCGTGGCGCGGCCCAACTCGTCGAGCAGGATCAGCGACGCATCGGAGGCGTCTTCGAGCATGCGCCCCACGTGCGCGATGTGCGCGGAAAACGAACTGAGGCTTTCGGCAATCGACTGATGATCGCCCACATCGGCAAGCACGCAGGCAAAGCTGGTGAACACCGCGCGGCGCGCCGGCACCGGCAATCCGGCGGGGGCCATCAGAGCGAGAAGCCCGGTGGTCTTCATCGCGACGGTTTTGCCGCCCGTGTTCGGGCCGCTGATGAGCAGCGTGCGGTTTCGCGCGTCCAGACGCAGCGACACCGGTACAACCGGCTTCCGCGCGGCGCGCAGCACATCCTGCAGCAAGGGATGGCGCGCCTGGTCGAGTTCGATGGCAGGATCGTCCGCGGGACTCAGTTGAGGAATGGTGCAATCGAATTCGCGGCCGAAGCGCGCGGCGGCAAAAAGAAAATCCAGCCGGCCCAGTGCGTGGGCCGTGGGGCGGGGGGGCGGCGGGGGGGGGCGCCGCCGCGGGGGGGCGGCGGAGGAGCGCGGCG
>VFSW01008201.1_pt1 | contig 15039 bp, 19 predicted proteins | sample 5358111 | NCBI WGS metagenome assembly VFSW01 (sample SAMN11554181, study PRJNA540505) | mine drainage metagenome | isolation source: sediment from site ElyBrook_90M | place: USA: Ely Copper Mine, Vershire, VT | collected 2017
GTCACTGGCTGGTTGTTTTTCACTGCTGTTTCCCTCTTTTTTTGTTTTTAACCCGACCAGCCGGACGAAATGACCGTGAGATACCATGCTGGCGGTAATGCCCGCCGGACCTCCGAGCAGGTAAGCGACGATTTCCACGCCGCTTGCAGACGGAGCCAGCTTGTAAAGCGCCAACTGCCCGGCCCCGACAAACAGGCTGGTAATTGCCGCCGCCTTGATGTGCCCGTTGTTCACGTTGAGCGATTGGAGCCCAAGCACGAACACCAACAAAAACGCACTGCCGAAAAGTTCTACTGCGTGAAAAAACATCATTCCCCCTGTTAGGCAGCCGTGTTATACAAAAAATCGATTTGTCGGTTGTTCTTCAAACCTAACTTGCGCCGGATGCTGTTTTTTTGTGACGCAATGGTTTTGTAGCTCAATCCAAACCTGTCCGCGATTTCTTTTGTGGACAGCCCTGATCTGGCTAGCGACGCAACCTCGGTCTCGCGTGCGCTTAGATCGTCGTATTTTTTGCCGTTGCACACGAAGTCAGCCATGAATTCTGCTTGAGACGGACTGATGTACCTCTTGCCATTGGCCGCCAAACGAATGGCCGACACGATCTCGCCAATTGGGTCGTTTTTGTCTACCACCCCGATGACGCCAGAACGCAGCATCGAAAGAGTCATGGGCTGCGATGGGGACGCTGTGTAAACCAATACAGGCACGCTTGGATAATGCTTCATGATCCGGTCAATCGTGCGAAACCCGTTCAGCCCTACCGGGTCCGCCACAATGACATTAACCCCGTCCAACGCAAGGACGGACGATGGCGAATCGGTCGCTATGCCAACGGTAATTCCAAACGGCCCCAGGAGCGTCGGCAACCCCATGGTGACAATAGGCGAAGCGTCAATGATTGCAATTCCGGCCATTAAAATTGCTCCCGCGACAAAGACCATGACGGCACAAGATGCAACTGGTTTTCACCCGTCCGGACCCACAACCAATACCCGTCGTTTACGCTTCCGTCTTTGCCGCAAAATACGCCGCACGGCTTGACCTCCCAAACGTCTCGACCGGCAACGGCAGGGTTCTTAAAGTACAACCAGTCCGTTTCACGCACCGGCTCGCCCTTCAGGTAAAACACAACCCTCCGTTTCCACCGGCACAGGAAAAACTTTTCCACCAGCTCGACAGCAAGCAATACCAGAACCAGCGTCACGCAGGCGTTCCACACGAACAAATCGGAAAAAATATAACCCACCAAAGCCCCCTGTTCTCTATTACGGAATTATAACTATTCCGTAACAAAAAGTCAATACGCTTGTTTATTGTTGCTGCGCAGGACCGGTTTGATTCTGGTTCGTCTGGTTCGTCTGGATGTTCGGATGAAACCATGCTTGCGGCCCAAACGGGAACTGAGGGGGATGAACGCCGGGTTGAAATTGCAAAGGGCTTTCCTGCTGCATCTGTTTCTCCGCCGCCGGATCGCCCTGTATCGGCGTCCCGTGGATTGGTCCGTTGAGCCATACCGGACCATCCGTAGTGTTTCTGGTCAGCGGCCCGCCTTGCAGCGGACCGGAGTGCAGAGGCCCGGACAGCATGTACCCTTGCTGCATCGGCTGCTGCTGAGTTTGATATACCGGTGCTGGCTGGGTCTGGTCGGCAAAGGACGGGACACAAAGGAAAGAGAGTAGGGCGGCTGAAATTGCGATTTTGTTCGTCATTTTTCACCTCTGGTTGATTATGTAATAGCGATTATAGCGTAACATCAGACCAATGTCAAACACGGACCTAGATCCCGATCAGTTCCATCTGTTCGCCTTTCCGGTACTTGCCCAAAGCCTTTCTTTTGCGCCTTGCAAGTTCTGCGGCAGACCTCTTTGCGGACGCGGCAGAAGGCTTGCCGGAAACCGTTTGGTGGGCATGACTTATCCTGGCGTTAGCGATTCTCGAATACGAAAGCTCGCGCTCGATGCCAACAAATCCAACCCCTTCCTCCATGCAGGCAATTCCGGTCGTACCAGATCCAGTAAAAGGATCGAGGCATACGCCATTTGGCGGCGTGATCATCCGAACCAGCCAGCGCATCAACGTCTTTGGCTTAATGGTCGGATGAGTGTTTCCGCTGTCATGATCGGCTTTGAACGCATTTTCAATCTGCCGCATCGTTGCTCCGTGCGATGTTTTTGTCGCGCTGTAGTTCATTCCCTCGTGCCTCTCGGCTCTTGTTGGCTTCGCGCAGTAGAAAAACCTTGACGCGGTTCCGGGATCGCGTCTGGCGGCGAAATCGTGCGCAGCATTCATTTTTCCGTAAATGCCGTTTTCAGAAACGCGCATTTTCTCGCTTGACGTGATATTGCCTTGCTGCCCAGGAGACTCAGGGAAGTATGCTACCACCTGTTCGCTACCGTCGTGCACCAGATTTCCCGGCCAGCGTCCGGATGGTTGAACGTATTCTCCCGCAGCGGTTTTTTCGGGGGCAAACATCCCTTTGGTCCCGTCGAATACAGCGCTACTGCCGCGCTGCCCTTTGGCGGCATACGCCCCCCCGTTGAGCGTTTCGTCAGTCGGCACGCGACACCCGTCAATATTGATTCCGCCGACTCGGTTTTTCAGAACATTTTCCGCCACTGATCCTCGAAACGGCTTCCGGACCAACAAGATCGGCTCGTAACACGGCTTCAAGGCGGTCCCCCATCCTTTCCAGAGCGATGACTGTGGCGATGGCGAGCCTTTTGCAATAAGTGCCTTCTCGATATTGAGTGATTTCGGCATCCCTGATCCGAACACCCACATGCTAGTATCCCTGATCTCGAATCCGGCAAAGCGCAACGACATCGCCATCCAGTCCTGTGTCCGCGCGCCGGCAAAGACAAGCGCGTGACCGCCGGGCTTGAGAACGCGAAAGACCTCCCGCCAGTACACGGGCTGCGGCACAAACGAATCCCATTCATGCCCCATGAATCCTTTTTTGCAGTGTAGGAACGATTCGTTATTGACCCACGCCTTCATGACTTCAGCCGGGTCCGGCTCGCTGGATAAGCCGTAAGGCGGGTCAGTTACGACCGAATCGATGCTGTTGTCCGCCATCTTGCCAAGCACCTCGAGGCAATCCCCATGATGGATGACAAACGGAACCTCGTCGGTTCCGTTTTGTCCTTGGCAGGTCGCATGGCGCTGCGATCCAACGTTCTCTTCCACGAACTACTACTTCCCGCCAAGCTGGCGATTGATGTCTTCGGCAGACATGCTGCCTGGTACAATATGCCCGTCAGCAAACACAACGGTCGGCGTCCCGGATACATGATACTTCTGGCCCAGGGCTAGCAACTCGTCAAGGTGCGCGTCACAATGCGAATCACGAGCGTTTCCAGGCAAGGTTTTGTGCAGCAAATAGTTATCCCACGCCTTTGCCGGGTCCGGCGAACAGAGGATTTCTGTGGCGTGAAGATTTGCCTCTGGATGAAGAGTCTCAATCGGGAACGGGAACGTGTAGATGGTCACGTTATCCACCTTCGACAGATCCGTTTCGAGCGCCTGGCAGTAAGGGCAGTCCGGGTCAGAAAAGATCGCCAACTTGCGCTCGCCCTTGCCGTGGACACGCTTGATTGCTTTGCCAAGCGGCAATTCGTCGAACTTGATGACATTGATCTCCGCAAGGCGCTGTCCCGTCAGGTCGACCATTCCTTTGGTTTTGATGATCTGCCCGGTAATGATGTAATTCGCGCCCTTGTCCACATAAATGATCTGACGGTCATCCGTCACAACCTCAAACAACCCAGGAAGCGATGAATCCAGCTTCTTCACGGAAACCACATGCCCCTCAATGGAGGGAATATTCTTGATGAGCGAAGAACGGACGGCGACGCTGTCCGGCGCAACGCCTTCAGCGAAAGAACAAAACGAAACAGCCGACAATAAGACCGCAATAACGGAGCGCGAACACATAGAACCTCCTGAACGCATAAAAACCTCTTGGTTGACATATCTTCTCTCCCCCCCCTGAAGGAAGGAGATTCCTGTCCTACGAAGACCGGACGCAGACTCCTCGCGGAACCCGTTTCCTGTATAAACAAGCCACTTTTACGCGAGATCAAAGACCGCCAGAACCGCCAGAGACGGCGCTGCCCGGAGCGTAGGTGCTGGTAAGCCCAAATGTGGTCGATGTAAATCCAACAAACGAAGAAAACGCCACCAAGCACGAACCTGCGATAATCGGGATCGCAATCGATTTGAACTCGACCTGCTGCCCGTGATCGCTTGACGACTTTTTCCAGGTCATGATTCCGTTGAATACAAGGTATGCGCCGGCCAGTCCGGCAAGCACATTCAGTGTTGTTCCGATAGTGCCGATGAAAGAATTGAGGTCACCCGCTACCGTATTCAAGTCCGCAAATGCGGATTGTGATGCCGTCCCCATGGCGAACAAACCCGCTCCAATTGACGCTTTCAGTTGCTTCATGTTCAAACCAAACTTCGTTTTCATTTTTGCTTCTCCGTTAAAAATTACAAATTAATCATGATGACGCCACCCAAAATATGCCAAAACCCTCCCCAGGTAGGCGAACTGTGCCCGCCCTGTTGCGACCCGTCAGCAGCGTTCTTCAACAACACGATCCCACGGAATATTGAGATGTAGCCCAATCCGTGGGCGCAAATTACGATTGCTCCCCACATGCTCTGCAGGTACGGCGTCGGCGCGGTAGGCGACAACACCCCGCCGGTCAAACCAAACGTATCGGTCAAACTTTGCTGCGTCGCCCAATAATTAACCAGGAACATCCCGAAAATGAATGGTCCTCCAATGTACTGGCCAGCCCCGGACTGCGGGCTTGGCGCGTTTGGCTGCGAAACGTGGTAAGCGCGCGAAAGTGACTGATAGAGATAAAACGACCCCACCAGCCCGGCCAGACTTGCAATCACGCCGCCGCTGCCGGACATGGCGGTAAACAACGTACCGATGTTGGTCAGTAACGCCGTGATGTCCGGTATTCCGTTGACGAATGTTCCAGAATTCATGATCAGTTGATCTTCCCGCCTGCCGTTACAATGAACCCACCGAGGCTATCCACCTTCGTTACCTCGCCGTACCCATCGATGCTGTTCCCGTTCGTCACAGAAGTAATCGACCCGCCACACGAGATCCACGCGCGATCCCCAAGCCCGCCCAAGTAGTTGCAGGTAACCTTCGGCTTTTCATCGGACGGCTTTTCTTCCACCTTCGCGGGAGACTTTTGACTTGCCGAACTGTTCAGCAGGTTGACATCGACGACCTCATCAACGACCGGCTCAACTTTCTTGCGATGGTGAACCGCCACCCGGCGAACTCGCTTCCGAGAGGGTTCCTTGCCTTCGTGCTCCTGCGCAACCTGCTTGGCGACCTGATGACGATCGGAATTGCCGGCATTGTTCGCCTCGATGATCTGTTCGAGCCTGGTCACCTGCGCGGTCAATGCGTTCACCGAGTTTTCCAGTGCATCCTCTCGGCTAGCCAACTTTTGCAGCATGTCCGGGCTGATGGTGTTAGGCGCGGCGGGTTGCGTTGCTGCCGGAGAGCCATTCGCCCCCAACTGCCCGACCTGGACCTGCGTCGGCGTTTGCCCAGGCATCGTGGACTGCATCATGTTTGCCGAGGCGGGTTGAGGTAGCGCAGCCTGTTGCATCTGTGCGGGACGAGGGGCCGCTTGCGGCGGTTGCCATTGTTCGGCCACTTGTGGGAATTGTCGCCCGGCAGGGTTTTGTGCGTTTTTGGCCTTGATGGTTTTGATCGCAAAAACAGCGCCAAACACGACAACGATAACACCGCAAACAATTGCGATTTTCACGCCCTTCGACATCCCTTGACTTCCTGAAGTCTCTTTGTCCGTAGCGACTTCGTTTTCATACCCGTGGTCTTCCTGGTCGTGAATCTCGCCGCCCGGTTCGTCTTCTTCAAGAAGGCTGCTGGAATTATTGCTCATCGTCCCGTTCTCCTGTTATTGCGCCGTTTCAGCGGCAGTACCTTTTGTCGCCGCATCTTTGTTTCTGAAATACTGCTCGAGACACGCATTGATCTCGCTTACCTCGCGCGGGAAATACTGCTCGACCATCGTGACCACCGATTTCAACCAGGTTTCTTTTTCGTCCCGATCGATCTTTTTGAGAAACCCTTCGGTTCGCGCCAACTCTTCGCGCAACTTGCGGATCTTGTCTCGATAGCGTTGCTTTTTCTGTTCCGTTTCGGTCATCGCGTTTCTCCGCTTAGTTAGGAAGTACAAACTCTTTCATAAAAACAATCTCAAGTCCGAGATTTTTCGGAGTGCTTACGGCGGGCTGTTCTTTGGCTGCAATCGCATTCAGGTTGTTTGCCAGAGAACCCACGCCAGCCCCAATTGCCGCATCTGTAATCTGCGACGAACTGATGTTGTTTGTCGAAGTCATCGTTCCCGTCATCGGGGACGACATCACCATCGTTCCGGCTTGCCCCATCAGTTGTCCGTAGGCCGCAGCCCCGCCCGCGATGGCCGGCAGTATGAAACGGTCGAAAATCTTGTGATCGACGCTTCCTACCACCGAGGTTCTGCCGGACTCAGGATCAAGCGCCATCGCTTCGATTGGAGCAGATTTCCCGGACGGAAGGGCAATCCGGTCAAATGTGATCGATACCGTGTCGTCAGGATTGTGTACCGACTTCCCGAAGATGACCCACCCACGCGCAGGACCGGTCAGAACTTTTCCCAACACCGGAGAAGGCTCGTCTGTATTGATTGCCGTGTCGATGGAAACGTAAGCCCTGGCCCCCGCTTTGATAAACGGGTCACCGCCTGAAGACGAGCCAGAAGCAGATCCTCCGCCTGATGCGCCGCTACCCGATGTAGATTCGTTTTTGACTTGATAGCCGACTGTCTTGATCGGAGAAAACGCCCCTTCCGCCACAAATCCTGCGGCCATCTCTTTTATCCGTTCATTTTTCGCATCAAGAATTTCTTTTCTTTTTGCTTCATACTCAGCCTCGGCCTTGGCTTTTTCTTGCGCTGCGGCAATCTCTTGAGGCGTTGGTTGTGGGGTCATTTGTCCGGCCGCCTGTTGCGGCGCTCCCGGTGTCAGGCTGAACCGGTTGTTTTCGTTTGCCTGTTGGGCCGGCCGATCGGGCGCAACGGGTCTGGCAGGCGGGGCGAACGATGGGGAGAACGAATCGCCATTTTCACTAGCTTGCTTAGCTGCGACAGAATCCGCATTTCTGGACATGGCGGCATAATTCTCGGTCGGAGCAGATTCGTCTGTTTTTTGTATATCTCTCGCGGTAGCCAGCGTCGGATTGCTGGCTCCGCCCTGCGCCGGGTGTGTTGCGTTTTTCATGGCGATGACAAAAACCAGAATCACGACCGCCATCGCCGCGATGATGGCTCCCATGATGATCCATGATTTTTTTGCAGCCTTGTCAATCTTCATTTGACACTTTCTCCGATAGAAATGCTTTTGATCCGAGATCCGAATGCGATCGTAACGACCGGGCTCGATGGAATCAGGTACGCATGGGTACCGTCAACTCCCTGGAGTTTCTTTCCATCGAGAGGGGCAGGTGACAGCAGGATTCCGCTTGATCGCACCAGCATGTCGCCTTGCCCCTGTTTTCCATCACACGACCAAACCATTGCATCGTCATCGCTCACCTGTTCGCGCTGGCATCCATCAGCGGTAATCCCCATGCTGGCGGATGCCAGTCGATTGTCGTAGGCCATCTTGGCGTTCCCGTGTCCAGAAGTTCCACCGCCGATGTACCCCGGCACCCGAAAGTCAACCCGGTAATCCACGTCTTTCTGTCCGGCAAGCAACGTGACGATGACCGGGGTTGGCATGCCTTTGAGAAATACCCCGACGTTCCCCTGGCTCCCAAAACGCTTGGCTTTGACGAAAACGCTGTTTCGTTCCTCAACTGGCGCTTCGGCCTGTTTCTTGTCGGACCCTGATCCCGCCGTTCCTGTTGCTGCTGGCATTTGCGTTTGCGTCTGTTTTTTCTCCCATCCGGATGTTTCGATTTCCGTGTCGGACATATTGACCACGTTTTCGATTGGCCACGGAGATCCGCCTGCATCCATGAAATCCAGGATCACGCCGGTTCGGTTGGAAATCCGAATCAGTGGAGGCGTACTGCCTGGCGACAGGTCCAGGTTGATCACCGAGATCACCGGCTTGGGCTGTGTTCCCTGCGGGGTTTCCTGGGCGCGGCGCATATCCTCCCACATCAGCTTGATCTGCCGGATCTGGTCCGGCGTCAACTCGCGGTCTTTTTGTTCTTTAACGATGTCGATCGAATCTGCGGGATCGGCGGGTTGATCGCTTTTGTCGTTTTTGCCATCGAGTTCCTTTGCGCTCTTGATCACGCTTTTGTTGTCAATGGACGTTTTTTTGACCTCACTCCCGTCCGGCGAAGGTGCCGGAACGGAGTCGTCAGCAAACCCGCAAAAAGACGTGAGCAGCGCAAACGCCGCCGTTGCAAGGATTGTTTTGTTGCTGGTTTTCATACGCTCTTAACGCCCTCGATGATTTCGTCATTGCCGGTCGCCGCCCCGATGATCGCTCTGGCACTCAGCACGCCGATGCTGCGCTCGATCCACTGCTGCGCAAAACTCAGCGATGCTACTGCGCGCTCCAACCCCTCGAGCGTATTGAGCAGGTCTGCTGCCGGAATGTACTTTGTCACCATATCTTCAAACCGGTTTTTTGCAACAAAGTCGATCCCTGTAGTTGCGGCCTCTTTACAAAAGAACCTGTTGTCAAAATCCCCGAGCGAACAAGACTCTTCGGATTCCAAACAAACGCCTGAATTCTGACAATCGCACTGTTTCATATATCCCCCTGGGTTCGTATGTTATTGTTACAACGGTGATGCATCGATTCTGCTGATGGCAATCCCTACTGGGTTTGTTGAGAACGGCACCCTTTCGGCGATGACATCCACTTTCCAGTGTTGAGGATCAATTCTTTTGGTTTGGCCTTCGTATGCAATCAAAATTTCCATTACGATTCGATATTTCATCACGCCGTTGATAATCGCCGATTTGACGATAATTGGCGGCTTGATGATTCCGATGGATGTGATATACCGTCCGTCCACCACTCGATCCTTGACTGGCGCGATAGCCTTTGTGAAGGCATTAAAGCCGTCCGGGGTAAACATGGGCGACAGCGCGCCGATCTGTTTGTCCCAATTCACGAAATCCATGGAGTAGGCGGAAACCACCGCGTTGCTGATAAAACCGGCGATAGCCTCGGTGCCCAAGTCGTCTGAAAGGGGCTTCATGGCGACGATATGACCGTCCGGTGTAATTGCAAACGACTGCGGGGTTGGGCGAAACGCATAGACGCCGATTGCAACCATCAGCACAATCATGGACAGCGCAGAATTCCAGATTGCGATCTGTGAAAGTTTCTGCATCGCGGCCGGGATGAAGCCGTTGCGGTACCCTGCCGCCTCGATTGCCGTTTTGTTCGCGATCTGCTTTTTGGCTGTTTTTGCTTCTTCGGTCACGTTTTTGATCCTTCTGGTTGGAATGATGACTGTTCGGCGGAATCGGTTATGGACTGGTTGAGTTTTCCGGCGATCTTGAACCGCTGGTGTCCGCTCCGTTTCTTGCCGTAGTGGTTAGATGCGGTTTCCGTTGAGTTATGCCCCATGAGGTAGGCCACTTCCTCTTGGGTATAGATATTCTTCGCATTGGCTGAGAACTGGTGCCGGGCTGTATATAAGGAAACAAACTGTCCGGAATCATTCCTTATATTGGCCGCAAGGATGGCGCGGCGGATGCCGTCGTACACAACGTCCCATCGCCCGCCTGATTCAATGACCGCTTTCTTGACCGCCATCAGAGCGGTGATCACCACGTCAGTCTGTTCTCCGGGCGGAATGAACAGTTCTCTGGTAGCCCCATGTGCGCGCCCATTCGTTGCTTTTGCGTTCGTGATGGTAATGACCACGCCGTTGTCGAAATCCGGTTCGCCTTCGGGTGGAGATGCTGACGCTGTCTGCCATTCGACCGGACGCATGCCGGTTACCAGAGTGGCCAAAAACACATGAGAGGCCAACTGTCCCCATTTGAGAGTTGATCCGGCGAGTTTCTTTTCCAGGGCGTACACCTTTTTTTCCGAAATGCTTTTTGCTTTCAGAGCGGAGGTTTTTGACGCACTGCTTGACGGTTGGGATTGCGCCCTGACCGAAGCCATCGCGCGGATGGCTGAATTTCCCTCGTCTTCCCTGAATCTTCCGTTTTCCATGAGTTCTCCGATCTTGTATGTCAAAGCCGACCGGTATTGACGAAGCGTGCTGTTTGAAATCGTTTTCGCATGGATTGTGAGCCATCTAGCAATCAAGGACGGGGAGATTTCCTCCTCGGCAAATTCGTTCTCTATGACCTTTAGGATATTGGCTGCACGTTTTTCGTATTGCGTGATGGTTGCCCTTGTTTTCTGTGGTTTTTGAAAAATCGAATCTTGGCTTGGTGTGTTATCTGCCTTGGTTTTGATTTTTCCGTGCGGAATAGGGGTGGCCGGTTTCGCCAAATCCAGAGCGACGAACTGTTCGGTCGGCTCCATTTTTTCGCGCTCAATGCTTTCGAGGTTTATATTTGATTCGTCTGGTTGCAACTTGTCACCCTTCTCCCCACGTTACTGCCTTTGAAAACGCGCCAGTAACACTTGAAAACAAAACCGTGTAACGGTCAAAAATTTTTATGTAACAGCGCCGCTGAGACAGTAACAGTCTTGAGTAACGCTTTTGATGTACCAAGTATTGCATAATATCCGAAAAGATGCAATACTATGTTTAACGAGTTTTTGCGTTACTGCCGTTACGCTGGGTTTGGGCGGTTTTGACAAAATTTACATCATCGGGGGGCGTATGGGGTTGAAGGGGTTTTTGCTTTCCGGTGTGTTTTTTGCGCTTGGGGGGTGTTCTGTTTTTCACGAAGACACGGTTGATCCGAGCCAAGGCAGTAACACCGCGCTGACGGATCTCAAGAGTGTTTCCAACGATATTTACAATGAACTGCGCCAGATCAACGCAGCCGCTCCGGTTCCGAAGGTAAACGCCGCGTCGATTCACGGTTGTTCGACCCGGCTGGTTTCGATTGACCTGGATGGTGACATCATGCTTTTGATTGATGATCTTGCCAAGTCGAAGTTTTGTAAAATCCGGGTGGTCGGGAAGAAGCCGCCGCAGGACATCGTTTTGTTCTTGCATTACAACGTAAAGCCGCTCTGGATGGTGCTCGAGGATGCCGGGACGCAGTTGGGCAACCTTGGGACGATTTCTGTCGGGAGTGATTCTGTTGTTTTTGACTTTACGGCTGGCAAGCAAAAATGATGACAAGCCGGAAATTCCCTGCGGTTTTTGTTTTGTCTGTTTTGTCTGCCTCGCTTGTTTTTGGAAATCCTGCCAGTGCTGATGATGAAACGAGCATCAAGGATCTGATCGATTTCAATGTTCCTGCTGACAGTGTTGAGGCGTCCAGAATCAGTGCGATCCATGAAAACGGGGTTGCTGTTGGGGTACAGGGAGGCATGATTGCGCGCGCGAAGGTCATTGTTGCGGATGTGCAGAAACAGTCTGTATCTCTGGACAAGGCGTTTGACTTTTCTCCGTTCGTGAGCGGGGACGGGTATTTGCCGCCCGTGATCGACAAGGTGACGGACAAGACTGAGGTATTGAACGCCGGGCAGCGGATTGAGTATGCCGGGGTCATTTACAAGACAGTTACGCCGGCCAGGTTTATCCGGGTTATTCCGACCTGGCGGGATTATCTTTTTGCCGGGATCGGTGATAAGCGTCTTCATGTTGACAAACCTTCTGAGACGGTTCGCCCGAAAAATGATGAAGAGAAGAAAGTTTGGAAGGAGGCGGTTTTGCAAGGTTGGGCGCTTGGGGAGAAACAGGCTGATCAAATATTCAAGGAAAACACCAAGAAACTCAAGAAGGATTATATCGGGATGTCTCGCTTCATTTATCTCAAGCGTCGCGGGATGGTTGAGAGTCCGGTTGTAGCGCAGACGCAGGATCGGGTTGCGGTCAATTCTGACGAGATCGATATTGGGACGGGCGTTCGCGAGATTGCCAAGCCGGCCGTAATGCAGAAGGATCAGGGTCAATGGGGGGCTGGTCGATGAGTTTTTCCGACCGGAAGCCGGAAAATTTGCCGCTGGTTTTGTCGCCTGGTTTTTCTAGGGAGCAGTTGGACCGGATTTTGTATGAGGCGTATTTGAGTGGTGCGTCCGACGTGTCGTTGCAGTCAGAGGATGTTTGTTGTTTCATGATTTCCGGCAAGCAGACGAAGGCGACCGAACGGACGCTTCAGCATGGTGAGGTATCTTTGGCTACCAATGCGATTTACGGCCCGAACGGTTCGTCGATGATCACGCAGGGTCAGCCTATTGACAAGCGGTACGAAATCAAGCCGGCGCGTGGTATCAAGATCGGGTTCCGGGTAAACATCACGCCGGCCCGGATTGATGGTAACGAGCGTGGGATTTCCATTACTTGTCGCGTGTTGCCTCAGAACCCCCCGACGATTTTTTCTCAAAAAGTCCCCTCTGACATTGTGATGAATGCCTTGCCAAAAAACGGATTGATTGCTGTTTCGGGTGTAACAAGCAGCGGGAAGTCTACGCTTTTGGCCGGTTTGATCCGATACGCTTACGAGCTGAAGGAGACGAATGTTGTGACTTCGGCGGGGCGGAAGATTGGTACTTATGAGTCTCCGGTTGAATATGTGTATGACGGGATTGAACCGATTGGTCCGAGAATTTCGCAGACATCGGTTGGGGCGGGAGAGGATGGAGGGTTATCGTCCTGGTCTGAGGCGGTAAAGACGGCGATGCGTCGTGCGCTGTCGATTATCCTGATTGGGGAGTGTCGGGATTCGGAGACAATGAACGAGTGCATTTCTGCCGCGCTGACGGGGCATTGTACTTTGACCACGGTTCACGCGAACCGGGTTGGTGTTGCTTTTCGCCGGATGGTGTCGATGGCCGAAGCAGGGGAGGGCGCTGCGGCGGGTGAAAAGTTGCTCGGGTCGTTGTCCATGATTATTGTTCAAACGCTCTCTCCGAGGATTGGGGGTGGGCGGGTGGCTTTTCGCGAATGGATACCGATCACGCAAACGATGCAGGACAAGTTTTTCGGAATTCCGTCTGCTCAGGTTGCTTTTGAAATTCAGAAGGAAACGATCAGGCGTGGGAGTTCGATGGGGCATTCGGCGCTCATGGCGTATCAGCGCAAGGAAGTTTCGCTGATCGATGCGTGCGCGTATAGCGGGTTAACCAAGCCGGAGTTATTTGCGCTCGAGTTGAACGAAGCAATTTTTGAGCCGTTTACGGAGGAAACTCTAAATGCTATTGCGTGATGCAAGCAGGACGCCGACGGTTCTTGGGTTGGACGCGAAGTTCGTCGCTTTAATCTTTCCGGTTATTTTTCATGTCAGGCTGTGGACGATTTTGTATGCGGTGTTTGTTGTGGTTTTTTTCGTGGTACTTAAAGTCAAGAAGGTAGAGATTCGATACGCATACCGAAAAGTCATAAAGACGTTGCGGGGTCGGACGGTTTATTCCAGACCTTGGTGGTTTTTGAAAAAATGGAGAAACAGATGAGAAACAAATTTTGTGGCGCGTTGTTGGGTGGCACGGCCATTTTGACTTCTTTTGGCGTGTCTGCTGGTTTTTCGATTGACCAGGATGCGCAGACTGTGAACAGCGGTTTTTCCTCTGCGGATCAATCGCAGCCCGTCACTACGCCTGAGCCGGTTTCGCCGAAGGGTTTTATTTTGGACAACGGGGCTGATCCTGCGATTATGAAACGTGAGGCGGACGAAAAAGCCAAGGCGCAGAAGGCCGCAGAAAAGGCGGCTGCGGATCAAAAGGCTGCGGAGGCAGCGGCACAACAAAACGCACAGGGGCTTCCTGGGCAAGTCGGGGTTGTTGGGGTGGGTGCCGCAAGTTCGGCGAAGAAAGAAAAAATAGTGGTTCATGTGACTTACAAGGGCGAGCGCAACGAGAAGATTTCTCCGGTTGGTGGGGCTGTGTCGATTAGTGATGGGCAATCGCTTCAATCCATGCTCAAACAAGTCGTTCCGCCGACGTTTACCGTCTTTGTTGAAGGAAGCGTAAATCTTGGTTTGCCAGCAACCGGCGGGGTTTCGCCGGAGTGGCTTTCCGCGTTGAACCGTGGGTTATGGAATACCGAATATATCGCAATTGTTGACTGGAACAAAAACGCGGTCACCATTACAACTCTTGATGCCGCGACAAACAAGGCGATTGTTACGCGTGTCAGTTATCAGTTATCAAGAGGGCAATCAGTTATGGCTCAGTTTGCCGAGTGGGCCAATGATGCCGGATGGGTTTTGCGATGGGATTTGCCGCGCGACTGGGATGTGGCCAGTGATGCGGTGTTTTATGGCGGCTTCCAACAGGCAGTGACTGAGGCGATCGGCGAAATGTCGTCGAACGGAGTGGATGTCAGAGCGGATGTTTATAGCGGAAACCGGACGATTGTAGTTCATTCGTCCGGCGTTTCTAGCGCGAATTAACAAGCGAGGTTATAACGTGAAAAAAACCCTAATCGCCTCATTGATCATTTCGATCGTTGGTGGGGCGCTGTCCGGATGTTCGTCTATCCCTGGAATTTCAGAAGGGAAGAGGATTGTTGCCAGAGATAGTGACAATGCGCGTTCCAGGTATTACGAGTCTTTGCAAGAATCTCGCCCTGTCATTGTCAACCATCCAGGGAACTGGATCGTTGGTGACGAAATCACGGTGACCAAGGCGCAGCCTGAAATCCTTGGCAAGAAAGTTTTTTACTCTCAGGCTGGTGATGTCACATTGCAGGAAGTAGCGACTTGGTTGACCGGGACCACGCACATTCCTGTTGTCATTGATCCTTCGACCTGGGCCTTGCAGGGGCAGGGGGGCGGAATGATGGGTGCTGCTGCGCCTGCGCCTCATCCTGGTGCTCCTGCGGCCGGGGGTGCTGGCGGCGGGACGATGGGGACGATGGGTCCGTCGGCGTCCACGAAACTGGTT
>VFSW01008202.1_pt1 | contig 15037 bp, 10 predicted proteins | sample 5358111 | NCBI WGS metagenome assembly VFSW01 (sample SAMN11554181, study PRJNA540505) | mine drainage metagenome | isolation source: sediment from site ElyBrook_90M | place: USA: Ely Copper Mine, Vershire, VT | collected 2017
CCGGGAAAAGGGATAGAGCATGGCGAAGAAAAAGACGAACGCGGGGATCAGCAGATAATCGAGCAGGATCAACCAGCCGGCGATGAAGCCCGCGAAGTGGCCGAGGCTGGCGCGCGCGAATCCATAGACCGAGCCGGCGGTCGGCAGCGCCTCGGTCATCAGCGCATAGCTCTGCGCCGTGAAGTACATGCACACGCCGCCCAGCAGATAGGCGAGCGCGATCAACCCGTGCGAGGCATTCCACACATAACCCAGGGTGGATAAGGGGGCAATGGGCGCGATGTAGGCGAGACCGTAGACGATGAGGTCCCAGAAGCCGAGCGAGCGATGCAGGGTGATCGGGGCAGTCGGGTCGTCGCGCGTCATTCAGCCCTCTTTGATGGCCGGACTCGGCATACGCTACACGATGGCGAAGCGGGCGAATACGATGCGCTTGGCCTGATCGAGCAGCAGAGCGAAGGCGGCGCAGGCGAGCAGCAGGCCGCCCACCCAGCGCCAGGGCAGCGGCGCCATCAACCAGCCGAGGGTTGCCAGCGCGCTCACCGCGGCCACGTCGCCCACACTGGCAAGCAGCATCCAGCGACCGGGCGCGAGCGACCATAGGCGACCGTCGCTGCGCAGCACGTAGATGCAGGCTTGGTTGGTGAAGACCAGCAACAGGAACACCACGGTTTGCAGCTGCGCGGCATTGAACCCTGCCGAGTTGCGCGTCCACACATACAGCGAGAAGGAGAACAGCAGCGACAGGGCGGCGAAGACGAGCGCGGCGCCGACCAGACGGCGTACCGCCCAGCGCTGCGGCAGGGGCGCCGCTTGCACCCGGTCGGTGGCGATGGTCATGGTGAGGAAGTCGTTGGTGAACAGCAGCAACACGATGAGCGTTGCCGAGACGATGAAGCCGCCGGTGAGCCACAGGCCGAGGGCCAGGAAGACGGCGATCTCGAAGGTCTTGAGCGTCTTATTGAGCGTGTAGGTGAGCATGCGGCGATGAACCTCCCGCCCGCAGCGCACCACGGTAAGTACTCCACCCAGGCCCGGATCGGTGAGCACCACCCCAGCCGCAGCCTTGGCCACATCGGTGGCGCTGGCCACCGCGATGCCGAGTTCGGCCTGGCGCAGAGCGGGGGCATCATTGACGCCATCTCCGGTCATCCCGGTGACGTGGCCGGCCTGTTGCAGCGAGCGCACGATGCGGTGCTTGTCCTCGGGCAGTACACGGGCGTACAGATCGCAGTCCTCGGGATTGGTGCCCTGGTCGGCGGCGGTGCAGGCACGCACTCCCAGCCCAAGCCGGGCGCCGATGGCGCGTGCGGTTTGCAGGGAGTCGCCAGTGGCCATGCGCACGCGCACACCCAGGCGGGTCAGTTCGGCGATGAACTGGGCGGCGTCGGCGCGCGGCGGATCGGCAAGCCCCACGAGGCCCAGCAGTCGCGGCGCCTCCCGGGGCCCGGCAGCCACGGCGAGGACTCGCGCGCCATCGGCGGCCAACCGGGCCTCGGCGGCGCTCATGACCGCCTGCTGGGCGGCATCCAGGCGACACAGCGGGCCGATGACATTGGCGGCGCCCTTGATGGCCATCCAGTCCTGGCCGTTCAGCACATAGGTCCCGGCGCTGCGTCGGGTGCTGGGATCGAAGGGGTGAAATGCCTGCCGCGCCGGCGCGCCCTGCAGCAGACCTTGGGCACGTGCCGGCGCGAGCACCGCCAAGTCGAGAGGGTCCTGGGTGGCATCATCGCTGGCCATGGCCGCTGCCCGCAGTACCGCGGCGGCGTCGGTATCGGCGGCCAGTGGGGTAATGCCGGCCAGGGTAAGGGTGTTCTGCGTCAGGGTGCCGGTCTTGTCCGAGACCAGGGTGTCCATGGCGGCGGCCTCCTCCACCGCTGGCAGACGCGTGACCAGCACTCCCTGGCGGGCGAGCTTGAGGCTGGTGAGCACCGTCGCCAACGTGTAGGTCGCGGGCAGCGCCACCGGCACGGAGGCCACCAACAGCATCAGGGCGAACACCGCGGTTTCCAGCAGAGGCAGGTGGTGCAGCAGGGCGTAGGCCAGCACCATCAGCACCAGCAGGCCGTCGAAAAGCACCAGCCGTTGCACGATGGCAAAGATGGTGCGTTGCATATGACTGGGCGCGGTGGAGGTGCGCACCAATTCAGCGGCCCGACCGAAGAAGGTTTGCGCACCGGTGGCCGTAACCTCGCCGCTGGCCTCGCCCTGGCGGACCACGGCGCTGGTGTGCGCGGGCTGGTTCGGACCCACGTCCACCGGCAGGGATTCGCCGGTGAGCGCGGATTGATCCAGCGTGAGCGCGCCGTCGAACAGCGCGAGATCAGCGGGCACCAGATCGCCGGCCCGCACATGGACGATGTCCCCGGGCACCAACTCCTCCGCGGCCACGGCCTGCCACTGGCCCTCCCGCAATACCCGGGCGCGCACCGGCAGACTGCGGCGCAGCAGCGCCAGTGCATCGCGGGCCCGCGCCTCCTGGGCGAAGGCGACCAGCGCGTTGAAGGTGAGCAGCAGGGTAATCACCAGGGCATCCACGCGGCGGCCCAGGAGCAGCTGCAGCAGGATCACGGCCTCGAGCATCCACGGCACGGGGGCCCAGAATTGGCGCGCCAGTCTGCGCCACGCCGGGACGGGCCGGTCGGCAATGGCATTGGCGCCGAATTGCGCCAGCCGGCGGCGGGCTTCGGTGCTGCTCAGCCCGACCTGGCGATTCGTGGCGGGCAGCTCGGTATCCTGCGTTGCAGAGGCACTGACACCAGGGGCCATTGGCCCAATCTCCGGCTAGACGTCGAGGTTCGAGGCCTGCAGGGCGTTTTTCTCGATGAATTCGCGCCGCGGCTCGACCGCATCGCCCATCAGGGTGGTGAAAATTTCATCCGCCGCCACCGCGTCCTCTATGCGTACCTGCATCAGACGGCGGGTTTCCGGATTGATGGTGGTATCCCAGAGCTGGTCGGCATTCATTTCCCCAAGGCCCTTGTAGCGCTGGATGGTCTGGCCCTTCTTGGCCTGGTCGAACAGCCAGCTGATGGCCTGTTTGAAACTGGGCACGTCCTGACGCTCCTCGCCGCGCTGGATATAAGCACCCGGCCCGAGAAGATCATGCAGAGTCTGCGCCAGCGTGGCGATGCGCTGGTATTCGGCGGATTGAAAGAATTCCCGCGGGATGTGCTTGACGGAGGTCAACCCATGCTCGAAGCGCTGCAGCGCAATTCGATGGCCACCGACGGCCATCCCCTCCACGGCCACCTGATAGCGCCGTGACACGTCGTCGAGAGAATTGAGCCGCTGTTCGAGCAACTGACACCAGTCACGCAGGGTGTCGGCGCGATCGAAGTCCTCGGTGCCGAGCCGCGGGACGTAGAGAAGCTGCTCGAGAAATCGCTCGTCATAGCGCCGCGCCCAACGATGCACGATGGCCAGCACCTCGACGTAGGCACGCGCCAGAGACTCCAGGCCGAGACCGGACAGGGGCGGCGCATCGGTGGTCACGTGCAAAGCCGCCCCTTCGATGGCCGTGTTGAGCAGCAGGGCGTTCAGCTCCAGGTCGTCTTTGACATAAGATTCTTGCTTGCCCTTCTTGATCTTGTACAACGGTGGCTGCGCGATGTAGATGTGTCCGCGCTCGATCAACACCGGCATCTGTCGGTAAAAAAAGGTCAGCAGCAGCGTGCGGATGTGCGAGCCGTCCACATCGGCGTCGGTCATGATGATGATGCGGTGGTAGCGCAGCTTATCGACGTTGAAATCGTCACGGCCGATGCCGCAGCCCAGCGCGGTGATCAATGTGCCCACTTCCGCCGAGGCCAGCATCTTGTCGAAACGCGCCTTCTCGACGTTCAGAATCTTGCCCTTGAGCGGCAGGATGGCCTGGGTGCGGCGGTCGCGTCCCTGTTTGGCGGAGCCGCCGGCCGAATCTCCTTCGACCAGGAACATCTCGGAGAGCGCCGGATCCTTCTCCTGGCAGTCGGCGAGCTTGCCCGGCAGGCCGGCGATGTCCAGCGCGCCCTTGCGGCGGGTCATCTCGCGGGCCTTGCGCGCCGCTTCGCGCGCATGCGCGGCCTCGAGGATCTTCGCCACGATGGCGCGCGCTTCCTGCGGATGCTCGAGCAGAAAATCCTCGAGCTGCTTGGCCACGGCCGATTCGACCACGCCTTTGACTTCCGAGGACACCAGCTTGTCCTTGGTCTGCGAGGAGAACTTCGGATCCGGCAGCTTCACCGAGAGGATGGCGGTGAGGCCCTCGCGAGAGTCATCGCCCGTGGTGGCGATCTTCTCCTTCTTGGCCGCCAGTTCCTTCTCGATGTAGTTGTTGAGCGTGCGCGTCAGGGCCGCGCGATATCCCGCCAGATGGGTGCCGCCATCCTTTTGCGGGATATTGTTGGTGTAGCAATACATGCTCTCCTGATACGAGTCGTTCCATTGCATCGCGACTTCGACCTGGATGTTGCTGTCGCGAGTCTGGAACCACAGCACCGAATCATGCACCGGCGTCTTGCTGCGGTTCAAATGGGTGACGAAGGCCTTCAGGCCACCCTCGTGCTGGAACACCTCGGATTTCTCGTCGCGCTCGTCCACCAGTTCGATGCGCACGCCGGAGTTGAGGAACGACAGCTCGCGCAGCCGTTTGGCCAGGGTGTCGTAGCTGAAGCTGATGTGGGTGAAGATCTGTGCGCTGGGTTTGAAGGTGAGCGTGGTGCCGCGCTCATCGGTGTTGCCGATCACGGCCAGCGGCGCCTGCGGCTCGCCCAGCCGGTATTCCTGGCGATGGACCTTGCCATCGCGACGAATCAGCAATTCGAGAAACTCCGACAGGGCATTGACCACCGACACGCCCACCCCATGCAGACCACCGGAGACTTTGTACGAGGAGTCGTCGAATTTCCCGCCCGAATGCAGCACGGTCATGATGACCTGGGCGGCAGAGACGCCCTCCTCGCTGTGAATGTCCACCGGGATGCCACGACCATTGTCGGTCACGGTGACGGATTCATCCGCGTGGATGGTGACCACGACCCGGTCGCAGTGCCCGGCCAGGGCCTCGTCGATGGCGTTATCCACCACTTCGAAAACCATGTGATGCAGGCCAGTACCATCATCGGTGTCACCGATGTACATGCCGGGCCGCTTGCGCACCGCATCTAGACCCTTTAAGACCTTGATTTTACTTGAGTCGTAGACGTCGTTGGCAGACATGGGCAACCTGGAGATGGTAGGCCACCATTCTAGCAGGAATCGCGCTCCGTCACGAATCCGAGGCCGGAAGATTTCCTTGATAAATCAGCGCGTTGTAGGGCCGTAATTACGGCACTGTCAGGCTGCGGCCCGCCAGGCTGAATTGTGCGGCCGCCAGCGGCATCCCCCGGGGGAACGCCTACCCCGGGGCCAACGACTGCGACCGATGTTTCACGTGGAACGTCGAGCAGCGCGCTGACCATCGGCCCTAATCGGCGGCTCGTAGGGCTCCCGCGGCAACTCGATAGCGCAGCCCAGGGCGCCCGAAGGCCGCAAAATCTGGATGCAGCGTCGTGACCACCAGCTGTGCGGTCTGAGAGGCCACCTCCCGAATCAGTCCCCCGAGCCGCTCGGAATCCAATTCCGCGGCCGGATCGTCCAATAACAGGGTGGGTCGTGCGGCCGCTTCCGCCGGAAACAGCTTGAGCTGAGCGATCAGTAAGGTGGCGGCCAGCAACTTCTGTTGTCCCCGCGAAACTCGCTCCTTCACGGCGACGCCGTCCAACCGCAGACCCAAATCCGCGCGATGCGGCCCGACATGCGTGAAGCCGCCTTCCTGATCCAAGGTGGCGCTACCTACCAGCGCTTCGGCGAGGCTTTGATCCCGAGCCCACCCACTGCGATAACTGAGTCGAAGCTCGGCTCCCAACAAAGCCTTAGCCAGCGTGGCGGCCTGTCCCTGAAGCTCGGTGAGATATCGGGCGCGTGCCGCAGCCACCTCCTCGCCGTGGCGGATCAACTCCGCATTCCAAACCGACACCAGCTCCGAAGGCTGCCGAGCGCGCAAGGCCGCATTGCGTTGCTTGAGAATCTGTTGGTACCGTTGCCAATGGCGCATGAAGGGAGGTTCCACGTGGAACACCCCCCAGTCCAAAAACCGACGGCGCCGACTCGGTCCCTCCTCGATCAGCCGATGGACCTCAGGATCAATGATTTGCACCGGCAACACCGCTGCCAGCTCCGCCAAGGACTGAGCGGTCTCCCCCCTCACCCGGGCGCGAACCCCGGTGGGTGAGCCAGCCACCCCCAATCTCACGCTCTGCGCCTGGACTTCCACTTCGCCCGAGACGATGAATTCCTTGCAACCGCTGCGGATGAGCGGTTCGATGCGCCGAGTCCGAAAGGACCGACCTCGACCCAACACATAGATGGCCTCCAACAAACTGGTCTTGCCGGAGGCATTGTCGCCGCTGATCAGCGTGAAGCGCGGATCCAGGGCCACTTCGGCGGGCGCCAGGCACCGAAAACCGGTGACCTGCACCCGCTTCAAGCTCATCGACTCACAGCCTCATCGGCATGACCACATAGCGGGCCGCACCGCCACCCGGAGAGCGAATCAAACAGCTGCTATTGCTGTCGGTCAGCCCCAGCTCAACATCCTGGCCATCAATGGCCGCCAATGCATCCAGCAAATAATTCACGTTGAAACCGACTTCGAGGTCGCCGCCCTGATAGCTCACCTCGATCTCTTCCTCAGCCTCTTCTTGCTCCGGGTTATGCGCCTGCACAGTCATCACTTGCGCCTTGACCGTCACGCGAATTCCGCGATATTTCTCATTCGATAAGATCGCTGTGCGCTGCAATGCCTGGCGCAAAATATCCCGATCGGCGCGAATCAAGGCCGCCGGCGTGGCCGGGATTACCCGCGAGTAATCAGGGAACCGCCCGTCAATGAGCTTCGAAGTGAAGCGAATGTCGCCGATCTGAGCTCGAACGTGATTAGTACCGATAGCCACGTCCACCTCGCCTTCCGCCGTCAGCACCCGTTGCAGCTCGAGCACCCCCTTGCGGGGCACGATGACCTGCTGGCTGGCCGCCGCCTTGGCGCTCAGCGCGGTCTCGCATAGCGCGAGTCGATGCCCATCCGTCGCCACCCCGCGCAACAGGCTGCCGTCGATCTCCAGCAGCATGCCGTTCAAGTAATAGCGCACGTCCTGCTGCGCCATCGAGAAATGCGTCTTCTCCAGCACGTTGAGCAAATCCCGCCGCGGCAGCTGCACGCTCTGTTGAGCATGAATATCCTCGATGACGGGAAATTCCCCGGCCGGCAAGGTCGCCAAACTGAAGCGACTGCGGCCGGCCTTGATCACCACCTTCTCGCCGTCCAGACCGACAGTGACCGGGGTCTTCTCCGGCAGCGCGCGCAAAATATCCAGGAACTTGCGCCCAGGCACGGTGATATCGCCGCTTGCCTGCACGCTGACATCGGTGCCTGCCACCAATTCGACTTCCAAATCCGTGGCCGTGATGGCTAACCGCCCCTCACGCACCGCCAGCAACACGTTGGCGAGCACGGGCATTGTCTGGCGACGCTCCACCACGCCGATTACCGCCTGCAAAGGAGCCAGTAATTTCTCCCGTTCCGCCGTCAATTTCATGGAAGCACCCGCCTGCTGTTCTTAAGGATTTAATTCTTAGATAGAAGAAGATGATTATGATTATAGAGGCGCGAGACAACGGAGGATAAGCCGAATCCGCGCTTCCCAATCAATACCTTGCAAGTCGGTCATCCCTGTCCCCCAACTGTCCGTCGGCTGTGCGCGCCCTGTGGTCGACCTGTGGATGAACTTACCCACACCCTCATGCACAGCTTTTACCCCCTCATCCCGTGAGGGTTCTCAACAGGTTCATATAGTCCTCGCCGATACGTCGTTCCGACTCGCGCAGCTCTTTGATTTTCCGGCAGGCATGCAGCACCGTCGTATGGTCTCTTCCCCCAAAGGCATCGCCAATCTCTGGCAGGCTATGGTTGGTCAATTCCTTGGCCAATGCCATGGCCACCTGACGGGGCCGGGCAATGGACCGACTGCGTCGCTTCGAGAGCAAATCCGCGATGCGGATCTTGTAGTACTCGGCCACCGTTTTCTGGATGTTTTCCACGGTCACCAGCTTCTCCTGCAAGGCGAGCAAATCCCGCAGGGCCTCCTTGGCAAACTCCAGCGTGATCGGCCGGCCGGTGAAATGCGAGGTGGCCACCACCCGGCGCAGCGCGCCCTCCAATTCACGCACATTCGAACGGATACGCTTGGCGACGAAAAAGGCCACTTCTTCCGGAAAATCCACCTGCGAGCTGGCAGCCTTGCTCATCAGAATGGCCACGCAGGTCTCGAGCTCCGGCGGTTCAATGGCCACCGTCAAACCCCAGCCGAAGCGCGACTTCAGGCGCTCCTCCAGGCCGTCCACCTCTTTCGGATAGCGGTCGCAGGTCAGAATCACCTGTTGCTGGCTCTCCAACAACGCATTGAAAGTGTGGAAGAATTCCTCCTGGGAACGCTCCTTGCCGGCGAAGAATTGAATATCGTCGATCATCAACGCATCCACCGATCGATAGGCGCTCTTGAAGTCGTTGATTGTGTTGTGCTGCAGCGCCTTGACCATGTCGCCCACGAAGCGCTCGCTATGCACATAGGCGAGGCGGGCGTCGGCATTCAGTTCCTTGACGCGATTCGCCACCGCATGCATCAGATGCGTTTTGCCCAGGCCCACCCCGCCATAGATGAACAGCGGGTTATAGGCCTTGCCCAGATTGCCGGCCACCTGAATGGCGGCCGCTTTGGCCAGCTGATTGCTTTTCCCTTCGACAAAATTATCGAAGGTGAACTCCGCGTTGATCCGACTGCCGAGCATCAAGGGCACGGCCCGCTTGCCGCGGCCACCCACCGCCGCCTCGGGCGGCGGGCGCCGGCTGTCGCGCAGTGCAACACTCGAGCGCGTGCCCACATCCAGCACCAGCTCCGGCGCCGCGCCGTCGGCAAACTCCCCGAGCAATTGGCGGATCCGCTCCACCGAGTGATCGCCCAGCCACTCGATCACATAGCGATTGGGCGCCAGCAGGCGCAGCTCTCCGTGGGACTCCACCGCCTGCAGGGGGCGCACCCAGGTGTTGAACTGCTGCGGCGGAAGTTCGCTCTCCAGTACGCGTAGACAGCGGTTCCACAGCGACTCGCTCAAGAGCGCACTCCTGCAATATTCCAAGGGACCAAGGGGCTGCGAATCGACGAAAGGGCACGGAGTCTAGCCCCATCCGGCAGGGGCGTCTATTGACACGCATCGGCGCACTTAAGTACCCTTACCGCCCTTCGCAAATACGGCGTGGCGCCGGTTTGCCCTTGAAATTCCACTACCGTGTGTCGCTATGAAACGTACTTTCAATCCGAGCAATCTGCATCGTGCCCGCACCCATGGGTTTCGCGCGCGCATGGCCACCAAGGGTGGTCGCCTGACGCTGGCGCGGCGCCGCGCCAAGGGTCGCAAGCGTCTTTGCCCGTGACCCGCGGTTTCTGACCGAGCTTCCCGACGATCCGTCATCAAGGGTTCGAGCCGCGCAAGCGTTTGCACCAGCCGGCTGAATTCCGTGCCGTCCGGCTGCGTGGCCGCCGCCTCTCCGACTCTTATTTCAGCATCTCCGTGCTTGCCAATCAGGGAACCCATGCCCGCCTCGGGCTCGCCATCGCCACCCGCAGCATGGGTTCGGCGGTGGCTCGTAACCGCCTCAAGCGGCTCACCCGTGAGTGTTTTCGCCTGACCCAGCACGACCTGCCGCCGGTGGATCTCACGGTGGCCGCCCGCGACGCCGCGCGCACCGCCACCGCCGAGGCGCTGCGCCACAGCCTGGCGAAACTGTTTCGCAGCATTCGCGAACGCCGCTAGCCTGATGCGCCAGCCCATTTTGCTGCTCATTCGCGCCTATCAGCTGCTGCTGAGTCCCTTGCTCGGGCCGCGTTGCCGCTATTATCCGACCTGTTCCTGCTACACCCACACCGCCATCGAGCGCTTCGGCGTGCTGCGAGGGGGTTGGCTGGGCCTGCGCCGCCTGCTGCGCTGCCATCCGTTCGCCGCCGGCGGCTACGACCCCGTACCGGATTAAGAGACCGCTCCATGCCCAATATCCGCTTCACCCTGTGGTTCGCTCTCGCGGCCATCCTCTATTTGAATTACGAGGCCTGGAACCACGATTACCCGGCGCTCGCCCCGCCGCCGGCGGCCGGCACGCCGGGTTCCCCCGGCACGCCCGCCAACGCGCTCTTCGACTCGGTGCCGCAGGCCGTCACCGCGGCGCCGGCCGCCGCCGCATCCGGCGCCGCGCCCCCGGCCGCCACCCCGGCCCGGGCGGCGGGCGCGCCGGCCAGCGACGAACCCAGCGCCACGGCCATCCATGTGCGCACCGATGTCTTCGACATCGACATCAATTCCAAGGGCGGCGAGCTCGATCGCGTCGATCTGCTCAAGTATCCGTTGCACAAGGACACGCCGAACCAGCCGGTGAGGCTGCTGAATCGCGACGCGGCGGGCGCGCTCGACGTGCTGCAGAGCGGACTCACCACCGCCGCGGGCGGGGCCGCGCCCACGCACCTCGCTCTGTGGAGCGCGGCGCAGACCCAGTATTCCCTGGGCGTCGGCGAACAGGAACTGCGCGTGCCGCTCACCTGGAGCGACGGCCACGGCGTCACCGTCACCAAGACCTTCGTATTCATGCGCGGCTCCTACGCCATCGGTCTCGACTACCAGGTCAGGAACGAGGGCGGCGAGCCCCGCAGCTTCGCCGTCTACTCCCAGTTCCTGCGCACCTGGGAGCATCCCTCGCGTTCGTATTTCAACGTCGACACCTATTCGTTCAAGGGACCGGCGGTGTACGACGGCACCAAGTCGCGCGACCTGAAGGTGGAGAACGAGACCGACAGCCACTTCGCGGAAACCGTCACCAATGGCTGGCTGGCCACGCTGCAGCACCATTTCGTCGCCGCCATCGTGCCCACGGCCGGCGAGCCCTTCAAATACCAGCTCACCGTCCAAGGCCACGAGTATCTGCTCACCGCCACGGGGCCCTCGGTGGCCGTCGCCGCCGGCGCCACGGTAAACCTTCGCGAGAGGCTGTTCGTCGGCCCGAAGCTGCAGTCGCAACTCGCGGCCGCCGGGCCGCGCTTGGACCTGACCGCCGATTACGGCCTGCTCACCGTCATCGCGCATCCGCTGTTCGCCACGCTCAACACCGTCCATGGCCTGACCGGCAACTGGGGCTGGTCCATCATCATCGTCACCGCCCTGATCAAGCTGCTGTTCTACCCGCTCAGCCAGGCGAGCGGCCGCTCGATGGCGAAGATGCGCGCCGTCGCGCCGCGCATGAAGCAGATTCAGGACTCCTACAAGGATGACCGCGAAAAGCTAGGCCGCGCCATGATGGAGCTCTACAAGCGCGAGAAGATCAATCCCCTCGCCGGCTGCCTGCCCATGGTGATTCAGATCCCCTTCTTCATCTCCTTCTACTGGGTGTTGGTGGAAAGCGTGGAGATGCGTCAGGCGCCCTTCATGCTGTGGATCAACGACCTTTCGGTGCACGACACCTACTTCGTGCTGCCCATCCTGCTCGGCGGCGCGATGTTCGCCCAGTCGCGACTCAACCCGGCGCCGGCCGACCCGATGCAGGCCAAGATCATGCAGTTCATGCCGCTGGTGATGACCGCCATGATGGCCTGGTTCCCCTCCGGTCTGGCCCTTTACTGGCTCACCAACACCGGACTGTCGATCGCCCAACAATGGCGCATCAATCAGGTGGTACAGGCCGAGGCGGCCAAGCCGCGCGCCTGATCCCGTGCCGGCGCCGGACACCATCGTCGCCATCGCCAGCGCCGGCGGTCGCGGCGCGGTCGGCGTGATCCGGGTCTCCGGGGCAGACGTGCCGCGGATCGCCCGCGAATTGCTCGGCGCGCTGCCCGCGCCGCGGCACGCCACGCTCGGCAGCTTTCGCGATGCCGCCGGCCTGCCCCTCGATCAGGGGCTGGCGCTGTACTTCCCGGGCCCCGCGTCCTTCACCGGCGAGCATGTGCTGGAACTACACGGCCATGGCGGCGTGGTGGTGCTCGATGTGTTGCTGCGCCGACTGCTGGAGTTGGGCTGTCGTCTGGCGCGGCCGGGCGAATTCAGCGAGCGGGCCTTCTGTCACGGCAAGCTCGACATCGCCCAGGCAGAGGCGGTGGCCGACCTGATCGATGCCGGTACGGCGGCGGCGGCGCGGGCGGCGGTGCGCTCGCTGCGCGGTGAATTTTCGGCGCACATCACCGCCCTGCAGGCGGCGCTCACCGAGCTGCGCACCCAGGTCGAGGCGCACATCGATTTCTCCGACGAGGACCTGGCCCTTCCCGATCGTCCGGCGTTGAGCGCGGGCCTGACGCGCATCCAACAGACCTGTGCCGCGGTCAGCGCCGCCGCGCGCGAGGGCGCGCTGCTGCGCGACGGGCTGCACGTGGTCATCGCGGGCCGGCCTAACGCCGGCAAGTCCAGTCTGCTGAATCGCCTGGCGGGGGAGGAGGTGGCCATCGTGAGCGACCTGCCGGGCACCACCCGCGACCTGCTCCGTCAGCGGCTGGACCTCGATGGCCTGACCGTGAACCTGACCGACACGGCCGGCCTGCGCCCGGCGGCGGACCGCATCGAGGAGGAAGGGATCCGGCGCGCCGCCGCCGAAATGCGCCGCGCCGATCGCATTCTCTGCGTCATCGATGCTCAGGAGTCGCCGGAGCAGCCCGGCGCGTCCGCCAACCCCTGGCTGGCGGAATTGCCGCCCGATGTCCCGGTGACCTGGGTGTTCAACAAGATCGATCTGCTCGGCTTGGCTCCGCGGATGCAGCCAGGCCCCACGCCGCAGGCACCCACGCGGGTGTATCTGAGCGCGCGTACCGGCGCCGGAGTCGACGGGCTGAAAAGACATTTGCGCGAGAGCGCGGGTTATCGGGGTGCGGAGGCGGACGTTTTCAGCGCGCGTCGCCGCCACCTCGACGCGCTCGCCAGCGCCCGCGAACACCTGCAGGCCGCGGCGACGCTGCTGGCCGCAGCCCGCGAGTTCGACCTGTTTGCCGAGGAATTGCGCCTGGCGCAGCGGGCGCTGGGCGAGATTACTGGAGAATTCACCAGCGAAGACTTGCTGGGCAGGATCTTCGCCAGCTTCTGCATCGGAAAATAGTTTGGCGTCCGAGGAAGTCCGGGCTCGTCCACTGTCACCGAGAAAAGCCCTGAGTTTCTGGGCTTTTTGCCCCACCTTCGTCCATTGCCCTCCACTGGCAACCTTGTTACGGTGCCCCCATAGGTGCCCCATGTTGCGATTATCGGTGCCCCATTTGAGGGGTCAGAAGATCGTATGGGGCACCGAATCGCGTGCCTCATGGGGCACGGGGACATTCCGAAGGGGGCACGCATGGCACTCAACGACACGAAACTCCAGCGATTGCAGGCCAAAGCGCGCGCTTACCAGGTCGCCGACGGCGGCGGTCTTTACATCGAGGTACACCCGAGCGGCAAGAAGGTCTGGCGCATGCAGTACCGGTGCGGCGGCCGCGGGTCACGCAAGGAGAAGGTGACCCTCGGCGAATATCCCGCGCACACGCTCAGCGAAGCCCGCCTGTGGCGCGAGCAGTGCCGGGCGCTCCTCGCCCACGGGCGCTCGCCCGCGGCCGCCAAGCAGGCGGAGAAGGCGGTGCAGACTGGTCGCGCGACCGACACCGTCGCCGCCTTCGCGAACCTCTGGTACTCAGACGTCGTCAGCCGCACCAACAGCGAGCCCCGGAACATCCGCCGCGTTCTCGACAAGGACGTCCTGCCCGCCATCGGCGACAAGCCAGTGTCCCAGGTGACCATCCCCGATATCCTCGCGATCACCGATGCCGTAAAGGCCCGCGGCGCCGACCAGATGGCGCTGCAGACGCGCAACGTCATCAAGCGGCTCTACGCCTACGCGATCGCGCGCGGCAAGACGCAGTTCAACCCGGCCGCCGCGATCGAGGCACGGTTCATCGCCACGGCCCGCAGCCGCGATGTCGCGCTCTCGCAAGCCGAGATCGGCCAGCTCCTGCGCGGCATCTACCAGTCCTCGATCCGCCGGCCGTACAAGCTGGCGCTGCACCTGCTGGTGCTCTGCATGGTGCGCAAGGGCGAGCTCATCGGCGCGCGCTGGGAAGAGGTCGACTTCGACAAGGCCGAGTGGCTGATCCCGGCCGAGCGGATGAAGAAGGACAAGCCGCACCTCGTGCCGCTCTCGAAGCAGGCGGTCGCGATGTTCGAGGAGCTCAAAGGCCTCGCCGGCCATTCGCCCTGGGTGCTGCCGAGCCGGAACGCCTGGAAGGAGCCGATCGCGCATAGCACGCTCAACCAGGCGATCCGCTCGCTCGAGCTCGGCATCCGGGACTTCGTGATCCACGACTTCCGGCGCACGGCCTCGACGCAGATGCACGAGGCGGGCTTCAATTCCGACTGGATCGAGAAGGCGCTCGCGCACGAGCAGAAGGGCGTGCGCGGCGTCTACAACAGGGCCGAGTACCTCGCGCAGCGCCGCGAGATGCTGCAGTGGTGGGCCGACCTCGTGGACGCGCAGATCGAGGAGGGGAGGAAGGTCGTCATCGGGCGGTTCGGGAAGGCATTCCAGGCGGCCTAACAGGCTACCCATGAGAGCAAGAGTTCAGAGTCGCGGCGGTCGCCGAAGGCATTGTCCATGAAGCTGGCAGTTCTGCTTCTCGTGGCCGCATGTATCGGATTCCTCCTCGGTCGGCGGCGTTCCAGCACACGGCAGAATCGTGGCGAAGCGGCGGTAAGGAACGCCATCCAGTCGAACTCCACTTCTCCCGACTACCACTTGCTCAACAATGTGACGCTGCGGCTGGAGGACGGTACCACCCAGATCGACCACATCCTGGTCTCCCGATTCGGAGTCTTCGTGATCGAGACCAAGGATTACCGCGGCTGGATCTTCGCCAACGCTCAGCATGCGACCTGGACGCAAGTGCTGTTCAGGGCCAAGTTCAGATTTCAG
>VFSW01008203.1_pt1 | contig 15036 bp, 17 predicted proteins | sample 5358111 | NCBI WGS metagenome assembly VFSW01 (sample SAMN11554181, study PRJNA540505) | mine drainage metagenome | isolation source: sediment from site ElyBrook_90M | place: USA: Ely Copper Mine, Vershire, VT | collected 2017
AGAGGCATTGAGCCAGGCTACGGGCTTGCCGATGCGTGTGGAAACGGCCCAGGCCAGAGTGAAGAAGATAATCTGGGCCACACCGCCGCCCACCAGCAGCAATAGGAAAGAGAGAAAGAGAAAGACCGTGCTGCCGTGCCGCTTGTGGACAAAGCCCACCGACCAGAGGGCTACGAGCAGGCTGACGGCGATGGCGGCGATGCCGGTAAGCAGGAAGTTGGGAATGAGGGTAAAGGCGTCCTCAGTGCCGTAGGCCCACATCTGGTTTGCGGCCCCGATGGAGTGGATGAAGAAGCCGCCGGTTGGCGCATTGCCTTGCAGCGTTTCAAAGATGCCGTGGTCGAGGCCGCCGAGGGCGAGCAGGATGCCCAGCGCCGCAACAACAAACCGCGTGGCGCTGACGCCGCGCAGGCCGGTGCTGCGGCCCGGAGCTCGGCTTGCATGAGTCACTGCTCACCCATGGAGACATCATGCGCTACGCCAGGGAAGCGTGGGTGGTTCCAGCGTCGCTAGAGGGTAACCAGCGTGGAGGCCTCGATTGGCTGGCGGAAGGCATCTGCTTGGTGCTCCAGCTCGGGATCCCAGTTCTTGGGCTGGTAGATGCAGCAGGGCTCTTGAGCCAGCGGGTCACCGGTGAGCGCGTAAGCGCGGGCACGGGAACCGCCGCAGATCTCCTTGTACTCGCAGGCTCCACACTTTCCTTCCAGCTTGCTGGTATCGCGCAGCGACTTGAATATGGGCGCGTTGCGATAGATTTCAGCCAGAGGCGTCTGCTTGACGTTGCCGGCGTGGATGGGCAAAAAACCGCTGGGATAGACGTTGCCCACATGGGAGACAAAGAGGAAGCCCTTGCCGTCGTTGACTCGGCGCGTGGCCCAGCTTGCGGTGCGGGCTTGCGCGTTAGCAGTGGGAGCGCCTGGCTCATAAGCCTGGGCGGCGGCGTGCGGATGTCCGTGGCCGATCTTGCGCTCTTCAAGGTTGTGCTGCAGGAGGTAGCGCCGGTAGTGCATGGCCTCAGTAGTCTTGATCTGGAAGTTGACCCGGTGCGACAGCTCGTAGATTTTGCCGAAGACCTGCTCGAACTCCTCGCCGCTGAGCAAATCGTCTAGCTGGCCGCGGCCTACGGGAACCAGGAAGAAGACGTTCCACATGACGATGGCCATCTTCTCGAAAAGGGCGCAGAGGTTGTCAAGGTCGTGGGCGTTGTGGCGGCTGATGGTGGTGTGAACTTGGATGGGAATGCCCGCCTCATTGGCCCACTCAATGGCTTGGATGGTGCGCGCCCAGGCGCCGGGCAGTCCGCGAAAGGTGTCGTGAATCTCAGGGGTGGAGCCGTCCAGCGAAATGCCCAGCCGAACCAGGCCCGCCTCTTTAAGCTTGAAAATGGCTTCGCGGGTGAGCAGCGGCGTGGCGCTGGGGGTGAGCGCAACCTGAACGCCTTTACCAGCGGCGTAGCTGATGAGCTCGAAAACGTCTTTGCGCTTGAGCGGGTCTCCGCCGGTAAAGACGAAGATGGGAATGTGCATCTCGGCGATCTGGTCGATCAGCGCTTTGCCTTCAGCGTTGGAGAGCTCGTCAGGGTGGGCGATGGGCTGTGCGGCGGCGCGGCAGTGCTTGCAGGCCAGGTCACAGGACTGGGTAACCTCCCAGATGGCCAAAAAGGGCGTTTCATCGAAGTTCAATCCGCCACGGGCGGGAATATTCGTCATGGGTTGCATAAGACCTCCAACGAAGTCACGGCGGGCCGACACAAGAGGAAGCTCCAGGGGCGGGGGAACGCCACGATTCCTCTCCAGAAGATCAGCAAAGGGCTGGCCGGGCTGTGATTGAGATCACATAATCATGCCCTAATACGCAAAAGGATCGCAGTTGATTCGCAAGGCAGCGAGCCGTGCCTCTTCTTTCCGCGCCACAATCCTGATAGACTACGCATTGTTGCATTACAGGCGCGTAGCTCAGTTGGTTAGAGCGCTACCCGAACACGCGTTTCCTTTTTTTTCAATTACTTACAGGTCATAGTCACCGACTTAGTCACCGAACTACAACAGGCATGCCCTCCCCAGGCCTCCCTCTGTAGTCACCGAGTGCTCAGAATGGCATCCCCACGCTTTTGACCGAGTACAGACCCCGAGATACATATGCGGCCCATGGAGGAACACCATGGAGCGTCGAAGGGCTTATGCCAACCGCGTCAACATCGTCAAAACCGTCAAGTGCGACAACAAGTGGATCACGGCCCCAGCCGTCGAGAAGAATGGCAAAGTAGTCCGTGATCACGTCCTGATCCGTGGCAAGGATGAACATCATCCTGAAGGCCGCTACTACCTCGACTGGTACCAGGACGGCAAGAAACGCCGTCAGGCGGTTGCTGCCTTCGAGGACCTCGTCCCCGCAGCCCGAGCAAAGTTCATCGAGTTGCAGGCGCGGAGCGCCGGCATCCTGGTAGAACTCCCTGCTCCCGCCTCGCTCGAGCAGGTGAACCTGACGCCGGAGAAGGAAGCCGCTGCGGCTGGCCGACTGTCGATGGAGACCGTCGTCGATCAATATCTCGACTACTGCAAGATCCAACGAAGTCTACGTACCTACCGAACCTACCGGCCAGCGCTGCTGAGCTATTTCCTTCCCTCCTTCACGCGCAAGAAACAGTTTATCGATGAGGTGACTCGACAGGACATCCTCGATTACATCAGTTTCTGTTTCGATCGAGGACTCTCCCCTCGCTCGGTTTACGACAAGCTCGTCACCGTCCTGACCCTGCTCAAACGGCATGGCCATAAGAACCTGCTCGAGAAGAGCGATTGGCCGAGCTATGTCGAAAGAATCCGACCGGTCTACGAAATCGAAGAGATCCACACGATGCTCCGCCATGCCACTCCCTACGAAGCACTGTTGATCAAGTTCTTCCTCGGTTCCGGTTTTCGCAACCGAGAAGCCAGGTTCTTGGCATGGTATGACATAGACTTTCGCAATAGCCTTGTACGCCTCACGGCCAAACCGATCTGGAAGTTCAGCCCAAAGAACTATGAAGAACGCGCCGTTCCAATACCGACATCGCTCATCGAACTGCTGCGAGAGCTTAAAGAGTCCCGCGGTGCGGGAGCAGCGGACCTCGTCTTTCCGAATACCAAAGGCAAGCCAGACACACTCCACATAGAAACACTCAAGAAGGTCGCGTGGCGAGCAAAACTCAACTGCGGCCAGTGCGTCTCAGAAAATGGATACCGGTGCGCCGTCGGGCCGTATTGCCAGCGTATCTTCCTCCACAAATTCCGGCATACCTTCGCCACGCAACATCTGCGCGATGGTATCGACATCCGTACCCTCCAAAATTGGATGGGACACCGGAGCCTCAAATCAACGATGGTCTATCTCAAAGCCATTCAGTCGCGCGATGCGTTGGTAAAGGTGAACGCAGGCTCTCTGGCTGGTCTCACGTCCTTCGTTGCCTAGCCGCAAGCGGCAGCACAGTTAGTCGATCGCATTGTAGGAGCGCCGGATGAATCCGGCGCTCCTTCGAGCTGCGGTGCTCTTCCTCTGCTGCGAGCTCAGCGGAGGACTAACACTTACCATTGCCTTCCAGTACAAGTTCATCACCGTCACGCACCTAACTCTGCTGATTTGACCGAATCCGGATTTCGAAACAACATCAGTCCACTTCCGGAGCACGGGCCGGGAAAGGTCAGGTGACAGTCGTGAGTCTCATCGAATTGGTAAAGGCGAAATCCGAAGCCCTGAAGGTGCGGGACGTCGCTCCCATCCTCGGGATCTCAATCCAGCAGGTGTACAAGATGGCCGCCAACGGAGAGATTCCGTCCTTTCGTGTGGCGAGTTCTGTTCGCTTTGACCCCGGCGTCTTCGCGGCATGGCTTAAGGAGAGGTATCCGGCCTTGCCCCAACGGTGACCGCGCGCCCATTCATATGCACTGATAAGGCGCCGCGCCGATCGAAATTTGACCGAATATTCAGTCCACTCCATCCTGTGCCTGCAAATGGAGGAAGTCATGAAACACGCGACAGTAAAGCTACTTTCAGCGACAGGTGTGACGTTTCTGGATTTTTTCGTGGCGACTCAGTGTGGCCCGATTGTTTGGCATGCCTGGAATCTTGTCCCTTTGGCCAGAATGGGCTTGCTGTTGCTTGCGGGCGCGATCGCCTTCACCCTGATGGACATCTGGTCGAAGACACTGATGTTCCAGAGATCTCGGCTCTCAAACCGATTTGATCCAGGCACAGTCGTTCATCCTGGCGACCGTTGCAAGATCACGGAGGCCTCCGATGTTTGATTCCGTCCTAGCTCTTATAACGGGTCTGGAGGGCGCAGGCTATTTCATCGACCCCGTGATGACACAGGTCGTTTTTCTTGCCGCGCGTCTTCAGAAGCCCATATTGCTGGAAGGTCCGGCCGGCTCAGGCAAAACGCAACTTGCCCTATCTGTCGCCAAAGCGGGCAATACGCACATTGAACGATTGCAGTGCTATCGGGGCGTCACCGAGGCACAGGCGATCGGAAGCTTCGATTCCGGATTACAGCGATTGTACCTCGAGTTCTCCAAAGAGCAGCATTCCGACTGGCAATCGATTCAGGCCAACCTCACCGGTCGCCAATTCTTTCGTCCCGGCCCCTTGATGCGTGCGCTCGAATGTGAGCGACCGTGTGTGCTCCTCATCGACGAACTCGACAAGGTTGATGACGGTTTCGAGGCAATGTTGCTCGAAATCCTCTCTGCTTGGCAGCTGTCCATTCCAGAGTTTGGAACTGTCCACGCCAAGAGCATTCCCTTCGTCGTCCTCACAAGCAACGAGGAAAGACGACTCGGCGATCCCATTCGCAGGCGAAGCCTCTACGTTCGCGTAGAACACCCGACGCCCCAGCTTGAGGCAGAGATCATCTCAAGCCGTACACCTGAGGCAAAGCCTGAGTTTCACCGCGAGATCGCCGGTATTGCCCGCTCCTTCCGGAACTATTCCTTGGAGAAGCCACCCTCTGTTTCAGAGATGATCGACTTCGCCCGTGCACTGGAAGTCTTGGGCACGGACCACGTCACGGAAGACTTGCGCGACGTCCTCCTTCCGTTCCTTGCCAAGACCGAAAAGGACAGGCGCCACCTTATGCTCCGCGAAGGCTTCAAGAGCCTGCTTAACGACGGCGCGCGCTATGCCCGCGAGTTGGATGCAGTAAGGGGACCGCTTTCATGAAGTCTCTTTGGATCGTTCTTCTCTTCGGCATATCGGCATCGCTCTCGGCACAGTCATCACGCGCGTATTCGGAGGAGTGTGTGCGTCGCTATGCTTCGCACTATCACATCGAGCCTGAGGTAATCGCCGCCTTCATCGATGTCGAATCGAACTGGAACCCCAAAGCCATTTCGCCGAAGGGCGCGATGGGGCTCATGCAACTCATGCCTGCGACTGCCCGTAGGTTCGGCGCATTCGATCCCTTCAACCCGGACCAGAATATCGCCGCAGGTACGCGCTACATCACGACGTTGATGTGGGAGTTTCGCGGAGATCTGCGTCTCGTCGCAGCCGCCTACAATGCCGGCGACCGATGGGTCGGCAGACGTCTCCTCGACTACCGAAATCCCGATGTTGTTGCTTATGTCTCTGCAGTCCGTAAACGCTACGTTCTCCGCCGCATGGCGGCTCAACCACAGTACAGGAGGTAGACCATGAAACTTCGTTGGCTCGTCCCAATCGTTTTCTTTCTTCCGATGCGATCCTTTGCGATCGATGACCAGCAGGGTCACGTAACCACCGTGACCATCCAGGATGGAGTGATCACCCCATTGCATCTAAGGCCCGATTTCGAATCCATCGTTCGCCTTCCAGCAGAAGTGACTTCTGTCGTTGTCGGGAATCCCGCCTCCTTCCATGTCGAGCATAGCGAGGAGGAACCCAGCTATGTCTACGTCAAGCCGACCATTCAAACTCCAACCCAGAGTGATCTGTTGATCGCCCTGAAATCCGGGCAGCACGTTGTCCTACAGCTGATCAGCGATGGCGACGCAGCCCCTGCGACGCAACCTGTGGACTTCCTCGTCGAATATAAGTCGCATAAGAGCTTTGTGGTCTTTGCGGACTCTTCGGCCTCGGATGCCTCACCCTCGACTGGTGGCGATTCCGGGGCAAGTTCCGCTGCTCATAAGGCAGCCCTCTCACCCACCGATCAGGCTCTCCTTTTCCAGAGCAGTGTCAATGCACCGGTATGGACGAAGTTGGCGGGGCAGCAGATCCAGACCTCAATCGGAGACATTCGCCAACTGGGCAATCAAACCCTTATCGCGTACTCGGTTCTCAACGGCGGCGATCGACCGGTCGAGATCGTTCCGCCGCAGATCCAGATGGACGGAAGGAAGCCGAAGAAGAGCAAAGGAAAGAACATCCTTTCCGACCAGCTGCAGATACGCAGCTATCAGCTGACGGCCACCCGGCTCGATCCTGGGACCCGTGCAGATGGGGTCTTGCTCTTCGATCGCCCAAACTTCAAGTCCTCGACCGAGTCTCTCTTCCTTCAGTTGGCGCAGGCTGACCAGGTGGATCACCCGGTGCTCATCAAACTGCCGTTTACCCCGCCGCTTCTGGCAAAGGCCAAATAAGAAAGGAGCTCCTTTATGCACCCCGATAACAATGCAAACGCACTGCATGCTGAGTCGCCGGAATCTACCGTAGGCGTTCTGCACCAGCAGGACTCGGCAGACGCCCCCGAGGCTGGCTCGCCATTTGCCCAAACACAGACATGGGCGACACGCGCAGATGCACTTAAAACCTCAGCGGCCAGCAATAAAAAACCGATTCTTCTGCTGGGTGGTGGCCTTGCTGCGGCAATCGCGCTATTCGCCATCACCACGCTTGTGGGGAAGGCCCCGCACAAGAAGTTGGCCGGCCCGCCACAAGGAGGCCCGGTGCCAGCCGCCGCAGTCGATAGGCCTAAGGGCAGTGTTACTCCACTCATGGACACCGTCCACAGCCCAACCAGCAGTAATACCGCCGGCCAACTGACTCCCGCCGACATCAACAGGACGAAGGCGACCGCAGGAACTCCAATGGCAACGCCAGCTACCTCCACCCGTCCCGCGACCGTGCAAGGGAGCACGCTGGCATCGGTGCCACCGTTTGAATCGACGCAACAGCATTGGGAAGAGCCGAAACCGTATGGGGAACCTCCAACAACGCAGGCGGTACCACAACAACAGCAGAACCGCGTGAAAGAGGCTTCCCTGGTGTTCGTGAAGAATGCAGGTCCGATTGCGAAATCCTCTGCTGCATCGGCAGCCAGCGATAACGAGAGCAATGTTCCGCAACTGAACCTGACCCCTGGCACGCGAGTCCAGGCGCACCTCGAGACGCAAGCGTCGACTGCTGTATCTGCTCCGGTAGTCGCCGTCGTCGAGTACACCTACTCGCTCGGGAACCAAGTCATCATTCCCGCGGGCGCACGTGTCTATGGTCAGCTTCAGCAGGCAGATCGCAGTGGAGCGGTCGGCATCAAATTCAGCGAGATCGAGCTGCTGGATGGCAACCGAGAAAAGATCGAAGCGATCGGAACAAGCCTTGAGCTGGGCCCGATCAAGGGCACGGTGACTGGAAAGAACACGGGGAAGAACTTCCTGGTGAGGACCGCCTCTGGCATTGGATCGGTTGCCGCGATGTTGGTTGGGAACAATACCAGCACCGCATTCTCTGAAGACGATCTGATTCGTGAACGCGTCGCGCAAAACGTCGGTAATGCCGGCGACACGGAGATCATGAATATGGCGGTCAGCAACCATATCGTGGTGTCCGTTCCTGCGGATACGCCCATCTACATCGTGTTCACAAAGCGGGAGACAGGAACACCCTCCGCTCGGCCTTCGAACAACACGTCCCAACAGTGACAAGAGTCGAGGAAGAAGCATAAGCCCCAGCGTAGGCTGGGGCTTTTCTTTGCTTCATTCTCCGTCCGGTTGAAGCACTATGCGCGATGCCCCAACGAACGTAGTCCTGTCATTGTGCGCGATGACCGATTATGTCTTGCGGTGTTTCAATGTGCAGCGTGACTCATCTTCTATGGCCAGAATTCACGACATGTACTTCGAGACCTTATACGTCACCGCCTCGATGGTTTCCTTCCACTTCCAATCGACCTTCCATTCAACACTAAGGCGTCGGATGCCACTTTCCTTCCATGCTTCCTCAATCGTCGGCGCGTATACGGAGAGTTCGAAGATTGTCATGCTCTTCTGCGAACGTTCGGGTCGGGTGCGAACAAATTCTGATTCAAGCTACTGCTTCAGTTCAGCGGTGCGGGTTCGGATGGCTGCTGCAGACACCGGACTTTGTGGGAGCTATTCGAACAAGCCCAGAATCTCAGAGGATTGCCTTCCGATTGCGCGGAGCTTATGAGAAGCTTCGTCTTTCGTCATGGAGAGATTGTCTCCTGTCACCGTGCACTTTGCCCAATTGTTCCTCATGATGAAGCAATGTGCATGATGCCGCAGAAACCGCTGGATAAAGCGACCTGCGACAAGGCCGGTTGACTACTGCTACCTGTCATTGCGCATCACGCCGAATTGTTGCGCATTCTCAAGCAAAACGCACGATACCCGATTGACGGCTTAACTCTATCAATCTGCGCAATGACCGCTCTCGCGAAGCTGTCTTACTCGAGTATCCACATTTCCTTGGCTTTCTACGAACTCGAAGACCGACTGACAGAACGAATTCTTCCCATCCTTATCTCACATGAGCAGCCTGTTCTTTCTCTAAGTCTGATCGCAACGGGCATTTCGCGCCCCGAATCATTTGACCGAGTTTCGGATTGGCCGCACTGTCTCCTTCGACACGGATGCCCGGAGCAGCCGAGTCGAGGAGAGAAAGCTATGACAACCGCACTCACTCTTTGGCGGCCTGCCCGTTCAACCGCCGAATCCACCACTGTCCATCGCCCGACGAACCGCAACTGGCCGCACTTCCTTCTGAAGATTGCGCTCACGTTGATGCTCATCGGTCCATTCCTTCCGCTCGCAGCGCATGCCCAGAACCTTGGCACCTCGCCCCAGTTCGGCCAGGCGGTGCAAGGGCAACAGGCAACGACAGTCGAGGGCACGGTCCTCAACATCGTCAATTGGGGCTGCAACGTCATCGCGCCGGTGATCGCGGTGGCCTGCCTGGGGATCGCTGGCTGGCATTTCAAATCCGGTCGCGGATACATGGGTTGGGGCGTGAGCGGCGTAGCGCTCATGGTGATCTCAGGACTCGGACGTATGGCCGAGGGCTTCATTACCCAGGCTCAAGGCATTCAGTAAGGAGCGATCGCGATGCCCGTGCCGCAATTCCTTTCCGACCTTCTCCAACTGCTGTTTGATTTAGCGGTACCGGCTGCATTCTGCACGCTGACGGCCGCTGGCATCAGTCTGCGGGCGGAGGGCGGGACGAACTTTCATATCAGCGGAAAGTTTGGGAAGTGGATTCTTTGGACCGTCATCCTGTTGACGATCCCTCAGATCCTCTCCTGGGTTGCGGCACAAGGCATCACGGTTCCTTCCGCAAGCGGTTCGGTTGGAACAAGCTGGCTTGCAAGCATGGAGACGCTCTTCAAGAACTTCGTCAACGACATCGTCGTCGCGAAGCTCGTCCCGGTGATTGCTGCCTATTTCGTTCTCAAAGCAACGCTGGATGGTGCAGCCGGCGAGAACCCGCTCGGCTCCATCATCGCCGCGATCTTCCTGATGTCGATCTCGGCAACGATGCAGCTCTTCCAGGGATGGAACTCTGGGGGGGAGTATGCGACCACCGACATGCTCAGCTCGCTCTGGAACTACATTGCAGGCAAGATCATGCCCTCCGCGGCAGGGCTCGCCTGTATCGGAGCGGTCATCAACTTCGTGCGTCATCGCCCATGGACACGGCTGATCTTTGCTGCGATTGCATTTCTTAGTGTTACGGGATTGGTGAAGCTGTTCCAGGCCATGGCGGCCTAGAGAGGAGGACCTGATGAGTCTTGATGGAGCGATTACAAACCTTGCGTCATGGGGCGGCAATGTCATTATGCCTACGCTCGCCGGAGGGTTCTTCTCTTTCGCGGTCTACCGCTACAGCAAAAGCGGCCCATTCGAAAACTACCTCTATGGCGGCTTCGCGTCGCTCATGTGTTCGGGCATTCTGCGTGCGATTGAAGGCTTCGTGCAACACGCCGGTGCGACCAATGCCGACGGTTATTGGATGGCGCTGTTGAGTCTCGTCAACTTCACCGCCAATGTCATCCTACCCGTCTTCGCACTCACGCAACTTGGAGCCATGGCGCTGCACATGGGCGGCGTCCTCGACCAGATCTATCCGGGCTCGACATGGATTCGAAAATTCATCGCCGCGCTGGCGGCGTTGATGGTCTCAGGCATCGTGCGTCTGGCAGAGTCCATGATCACGCAAGCGCACGGGATAGGAGCCTAACGATGAGTCTCGATCTCACACCAGTCCACCGCAACCTCCACACCAAGGTGACCTTTCTTGGCCTCGAGTTCGAAGATCTGATCTTCGTTCTCGCATTGGCTGCATTGATGAACCTGCTTGCTCACTTCGTCGGTGGCGAGAGCCATATCTTCGGAATGCCGTTGAACGTCTTCATGGAGTTCGTCGTGCCTTTCCTGGCCGTTCCGTTTCTCATGCTCTTCAAGTACGGAAAACCCCGCGGATATCTGTTGGATCTGGTGCGCTCATATCTTGCCCCGAAGGCCTGGTGTGGATTTGAGCGAGATTCGCAATTGGTGCAGCCTTACATCGCGGATGAGGAGGACTGATCCATGCGAGCACAGGTCAGGACAACACGCGATGGAACGGTTCTGCTCCGTATGGACGCGGAGGCTGCGCGGGCGACATTTGCGAGTGTTCTCTTTGCCTCTCGATTCCACGACGGTATCCGCGGTCTGGAAGACGTTGCGAAACGAGTTCTTGAGGCCGAGACGAAATCCGCTGATCGGAGAAACAAGACATGCCGATGACTTACGCCGAACACGACAAGAAGATGAAGGCACCAGCGATGTGCGAGCTCTTACCTCTGCGCGATCTGCCGGAGGGAGACAACATCATGGTTCGCACCAACGGCTCGTTCGTTGCGGGGTATGAGTTGAAGGGGGTGCTCTCATACTTCGCGACGGACGGGGAGCGGAACCATGCAAAGGCATCGCTCGAAGCCCTCTTCCGTGGGATCCCTGACGTCAGCATGCGGGTCCAGTTCCGCTACGAGATCGCCGAGCACCTGGATGGCCTGATCGATGAGTACGTTCATGCGCAGCGGACCGATCAGGCTGAGGTGATGGCACTCGATGCGCATCGTGTTCGCAGGTGGAGAGAAAAGGAGGCCGACGGAGCGTATTTCCAGAACCGCTTGCATGTGTACTTCATCTGGGACCCGCGCATCCACGCCAAGCTCTATCACTCGGCCGAACATAACCGGAAGCTCGGTGGCTTCGCTCTGAGCCAAAAGAAGGCAATCCAGCGGGGCCGCAAAGAACACGAGACGCACCTTGCGGAATTTGAATCGATCATGCGCGGGATCGAGAGTTCGCTCGAAACCGCCGAAATCGGACCGCGCAGGGTGAGCACGCAAGAGCTCTTCGCCGAAGTGCAGGCGGCGCAACATCCTCGCCGTCGTGATCGGCGGACATTTATTCCCGGCGAAGAGATGCTGACGTATCGCAGCGCCCGCGATCAGGCGACTCACGTGAGCATTCTCCATGAGGCGGAGAACTACCTGAACATTGACGGCTACCTCTACTCGGTTGTCAGCCTGAAAGAACTTCCGGATGCGACTTTCCCTGGGATGCTGCAGAAGTTCTCCACGCTCGGCTTTCCTCTCGTCATCAGCGGGCAGGTCGAAATACCCGATCAGGTCAAGATCCTCAAGGCGTACAAGAAACGCCTGCAGAAGATGACCGCCGCACAGAAGGACGCCAACGGAAACTTCAAGTCGAATCCCGAAGCTGAAGTGGCACAGGCGCAACTCATCCAGGTGCAACGCGACATCATCTCGTCTTCGCTGAAGACGGCAAAGCTCAGCTTGTCCGTCGTCGTACGGACTTCGCATGAAGCTGTCAGCTACCGAGACCTCGAGTCGGCCGAGCGCGAAATGTCGAATCGCACGCAGGAGGTCCTCAACGCCTTCACGCACATGAATGGCGCGCGCGCTGTTGTTGAGACCATTGCGAAGCGTCGCATCTTCATCGGGACGCTCCCAGGGATGGGAGAGACGGACAAGCGCGAGCAGGACATGCTCACGCCGAATGCCGCTGACCTCGTTCCGATCGAGATGCCATGGACGGGAACGCGTAAGAGTCCATTGATGCTTTTCGAGACACCGTATCGGCAACTCATCCCGTATTCCATGTTCGATCCAGACATCTCAGACGCCAACGGTCTCCTCATGGCGAAAACCGGCGGGGGGAAGACGCTCGCAGCGCAGCAGATGTTGCTCATGGCATCTCGCAGTAATGCACGCGTCTCCATCCTTGAGAGCGGCGATTCCTACAGGTCTCTGGTTGAGTTGATGGGTGGCGAGATGGTGCAGATGTCTCTCGACAGCACACAGACGATCAACCCATGGGACTTGCTGGACGGTGAACTTACACCCTCCAACGACCAACTGGCATTCCTCAAGAACCTGACACGTCACATGCTGGGTGAGCACACCCCGCCTGACCTCGATATCGATCTGCTGGATAGCGTTCTGCTCGAAGCCATCGCTTCCACGTACAGGCGTTGTAGCGCCAAGACCTCCAACCCAACGCCTCTGTTTTCGGATCTGGCTGCAGAACTCGCTCATTGGCAGGACCGGGACAAGAATCAGAAGATCAACGAAATGGCGCGCCTCGCGGCGATGAAGCTGCGCGCCTGGGTCGACGAGGGTCCATATGCCAAACTGTTCGATCGGCCAACGACCGTGCGTTTGGACAGTCCATGGCTATATTTCAACGTCGAAAAGCTCAAGGACGATCCGAGGCTTGAACGTGCGATGAGCCTCAAGGTCGCTCATGCAGCGACGCACCGTGGTTCAGGGAAAGATGGCTTGCCCAATATCACTCTGCTCGATGAGTGCTGGGCGATGCTTGAATCGCCGATTCTCGCTTCAGTCGTTGTGCAGCTCTTCCGCACAGCCCGAAAACGCTACGGCAGCGTGTGGGGTATCAGTCAGACTCCTGAAGACTTCGTTGGCACGAAGGACAAGCCGAACCCATTCGGAGCCGGCATCGTCAAGAACGCCTCGACCAAGATCATCGGCAAGCAGCCCGGCGATATGACGACGCACCGCGAATACATGAATCTCAATGAGACCGCGATCAACCAGATCAAAGCGTTCGCTCAGCCAAAGAAAGGTCACAGCGCTGAGTTCCTGATCGCGATTGGGGAGAAGGCTGAATCGACGCACGTCATCCGGATCGCCCCGACCCCCGTCGATTACTGGATCACCACCACCTATCCGCGTGAGCGCACCTATCGAAAGTGGTGGCTGAACACCCATACCGATATCCCCCGGCTATCCGCATACGAGGAGCTGGGGCGGCGTTATCCACGGGGACTTGCCGAATTGGCGCCACTCCCGGAGGAGATGTCGGGAGAAGTTCTGGGGGTACAGGCTGTATGAGACTGCCATCGTTCTCAACCATCAACCACTCTTTAAAGTCCTCTACCTTTCGGTCCGTGGTGCCGAAGAGCAAGCAGAAGTGCGTGGCCTTGGTCACGGGCATCATCGGAATCGCACTTGCACTGCCCACTCCGGCTCACGCAGGCATCTTCGGCGTATTCGATTCGATCTTCGGCACCATCCAGAACGATATGGGCACCTCGCTCAAAGCCATCAACGAGATAACCAAAGACATGCAACAGCTCTATCAAGAGACCGTGTGGCCTCTAGCGATGGTGAACTCTGCCCGTGGCTTTGTGTCGAACTCGATCGCAAGCTACCGCGGGTACATGACAGGAGTCTTCCGTATCTCATCCCCAAGCGCCACGCTCGCCAGCCCGCAGCAGCTTGAGACGATCCTCCACAGCCGGACCAGCACGCAGATCCCGGCGCTTCAGAGCAGCTTCGCGACGAACTACGGCAGCGTGCCCGCTGTAAATGTCGCCTCCCCACAAGACCGCGTGATGGTCGACATCGGCGATGCGCTGGGCCAGGAGAATCTCAAGACCACTCTGATTGCCGATCAGGGACAGGATGTGGTTCTTGCGACAGCAGACCAGATGGAGAATCAAGTTGCCGTCAGTGCCCCCGGCTCCACGCCTTTCCTGACGGCGCAATCCCAGGTTGCCAACCTGCGCTGTCAAGCGTTCATGCAAAAGATGCTCGCCGCGGAACTGCGGCAGGAGGCGGGCCGGATTGCGCACGACAACGTACTTGTAAAGCGGCGCGCCGCATCGGCCGGAAACCTCAATCAATTTGTCTCGGGCGCCCTGACCCACCAGTAAAGGAGTTCGCAATGCCAGACCTCAAACGCATCACCGACAAGATTCGGCGGCCCCTCTTCTGGAAGCGCAAACCTTGCGTGGAGATGAAGGAGGCTACAAGCCAGGAACAGAGCCCGCGTCCACCACGCAAGTGGTACACGCCAACGTTATTCAAGGCCGTGCCTGTACTGGTGATTGCGCTTCTCCTTATGCCCAAGGGTGCGCAGGGACAGTTCGGCGTTGACATCGCTGCGATCCTAGCTGGACTTTCGAAGATCGAGTCGCTGATGAGTTCCTACGTCGCGGCTCCATTGAAGACGATCAATTCTGCACAGCAAAGCATTGCCTCCTACGAGAAGGAGGTCATCTACCCTGTCGCAGCGATCAATCAGGCGAAGACCTCCGTTACCCAGTTCGAGAGCCAGTTTACTCAGATTGGCAGTATGTTTCGGGTCAACGTCTCGAGCGCTACGCTGCCTCAGTCGCAGAGTCTTGAATCTCTTCTGCTTTCACGAAACGCCGGCAACGTCCCTTCAGTCTCCACTCAGTTTCAGAACGTCTATGGCGTCGGGGGGGGGGGGGGGGGGGGGGGGGGGGGGGGGGGGGGGGGGGGGGGGG
>VFSW01008204.1_pt1 | contig 15036 bp, 7 predicted proteins | sample 5358111 | NCBI WGS metagenome assembly VFSW01 (sample SAMN11554181, study PRJNA540505) | mine drainage metagenome | isolation source: sediment from site ElyBrook_90M | place: USA: Ely Copper Mine, Vershire, VT | collected 2017
ACGGGCGCGGGGGACGACGTGACGAACAGCGACGCGTTCTACCACTGGGGAGCGCTGCGGGGGTTGATGGAGTGGATGGAGGAGAACGAGCCGGCGCGTGCTGAATTGACACACTAAGCGTCGCGGCCATACACTTTGCAGGCCTCTATTGTTGCGGAAAGAAAGCGTTTACTTAACGGACGTTTTCCTGTGAGATACGAATGCGAAGCCTCTTTTCTGTGCTCAACCTTTCTTTCGATGAGGGCATCGCCCTTTCTGATGATTACCGTGATTTGAAACAAGACCGGCGCTTGATGGCGAAGGCAGGGTGTGGGGCGCGAATGGCAGGTGTGCTGATGCTCGCGCTGGGCTGCATGGGAAGTGTCAGCGCACTGGCGCAGGGGAGCAGCTTTGTGCTGAACCGCGAGGGCAGAACGATCGTGCTGGAGTCGTATGCGCCCAACATTCTGCGGGTGACGATGAGCAAGACCGAGGCGCTGGCGACGGCGGCACCGGGATATGGCTTTGTGGGGACGGCGGCCATGAGCGGCTGGACGCGCGAGACAGCGGCGGATGGCACTGAAGAGTTTCGCTCGAGCCGGATGATCGTTCGTCTGTCGCCGGCGAATCTGCCGGAGTCGCAGGAGCCGAAGCGGATGCCGCTGGACGAGATCAATCAGTCACTGCGGGATCATTACTTCGGTCGCGCAGGGAAGGGACCAAGCGATGACTCGCTATGGGTGACAACAACTTCCGGGAAGATGCTGCTGCATATGCGGAACTGGATGATGGTTCCTAACGAAGCGGGCGCTGCGGTGCCGAAGGGGGTGAAGGACGATCCAGGGTATCGCGTGGTGGCGACGTTCGATTCGCCGACGGATGAACACTACTACGGGCTTGGCCAGCAGCAGAAGGGGTATCTCGATCTGCGGGAACATCGGATTGACTGCTGGCACAACTACACGGACATTGGCGGACAAGACGTGTGCGTGCCGTTCATGGTGTCGAGCCGGGGCTATGGTTTGGTCTGGGATAACCCATCGAAGACGACGGTGGACCTGGGGTTCAATCAGCAGAATGTGTGGTCGTCTCAGATTGGCGATCGGGTTTCGTTCTTCGTGATTGCGGGCAAGGATACGGATGAGATCTATGAGGGGTACCGGCAGTTGACCGGCATCACGCATATGCTGCCGAAGGCGACGTATGGCTACATTCAGAGTAAGGCGATCTATCCGACGCAGGAGCAGTTGCTGGCCGTCGCGAAGGGGTACCGAGATCGGCACCTGCCGCTGGATGTGCTGGTGGTGGACTTCCTGAATATGACTCGGCAGGGCGAGATGGATCTTGATCCGGCGCGGTGGCCGGACCCGGCGGGGATGAACGATCAACTGCATGACATGGGCATCAAGACGCTGCTGAGCGTGTGGCCGCATTATGCACCAGGCACGCAGTTTTACGACATGCTGCGCGACAAGGGCTGGCTGGTTCACGATGCAGCAGGCGTGCCTGACTCCGGCGGCTTCAAGGATGTGATCGGGCCGAACATTGATACGACCAATCCGGCGGCGGCGAAGTGGTTCTGGGATGAGATCCGGGACCGGTACATCAAGCCGGATCACTTCGACTACGTGTGGCTGGATGAGACGGAGCCTGATATTGACCCGGCGAAGGACTTCTTCTATGTCGGCTCGGGCGCGCGGTTCTACAACGTCTATCCGTTGTTTCATACGGCTTCGGTGTACGAGGGATTCCGGCAGGACTTTGGGGACAGCCGCAGGGTAATGATCCTTGCCCGCGCGGCATACCTTGGGGCGCAGCGCAACGGTACGGTCTTCTGGTCGAGCGATATTACTTCGACGTGGGATATGCTGAAGCGCTCGATACCTGCGGGGTTAGACTTTACGGCCACGGGCATGCCGTACTGGGATACGGACATCGCGGGCTTCTTCTCGCCGGCGCTGCCTGCGAGCTATAAGCCGGGACACACCCCACTGATCGATCCATCGGACGCACGTGCAAATATTGGCAACTACCTGGATTATCCGGAGTTGTTTGTGAGGTGGTTTGAGTGGGGAGCGTTTCAACCGGTGATGCGGGCGCATGGCGAGCGGGAGCATAACGAGGTGTGGGCTTATGGCAAAGAGGCCGAGCCTATCCTCGCGAAGTATCTGCGTCTGCGTTATCAGTTGCTGCCGTATACGTACTCGCTGGCGTACGAGACCAACAAGACGGGCGCTCCTTATATGAGGGCTCTGTTTATGGACTTCCCGCATGATCCGACCGTCGCAGATATTCCAGATGAGTACATGTTTGGGCCCGCGTTCCTGGTGGCTCCGGTGACGGAGCAGGGGGCGACGAAGCGCAAGGTGTATCTGCCGGCGGGTTGCGACTGGTACAACTACTGGACCAACGAGCGCATCAAGGGCGGCCAGACGATCACGGTGAATGCGCCGATTGATACGCTGCCGCTGTTTGTGCGTGCGGGTTCGATTGTGCCGCTGGGATCGGCGATTGAGAGCACGAAGGACAAGCAGGCCATCGCTTCGGTGAGGGTATATCCGGGGGCGAACGTGAGCTTCACGCTCTTTTCCGATGACGGGGATACGTACGGGTATGAGAAGGGTGTTGACTCGATCACGAAACTGTCATGGGATGATGCAACGCACCGGTTCAAGCATGAAGGAGCTGCCGCATGGAGCGGAGCGGATAACGCTATCGTGAAGGTGATCGGGCATTGAGGGTGGCGCGGGAATAGCTGTTGCCGTTCCCGCGCCTATGCCATGGGCAAGCATCAGGTTCACACGGACGGGGTCTATGTGTCCTGATAAAGCCGGTAGGTTTCGTTGGTGATCTCCGGAAAGGACTTCATTCGTACTTTGCCTTGATCGGTGGTCACTTCCCAGTCCAGCGAGGTCGAGCTGAGCTTTTGGGCGGCGAGCAGTTGTTGCCTGGTCATCTTTGCTGAGCCTGGATCAATGGCAAAGAGCGCCACAGGGCCGTGAAGCAAAGCGACCGTGTCCGGGTGTTGCGGATCGATGGGGACGAGGCGGAGCGGCATGTCCATGGAAAACTCCACGCGATCACCATCCTTCCACTCGCGGTCCAACTGAGCCCATGTTCCGGGTTGCGGAGTGACTGTGGCTGGCTTGCCGTTGATTCGGATGGAGGTATTGCTGCCGGCCCACGCTGGCATACGCAGGGCGATGGTGAAGCGCTCGGTGCGGTCCATCTTCAAGTGCAGGGCAGTCTCCCCACTGCTGGGGTAGCTCGTCAGTTGCGTGAGGGTGACGCGTGCGTTGCCCTGTCTCCAAGTGAGGCGCGAAGGTACATAGAGATTGACATAGACACCCTTCGGAGCGCGGAAATAAGAGCTGATGCCGTAGTCGGCTGTGAGTTGCGGAAAGGTTCCAGAGCAGCACGGCCATTTCTCCTGGTAGTCCACCTTCTTGGCGTCCATGTTGTAGTCAGCGTAATAAAAGCTGATGCCGTCGGGGCGAATGGGCCTTGCTCCCAGAATGGTGTTGTAAAGGACGGCCTCCATGCTGTCGCCGTAGGAACTATCGCCGGTAACACGCATGAGGTAGCGCGAGATCTTGAAGTGACCATAGGCTCCACAGGGAGTTTCGAAGCTGCTATGCGAGGTGTGAAGGGTGTTGGCCAGTTGATCTGTGTCCGGTTTGCGGAAGCTCTCATCCGGCCCCCATCCACCAGTGGCAAAGCTCTGCTCAAGAACGAAACGAAAGCCATTGCGCGCGGCGTCCAGGTGCTTCGTGCTGTTGTCCGTAAGATACGACTGCATTGCAGAGCAGAGGGCATTCACGTGGCTGTAGGCGTGCTGCCCGGGGAGCACGTTGCGATTCTCCGAGAGAGGGCCGAAGTAGGTGTCGTCCTCCAAGAAACGCTGCGCCAACTGGCGGTAGCGAGCACCGGCGCCGCGCTGGTAGCCGAGATAGAAGTTTTCAGGGAGAGTGTAGGTTTCGTCCCAGGTGAAGGCAATGTTTTCGTGGGGTCGGGCCATCATCTCTTCGCGGTTGAGCGCTTTCTCGGGAAGCCAGGGCAAGACCGCATCGGTTGCCTTGTTGAGCACCGCAAGGGCGGTAGGATCGCCAGCGAACTGGTGGGCATCGATGAGGCCGCAATTGGTCTTATCGAAGGTATACGCGGGGATGCAATAGCCGTTGTAAAACCTGGTCGTTATCGTCGGCGCGAAGCCTGCGACCAGGCGTTGCACCTTCCGTTGCAGAGCCTTATTTCCGGTCACAGCAAAGGCACGTGCCAGGCCGGACATATATTGCCCGAAGCTGTGGCCCGGGATATATCCGGTCATGTTGCGGGGCGGATCGAAGTCGGGAGACGGGGAGTACCATCCGCCCATGTCTTCGCCGGGCGCAGGCTGGCCGGCCAGTTGCCTGAACGGCTTGAGGAGATTGTCGTCGGGAAGATTCAGAAACAGATCGACATTGTGGCTAAACTGTTCGAGCATGGGGCCGTCGAGCAGTTGCACATCCGCGTATTCAAACTGGGTGAGAGGTGTGGGAGGAAGGGTGACGATCGGTTTACCCGTCAGGGCGAAGAAGGGAGTTCCGCGCATTACGGCGGTTCCCGCCGCGAGAGCTGCGCTGTCCTTCATGAAATGACGCCGAGTGGTTTGGTTCATCTGGATCTCCTGGTGATTTGCTTCGCGTGCCACGCAGCGTCCAGGGCGGCCGCTCACTTCGCTTGTCACTGCGGCGCCAGGCGAGACGAGCCGGAGCTACATCCTGTTGGACGGAGGATATTCTAATCCGTGGAGGGGTCGCTGCATCTCCGCAACTTACAACCCTCCATGGTTTGGGATCTATGAAGGAAAAGTGAAGAAGGAATGGACGCAACATGGTCACTGAGAGCGTGCTGGTCCAGTCCTTCTCCACCGGTGGTTAGAAGCTTGCTCGAATATGCAGTTGGAGGCTACGTGGAGGCAACTGGTTGGTTGCCCTGCCGAACGAGCCGTTGGATAGATCCGAGACCACTCCCGTGAGATTGCTGCGGTTGAACAGATTGAACGTCTCTCCCTTCAACTCGATCTTGAGCCTCTCCCCGAAGAAGAAAGGAGTGGTGAAGTACTTCACGAAGGTGAAGTCGATGTTGTTGTAGCCTGGGCCATCGAATGTGTTGCGGCCCAGATTGCCTTCGGTTCCAAGTGCCGGAACCGGAAATTGTGATGCGGTAAAGATGCCATTGAGGTAGTCAGCCTTCTTTTGGCCGCTGAGGTGGTTGCCGAACGACGGAGCATTTGGCACGTCATAGTTGGAACCGTCTGCGTTGTAGTCGCCACCCTTGTTGCCGATCAATTGACCTTGCGAGTTATAGACCGGGTTGAAGCTGGCCGAGGTATAGACCGAGAAAGGAAGGCCGGTCTGCATGATCCAGACGCCCCCGAACTCCCATCCGCCGAGGAGATTCCGCGTCACCACCGAGCGGTAGTGGTTGGGAACGAGCCATGTGCCATCGGCTGAGAACTGTTGGTGGATGTCGAAGTCGGAACGACCACGCTGACCCTGAAGATTGCCGTTTGTGATGACGCTATCAAGGAACTGGGTGGCCTCTCCGCCATCCAGGGAGCCGGAAGTGCTAAAGGTATCCAACGCCTTGCCAACGGTGTAGATACCGCGTAGGGCGAAGCCTTGGGATAGTCGGCGCTGCAGCACAGCGCTGCCGTAGTTGCCGATGGAGTTGGCGTTGGAGGTTGCGTAGTTGATTTGTCCGAAGTTGGGATTGAGGCGGGCGAGATTTCCGTTGTTCTTAATGAGATCGCCGGCAAACCGGTTGATGTCCTGATTGAAGACGGGAAGATGATGTGCGGCTGAACCGGAGTAGTTCAGTTCCGCTGTGAGGTGCCAGGGCAGTTCCTGTTGAATGCTCAGGGTCCAGTCTTCAACCTGGGTGAGTTTGTAGTTGGTGTCGTAGCCGCCGAGATTGGCCCTCTGCCCGACGACGCCACCGCTGGAGTTCAGCACAACATTACTGGTGTTCACAACGGGGCATTGTTCGGTAAAGCCGGTGGGCGCACTGCAAAGCTGGAAGACTGGAGTGGTCCCTTGTTGGACACTGAGCGACGGAGTGAAGAAGTTGGGAAGGTTGCCGGACGTGATGTCGGTGATGTGGATGTAGGGAGGTTGATCGGAGAAGAGACCGAAGCCGCCGCGAATGGCCGTGCGTCCGGAACGGAAGGGTTGCCAGGAGAATCCCATACGGGGGTTGAGACCCCAAAGGCTGTGATCAAGGACATGGTCATTCTTGGCGAGGCCTGTCACGCCATCCGCAACTTGAGCGTCCAGCGTGGCTCCCTGACCGAGAGTGAAGTTGGTCAGCTGGGGAGACAGGATGGAGAAGAAGTTCGCCATCGAGTCATACCGGAGCCCAAAATTCACCGTGAGGTTTGGCCTGATCTTCCAATCGTCCTGGAGGTAGATTCCAGTGTAGAGAGCACGATAGCGGCGGTTGTACGGTGCCTCAAGATGGGTGGTGAGGTTTACGGGTGTCGCGCTTTCACTCACCGCTTGATCCTGGATAAAGTCGAGGAGGTTATTGAAATTATAGGTAGGGCGATCGAAAGCACCATCCTGTGAGTCGGCTTCGCGGATGTTGAATTGGTCAAAGCCGAATTTGAGGGTGTGGTTTTTGACGGTCGCGGTCATGACGTCGCGCCATCCAAGGGTGGTCTGGGTGAAGTTGCCGGGGCCCCAGTTGGAGAAGCCCTGGAGACCGGTGACGTTGATGTAGGGAATGGCTTCGGTGGCGGTGGGTAGATTCGCTCCGTAGGGACGAATGATGTTTGCGCCACCTTCGTTAAGTAAATGCGAAGAAAAGGTGTGGGTCCAGTCGAAGCTGGCGAAGTCGGAACTATTGGCCTGTGGGATATTTAGCGCAGGCCGAGGAGTCGCGCCTGCGGAGGTGTCATAGGTTCGAATCGTGGTGAGGTAGACGCGATCGCTCTTGCCGAGGTAGTAGTCGCCTCGTACATCCCATTGGTAGCCGTTCTTGGGGACGGAGAAGCTGATGTTGGCGAGGCCCACCGCGTTAAGGTTTGCGGGGATGCCTGCCGGCGGGGTGAAATAACCGGGGGTGTTCGCTTCAACCTGGCTGACGGTCTGAATGCCTGATGTGGGGAAGACCTGCGGCGGAGCTGCCTTCAGCACCTGGTTGGCAACGCTGTTGGGGAGATTGGTCGAGACCCAGTTCTCGAGGTCCTGAGTTTCGACGGTGTACTGGCCAGCGCTGGTGGTGCTGGACCGGAGCACATCGATGGCACCAAAGATGAAGAACTTGTCCTTGATGATGGGGCCGCCGAAGGTTGCGCCCATCTCGTTGCGCTGGAAGGTGGGAACCGCGGATTCGAAGTGAGTGAGGCCGGTCAGGGAATTGTTGGTGAAGTAATAGTCGAGAGTTCCATGAAACTGGTTGGTTCCAGACTTGGTGTAGACATCGACGGGTGCGCCACCATTCCTTCCCTTCGTCGCGTCGAAGTCATTGGTCCGTATGTCCATGGACGCCACGATCTCGGGGTTGGGTGAGATGGAGGTTCCGCCACCGCGGGAGGGGGTATTGGTGTAGGCGCCATCGATCTGGAAGCCGTTCTGCTCCTGCCGAAGGCCGGCAGCATTGATATTGATGGCGTATTCATTGGTGTAGTTGTCGCCGGAGGTCACGGCGCTTCCCGTCATACCGGGCGTGAGGGCAGAGAGGCCGTAGACGTTCTGGCCGGGGAGGGGGGTCTGCTCGACGGTCTCCTGGGAGATAACGGCACCGGTGGTGGCTGATTCGGTGTTCAGCGCCGCCGAAGAGGCCGAGACGGTTACATCCGCCGAGACAGATCCGACTTCGAGCGCTGGATTGACCGTCCTGATCTCACCGACCTGGAGGACCAGGTCAGTCTGATCGTAGGGTTTGAAGCCGGCCATCTGGATACGGAGCGAGTAGGTCGACGCAGCGATGCTATCAATGCGGAAGTAGCCATCCTGATTGCTGGTGGTGGTTTTGGACACACCGAGCCGAGTGTCAGTAAGGGTCACTTTGGCGCCGGCGACCACCGCCCCGGATTGGTCTTTGGCGGTTCCTTGGACGCCACTCGAAAACTGGGCGAACGCTTGAGCGCCGCCTAAGGATAAAAGCAGCAGCAGCACGAGCCAGGCTCTATTCAGGGCATTTGATTCGATCACGGATGGTTCCTCCAAAGTACTCACAGCCTTCTACGACTTAAGTTGCAGCCTTCTATCGGCTATATGGTTGATTTCCAACTCAACTTCGCGTCGAGATAACGTTTACTAGATGGGACGACGAATTATTATCTTTCTGGGGGTAACGTGTCAAGCGCTTTAATTACCACGAAGGCCGTAAGGTCGCCCTCCCAAGGAATTCTGGGGCCTTCCGGCGGGTTTAGAGGCGAGGAAGGACTTTCGCTGTATGGTGAATGGAGAGGAAGGTGGAGGCTTTGAGCGCGAAAATGTTTACAGCTCGCCGGGAGTTTCTCAAGTTGTCTTGTGCCACAGTCGCTACCGCGATTGCGCGGCGGTCGTACGGTCAACAGGAGGGTGGAATGGGAGGACGGGTGGTGGCGGCCCAGAAGCGGCCCGCTGCGTCGAACCGTCCGTTCGACGCACGATTTGTCGATGTGGCGGCCTCCGCAGGGCTACTGGCTCCTGTAATTTATGGCGGTGTTGACTCGGACAAGTACATCATCGAGGCAAACGGTTGTGGCTGCGCTTTCTTCGACTATGACAACGATGGATGGATGGATATTTTTCTACTCAGTGGCACCAGGTTAAGCGGGCCCCCGCCGGGAACAACCAACAGGCTTTACAAGAACAATCGCGATGGAACCTTTACCGATGTAACCAAACACGCGGGCCTGGAAGCGGTTGGGTGGGCCAACTCGGTTTGCGTGGGCGACTATAACAATGACGGCCACGAAGACTTGTTCTGCACGTATTTTGGGCAAAACAGGCTGTACCGCAATATGGGAGACGGGACGTTTAAGGACGTCACGAAAGAGGCTGGCCTAATTGATTCGGAGACACGGTGGGGCGCGGGATGCTCGTTTGTGGATTACAACCGGGATGGGCACCTGGACCTCTTTGTTTCGAACTACCTACAATTTGATTTCAGCAAGGTGCCGAGTCCCGGGACCGGCGCCAACTGTAACTTCAAGGGGATTCCGATAGAATGCGGGCCCCGAGGGCTTCCATTCGGAAGGCATTCCCTTTACCGGAATAATGGGGATGGAACGTTTACCGATGTCTCGAAGGAATCTGGGATTGGACAGCCGTGGCCCAGTTACGGGATGACGGTGGTTGCTGCGGATTTCAATGAAGACGGCTGGCCGGATATTTATGTCGCATCGGATTCGACCCCGAGCCTGCTGTTTATCAATCAAAAGGACGGAACATTCAAGGAGCAAGGGGTAGAGCGCGGCGTAGCTCTGGGAAACGACGGAGGAGAAGAGGCTGGAATGGGGGTTGGCGTAGGCGACTATGACCTGGATGGCCACCTTGATATCTTCAAGACCCACTTCTCGGACGATGCAGACGTACTGTACCGCAACGATGGCACAGGCAATTTCGACGACGTCACCCTGCAATCGAAGATTGGAGTGGAAACGCGTTTTGTCAGCTGGGGCACGGGAATCGTTGATCTGGATAATGACGGATGGCCCGACATCTTCTTTGTAACCGGCAGTGTCTATCCGAATGTGGAGAAGATTCTTCCGGAGTATCCTGATAAGTGCCCGCGCATACTGTTCAGAAACCTTGGGAACGGCACCTTTGAAGAGATAGCAGATGCTGGACCGGGAGTAACCGCACGACACTCCAGCCGTGGGTGCGCCTTTGGCGACTTCGACAATGACGGAGATATGGACATCCTGGTTCTCAATATGAATGAACCGCCATCACTCCTGCGTAATGATGTCACTGCGAAGCACCACTGGCTCAAGGTGAAACTGATTGGCACCCGATCGAACCGGAGCGCGATTGGCGCACGGGTTCTGGCCCGTTATTCAGGACATGTACAGGCGCAGGAAGTGCTGAGCCAGTCCAGCTACTATTCATGCAATGATTCGCGACTGCATTTTGGCCTGGGCGGCGCGATGGATGCAGACTTGGCGATTTACTGGCCAAGTGGAGTTGTCGAACACTATCACGGCGTGAAATGCAATCAACTTGTAACCTACAAGGAATCACACGGCTTAGTACCAAACATGGGATGGGCGCGGTGAGGTTGTGCCTGTAGGCTGAGTAGTGGCAGAGGCAGGCCTCTTCTTCGCGGCTGAAGCTGACCGTGCCCTTTGCGGTCCGAAGTTATGATTCATCGAGCGGGGAGCGGTTTTCCAATGCAGCAAACTACATGGCGGGCTCTCTTGATACTGGGTGTAACCCTGAGTTGCTGCGCTCACGGAATGGATGGGCAACAAGCCGGAGTACGCAAACACACTGAGGCGTCGGCGGATAAGATCCAATCGATCGAAGCTGCCATCCGGGAACATGAATACGACGATGCGATTGAGATTACTTCGGCGGCATTGCGGGTGACGCCCAACGATTCCCGGTTATGGAGTTTGGAAGGGATTGCCTATTCGCTGAAAGGCAGTGATCATGATGCCTTGAACGCATTTGACAAGGCGCTGAAAATCTCTCCGACGTATGCTGTCGCGCTGAGAGGCGAGGTGCAACTCTATTACAAGTCCAGAGACAAGCGTGCGATACCTATTCTCGAAAAGATTTTAAAGGTGGCCCCCGAAGACGATACTGCGCACGAGATGCTGGGGGTGCTTGAGGCGCAGGCGGGAGATTGCGAGGCTGCGGATCGGCAGTTCTCCATCGTTTCCGGGTCCATGGATAGCCATCCTGAGTCCCTGGAAGCCTATGGCAATTGCCTAGTGCAGACGGGGCAGGTAGAGAAGGCGGTGCCGATCTTTCAGCAACTCGCCGACCTGCTTCCACAATCCATTTACCCTCGGTATAACCTTGCGGTCGTTCTGATTGACTCGAAACAAAACGAAGCGGCAATCAAGGTGCTTGATCCACTGATTGCGGCGGACGCCACAGATCCGGACGTGCTGAGTCTAGCTTCAGAGGCATATGAGGCGGCGGGCAACACACCGAAGGCTGTCGCTCTCCTGCGACAGGCGATTGTCCTGAGCCCTACGGACGCCGGATACTATAACTCGTTCGCTGCGATCTGTTTGGACCATGATTCCTACCAGGTTGGAATCGATATGATCCATGCCGGCCTGCAGCGCATCCCCGACGATCCTTCTCTCTATCTTTCGCTGGGACTTTTATACGCACAACTGGCGCAATATGATCAGGCTGAAGCGGCGTTCAAGACTGCAGGACAACTCAACTCGAGCCAAAGCTTAAGTGCGTACGCGCTCGATCTTACAGAGCTGCAAAAGAATCATTCGGAAGAGACCATTGCTAACCTGCGCTCGCAGCTCAAGGCTCATCCAAACAGTGCTTTGCTCCACTACCTTTTTGCGAAGTTGATTGTGGGAGCAGGTACAGACCCTGACACGAAACTTGCACAGGAAGCGTTGCAATCCGCGTTGCTGGCGGTGAAGCTGAAGCCGGATATGACCGAAGGGAGAGATCTCCTGGCCATCATGTACACGGACAGCAATCAGTTTGGACTTGCCATGGAGCAGTGCCGGCTGGCATTGAAGTCGGACCCGGACGATCAGACAGCCATATATCACTTAATTCTTGCGCTAAGGCATTCCAAACAACCTCAGGATCGCGCGGAAGCGGCTTCCCTGGTAACACGTCTCTCGGCGTTGCAAAAGGTGGCTCGCCAAAAGGAGACAAACCGCAAGCAGTTCAAACTCATAGAACAACCGCAAGCACCGAAGTCTGATTAGCATGGATGTAATCGCGGAGACCATGTTCTTTTCACACTTTGACTGTGAGCCTCCAGCGAGTCTCCACAGGAAGCCGAATACACTGAAGTCCTCATAAACAATGGTTCTGGACGTGATGCTATGTTCTGTATCAGCAAGTGATTGATAAAGTATCGTGATCAGTTAGATCTACAGCTATATATGCTGATCTATGCGAGCGCCATTAAGCGCTCGCATGAGGCGACTGAACGGCGTGCGGGCACTCGCTGCGCGAGAGAGCCGACGGTGGAAATCCGAAGTTGCTTAAATCGTGAAGGAAGCTCCGTCGAACCTGCCCGCGGAGCAGAAATATCTGCAGATCATCCGCTCAAGGGCTTTTGTACCGGAGCCAGCCGATTCGTTCGATGACATTCCGGTTCGCATACTCATCGAGAAGAAAGGCTATATACCGACGGTGAGTATCCGCACTCCATGACGCTCGAGTTCTGTCCTGACGTCTCCGGGGATTCCATTATCCGTAATAAGTACATTGATTTTTTGAATGCCGCAGATAACGGCGCGGCTGGTCATGCCGACCTTGCTCGAGTCGGCGACGACGACAACCTCTCGGGCCTGGCGCACCATGACTCGCGAGACAGCAGCTTCTTCGACCTCAATCATGGTTGCTCCGTGCACTATGTCGATGCCGGTAACTCCGAGGAAGATGCGGTCCAGTATGAATCCTTCAATTGCTTCAAGTGCTGTGGGGCCTGTGAGCGAGAACGCGCCTGGCCAAACCATGCACCCCCCGGTCAGCGTTGTCTGCGGGCCTTCAGAAGCGCTGAGTTCGAGACCGATGTTCACCGCGTTGGTGAGCACCCGCAGGCTCTTGCGACCACGCAACGCACGCGCCACCTGCGTCGTCGTCGTGCCAGCCGTCAGCCCGATGGTCTCGCCGTCCCCTACCAGTGTTGCCGCCTTGGTGCCGATCAGTTGCTTCTCGCGTTGAAACCGTTTCTCTCGTTCCGTGAATGTAGCATCGAAACGGAACGGCTCATAGGTTTGGCCAGCGAGCATGGCACCGCCGTGTGTGCGATGCACGAGGCCTTGCCTCTCCAGCCGCGCGAGGTCGCGGCGAACACTGGTCGATGAGGTTCGGAAATGCTCAGCGAGCTGTTCGACGGATGTCTTGCCCTGGTGAAGTAGAAGGTGCAGGATTTCCTTCGCGCGTTTCTCCGTCTTTTGAGCCATGGCAGTATTCTACGAATTCTCACACGATCATGTGTCGTTGAAGCCGGTGCCAACCTTACCGGGTAGCGTCGGTTCCTATCCTATGATCGTGTCGCGGCAAGAAGCTCGTGCACTTCCTCCGCAAGGACGAGGTTTCTGCTGAACTCATCCACTCCGGGCTCACCAAGATTTAGCTTGCGGGCCTGATAGCGCATGAGGCTCGGCATGATACGGCGCATTGAGGAGTGAAATTCCGTAGCGCCGGTGCTCGCGATCAGCCGGGAGATTGTCGCAGGGCGCACGCCACCGCCGACGACAATCGTTGTGCGACCGGCCGCCTGGTGAACCATCGCCTGGAGGTGCTTGCGGCCTGCCCACGCAGACGGTGCGCCTCCTGACGTAAGCACCCGCTGCACACCGCAAGCGATCACGTCTTCGAGGGCCCGTTCGAGATCTTCCGTCATGTCGAGAGCTCGATGAAACGTGACTTGCATGGGGTGCGCAAGCTCCACCAGGGCGCGGGTACGCTCCATATCAATATGGCCATCCTGCGTGAGAAGACCGAAGACAACGCCGTTGACTCCTTCCTGTCCCATGATGCGGATGTCCTCCTGCATCGCACGGAACTCATCCGCGGTGTAAAGAAAATCACTACCGCGTGGGCGGATGATAGTGAAGAGCGCGATGGAGCAGGCAGAGCGGGCCGTACGCACCAGCCCAAGACTTGGCGTCAGACCGCCCTCGCGCAACGCGCTGCAAAGCTCGATGCGCTGCGCACCTCCGTGCTCCGCGGCAAGAGCCGATTCGGTTGAGTCAACCGCAATCTCAATTACAGCCATGGTAAGTCCAGTCAGAACGAATCATGCCGTCCTAGAAGCGATAGGTGGCCGAGAACTGCAGACGACGCTCGACCGAACGGATGGAATTGTTCTGCGCGAGCCACCCGAACTGCGGCGACATACTGAGATTCGGACTGCCGAAGCTGACCATGTTGAACGCGTTGAAGGCATCCACGCGGAAGCCGAGGAACTGTTCGCGAATGATGCGGAATTCCTTGAATCCGGACAGATCCACATCGCGGAAGCCGGGGCCGCGCACTACGCCGTTGACCGAGTTGCCGAAGGTGTTCTGCGCGGGAACGCCGAAGGCGCATACGCCGTTATCGACGCCAGCCGTGGTGCAGGGCTGGGCCGAGGGATCGGTACCGAACCACGCGTAGCGGGAGCGGTGGACGATATGCAGGGGACGGTACTGCTCAGCCCGCGTTTGCCCGTAGCTGTTCACGTTGCTGCTGCCAGCGGCAATCGTCTGCGGGAAACCGCTGTAGAACATAAATCCCGAGCTGATCTTCCAGCCGCCGAGCAGTTCGTCGACGAGCCGGTTGGCATTGCTCAGGTACTTGAGGCCACGACCAATCGGAATAGCATAGGTGGCCGTGCCGTTCAGGTTGTGCTTGACGTCAGATCCCGCCACGCCATAATCAGCATGGCTGTCATAGTAGTTCTGGAATCCCGGGTCTGCGTTATAGCCGCCGTTGTTCAGCCCATAGTTGCCCACGGCGTTGGTCATCGACTTTGAATACGTATAGTTCACCGTGTACTCAAGGCCGGTGTTGGAGAGGCGCTGCCGCAGCACAGCCTGCAGACCGTTATAGTTCATCATCGCGCGAGATTCGGTGATGAGCAGGCCATTTGAACAGACCTGCGTAGCCTGCGGGGAATTGCAGCCGATGAAGGGGCTGTTGTAGAAAGGCGCCGATGTAGGATCGCCCGGGACTTTCCACTGGTTTACGTTGCCGTAGTCCTCAATGTGCTGCCCGGTCTCGCCGACATATCCGACCTGCAGACTCATCAGATGCGTCAGGGCATATTCAAGCGTCAGGTTGTAGTTCTGAATGTAGGCCGGCTGTATGTTCTGGGGATAGGTGTTGTACGTTCCACCGGGTTGCGCGGAGACGTCAAACGCAGTCTTGGTGG
>VFSW01008205.1_pt1 | contig 15035 bp, 12 predicted proteins | sample 5358111 | NCBI WGS metagenome assembly VFSW01 (sample SAMN11554181, study PRJNA540505) | mine drainage metagenome | isolation source: sediment from site ElyBrook_90M | place: USA: Ely Copper Mine, Vershire, VT | collected 2017
GGATGACCGGGACAAGGGCATGTCATGCATTTCGGACGCTGGCATGCTGTGGAGCAGCACCGATGCTGCTAAAACCACCCCCATCCCCAGCAGACTCTCGACATGGACTGTCCGGGCACAGCGCCGTACCGCCGCCCCGTCGTCAGGCCGCGTCGCCGCGTGCTCATCGCTTGCGGTACCCAAGAGACGCAGCAGCAGTGGCCGCGGCGCCGGCCGGTTGGATAGCTGCAACAGACACCGCAAGTGTCCATACCGGTTTCGCGCGCCCAGCACGATCATGCCGGCCACGAGCAACAATTTTACCGTGAGTATCCGCCCGTACTGTGAAGTCCATAATGAACTCCAGCTTTGGAGTTCATGCCAGGCTGTATAGGTGCCGCTCAACAGAACGGCGCCGAGTGCGAACCCAGCGAGCCTGGATAGCCGCTGGAAAATTTCGGCAGCACGCAACGGTGGCTTCTGTTCCTCGGAAAGCAATTGCGGAAAGACCGCCAGCGACATGCCGAAGAGGCACCCGACCCATACGGATCCGGCCACCAGATGCATCCAGTCTATCCACACCGCCAGCGTGAAATCGCCATTGTCGGCGGGGTGGCCAGTTTCGCTGCGGGTAAGTGCAATGGCCGCTGCGGCCGCGATCATGACCCATGCCGGCCACGCGCGCCGTTGACGCTGTCCGATGTTTCTCCATCCGAACCACAACAGAATCAGCGCCGGAAGGCGAAAGAGCCACACATGGCCGTAGTGCGTAACCTTCAACGCGAGCGGTAAGGTGGGTAGCAATGCCGCCCACCGGCCTCCTTCCAATTCGAGCGTGCGTGCAATGAGAATCCCGACGCTGCTAACCGTGAGCAACACGGTTGCCATGCCGATCAGCCGTGACATTGCCACGTCTATTTCCGAAACCGGTGCGCGCGGCAGAACACCGAGCCAGCATGCGAGCAATCCGATCACCGCGACCACTGCCAGAACGTCTACTGCCGTAAAGCCGATGTACATCGGGTGTAAATGCATGAACGATTGCTCCTTTACTTTACCCGGAACGGAAAACGCCCCTCTGTGTGGTGCCCATCGCGGGCGATGACACTCCAGTAGACATAGTACTTTCCGAGCGGCAACGTCTTTGGCAACGTCGTTTCCAGAAGCGTACTGTTGGACGCAGAAACCCTCCCCTGGCCGGCGCTTACCTGGCTGCCCGTCGCAGACTTCACAATCAGCGTCGAGAATACCGGTTCGATGTCTCCGTCGAACCAGATGCGCACCATCGTCGGCGCACTGGCCAGCTCCGACCCCACCTTCGGCAAAGAATGGTCCGGAAAGGCGTGGGCTTCGGCGGACTGCACCGCCAGCAACAAGACAAGCGGACCGATTGCGAACTTCAGGATCCTCCACATAGCCATAAGTCTGCCGTCTCCGGTAATCAATTAAACAAAGGCGCACCCAGGCTATTCGGCGCGATGTCGTCGAAATAGAAATCCATGCCTAACAGGATCCCAACCGAATTGCCGGTGCGGCTGTTGACCGGAATCTGCGCCTCAATTCCCCATTGCAGATAATGGCCGATCCATATGACTCCGGGATTTATGTAGCCCGTGGTCTGGTCGGCGCATCCGCGATCGAGGCAAGTCTGCATAGGAACTTCGATGATCGGTACCATGTTCTTGAATGGCCCCTTGATGCCCACGTCGCGCACAAAGTCCTGCAGATAGGGAATGCTGTACTGGACCGAGAAACTCCAGTTCAGCATGTGCGGGACCGTCGGATCCGTCGGAAAACCCTCAGACAGCGCGCCCGTGAAAGCCATCGGGCGCAGCATCCGCCAGCGATGTGACAAGCCACCGAAACCCTTCCCGAACGCGAATTCAGGCGTATAGGTCGAGTACGGCGTGCCGATAGTCTGGCTGCCGCTATCGCCGATGGAGTCGGAAAACTGCACCATGCCTATCGATTCGGAGGCCGGATGCACGAACAATTGATAGGAACCGGCCATCGTCACGTTGTCCCAGCCCTCGGCAGTCGGGGCTCCGTTCCCGGACATCAGGTGCTGGTAATCAGTGCTCGCCACGATACCGAAGCTGTCGGTCAGGCGTTTGGCAAAGGCCAGATTAAGCATGTCCTGGCTCACCCCCCCATTGTCGATATGATTGAATACCCACGACCCTTCGTCAGCCACACCGGGGTCATCGAAGCTCATGGTGGCAGGAAATACGCGCATACCGGCAATCGCATGGGCGTACGCCGCTGGGGCGACGGCAGCAACAAGCAGCGATGCGATGACCGGTGCGCCGAGTGCGCGCAATCGGGTCATCGCGCTGTCCCCGGTGCCGGAGCGCGCAGGTGGATGTACCCCACCATTCCGGCCGCAAAGTGTCCGGGTTCATGGCAGGCGTATTCCAGCGTTGCGGCACGCTGGGGAAAGCGCCAGATGAGAGTGCGGGTCTGACCTGGAGGCACCGCTACTCCGTTGGGGTCGTGGCCCATCTTCATGTCCGGGTGCGCCTTCATTTCGGCCTCGTGGGCACGTTGTTCGGTGCGGTCACCGATGACGAATTCGTGCGTGGTCCGCCCGGCGTTACGGATTACAAAGCGCACCGTCTGTCCTGGCCCAACGTCGACCCGGGATGGTGTGAAGCGCATCGTATCCAGTGTCGTAATTTTCACGGTTCTGGTCACCGCCGATGCCTGCCCTGGCGCGCCGTAGCGGTCGCCTCCTGTTCCACTCCGCGACATTCCAGACATTCCAGACATGTCCGCCATGTCCCCGGCTTGCGCCACCGGGATAGTCAGCGCAGCCAGTACAACGCTGGCAGTCACAATTCTCACAATGTTCTTCATTGGCATGACCCTCTTCGTTAATTGCTCAATCGCATTCTGCGACACGTGGAATCGGAACTCTTTTTTCGCCCATACGGTGGCCCCGCCGCAGGCCAGGGTAGACGGCTACTGTTGCAGTCAGCCCCGGCACAACCGGGCGGAATGCAACCCGCAGCGCAGATCAGGGGCTACGACTCTTGAATGAAATGCCAGCACCGCCACACCCGACCGAAAATCGGCGTGACGCCATGGCCCGCTGATCACGCGGGGCCCAGTGCTCGCTGCAGACCGCTGAATTAGGGAGTGACGAAAAAAACGGGAGGGGCCCGTGACTGCGGCCTGATTGCGAGGGATTGTGGAAGAAGGACGACGTGCGCGCGAGAATGCACGAGGAAATATCGGCCAAAATGATGTGGTACCAGACCGGCTTCAGGGATGAAAATATCCAGTGCGCCGTGGGCAAGCACCTGACACACCGGACAGCGGAGCTCACCGACCCGCGTCTTGTGATGATGTGAAGCTTCCGCTGCGTAGAGACCGACCGTACAAACCAGAGCCAGTAACGTCATCCACCTGAACCCACCCATCCGTCGCAAGGTCGAAATGACACAGAACGTGCGCCGTGCGTTGGGTTCGGGAAAAATTGCGGGAATTCGTATATTCATCGACTGGAGAAGCTTGTCTCCCGTGGGACCGGTGGTTCGCTAGCAGTCAAAAAGACCGCACAGCTTGCACTTAGTTCCCTGCTTTATAAAGATCAACTTTGCGACTTATCGGCTTTTTGGCCTGGAAGACTGCACCGATGAGGTCTGGCTCCTCTCTCGGGGAGATCGGTGCGCCTATGCCACCTGGAACAATACCGGCACTCGTCGTCAGATGTTGGATTTACTACCATTTATTTATACTGATCGACCCCCGGCAACTCATTTCAGACGGGTTCACGACACCACCGAGAGTCAACCGAAGCCCGGTGATCTCCTTGCTGTTGGAACCCTACTTTAGCCGCTTCCGGCGCTAAGACAAGTACCACATTTTGTACTGATCCGTGTGGCCTTGTCTGAGTCCGTTTATCCATGGATCTTCCGATGCCAGGTGCTCATCCTGCACGCTACGGCAGCCGCTGGAGCCATTACAGATGAAATACCCAGGAAATTCTTCAGGATCATGCAAAGAAGCCGGTCAAGACAGGTAAATCCCGGTAAATCCGCGTAAATACCGGGCGCGCCGCTATATGTGGCAGTTCGCGTTGTGGCATTATCGAGCGAAACACCATGGTCTGAGCTGGAAATGGATCATATTCTGCTGGCCGATGACGACATAGAGCTTGGCGAGATGCTGACCCAGTACCTCGGCATCGAAGGCTTCGCTGTGGACACGGCTCATGATGGCGAGACCGCGCTCGCCATGGCACGCGCGGGCCACTACGACCTCATCATCCTTGATGTCATGATGCCACGGCTCGGTGGATTCGATGTATTGCGCGAGCTGCGTATCCGCTCTCTTGTACCGGTACTCATGCTCACGGCCCGAGGCGAGGACGTTGACAGTATTGTCGGCCTTGAACTCGGCGCGGATGACTATCTCGCCAAACCCTGCAACCCGCGCGTACTGGTCGCGCGTGTACGCGCCATACTTCGGCGCGCTTCAGGATCGGACTCCGGCAGCGCCGATTCAGCACCAGAGATATTATCGCTTGGCGACATCGAACTGCACACCGGAACACGAAGTGTGTATTGTCGTGGCCGCCAGGTCCCATTGACCGGCACCGAATACAGCGTGCTCGAGGTGCTTCTGCGTTCTGCTGGCCACGTGGTGTCTAAAGCACATCTGTCGGAACATGCTCTGGGGCGCAGGCTTACTCCATACGACCGCAGTCTTGACATGCACGTCAGCAGCCTGCGCCGAAAGCTCGGTCCTTTGAGTGACAACGAGGAACGCATCAAAACTGTTCGCGGTATCGGCTATCAGTACATCCACTCGTGACCTGAGGCCAGCCATGCACCGCCTGTTCTGGAAAATTTTTCTTTCATTCTGGATAGCGCTCATCCTGTTCTCTGCGATCACGATGTTCGGCGCCTCGCGCTTCGTCGACCAGCTGCGGCAGCGTCAGGAGGCCACTCCGCTGCACGAGCGCATGCTGGCGTATGTCGCCAATGGCCAACGCATCGCCGATCGAGCCGGACTCGCCGGGTTGAAGCGGTGGCTGAGTCAACTTGACCGGCATGAGCTGGTGCCGATGCTGCTCGTCAATCGCCACGGTGCGGATCTTCTCGGGCGGCCATTGCCGCAAGCCGTAGCCCAGCGCCTGGCGCACAGAGCGGGCCATATTCCGCTTCCGCCAATCCTGCTGCCGGACCACCGCGCGTACCTGCTGATACCCAATTTTCAGGGGGTCACGCTGGCCCGGCTGCTTGGACGACCGCGCATCATCATGCTTCCCATCGTGCTCGCAGCGATCGTGAGCGGCCTCGTCTGTCTGGTCCTGGCACGATACCTCACGGCGCCCATTGGCCGCCTGCGCCGCGCGACCGAGGCATACGCATCCGGACAGCTGAACGAGCGCGTTGCACCGACACTGGGAAGTCGCAAGGATGAAATTGCGGATTTTGCGCGGGCATTCGATCGCATGGCCCAGCACCTGCAGGAGCTCATGGCATCTCAGCGCCAGCTGCTTAGCGATGTATCACACGAGCTGCGCTCGCCACTCGCACGCCTGCTGGTTGCGCTCGGTCTGGCACGCCAGCGCGCAGATGGACGTGCCGCGCCGGAGTTCGATCGCATCGAACGAGAAGCCGAACGGCTGAACGATCTTATCGGACAGCTCCTATCTCTTGCCCGACTCGAGGTCGGCGTTACTGCGGAAGGAAGCGAGCCTGTCGACATGGCTGAACTCCTTGCCACCGTAGCTGCCGATGCCGATTTCGAGGCTCGATCGCGTAACCGCAACGTCACGGTCGTGAGGACTACGGCAGCGGTGATCCAAGGGCATGCCGCGCTGCTCCATAGCGCCATCGAGAACATCGTACGCAATGCGCTGCGATATACTCCCGAGGGCACGACGGTCACGCTGTCGCTGGATCGGCACAGCAATCGGCACGACTTTCTGGAGATCGGCATCCGTGATCATGGTCCGGGAGTGCCCGAGAAATTCCTGCCGGTACTGTTCGACCCCTTTGTGCGGGTTGACGATGCGCGTGATCGATCGAGCGGCGGCTACGGCCTGGGTCTCGCGATCGCAAAAAGAGCAATCAGCGTGCATGGCGGAACCGTCGTGGCGGCCAACGAGCCGGATGGGGGCCTGCGCGTCGTGATCAGTCTGCCGATTCCGGTGTCAACGGCAGCGCTGCAGCCGCCTGTCGCTGCAGCATACTGACAAATTCGGCCTCTGAACCCACTTTTCCTTGACCATATTGCCATGAAGCCCACAAACATAATGAAGAACCTCCTAACCCGGCACCCACGCTGGTGGGTGGTTCTCGGTGTGATTGTTATCGCCGCGGCAACCGCTGTTTGGTGGCACAGCCGACCGGAACCGCCGCTATATGTCACCGAAACGGCAGGTCGCGGCAACATCGTGCGCTCGATCGTCACTACGGGCACCGTCAATCCGGTGATAACGGTGCAGGTCGGATCCTACGTGTCCGGAGTCATCACGGCACTGCACTGCGACTACAACACGCATGTAAAGGCCGGGCAACTTTGCGCGAAGATCGATCCCCGCCCCTACCAGCTTGTGGTCGACCAGGACAGTGCCAGTCTCGCGAACGGCCAGGCGCAGCTAGAGAAAGACATCGCCAGTCTCAGTTACGCCAAGACCACCTACGAGCGCGACCTTCAGTTGCTCAAGGCAGGCATCGTGTCCCAGGACACCGTGGACAGCGACCACAGCGTCTACGCTCAGGGCAAGGCTCAGGTTGCGCTCGATCGCGCAACCATCCTTCAGCGCCAGGCTGCGCTGCAAGCGGCGCAGGTGAATCTCGGATACACAAACATCATTTCTCCGGTCAATGGAATCGTGATCTCGCGCAATATCGACGTCGGACAGACGGTTGCGGCAAGCTTTCAGACACCGACACTGTTTCTGATCGCGAAGGACCTGACCAAGATGCAGGTCGATACAAACGTCAGTGAGTCCGATATCGGTGGCGCCAAGGCCGGCGAACGGGTCTCGTTCACAGTCGAGGCGTACCCGGATAAGGTTTTCGAGGGCCGGGTCGTACAGGTGCGCCAGGCACCGATCACGGTGCAAAACGTCGTTACCTACGATGTGGTCGTGGGCGTTAACAACCCCAAGCTTGAGCTCCTGCCCGGCATGACAGCAAACACGCAGATTGTCGTCGCTGAACGTGACAATGTGCTGCGAGTTCCGTTGCAGGCCCTGCGCTTTTCTCCCAGTGGCTTGAACCTGGTGGTCGGTGCACCGGCATCGTCTGCTAACGCGCTCAAGTCTGTTGCCCGAGTATGGGTGCTGCGGGCGGGCGAGCCCCAAGCGATTCAGGTCACTACCGGCTTGCGCGATGACCGCTATGCCGAGATCATGGGCGGCGATCTAAAGCCGGGAGACAGGGTCATCGTCAATGAAATTGCCCCGGCCAGCGGCGGCGCTGCACGTCGACCCGCACCGATGCGCTTCTGAAGCCCGGAACGGAGACGAATAACGTGTCCGATCACGTCATCGAGATTGACAACGTCGTTAAAACCTATCGACTCGGAGACGTCGAGGTCAATGCGTTGCGCGGCGTGAGTCTCACTATCGAACGTGGGGAATTCGTTGCGATAATGGGAGCCTCGGGATCGGGCAAATCCACGCTGATGAACGTCCTCGGTTGCCTCGATCAACCCACCAGCGGTCAGTATTTTCTCGAAGGCGTTGACACCGCATCCCTGGATGAGCCGACGCTCGCCCGCATCCGCAGCCTGCGGATCGGCTTCGTGTTCCAGAACTTCAATCTGCTTGCGCGCACCAGTGCCGCCGAAAACGTTGCTTTGCCGCTGTTTTATTCTGGCCGCCTGTCGGACAGCGACGCACGGGTCCGGGACGCGCTCCATGCGCTCGGTCTCGACGGACGCGAACACAGCAGCCCGAGCCAGCTCTCGGGAGGCCAACAGCAACGGGTCGCGATCGCGCGTGCGCTCATTAACGAGCCTGCGATACTGCTGGCCGACGAGCCGACGGGAAACCTCGACTCGAAGACAGCCGAAGACATCATGGCTACCATACAGACATTCAATCGCCAGCGCGGCCTGACGGTGATTCTGGTCACCCACGAGCCGGACATGGCACGGTTCGCCGATCGAATAGTAACGATGCGTGACGGTAACATCGTTTCCGACGAGCGCAGCGGCGCACGCACAATGCCGGAGATTCCGGCGCAGCCAATCGCGCAGCCGCCTCCGGCACAGCAGGCTGCATCCGCACGCGGTCTCGATGATGCCTGGTCGTTCGCGCGAATGGCGCTGCTGGCCGCCGGACGGGCCCTGGCCCGCAACAAGCTGCGTTCGGCTTTAACCATGCTGGGTATTTTCATTGGAGTGGCCGCGCTGATCACCATGGTGGCAGTAGGTCAAGGGGCCAACGCCGCAGTCAAAGAACAGATCGAAAGTCTCGGCACGAATCTCCTGATTGTGCTGCCGGGGACAACCACAACCGGCGGAGTGCGCGCGGGGTTTGGCAGCGCCTCGACCCTGACGGTGTCGGATGCACGTGCAATCCGCGAGGATGACCCTGCAGTCGCCAACGTGGCCTATCAGATTCGTCAAATCGCCCAGGTCCAGTACGGCAGCCAGAACTGGAGCACCGCCATTCAAGGCGTGACGCCGAGCTTTCTCGAGATACGCAACTGGACGGTAGTGGCGGGACGTACCATAACGCAAACCGATGAACGCGATGCCAGCAGGGTGTGCCTGCTCGGACACACCGTTCTCAAGAACCTGTTTGGCGCCTATGAGAATCCCGTCGGGGCCACAGTCTTCATCAAGAACGTGCCCATGAGGGTGATCGGCGTCCTGGCTACCAGGGGCCAAACAGGTTTCGGTCAGGATCAGGACGATACGGTACTGATCCCCTTCACCACCGGTGAGCGCAAAGTGCTCGGGGTTTCCACGCCGACCCAGACCCAGACCAACTCGAACAGCATCTATCTGCCGCCACCGAATCCTTTCGGCACCCAGCCCCGGCTCATCGGCTACGTCAACATTCTTTTCGTCCAGGCAAACAGCCAATCGGCCGTGCCCGCCGCCCTGCAGCAGGTCACGCACACTCTGCGGCAGCGCCACCATATCCAGCTCGGGCAACCGGATGATTTTGGTGTGCACAACATCAGCGATATCACACAGGCTGCAGAAAGCGCCAGCCGGGTCATGGCGCTGCTGCTCGCGTCAGTCGCGTCTATATCGCTGCTTGTCGGTGGGATCGGAATCATGAACATCCTGCTCGTTTCCGTCACCGAGCGCACGCGGGAAATCGGCATCCGCATGGCAATAGGTGCACGTCGTATTCATATTTTGCTGCAGTTTCTCGTTGAGGCGGTGCTGCTCAGCGTGATCGGCGGCAGTATCGGCATTGTCATCGGTGTCGTCATTTCTGTGATTGTTTCATCCGTCGCGCACTGGCCGACGCTGCTGTCCCCGGTCGCGATGTCCGGTGCCTTCCTGTTCTCGGCAGCCGTAGGCATATTCTTCGGCTACTATCCGGCGCGGCGGGCATCCCATCTCAACCCGATCGAAGCGCTGCGATTCGAATAACATGCTGCTACCGCCCTCATGACTACTGCCACGTCCCTCCTATTTCGACGCAGCATACTGAGCGCACTGACGGTGGCTTTGGTCCTTGGCAATAGCAGTTGCGCAGTCGGCCCCGACTTCGTGCGGCCATCGCCACCTGCTATTTCCGGGTACACTTTTTCGCCCATACCCGTCGTTCTGGCCCCCGGCAGCGGCGAGACAGCCCAACGGCTGGCCGTAGGACAAGCCGTGTCTGCAGACTGGTGGAAACTGTTTCATTCACCTCAGCTCAACCAGGTCGTGCGCCAGGCACTGGCCGCGAACCAGACCCTGGCTGCGGCGCGGGCAACTCTACTCGAGGCACAGCAGACGATCATCGAGGCACGCGGTGACTTCTTCCCGCAAATCGATTTTTCAGCAACGGCACAGCGCCAGAGTGTCGGCGCCTCGCGCACCGCGAGTAATGGCTTGTTCGTGGGTGCCGCATCGAGCACATACAATCTGTACTCGCTGGGGCCCAGCGTCAGCTACGCACCTGATGTGTTCGGCGGAACGCGGCGGCGTCTGGAGCAGGCAAAGGCGCTCGCCCAGAACCAGCAATGCCAGTTGGCCGCCGCTTATCTCACTCTGACCGGCAACACCGTCACCCAGGCAATCACCATCGCCTCGCTCCGGCTGCAGCTGCAAGCGACCCGCAGCATCATCGCAGACGACGAAACCAATCTGCGTCTGGTTCAGCAGAAATTCCTGGCGGGCAAGGCGGCACGAACCGACGTGATAACCGCGCAAAGCCAGCTGGACAACGATCTCGCACTGCTGCCGCCGCTGGGGCTGCAACTAACCAGCGCGCGCCATGCATTGTCGATCCTGGCGGGCAAGTTTCCCGCCGAATGGTCTTCGCCGACATTCAACCTGACGGATTTCACGTTGCCACCGAACCTTCCGTTGAGTCTGCCGTCACAGCTGGTCCGGCATCGCCCGGACATCCTTGCGGCTGAAGCGCAGCTCCATGCGAACAGCGCCGCCATTGGCATCGCCACTGCACAGCTATATCCAAATATCACCCTGTCTGGGTCTTTCGGCCTGGAATCCCTGTCCACAAGCACCTTGTTCGAGCCAGCAAGCGAGACCTCGAGTCTGGCCGCCGCATTAACCGCTCCGCTGTTTCACGGCGGCATCCTGAAAGCACAGAAGCAGGCGGCGATCGATGCCTACAGCGCCACGCTTGCCACTTACCGGCAAACGGTGCTTCAGGCATTCGGGCAGGTCGCCGACGTCCTGCGAGCGCTGGGATACGATGCCCAACTCGTCGCTGCCGAATACCACGCCCTTGATACGGCACACCTGTCACTGAAACTACAGCGACTGAGTTATGCCGCCGGCAAATCGGACGTGCTCCAGCTGATTGATTCCGAACGATCTTATCAACAAGCGCGTCTGGGATACGCGCGGGCACTGGCACAGCGCTATCAGGATACCGCCCAGCTTCTCGTCGCCCTTGGCGGAGGCTTGTAAGCAGCCCGCTGCCTGCCGGCAGAGACACGCTAGAGATCGGATACGGCCCTGGTATCTACGCCTGACGCAACGTTCGGCGGCATTATCGCCACGCGCATTTCGGGGATCCCCGGTACCGCTGTAGCGTGCGTTGTATTCCATTTGTACCCTTCCTCCGTGCTTCGGAGACCGACCCTCCTCGGGCAGGACCGCCCCAGATCACTGGAGTCTGCACCCTGCCATCGACCGGGCCGGTGCATTACTACCGTCGCAGCGCGCCGCGCTGCAGCGTAAGTAGTGGTTCCGGATGCCGACATTCGATGGGCATGCGGCGATCGAGCCAGAATGGCAATGGACTTGCGATGATTTACAATTAACATCAATGTAGTACGACAATATCTGAATGTATTTTCGTCGATCTGTCGTCATGCCGTTAATGTCTGTACAGGCAAAATTAGGGTCTGCCAGATGAAATCCATCCTAGATCCCGGTATCATTGGTCACGATAACAACGGGGTGGTGCTGCACCGGGCCCGGCAGGGTCGGTTCAAACGCAAGTACCCACACAACAATTGAGCGTCTGCTTTCGAGCCTGGCAAAAGGTTCGAAGCGGTTGAATGGTTGGCGCTACCGAACGGTAGCCGCCATGATTTGGCGAGGCTCAAGACAACTGCCGACTCGCAGAAGCAATAAAAAGGAAAATACAATGTGGAGAGATGTTTCATGAAAATCAATAATTTGACGGGTACAGCATTACTAATCATGGCCGCCAGTGCACTGTCCTTGCCGAATCAAGCAGTGGCCGCAGGATCGACTTTGTACACGCTCACCGATATGAACGCTTCGGGCGGCAGCTTCAGCTCTTCTCCTGGCACTAACGGCGCCTCTCTCGGCATAAACAACGCCGGTCAGGTAGCTGGTAATTCGGATTTCTCCGGAACGGCCGTGAATGCCTCGCTGTACAGCAATGGCAGCATGAACGATCTGGGTACGTTGGGCGGAACAAGCAGCGCCGCCCTGGGAATCAATAGTTTCGGCCAGGTGGTTGGTTATGCCGACACTGCCGGCAACAGTTATAACGCTTTTCTTTACAGTAACGGCCAAATGCATGACCTCGGGACCCTGGGAGGGCCGACCAGTTACGCCTATTCCATTAACGATTCCGGTGACGTGGTCGGTGAGACCAGCACAGCGGGAAACAACACAGGGGATGCCTTTCTGTACAGCAACGGGAGCATGAGCAGCCTGGGTACCCTCGGTGGGACCTGGAGCGGCGCCGTCAGCATTAACAACAACGGCCAAATCGTCGGGAGCTCCTCGCTGACCGGAGACCAGGTCCAGCATGGATTCCTCTATTCAAACGGCACGATGACCGACCTGGGTACCCTGGGGGGCAACAACAGCACTGCCTGGAGCATCAACGGCAACGGCGAAGTGGTCGGTAGCTCGTTCACCCTCGGAGGTCTCCAGCACGCATTCCTAGACAACAACGGTGCTGGAATGATCGACCTGGGCACCCTCGGTGGGACAACGAGTGTGGCCTACGGCATCAACAAATATGGCCAGGTGGTCGGTTACTCGCTCACGGCGAGCAGCGGGCATGATGCCTTCCTGTACAGCAACGGAAAAATGGTCGATCTCAACAGCCTCCTTTCCTCCAATTCCGGATGGACCTTGGCTGATGCCTATGGGATCAACGATCTCGGACAGATCGCCGGCGATGGCTATTATTACGGCCAGCTACGGAGCTTCATCCTGACCCCAGAGCCGGTACCCGTCCCGGCCGCGGCATGGCTGCTCGGTTCCGGCCTGATCGCACTGACCGGTATTGCGCGCAAACGCAAAGCAGGCTGAACGGTCTTATCCTTCAAGGGAATCACGACACGGTGGTTTGCCCTGGGGCAGGCTGCGGGTTCCCCTTGCGGGATTCGGGAATGTGGTTGTCGGACCACAGTGCCGCACACAGACCAGGTGTGTCTAGGGGCGGGCAAACCCGGCGCGAGGCTGGATCATGCCAGCCGATAGCCACCAAAATAATCCGGCGCACTCGTCTGCCAGGTTCGACCCCGACGGCACCTGTTGCGCGAACCGTTTGTCCGGGGCAAACTTGCCGCCAATCCGGAGGAATCATCCATGAGCAATCCTAATCCCTTTCCCGAAATATCCCCGAATCTGACCCCTGCCTTGTCGAGCTCCGACATTGTACGCAAGGCCTACAATCTGCTTACCGGGACACTGGCAGTCAGCGCTATCACCGCCTGGGCCGGCATCGGCATGGCCTTTCCTTATCAGCATCCAATCATTCTCATGCTGCTCGCCTTCGCGGCCCTGTTTGCCGTACTGATCACCGGAGCCAAACGCAGCCCCATGGCAGTGCCCATGATCTTCGTCTTTACCGGCCTGATGGGCCTGTCCCTCGGACCCCTGCTGGCCGTCACTTTAAGATTTGCCAACGGGCCGCAGATCGTCGCGGAGGCACTCTTGGGCACTGGGGTCATCTTCGCCGCACTGTCGATTTATGCCTGGCGGAGCAAGCGAGATTTCAGCTTCCTGGGTGGCTTCCTCATGGTAGGACTCATCGTAGTTATCCTCGCCGGCATCGCCAATTTTTTCCTGCGCATGCCGGCACTGCAGCTGACCATTGCCGCGGCGGCACTACTCATCTTTTCCGGCTACATCCTCGTGGATACCAGCAGGATGATACGTGGTGGGGAAACCAACCCGATCCTGATTACGGTAAGCCTGTACCTGGATATCCTCAATCTCTTCGTCGCCCTGCTCGAATTGCTGACGGCACTACAGGGAAGGCGGGACTGATCCGCCAGCTGGACGCGCCATCGCCCGGAGATCCGGGCATCCTGTTCGGTCCAAGTACGATGGTATCAAGCCGCAGACTGGCGGCGCGCCCAACCTCAAACAGATCCGCTCCAGTCGCGGCATCCCGCGGCCGGTCCTCGCTCCGGCAATATACGGCGACGGCTTCGCGCGCGCCCTGCCCCGCATGCTGCTTACCGGCCAAGCGACCCACGTCACTCAGGAAACCAGGACCCTCAGTGCCCAGGCCCGGCTACCACCGGCGCGGTCAGTCCGCCATCAACCGCACAGACGCGATCAACTCACCTTTACGCTGTGGCGTTTGGCGGTCTCCACTTTTGGTATCGTCAGCTCGAGCACCCCATCCTTGAAAACCGCTTTGGCCTTGGTGCCATCTACCTGCGCCGGCAGAACGATGGTACGGCTGAAAGTGCCACTGGAAATTTCGTGCCGGTAGAAATCGCCTTGCTCTTCTTTTTCCTCGTGGGAACTTGATCCTTTCACGATGACCGTATTCTCACCCACGCTGATGTCGAGGTCCTTCTTCTCCACACCCGGCACCTCGGCCTTCACCAATACCTCGTTCTCGCGATCGATGACATCCACTTTCGGCATGATCGCCTCCGGCAGCGCAAGCTCCGGAAACGACGGCCACGCGAATCGCCGCGGACGCACCCAGCTACCACCGAAGAACTGATCAAACATGCGATTCATTTCCTCGAACGGACTCAGCGTGCGTGCCGGTTCGGCCTTCTGGATCTGCTGGGTCTTCGATTCCTGTCTGGTATCGTTAGTCATAGCGGCATCTCCATAACTGTATTCGTTGGACTCTGATCGGGATTTTCGCGACATCTGTCACGGCCAATATTATGACTCCATGCGCCGATGACCTTGATCTTCGTCAAAGTTCAATGACCGTGTCCGGCAAAGCCAGGGACATGGGTGGACGAATATTTGGCAAGCGCTCGGTCACCCGCCGACTCGGCGCAGGCACATTGGACTGTCGCTACACCTGGGGGGATCTATTCACTGGCTCGTTCTCTCCGGCACTACCTGCCCTTTCTCGCTGCCAGGCTCTTCAGCTCAAGATCCGTGCGCACACCCCATGCCTGCAAACGCAGGATTCCCTCGCCGATTCCGTAAAGCAGGGGCAACAAGAAAGTGTTGACGTTTGCCACGATGAGCAGGTA
>VFSW01008206.1_pt1 | contig 15034 bp, 13 predicted proteins | sample 5358111 | NCBI WGS metagenome assembly VFSW01 (sample SAMN11554181, study PRJNA540505) | mine drainage metagenome | isolation source: sediment from site ElyBrook_90M | place: USA: Ely Copper Mine, Vershire, VT | collected 2017
GACCATGGCAATCACGGCGCCAGCCAGAGCGTTACCAACACGATCTCATCCATCGGCAACAATCTTCTGTTCGTCACGCCGGGCAACCAACGCAGCGGCGGGCCGCCGACTCCGGCGCCGGCCTTCCAGATCCGCGACGCCGACATGCTGCGACGGGAGGTCATCAGCCTCTCTTATGTCGTGCCCGTGACGCAGACGGTCGGCTCGGCGATCCTCGGCAACCGCAACCACACCACCAACATCGTCGGTGCCACGCGGGACTACCTTCCGGCGCGCAACTGGAAAATCATCTCCGGCCGCGACTTCACCGAAGCGGAAGACCGATCCGGCAAGTCCGTCTGCATCGTCGGCGAGACGGTGCGCCGCGAGCTGTTCGGCGCCCAGGACCCGGTCGGTCAGCGTATCCGGTTGAACAAGATCACCTGTGAAGTCATCGGGCTTCTCGAATCCAAAGGCGGCAACATTTTCGGCCAGGACCAGGACGACTACGTCGTCATGCCAATCCGCGCCGTGCAGCGCCGCCTGACCGGCAACGACAACGTCAATTACATCATGGTTGCGGTGCAGAACGAGGCGGGCATCCCCCACGCCAAGGAGGAGATCGCAAAAGTGATGCGCATACGCCGGCACATCACCGGCAACCAGAAGGACAATTTCGACGTCCAGGACCTGCGCGAAATCGGCAACATCCTCACCAATATCACCGGAATCCTGACGGCCTTCCTGTCGGCCATCGCCGCCGTCAGCCTTCTGGTCGGCGGCATCGGCATCATGAACGTCATGCTGGTTTCGGTCACCGAGCGCACGCGCGAGATCGGCATCCGGCTGGCCATCGGCGCCCGCGAGCGCGACGTGCTGCTGCAGTTCCTGATCGAGGCCGTGGTGCTGAGCGCTCTGGGCGGCATCGTCGGGATCGCCTTGGGTCTTGCGGGCGCGGCGGCCGGTACGGCTGCGCTCAAGCTGCCCTTCGTGTTCCAGCCCGGGATCGTGGTCATCGCCGTTGTGTTCTCGGCGGTGGTGGGCGTCGCGTTCGGCTTTTTCCCGGCCCGCCGCGCGGCGCGCCTGGATCCCATCGAGGCGTTGCGGCACGAATAAGCCCGTCTGCGACGATTGCGACCCCACGCCCCCCACACGTTGGCGGTGTGTTCCCCATGGTATTGTCCGCGGCCGGGCGCTAGAACGGCGCGAACTTTCCCAGCCGGACCGCCGGAGACAATCGCGTGAGCAATACCCCGAGAACCTGCCTTGTCGGCGATATCGGCGGCACCAATGTGCGCCTTGCCGTTGCAGACATTTCGACCGGAAAGCCGCGGATCGCCGCGCCCAAGAGCCTGCCGCGGGCCGGCATCGCGACCTTCGAAGAGGTGGTCGACCGCTACGTGAAGGAAAGCGGGGCGCCGTTGCCGGACGCCGTCGTCGTGGCGGTCGCCGGCCCGATCAAGGACGGGCAGGTCAAGCTGACCAACGGCCAGTGGGTGATCAGCGAAAACGTCCTGAAGGGCAAAGGATTTCGTTTCGCGCGCCTGATCAATGATTATGCCGCCCTCGCCTACGCCGTCGAACACCTGGAAGGCGACGATCTGGCCGTGATCGGGGGCGACCGTCCCGGCATTCCCGGCGAAACCGTCGGCGTTCTCGGCGCCGGTACGGGCCTGGGCGTATCCGCGCTGGTGCGCGACGCATTTTCCAGCTCCGTCATGGTCACCGAAGGCGGCCACGCCGCCTTCGCCCCGGTCGATGACGTGGAGTTCGAGATCCTGAAGGTTCTGCGGGAGAAATTCCCGCGGGTGTCCGTCGAGCGCGTGCTGTCCGGCCCCGGGCTCGCCAACCTGCATTGGGCGCTCGGCCGGATTGCCGGCAAGACCGTCGAGGGGCTGACGCCGGAGGAAATCTCCAAGCGGGCGGTGGCCAAATCCGACCCGCTCTGCGTCGAGGCGCTCGACCGCTTCTGCGGCATCTATGGCCGCTTCGCCGGCGACATGGCGCTTGCGTTCGGCGCCCGCGGCGGCATGTATCTGGGCGGCGGCATCGCGCCTCGCCTTCTCGATCAGCTGAATTCCGGCACCTTCCGCCGCTGCTTCGAAGACAAGGGCCGCTTCGTGAACTATGTCGGGATCATTCCCACGAAGGTCATCGTCCACCCCTACGCCGCCCTCCAGGGCTCCGCCGAAGCGGCATTGCGCGCCTTTGTCGAGACGCCCAGACAGGGTCCGTGAAGCTCTTCGCTCTGCATTCGACGATTCCCCTGCCGTCCGTCGTGCAGGAGCGTATCGACGCGGCCGCGCAAGCCCTGTTCGAGGCCGACCGATCCTTTGATTTCACGACACCGGCAGGCGAAGAGGCGCTGATCCCCGCCTCGTCGGTTTCTTGGCGCGTATTCAAGAATCCCCTGTCGGTGTTCATCGGCGGCGTCGCGGCCGTGATCCTGGAATTGGCCGAGCCGCGCGTCCGGACCGGAGTCTGGGAAAACACCTCGTTCCGCACGGACCCGGTGCGGCGGATGCAGCGGACGGGACTGGCGGCCATGATCACCGTCTACGGTCCGCGCCGGGCCGCAGAAGAGATGATTGCCGAGGTCGTACGGCTGCACGACAGGATCGCCGGAACCACACCGCGCGGAGAGCATTTCCGCGCCGGCGACCCAGAGCTTCTGAGGTGGGTCCACGCCACGGCGAGCTTCGGATTTGCGGAGAGCTACAGCCGGTATGTGCGGGCAATGGGCCCTGTGGAACGCGACGCCTTTTACAGCGAAGGCACGCGGGCAGCCGCACTGTACGGCGCAACCGGAGCACCGGCATCGGAGCGCGAACGCCAATCCCTGTTCGAACGCATGCGCAGCCGCCTCGAACCTTCGCCGGTCGTCGTCGAGTTCCTTGCGATCATGCGCGACGCGCCGGCATTTCCCGCGCCGCTTCGCGGGCTTCAGCGTCTTTTGATCCGGGCCGCGGTCGATTTGGTGCCGGAAGAACTGCAGGTGAGCCTCGGATTGTCGGCTCATGGACTGCAGCCATGGGAAATCTCCTTGACTCGAGCCATCTGCAGCATCGCCGATCGCCTGCTGCTCAACACCAGTCCGGCGGTGCAGTCATGCCGGCGGCTGGGTCTTCCGGCCGATTATCTGTATCGCGCTTGAGCGGAATTCTTTCTCTCTCTCTCTCTCTCATGCCGGAGAGCCGCCTCGATCAATGCATCCGTTTCGAGGCGTCGCTGCGAGACGTGTCCGGTCACACCAGATTGTTGCTTGCCGATTTACAGCGCGCGAGTTGTAGCCCAAGCGATGAGCCCGGCGCTGCGCAGCCGACAGCACAACAATTCGAATGCGCACCCGGAACCCGGGGCCATGAAGCTCGTTCTCCGTTTAATTCGGTGTTGTCGGGTTTTCCTTGTTATGGAGAAGGGTAATGGCATATCTCGACGTTAGTCCGCTGATGGCGTCGCTGCGCACCCGCCCGGAAGAGTTTGATCTCAAGGGCGATTGGCTGCGCCACATTCCAAGCAGGCACAGCTTCAAGTTCGAACCTTCGGGACGGGTCCAAATTCGTGCCGAATGTGATTGTGCCTTCATGGCGATTCATCCTCTGCAGGAACGGCAGCTGGCCGACAGCTTCCAGGGCTGGCATACGAACTACTGGCGCCCGCTCCAGATCAACCGCGAATTCGCCTCACACTTCCGCCCACGCTCGGCATTGCGCCGTGCCCTGATCGGGCTGACAAACCGGCTGAACCGGTGGTTGATCGGAGTTCCGATGGAGTATCCGGCCCACATGGCGGCCGAATGACACAGTGCGCCGACCGTCTCCCGTGCGTTCCCGATTGGCGGGAGACGGTGGTGAGTTAGTTGCCTGCTTCGTGCTGCGCCAGCAGTTCTTCTGCGCGGCCTAGATTTTCCGGACTGTTGATGTTGAGAAAGACGGCCGGACCGAAATCCAGATAGCTCACCGAGAGCACGTCGGCGATGCCTCGCAGACTGCGCAGACCTCTCCTGAAAGCTTGCGCAACGCGCGGCCGGCTGTCCGTGCGCCAAAGGCCATAAGTATGGTGTCTATCGTCGCCGCTGCGCGCCATCGTGCAATCGCAGCCGGCGAGCGCCGTTGACAGCCGGGCGACAAGGTCGGACGGAAACAGGGGGCCGTCACACGGAAAAGTGGCAATAAGGTCAAACCCATTCGCCTCGGCCCAGGCGAGCGACGAGCCGATGCCCGACAGCGGGCCCTGCGCGGCTTCCTGGTCCCGGATGACCGGCAGATCAAGCGGGACCGGCACGTCAGGCCCCCGGCTGATCGCCAGGGCGTCGACCTGCGGGCGCGCGCGGTGGGCGACATGCTCGATAAGCGGGACACCGGCCAGAGGCACCAAAGCCTTGTCCGTTCCGAACCGGCGTGAGGCTCCGCCGGCCAGGATCACACCCAGGATGCGGCAAGCAGAGTCCACGTCCTGTCCCCGTAAGCCACCTTGCCACACTGCCATAAACGAGCGGAACGCCCAATCCGCAAGCGCGGCTGCCCTTGGGGACGGCGGGCTCTGCCAGATCGTCATTGAAAAGCGGCGCACATTTACTTAAGCATCCGCGGCCCGATTTCGAGGCCCGTGGAGATAGACCTGCTCCCATCAGCTACAGAAGCCCGCGATTTGACAATCGTCCCGGTTGAGGGCCGCGCGCTGTGGCGCACCTTCCACCACCTGCCCTACAAACTCTACAAGGACGATCCCAACTGGGTGCCGCCGCTTTTGCTCGAGCGGCAGATGCACTTCGACCCCAAGCACAACCCGTTCTTTCAGCACGCAAAAGCAGGATTCTGGCTGGCCCTTCGCGACGGCGAGCCGGTCGGACGCATCACGGCGCAGATCGATGCCCTGCATCTGAAACAGCACAACGATGCCACCGGTCATTTCGGCTTCATCGAGGGCGTCGACGACAAAGGCGTGTTCGAAGCGCTGCTTGGCACGGCCGAGCAATGGCTCCGGGCGGAGTGCATGCAACGCAGCGTCGGCCCCGTCAGCTTTGCCATGTGGGATGAGCCCGGACTTCTGGTCGACGGTTTCGACCGCCCCCCGAACGTCCTGATGGGCCACGCCCTGCCCTATTACGAACGCCGGATCACCGGTGCGGGCTACACCCAGGTGCAGGACCTTCTGGCCTACGAATACCCCATCCAGAAGCCGTTCGCCGAAAACGTGCAGCGGCTGATCCAGCGCGCCCAGGAGAAGCACAGCTTCGTGTTCCGGCCGCTGCGCATGGACAAAAAGAATTTCCCCTCCGAGATCGAGTTGATTCGGGACATGATGAATGACGCCTGGTCGGAGAACTGGGGCTTCGTTCCGATGACGTCGGCCGAGATCGAAGACATCGCCATGCTGTTCAAGTTCTTCCTCAAGCCTGACGCCGTTGTCATTGCCGAATACGACGGCGAACCGGCCGGCTTCGGCATGATGATCCCCAACCTCAACGAGGCGATCAGGGATCTCAACGGCCGGCTGCTGCCGTTCGGCTTCATCAAGATGCTGTGGCGCATGAAGGTATCCGGCGTCCATTCCGGGCGCCTGGCGCTGATGGGCATGCGACGCAAATGGTGGAGTTCGCCGGCCGGGGCGATCATCGCCCTGTTGATCGTGCAGAACGCCAAGACCAGCAACTTCGCACGCCTCGGCGTGCATGCGGAACTGTCCTGGATTCTCGACTCCAACGAGCGCATCAAGCGGGTGCTGGCGCTGTTCGGCGCCACGATCACCAAGCGCTACCGGATCTACGAGAAGGCGCTCTCCTAGGCGGTCATGCTGACCGCAGACTGGACAGCCGCTACCTTGCCGGCGGAGAATCGTTCCAGCACCTCAACTGTGCGGTCGATCTGTTCGCAGGTGTGATTGGCGGAGATGAAGAAGCGGATGCGCGGCAGCCCCTTCGGAACGCCGACCTGGACGATCGGTGGGGCATAGATGCCTTCGCGCATCAGAGCGTCGGCAGCGGCCATCGTGGTCTTCAGATCGGCGAAATGCACGGGCACGATTCCATGGCCGATGGCGGCTCCTGTCGCCAATCCCGCGTGTTGCGCCCTGCCCAGGAAATAGTTGGCGTTGGACCGTACGGCCGAGACCCGTTCGGGTTCGGCGATGATCAGGTCCAATGCGGCCTTGGCCGCTGCGGCGATCACCGGCGGCAAGCCCACGCTGTACACGAAGCCGGGCAGCGTATAGCGCATCCAATCCAGGACGGTTCTCTGCGCGCAGATGAAGCCGCCGCACGATACGAAGGTCTTCGACAACGTGCCGATAATGACGTCAATGCGCCGCGGATCCTCGCCGTAGTGCTCGCTGAGGCCGCGCCCGTGCTTGCCGAGAACGCCGATCGAGTGGGCTTCGTCGACCAGCAGCCAGCAGCTGTATTTTCCTTGAGCGAGAGAATGGCCGGCAGGTCGGCAATGTCGCCGTCCATGCTGTAGAGGCTTTCCACCACAATCAGGCAATTGCGGTGATTTGACCGGGCCTCCTTCAGAACCGATTCGAGATGGTCCATGTCGTTGTGGCGTAACTCGATGGCCTCCGCCTTGCACGCCGTCACGCCCGCCACGATGCTGTTGTGGCTCAGTTCGTCATAGACGATGAGATCGCGCCGCCCCATCAGATGGGCGATTGTCGTCAGGTTGGTGAGATAGCCGCTCACCAGGGTGAGACAAGCGTCCGCGCCGACGAACTTGGCCAGCGAATCCTCGAAATCGGCATGAATCAGTCGTTCACCGCCGACCAGACGCGAACCCAGCGCTCCCACGCCGATCTTATCGAGGGCCGTGCGCGCCGCGTTGCGGATCGCAGGATGATCCGCGAGGCCGAGATAGTCGTAATTTGCAAAGCTTATGAGGTCGGCACCCCTCTGGCGTGCCTCCGCGCGCAATTGGTCAAGCGGCGCAAAAAAGGGATTGCCGTTGTCCTCGAGAATCGCGCGCCCGGCCAGCCGCATTCGCCGATCCGCATGCGCCATCAGTGATGGATCATATGGCATGGCGCGCTTCCCCCTTCTTGTTGGTCCAATATGATGACGCCCGGGGGGGAACGCAAGGACTCAAACCTGATGCTTTAAACATCAAACCTCGTACATTGTGCGCAATTCCTGCGATTTCTCAGTGTAGCCATCGTTAATACAAGAGGACCCCAGGCCAAGCCGAGGGGTATAGGGTTGCTCGTTCCGCGCGCCAAGCCTCGGCAACTGCTCGTGGCTCAATTTCAACGTTCCATCATCGGTGGTGGATTCGTGACATTTGGCACGACAGGCTTACTGGAACCTCTCTCAAAGATGAAGACCGTCTGCGTGAGGCTCTCGTAAGCTTGTCTACCGGGCCCCAAGGGGGCCGAATAGACGGATTCGTGGGCCAGTCTGTAGGGCAACTTTCCCGCAAACAGCGCCCCGAAGGTGTCCCGGGCATCGGCATCTGCGTAAGCGGCCTGCCGGACCTTGGGTACAGCCGCGCCCCTGGGTGTGGCAAGTGCAACCGGTTCCACATAATCCCGTACCCAGAAGCCCGGCACCACGATGTAGCGGGGCCGCCGTTGGGCGACGGCGCGGTAAGATTGCCGCAGTTCGCTCACTCCGGGCAGGGGATTTCGCGCCTTGAGCGGCTTTGGGCCAACCCGCGTCACTGCGGCCGCTTGGGGGAAACGCGGCAGGTAGGCGTTCAGGCCGTACGTTTCCACCGTATCGCCCGGGTAGATATGCGCCTGCATCCAGCGCTCCGCGTCGTAGCGCGGATCGGCAAGAAACGCCGCATCGATCCCGGCGCAGAGATACAGGGCGTAGCAGGCCGTGGCGGCACAGGCGATGCGCGATCCCGCTCTCAGCCAGGGGCGGGCGGCGAAAACGAGAGCCTCAACGGCAATGCCGACATAGACGGCGATGAACACCGATTGCGGCAGAACGAAGCGCGTTTCGGTCCGCATCGCGACAAAATTGAAGGTCAGTGTGAACGAGATCGCCGCCAGCAGCGGCAGCGCCCCGGCAATCGCACGGGATGCGTTCCGTCGGCAGCGCCGCAGGTGCAACACAATGCCGATGGCAGCCAGCAGGAGCGCAATCGACGGATAGTAGCGCGAAACGTGCGCCCACATGTCGTGCAGGATCAGCACCCGTCCCGCCCAATTGTCCTGATACTCGGCGTAATCGCGGCTCGCCGAACCGGCCAGGAATGCGAGGCGGTCCGCAAATCCGTGCGGGTTGATCAGCGCTCCGTCGACAGCCAGCAGCACGACCACCGCAATGACCGTCCAGATCAACACGGTCCTCAGCACGCGACGGGCGTTCTGGCGGGGCCATCGGTCGAACGCAAACCACGCCACCAGTGCCGGCGGCACGCTGATGAGGAAGACGGCATAGGCCTGGTCTTTGGTCGCGATGGCGGCCGCTGCGGCCAAGGCGGCCCACCAGCTATGCTTCGGCTCCCGCTCCGCAACGACCCGCATCCAGCCCCAGATCGACAGCACGGACCAGAAAACCGCAGGACCGTCGAGATTGCTGACCTGTCCGTAATAGGTCAGCGCCCCATTGAGTGCGCAGGCCGCGGCGGCAAACAGGCCGGCCCGCCGGCCGCCCACCAGTTCCGCCATCCGGGCAACGACAAAGATCGTTCCGAGCGAGAAGGCCGCACTGACGATCCGCGCCACGACGGCAAAGAAGGTCATATAGGGAACGTGGATGATCTCGCCGATGACGTCTGCCTGATGCAGCGACGGCGCGTGGGAGAGGGCGATGATCCAGCCTGGTGCCGTGAGCGCACCGAGCAGGAGCATGTGGAACGGCGGATAGGTGAAATGGGCGCCCGGCGAATAGGTCTGGATGATGCCGACCAGGAAATTCCGCGGCGCCACCCCGTCATCATCCCAACCGTCCGCGGCGGGCAGGCCCCAGGCGATTCCGGCCATCCTGAGGACCGCTGCCGCACAGAGAATCCAGAATATCGGAGACCGGCGGCAGCGCATCCATATGTCGCTAATCTTCGGGCGCACGGTCACGTCACCGAAGGCTTGGCGCTGCGGCGGAAGGGAATCTGCTCGATCAGCCAGGGCAGCCCAACCAGGAGGAAATCCTGCAACAGACCGACACCGGTCATCAGCACGAGCACGGCGGCTGTCTTGGGCGCGGAGACATCCATCATTCCCGCGGCCGCCATGCCGACGCCGACAAATACAAGTTCCTTGTTCGGTACCAGCGGCAGGCGTGTCACGAGCAGGCGCAGGGCGACGAATTCCAGGCATAAGGCCGGCGACGGCAGCGCTCCCGAGAACCACCAGATGAGATACTCGAGCGCGAGCATAATGATTGCGCGCAACAGATGGATGGCGAACGTCACGACGATGTCGGCCCGGCGCAACGCCGTAACCCTGCGGCCGCCGGCGAGCAGCCCAAGCGCCAACACCAGCGGCAGCGAACCCAGCAGGATGATGGTCCATGCACCGGCATGCAGGAACGGCACCTTGACGATACCGGCGGCCAGCAGCAGCGCCAGCATCAGCCAGAGCACGACAAGGCCCGCGCTTGCCGAAAGGATGTTCGTGTCCTTCACGGCGTGCAGCAGCAATCCATCCTTGAGCTTCAGGTTCTTCCGCGCCCAGAAGAACAAATACACCTCGCCGGAGTAGTCGAGCATGATGCTGTTCATGTACCGCTTGCGCAGGAACACCGTGAGGGGCAGCGCGCCGCCGCCGCGCAGGAGGTTGCGATAGATCATCCAGTCCGCAATCGGCTGGATAAAGAACGGTACCAGAAGGATCAGATAGAAGATCGCGCTGTCGGGGCGAGACTGAAAGATCTTCACCCATCCCACGTGTGTCAACGCATATCCGAGCAATGCCAGCAGAACGAGCGGAATGCCCAGGCGGAGCGCGTGGCGGACCGGCTTTCCCCAATGGGCATTCAGCACCGTCGCCGCGGACACGATCCTGCGCCAAGACTGCTGGTACATCCGCGAAAACGCCTTTTGCGACAGAACAAGCCCCCAATCGAGATGGCCGATACTACAGCGGCCGGTTTCACATCGGCAACGCCGCTCAGAACAGAGACAGCACTCCACGCACGACCGCGCGCGGCAGGAGGCGGACCACAACGCCGATCGCGGCAAACTGCCAGGGGATGACGACGTGCCGCGCGCCGCGGTCCACCTTCCTGACGATCGCGGCTGCTGCGCGCTCAGGCGAGATCAGGAAGGGCTTCGGCTCGGTGAGGCTGCGGCTCATCGGCGTGTCGACGAAACCCGGCGAAACCAGGGTGACGCCGACGCCGTGCCGCCTCAATCTCAACCGCAGAGCCTCTGCAAACATCCCCAGCCCGGCCTTCGTCCCGGCGTAGATGGGTGCCATGGGAAGCGGAAACCATGCGGCCACCGATCCGATCAGAACAATGTGTCCACGGCAACGCAGCGCCATGCGCCCCGACAGAAGATTGGCGCCCAGGATCGGCGCGGTGAAATTCACGCCGATCATGTCGCCTGCTTCTCGCGTGTCCTGCGCGACGCGATCGCGCGGCAAGCTGCCGCCCAGACCCGCATTGAAGATCGCCAGATCGACCGGGTTTTCCGAGTCGACCGTTTCCAATGCCGCAATCAGGCTGTGATAATCGGTGAGATCGAAGCTGGACGTCGCCACAGCAGTGCCGCTTTTGCGACAACTCTCGGCCACGGCATCGAGACGTTCACCATTCCGTCCCCAGAGGATCAGCCGGTTTTCCGGCGTCGCATACGCTTTTGCCAGCGCCGCGCCGATGCCGCTGGAGGCTCCGGTAATGAGGATAGTCCTGCCGCTCATCGGCCGTGCCGCACTCGTGGGATGGATTGCATGCGCGCGCCCCCGCGCACAAACACGTTGACAAAGACATGCCCGCGACCTCTTGTAAAGCCAAACATTGGGGCGGCTCAAGGGTCGGCTTGTCGTGTCCATTCAAGCGCATAGCCATATTGAATGGCGCGATCGCGCGGACCGGTCTGCAACGGTCCGCACAGGCGCACGCGCCGATACGACGCTGCGCGTTGCATTGGTGGCCAGTTCGTACAACTACATCAGAGACGGCGTGGCCCTGACGCTGAATCGCCTGGTTTCCTACCTGGAGCAGCAGGACGTGGAGGTGCTCGTGTTTGCGCCCGTCGGCAAGGTGCCGGCGCTCGAGCATGCCGGTACTCTGGTACCTGTCCCGTCGTTCGCGCTGCCCCCGCGGCCGGAATACCGCTTCGCATTGGGCATGCCGCGGTCGACGGTCGAAAGGCTGCGGGCCTTCAAACCGAACCTCATTCATGTCGCTCTGGCACCGGACCTGCTGGGCTACAGCGCCCTGCGCGTGGCGCATCGCCTGAATGTCCCCATCGTTGCCTCGTGTCACACGCGGTTTGAGACCTATCTCAAGCACTACTGGTACACGACATGGTCGGAGGGCCTGCTCAAGGCCTATCTGCGCCATGCCTACGGCCGATGCCGTGAGGTCTATGTCCCGACGCAATCGATGGTTGACGCCCTCAAGGCGGATGGGATGCGGGACAATTTCAAGCTCTGGCCGCGCGGCGTCGACACCGGGCAATTCTGTCCGGACAGGCGCTCTCAATCGTGGCGCTCGAAACATGGAATTGGCCCGGAAGAGTTCGTCGTCGCTTTTGTCTCGAGACTGGTGCGCGAAAAGGAGCTCGACACCGTGGTCGCCGCCTTACGGCGTTTGGACGCCATGGGCATCGTTCACCGCGCCTTGATTGTCGGCGACGGACCGGAACGAGCCGCGTTGGAGGATCAGCTGCCGCATGCGGTGTTCACCGGCTTTCTCACCGGAGACGAACTCGCGACAGCCTATGCCTCGGCCGATGCGTTCCTGTTCCCCAGCGAAACCGAGACGTTCGGCAATGTGACGCTCGAGGCCATGGCGTCGGGATTGCCGTGTGTCTGTGCCGACGCCACCGGAAGCCGCTCCCTGGTCGAGCATGAAACGACCGGCTTCCTCGTCGAACCGAGGCGCGCGGATCTCTTTGCCGGGCGTCTTGCGACACTGGCCGGGGACAAGGACTTGCGTGGACGGATGGGCGAAGCGGCGCGACAGCGGGCGCTCGGATTCAGCTGGGACGAAGCGATGGCGCGGATCCTTGGCTACTACCGCTCGCTGGTCGGGGATGGCGCGCCGTGAAGATCGTCGACGTTTCCGAATTCTACTCGCCGACCGGCGGCGGCGTGCGCAACTACGTCGACCACAAATTCAAGGCCGCTGCGCGGCATGGACACAGCCTCACCGTGATCGCGCCCGGCACGGAGAATTGCGTCGAACTGCGCGAAGGCGGCAAGCTCGTGTGGGTCGCCACGCCGCAGCTGCCGTTCGACCGCAACTACCGCATGTTCTGGGGCGCCGGAGAGGTGTGGCGGCAGATCGATGCCGAAGCCCCGGACGTGCTTGAAGGCTCCTCGCCCTGGCGTGGGGGATGGATCGCGGCGCAGTGGCCCGGCTCCGCGGTCAAGATGCTGTTCATGCATGCCGACCCGGTCGCGGTCTACCCGCAGACGCTGTTGTGCGGCGTACTGGCCCCGAACGCCATTGACCGGCTGTTCGGCTGGTACTGGTGGTACCTGCGCCGGCTGAGCGCCCGCTTCGACGGCTGCGTGGTCGCCGGCTCCTGGCTGAAAGACCGGTTCGCCGCATACGGCCTTCGCAATCTTCATGTCGTGCCATTCGGCGTCGAGACGCGCTGGTTCAAGCCCGGCCTGCGGGACGAAGCCTTGCGCGAGAGGATGCTGCTGGAATGCGGTCTTCCGCCGGACGCCGCATTGGTGCTCAACATCGGACGGCATCATCCCGAGAAGCGGGTAGGCACCGCCATCGATGCTGTTGCGCAGGCGCAGGCCTCCCGCCCGATGGGGCTGTATGTCATCGGCGACGGCTTCATCCACGGCAGCATCAAGGCCAGGGCGGCGGGCACCGCGCATGTCCACCTCGCCGGGTGGGTGAAGGAGCGCGAATTGCTCGCCCGCATGATCGCGAGCGCTGATGCGCTTCTCCATTGCTCCAGCGCCGAGACCTACGGATTTGTCGTCGCCGAAGCCCTCAGCTGCGGCACGCCCGTGGTCGTTCCGGACATCGGCGGCGCCGCCGATCTGGCCGCGCCCGAGTGTTCCGAGACCTACCCGCCCGGCGACGCCAAGGCGGCATCCCGCGCCCTGCTTCGTCTGCTGGCGCGAAACCGGCCGGAGCTGTCGCACGCCGCGGTCGAGTTTGGCCGGCAGCGGATCGGCGACATCGAGCAGCATTTCGACAGGCTTTTTAGCTTGTATGCGGAGGCCGTCCGGCGCCATCGTTCGGCTGAAGCGCGCGAGCCGGATTTCGCGCCCGGCGCTGGATGAGGAAGTTACGGCGATGATGACGCCACGTCTGAGTGCCCTCGTGATCTGTACGCTCATCCTCGCATGCGCCGGCTCGTCGCTGGCGGGCGGAATGACCAGCCAGGTGACCGAACTGGAGAGCCTGCCGCGCGTGCACCCCGAATACCCGGTGCCGAACGAACCCAACCAGATCTTCTACATCGAGCGCTCCAGCAATTCGAACACGGTCGTCTACTGCGCCAACATCAAGGACGGAAAGCTCGATCCCAAGGAACCGGTGATCGCCTATTGGCGCTGGTACAATGTGGACGGCCATCGCAAACCCCTGAATTTCATGGAGCGGATGCTGGCCTACGGCATCAAGTCGGTGAAACACGACGGGCCGGACGGGTCATACAGCTTCAAGATTGCGGCGCTTCCCGAACGCACGATCGATGTCGGTCTGGATGAAAACGGCCGCCCGGAGGCCTTCGGCAAGGTCGGCGGCCGCTGGGCCAGGCTCGTCTACGTCTACCTCGAGGTCGACGACCGCGGCATGCTGCCCGACGTTCCGGCCTTGGACTTCTTCGGTTACGACAAAGCCACCGGCAAACCGCTGCGCGAACACATCATCCGGCACTGAAAGTCTGCGAAGAACCGACCGCGCGCGGGGTGCGCCCCGTCCTGCGCCGCTGCCACTCGGTGATGCCGATCACGGTCAACGTCACCGTGAAAAGCAAAAGCGGCACGAACCAACCGGCGGGCAGCGGCGGGATATAGTCGTTCTGCCCCAGCAGATAACACGCCTTGGCGGCGAAATGGGCGAAGTAGCCGCTGAACACGATGCCGACGACCGAAGGCACCGGCGTGGCGTAAGCGAGCAGAAGCAAGGCAAGCGACGAGGCCAGAAGGGCCATTGCGCCCGGCAGGAGAGCCTCCGCATAAACGAACTGCAGGCGGGTCCTGTAGTAGCCCCTGCTCTCGGTGCCCGTGTCGATCCGGGACAGGTGGCGCAGTATGGGAAGCGGCAGATACTGCGATTCCATTCCGAAATAGGTCAGCAACACCGGATCGAGATCGAGGCGGATCGTCCGCGTCGAGAACGGGATCATCTTGTCGCCGCTGCGTGCCAGCGCCTGGGTTGCCTTCCACCTCAGGCCGTCGTGCATCAGCCAAATGCTCGTTCCGGGCTGCCGCCGTGCGGCATTGGCCGTGATCACCTCGACCAAACGGCCGGACGCGTCACGCTTGAAGAACGTCAGGTCGTGCAAGACGGCCGGCGGGCCGTACTCGATCCGCGTCCGAAGCAGGCCGTTGGGGACGGCAATCCACGAGGCCCTGCCGATGCGGCCGCGATCCAGCCTCTGGCCGTCGCGCCCCAGCCGTTCGTGCATTTGAACGCCCATCGACGCCGGACCGAGATAGCCGTCCATGGCGAACTCGCAGATCCCCAGGATGACGCCGAGCAGCAGGACCGGCGCCAGGCACTGCACCGGCGAACGGCCGCTGTTCCACACCAGCATGCGTTCGCCCGACTGGGTATGCACGACCTCCGTCCAAAGCACGCCGACAAAGGTCGCGAACGGCAGGAAGGGGGCCACAAGTCCCGGCGTGCGCAAAGCCGAGAAGCGCACCACGGCCCAAACGCCCGCCAGCGTGCCGGAACCGCCGGCCTCCGCCACCGTCAGGAACTGCGGCCACAGAGCGCTGGTCAAGGCGATGGCCAGCAGGCTGG
>VFSW01008207.1_pt1 | contig 15033 bp, 10 predicted proteins | sample 5358111 | NCBI WGS metagenome assembly VFSW01 (sample SAMN11554181, study PRJNA540505) | mine drainage metagenome | isolation source: sediment from site ElyBrook_90M | place: USA: Ely Copper Mine, Vershire, VT | collected 2017
CCATCCACATGGGGAAGGAGGCGAAGAGGTACTCGGCTGTGGCGGAGAGGGCGTCTTCGGAGCGCTGGGCGATGGCAGCGATGCCCATCTTGTCGGCGAGCGGGATGCGTTTGACGCGGGCGACGATGGAGGCAATGCGGGCGGGCAGGTCGTTGGCGAACTGGTGGAAGTTGCGGATGAGCGGGGGAAGAGCGACGAGAAAGAAGAGCGCGAAGACGAGAAAGACGCAACTGAGCAGAAGTACGATCGCTACGGGGCGCGAGATATGGCGTGCGCCTCGCAGGCGAAGATCCATGATGTTGTTGACGACTGGCGTAAGCACCACGGCGAAGAGCGCGCTGACATAGATCAGGGTCAGGACTTCGCGCAGACGCCACGCCAACGCGAGGGCGAGCAGGACAGCGATGGCGAACAGAATGTGGCGGCGAACCGTGTTGCTGGCCTGTTCGGTCGGGGTGGGTTGCGTCGTCTGCAGCGGTCTCCTCCTTCAGGGCCACCAGGTGGGATGCATCTAGTATGCATCCGGCGGTCTGCGCCGACTGTAGGTCCGAGGTGTGAAACTCGGTACCCCACCTGTCGCGGGAGACAAGAGTGGGAGGGATGGCGGACTCGGCATTCGGCGGGGACTCAGTGGTGGTGGGCGACCAGCAGCAGCAGTCCAAGGACCACCAGTGGCGTAAGGATGAGGGTCGCGATCAGCAGATTGCGGTATGCGGCGGGCGATTCGCGGCGCTTCCAGTTGGCTGCCTCCGCGCGGTTGGCCACGCCTACCTCGTCCTGATGTTCCAGGTCGTGGGCGAACTCACGCGCGCTCGAGTAGCGGTTCTTGGGGTCGCGCTCCAGGGCGCGATAGAGGATCTCCTGGAGCTGCGGGGTGATTGCAGGTTCAAGCGTTGAAGGCGGCGTCGGGTAATTGAGCAGGCGGTCGTTCATCACGGCGAAGGGGTTTGGCCCGGAGAAGGGGACCGTTCCGGTGAGCATCTCGTAGAGCATGACGCCCATGGAATAGAGGTCGCTGCGCGCGTCTCCGCGCTTGCCGCGCACCTGCTCCGGCGAGATGTAGTCGGGCGTACCCAGGCCCTGCGAGAAGCTGCCGAAGGTGAGGCGGCGCGCGCCCGCGTTGCCAGCGATGCCGAAGTCGATAAGGCGGATGTTGTCTTCGCCATCGACCATGATGTTCTCCGGCTTCATGTCGCGGTGGACGACTCCGTTGGTGTGGATGTACTCCAGCGCGCGGCAGATGCCGATGGTCAGGCGTACGGCGCGCTCGATGGGCAGCTTGCGCTGTTCGCCGATGATCTGGCGCAGGAGTCGTCCATCAATCCACTCCATCACCATGTAGACCTGGGTGCGGTTGGGATTGGGAAAGACCTTCATCACGCCGGGATGGTTCAGTCGGGTGCCGATGTCGGCCTCGCGTTGGAAGCGCTCGTACAGGGCGGGATCGCACTCCACCTCGGGATGCGGCACCTTGATGGCGACCTGCGTACCCGTGTGCGAGTCGGTGGCGCGGAAGACCGTCGCCATGCCGCTGGTGGCAACGATGTCTTCGATGCGGTACTGGTCGATCTGGTCGCCAGCGTGGATGGTGAGGTTGGGTGAGTACATTTATAGCAGCCGGTACGGGCGTCCTCGGTAAAGACCCATGCGCTCTACTGAGCGTACACGAATCAGTTGCACGCTGATATTATCGTACCCGCCGGTGGCGTTGGCTGTGGCGACCAGCTCGGCTGCGGCCTGGTCGAGGTTGGGCGTGGAGGCGACGATCTGCTGAATGGTGGGGTCGGAGACGTATCCGTGCAGTCCGTCGGAGCAGAGCAGAAGAATGTCTCCCGGCATGATGTTGACGGTGATGGTGTCGGCTGCGACGAAGAGTTCGTTGCCCAGGCAGCGGGTCAGGATGTGCCGGTTGGCGGCCGATGCGGCCTCGGACCGGGAGAGGATGCCGAGGCGAACCTGCTCATCGACCATGGTGTGGTCGTGCGTGAGCGAGGTGAGGTGGCCATTGCGCAAGAGATAGCAGCGCGAGTCGCCGACGTGCGAGACGACCGCGGAGTCGAAGCGCAGCGCGCAGAGGACCAGTGTGCTGGCCATGTGCGTGCCGCTGGGAACGATGGCGCCGCCGGGGTCCGAGTAGCGAGCATCGGTATGGCCGGGGGCGGCGTTTCCCTCGTCCACAATAGCGTGGTTCGCCTCTTGCACCAGGCGGGGAAGAAGCGAGACGTGCATGACTCCTTTGGGAATCTTGCGGAAGCCAGCTTGCACCGTCTCGATGGCCAGACGGGAGGCGACCTCGCCACGCTCCTGTCCGCCGACGCCATCGGCCAGGGCGAAGAGCCAGCCCTGCGACTGCACCTGTTCGGGGGAGGATGGGAGGACGTGACCGAGGGAGTCCTCGTTGTGGTCGCGGGTGAGGCCGGAATCGGAGAGTTCTGCAAATTCGAGATCGAGCATAGGGATCGGCCGTTCGGTCGGTGGGGTATCGATAGAAAAAACGGGCGTCCGGCGAGGCAGAATGCGCTTCGCCGGACGCCCGGATATTACGCCGAGGGACGGTTCGCCAGCAGGGTAGACTTGCCATGAGCTTTCCCGATGCTGAGGAAGTGGAAAGCCCCGTAGAGCGCCCAGACACAGGCTATGCCGATTGCCAGCAGAGGCTCCATCTTGGTGCCGTAGCCCATGAAGGGGCCGATCAGGTAGAACGCCATGCAGGCCAGGTTGGCGGCGACACCGAAGACCGGGATCAGGGTATGGCGGACCACGCTGTAGTTGGGATGTTTCGCGTATGCGACCATGCAAGTCACGCAACTCAGGCAGTACAGCAGGAAGGTGCCGAAGTTGGAGGCCAGCGTGACCGTCAGCAGCGAGTTAGGCAGCGCAGCCATCTTGTCATGCGTGGTATAGCCGAAGCTGGACCAGAAGCCCTGCGGGATAGCGGCGATCGCCGTGGCCGAGGGAGCTGCTCCGTCGCCAAAGGCAAACACGACCGCGATGCAGCCGACGACGGCGGAGATGGTCGCCAGCGTCCAGATCGCCTTGTGTGGCGTCAGGTTGGTGGCGTGCAGACCTCCGAAGTTCCCGCCGATCTCCTTGTCCTTGCCCATGGCGTAGGTGACGCGCGCCCCGGTGTTGATGCAGGACAGCGTGGTGCCGATCAGCGCCAGGAAGACGGTGAACGCCTCGCAGAGCATGAAGGTGCGTCCATGCCCCTGACCGAAGAGCGCGTCGCCCACCACCACCATCATGTCCCCGATGGGCGCGCCGGAGGCGCTGGCGGTAGACATTGGATAGCCGCTACTGAGGAAGTAGTTTGCGGCGAAGTACTCAAAGCAGTAGAAGACCGCCCCCTGCACCAGCAGCGATGTGATGACGGCGATGGGGATGTCGCGCTTGGCGTTCTTGGCCTCGCCACCCATGGCGGTGACGGACTCGAAGCCCACCAGGATCAGAATGGCGACCGTGGCCTGGATGAACATCCAGCTGAAGTGGTGCGGAGAGATGACCGACGCCGCGTTGGGATGCGACTGGAAGGCGCCAGTGGAATCGGTTGCGTCATAGTTGATGTGGAAGGGGACGATGTTGCCCGCCGCGTCCTTCTTGGGTACGGGCACGCCGCTCGCGTCGCGCACAACGGTGTCTGCCGAGACGCCGTTGGTCACGACTGGGGTAGTGGCGAACTCGTAGGTGTAGGCCTCGCCGCTGGTGGAGTCGAACTGGAACGCGACCGAACCGGCCGGGTGGCTGGCACGATACTGCAAGGCGAGGACGGCGAACACCAGCAGCGCGAAGATCTGGATGCCGTTGATGGCCAGGTTGACTCCGGTGGAGCTGTTGACGCCGCGATGCGCAATATACGCGATGGCGAAGGAGTAGAAGATCGCGCCTGCCATCATGAAGAACATGCCTGGGTTGGACGCGCTCATGAAGTTGGGATAGAGGGTGCCGACGATGAAGCCGGTGAAGATCCCCATCACCCCGACCATCACGCCGGGATAGATCCAGTAGTAAAGGTGCGACGCCCAGCCCACAATGAACTTCGAGAGGCGGGCATACTTCCAGCCCTTGTCGTGGTTCAGGAAGGACTGCTCGGCAAAGTAGTAGGAACTGCCCGTGCCGGGATACAGCTTTGCCATCTCGGCGTAACAGACCGCCGTTGCCAGACAAAGCACCAGTGCGGCAAAGACCCCGGCCCACATGGCCGGCCCGGTTGTGCCGGTTGCGGCCTGAATGGCAAAGGTTAGCCAAAGAAATGCGCCCGGAGCGATCAACGCCATCGCGTTGCTCGTAAGTCCGGTAAGACCCAGCGTTTTTTTCATTTCGCCTGTCGATACGTCTGCCATGTGCTCTCCTAATGGTCAACATCGCCAGCGTAATCCGCCGGGTTGTAGAAGTTGTTACCGCCGCATCAATTTCTTCAGCGGCAGTCCTGGGACGGGGTAGAAGGTCGGTCTGCCCGAGTGAAGGAGCAGGGGCTTCAAAACTCCTGTCTTGAAGCCCCTTTCAGTCGGTTGTCCCAATACAGCAGTGAAATACCATCCAACGGCTTATTTCGTGATGTTGTCGCCGAAGATGAAGCCGAACTCAAGCACGGCTCGGAACTGGCTTGCATCCGTCCCCGTCGGGCCAAAGACAGATCCCGGCGTGGAGTCCATAGCATGAACCCAGGCGAGATCGCTGCGAAGGTACATGCCGCCCTTCTGGTAGGTTGGCGTCACTGTGACCGTGGTGCCTGAACTGCCCGCTCCAAAGCCCAGCGCGTTGAACGATCCGTCGGTAGCGTTTCCCGAACTCGTCAGGTACTCCCAGCGCACCGGGAGCGAGAAACCGCGCTTGAATGCGTAGCTGACATTCAACGCTCCGCCGGTTGTGGACGTGGCCTTGGCGACGAACACATTCGGATGCAGGTTGACCGGCATTTTGCTGTACTGGAAGTACGGCGAAACGATCCAGGGTCCCTTGGTGTAGGTATAGATCACTGCGTGCATGTAGCTGTTGTTCTGCACCGGAGTTGCTGTCGTTGTATAGTCGGTCTGCCCGGCATTCCCCATCCCGTCGTACACCAGGCTATGCGGTCCCTTGGTAAAGGTCAGCGAGCCGGAGAGCCAGTTGTAGCGGTTGGAGTAGTAGCCATCGTTCCAACTGAGCGATGCGGAGAGGTACTTACCCAGCGTCTGGTTCACCTGGATACCGCGGTTGATGGCGTTCTCCTGGTTCCAGACGATGCCGCGCTCGATGTTGAAGTTCTGGTAGGTAAAGGTGGACTCGGCGCCCATCAGCGTTGGCAGGGAACCGATCTCAAACGACGTGGTCTTTCCCGCCAGCACCTTCAGGAAGGCAACCGGAACCGGCCCGTATAAATTGTTTGTGGTGTTCTGAGCGTTGACAAACGGCACTCCGAGTGTCGGCAAAGCATAGGCACCGGCCTGGATGTAGTACTGGAGCTTCCCGTCCGGCTTCTGAATGAAGATCTGACCGTTGGTCAGGGTGGCCTGCGACTCGTGGTCCGGGGAGACGGAGTTGTTCTGGAACTGCGCGAAGCCGGTCAGGATGCCGTTGACCGACAGCTTGCCCAGCGGCCCGGCATCGAAGATCGCCGGCGGTAGCCACTGTAGCGGGCCTGTGAGGACGAACGTGGAGAGCGGGGCTGGCGCTGCCGCGGGTGCGGCCGCCGGGGCTGGCGCGGCTGCCGGAGGCGGTGCCGGAGTGGATTCCTGTGCCACCTCGACGTCCGCGGGCGCACTGGAGCTTACGGCGTCGCTGGCGGCAAAGGAGGCGGCGGTAAAGGTTGCGAACGTCGCCAACAGAGCTGCGTGGCGTAGAAGGCGTCGTGAGTTCGTCGGAATAATAATGGCAGTCTCTCTTTCATCCGCGATCGAAATTCTCGATGCAGGGGTCGGTCAGGTTCCAGACAGTCTCTTCATAGGTTCGAGCTTGAGTCTGTATCCTGAGTGGGAGTGGGAGAAATCAAAGGACAGCATCCCGTCTCCTGTCAAAGAAACAACCTTCATTTCAATGACAGTTTGGTTCTTTACCTCCTCGGTCCGGTACTTCGTTTCCGTGCTGCGTCTTCCATGTCCGACGGCGATCCGTACGGTGCGCGGGGACAAAAAAGCTGCGGAACCAGGAGCGTGGCTCTGTCGGGGAGATCCATGATTTCAGCAGTTGCCTTGGTATATGCAATCGCCGTGCCAAAGCCAATGGCGGATGCAAACCATTTCATTTGGCGCATATAGTCCGATAAGGCAGAGACCGTTTATGGCAGAAAGATTACATTTCGCCTAAAAATGTAATCAATGTAACGAATTTTCACTGTTCTGTCATAAACATGACACTGGTCGGCTGGCTCTTCTTGCAGAAGCGACGCCGTCGCTCCACAAAGACAAGGCGCACGGCTCAACGCAGACGGCAGACCTTCACCGCGGTATTGGCATAGGGGCAGTCGAAGCCAGTTCCCGCGCCTGCCCGCAGCACCACCCAGGAGACGCCCAGTGGCTCGAGCGCGGCCACCCGCTGCGCATCGGTGGTTCCCGCCGCGCTCAACCCTTGCTGCGCCGCCTGCTCCCTTGCCCACTTGCCGGTCAGTCCCGGCGCAATCGAGGCCTCGCCCCCGTCCTTGGAGTAGTCTGCCAGCGCGCTGCGCTCGGCGATCGCTCGAAAGCACTGCGCATCCTCTCCTGGCGCATTGATGTAGTCCGCGTCCAGCGCGAAGAGTGCGTCCTTCGGCGTATGCCCGCGAACCCACAGGAACGCCTGCACCCAGGGGTTGCGCGGCGCAACCCAGGGCATCTCCAGGTGGTTTGAGTTGGGGAACTCCGCTTGCGCTCCGCCGAACATCACCGCACCCAGCAGCAGCATCGCCGCCGCCCATCGACCCGCGTTCTGGCGCAGCACGCGTTCGCCCAACTGCGCTCCCAGCATCAGTATCAGCACAAGGTAGACGACCTGAAAGGCGCGCAGAGGCTGCATCCGCGCCACCAGATACGTTGCCGCATCGGCGCGTGCAAACAGCATCGCAACCGCGCCCGCCGTCGCGCCCAGGGCGATTGCCATTCGTGCCAGCGCGCGACGCGTCTCTTCCGCCTCCGCGGACTCACGGTGCGCCGACTGCCGCGACCCTCTCCAAGCGGGCAGGGCGAAGATTGCCAGAATCGCCAGCGGCGCCGTCAACCCGGCCCTCTCGTACCAGTGCCATTCCGCGACAAACCAGTAGGTGCGCGTCATGGCGACGCGGACGGACTCTGCGCTCTCCGGTCTGGCGAGCGCTTGCAGACAGGCTGCCAGAACCAGCGCCGATGCTGCCAGCGCCGCCGTCCTCCAGACCCGCACACTGCGCCGCGACGAGCGTACACATGCCAGCATCAGCGTCGCGCCCAGGGCGTAGGCCGCCATCAGAGGATGCATTGCCCCCGCGAATGCGATGCCGATGGCCCACCGCAGGAAGCCGCGTCGCCGCGTCTTCTCCGCGCACAGTCCGCCGTGCGCTGTCATCTCCAGCGTGCCGACCAGCGCCAGCACCATTGCGGGCGTCGAGAGGCTGCGCGCCGTCATGTATGGATCCATCAGCAACAGGGCCGTTCCAGCCACGGGCAGTGTCAACCAGCAGGCCAGCAGCGCGACGGCTCCGGCGCGCGCGGGGCGTCGCGTCCAGCAGCGCGACGCAAGCATCCACGCGGCCCACAGCGTCGCCCAGATGCTGCCCAGATGCAGCACGAACAGTGCGATAGGGAGGCCCAGATGACTCGCCCGCGACCCGCCCGCAACCGTGGCCGCGAACAGCGAGAGGCGCATCGGCTCCAACACGAAGGCGCTGCCATGCGGGTAGAGGGCGGGGTCGAGAAGACGCTTCACTCCGGCCATGTAGAGGCCGCCGTCCTCGGCGTAGGGGTGGTAGCCAGCGACGGCTACGGCGAAGAGCGTCAGTCCGCCGACCAGGCGCACGGCGAAGGCGCGTTCCCGCTGCGGCGGGTCGTGTCTGTTGCGTTCCCCCCGCTCCGACTGGCCGATCTGCTCTGGGCCTGCCTGCGGCTCAATTGCTGTTACGAATGTCGCCAACGCACACCACTCCATCCGCCTCGGCCAACTTTAGCCTGGGCCTCCGCGTCTCATCCTTTATGCTAAACAGTTCTGCCCCAGGATGTATTTCAAAGGCCGCTTCCAAGAATCGGTGCAGTCTTGCCCACGAAACCGCCGTTGCGCTCGCCGCAAGGCAGAGAATCTGTGACAATTAACCATGGCTACCTTGCCCGTTGCTCCAAAACCCCTCGGGACCGCGCGCTTCCTCCTCTTCAGTCGAGCGAGGACCGTCCTTCTTTTCGGCTCACTGGCGCTGCTGATGGTGTGCCTGACCGTTTCCTGGATGACCCGCGACTCGATGGCCCATCTTCCCTTCCTGAATGGCGGAGCGAACGCCGGTCAGGATGCCAGTGGCCAGAAGCGGCTGGTCGATATCAGTCCCTGGTTGACCGCGCAGGCGCTTGCGCCGCTCGCCGTCACCGCCGAGGAGGACGAGTATGCCCGTCAGGCCGAGCGGCTGGCCGATCATGAGGTCGATCAGGCCTTCGCTTCCGCCTTGCGTCAGGCCAGCGAGCAGGTGGAACACCGTGTGCTGACCGGGGCGGCGCTCGCCTACGCGCAGAAGGTCGCGCAACTCCAGCTTGTCGTGCAGCAGGACCAGGCGTTGGTGCAGGGCCTGACAAAAGCACCCAGCCCCACAGCCAATTCGGCGAATCCCGCTGCACCGAACAATGCTGCGCCGCCCGCCGCCGGAAATGGCGACCTTGAACTGGCTCAGGCGCAGCTTGCGCTCGACTCCGACGAACTCGACGATGCGCAGGCGAACCTTGCTCGTGCCGGGGGCGACGACCGCGCCCGGATCCAAGCCGAGTTGGCGGAGCATGAAGCCACAATGCACGCCTATGACAGCGCGTCGCACGGCGATGGCGAGGTCGCGGTCGTCTCGGTTGCGCGACACCCCACCCTCGCCGCTCGCCTGAAATCATGGGACAGCCAGCGCGACCGCTACCAGTCGATCCAGCAGGCGATACAACAGACGCAGGCCGATCTCAGCGCTCTGACCGTCCAACGCAACGCCCTCGAAGCTCAGGTCAGTGCGGGCGCGGCGGCGGCCCAGGGCAACACCGCGGACCGCTCTGCCAGACTGGCCGAACTGAAGGAGAAGAGCGCGGATCGCCAGATCCTCACCATTTATAACGACCGCGTTCAGACCGAGCAGCAGCTTGCCGTCGTCTACAGAAACTGGTCGGCGCAGGTGCTCCTGCAACACCGCATTCTGTTGCACCTGTCCCTGCAGTCGCTGGCGCTGATCGCATTCATCTTCTTCTGCGTCGTCTTGTGCGATGGGCTGGTGCAGCGCGTGATGGCGCGTCCTTCCATGGACCAGAGGCAGATGCATACCCTGCGCAACATCCTGAAGCTGGCAATCCAGATCGTCGGAGCGCTCCTGATGCTTCTGGTCATCTTCGGCCCGCCCAGCCAGATCTCCACCATCTTCGGTCTGGCCACCGCCGGCATCACCATCGCGATGCAGGACTTCATCATCGCCTTCTTCGGATGGTTCGTGCTCATGGGAAAACACGGCATTCGGGTCGGCGACTGGGTCGAGATCAACGGCGTCGGCGGAGAGGTGGCCGAGATCGGCCTCTTCCGCACCACCCTGCTCGAAACCGGCGACGGCACCGACTCAGGACATCAGACCGGACGCCGCGTCGCGCTCATCAACAGCTATGCCATCCGCGGACAGTACTTCAACTTCTCCACGGCTGGCCAGTGGATGTGGGACGAGATCACCGTGAACCTTCCCTCATCCGACAACGCCTACGCGATGGCCGAGCGCATTCACAAGGCCGTGCTGGAGGAGACCGACGAGGTTGCGCGCGTCGCGGAAAAAGAGTGGAAGCGCGGTACGCTGCGCGATGGAAAAAACCAGTTCAGCGCAACTCCGACGGTCAATCTGCGTCCCTCGGGAACGGGCATCGACCTCCTGGTGCGCTATGTAACGCGCGCCGCGCAGCGCTTCGAGATGCGCAATCGCCTCTACCAGCGCGTGATCGACCTTCTCCACGAGCCTGCGAAGACGCCGCCGCCAAAGAATGCGCCCGCTGTTCCGGCGGACTAGAAAGGTCGGAAGAGCTGGCCGATTCAAAGTCCCCCGGATTCATTGGGCGCGGAGCCAGTCAGATGCCGCAGAGATGGACCTGGATGCCAAGCTCGGCCATCATTGCCGCCTTTGCCGCAAGCGCACGGTCGGCAAGCTCCGCAGTGTCCGCATACGCGACGTTGACGTGGTTTGCGGGATGGCGCGCCATGAACTGGTCGCGCGTGATGCCGTGCAGCAACCCATGCAGAATCGGCCATTGTGGAGTTACCTGATGCAACCGGCGCTCGGTCTCCTCTGCCGGAAGTTCGATTGCCGTTGCGCGGCCCAGGTCGGCGTGAAGCTGGCCGCCCTCGCTGAAAATTCTGCTCCAGACGACTGGCCCCGGCTTGCAGACCCCCTTCAGCGTCCCTCCGCCCAGGCGGAAGTACATGGGCGGCTGGCGCTCGCTGCGCGCCTTCGCGTAGCCACCGGCGATGTGCGACGCGGGAACGGCGCCGGAGATCTGGAAGACCCAGACAAAATCGTCGATGCCGTTGCCCTTGTAGTGTTCGCCCCAGCGCACGTCGTGCAGGGTTGAGGCTGGGTCCATCTGCATGGCCGTCCAGACGCGGTTGGTCAATACCAGATCGAGTCCGGCGCACTCGTCCACTTCGTTGAAGTGCGGCAGCGGTTGGCCGGCGTAGAGTTCCTTGCCTACGGCGTCGAACGCTGGAGGCCGCTGCACGTTGTTCAGCAGCCCTTCCACCAGGTCCGATGCGGGAACCAGGTCCTTCAGCCCCTGTTGATATTGGATGCCGATGGCATCGCAGCCGAACTCATCCGCGATGCGCAGCGCGGCGATGTACATCTTGCACTGGCCGAGGATCTGCGCGTCGGTCAGGTCGGTCTCCTCGTTCGGCCCGGTGGCGAAGGTCATGCCGCTTGTGTCCAGCCACGCGCGGACCGTGCCCGCCTCGGCATCGCTGACGTTCTGCATCGCGGCGAAGAGCGCGGACTGGCTCAGCCGCTCCTTGAAGACGCCGGTTGTGTTCAGCAGGCTGTCTTCGATGATGGCGTTGTACATTCCCATGCAACCCTCGTCGAAGACTCCGAGGATGGCCTTGCGGCTCTTGAGATGCTGGGCGAGGCTGACGCCGAGCAGACGTTCGGCCTCGGGCAGCTTCGATGTGTCGAGTGCGCGGACGTGGCTCTGGTCGGGTTCGATCTTGCCCTCGCGTATCCACTGGCGCAGGCCGTCGACGAAGAAGGCGTCGTCGAAGTCCTTGCTCCACAGCGTGCTGAACTGCACGCCCGCCTTGCGCAGGCAGCCGTTGAGGTTGAGCATTCCCACCAGGCCCGGCCACTGGCCGCTCCAGTTCGCCACGGTCAGAATTGGGCCGCGATGGCTGATGAGTCCAGCGAGGATGTGGTGGCTGTACTGCCAGACGGACTCGACGACAACCAGCCGCGCGTTGGGGTCGATGGTCGCAAAGACGTCCATTCCCATGCGCTGGTTGCAGATAAATCCATGCTTCAGGTCTTCGCGATAGGGATGCGCGCGACGCACCTTGATTCCCTCTGCCGCGAAGGCCTGCGTGACGGCGCGTTCGGCCTCGGCCTGGGCTGGCCAACAGACCTGGTTGGCCGATTGTCGCAGATCGCCGTTGGCGATGAGGACCACTTCGCCCGCAGCGGATGGAATGGGAGCCTCTGTCTTCGGGATGGAATACGCTGACATCTTCATCTCCTTGCGTGCTTCGCTGTTCTACAGCGACCGGGGCAGGCCACGGCTCCGGTCCTCTGTTGTCATGATAAAACCGCTTCCAGTACCCGATAGCGCATCTGCGCATCGGCCCATCCGTCGCTGTGTTGCGGAGTGTAGCGGGCGCACTCGATCGACTCACCGATCGAGGCGCGTCCCGCAGCGATGTCTGGCAGCGCACCAACCGCCACCGCTTGCAGCATCACATTGCCCAGCGCGGAGGCCTCAACCGGCCCGCTGACCACGGTACATCCACAGGCGTCGGCTGTTATCTGGCACAGAAACGCATTCAGGCAGCCGCCACCCACCACGCGAACCGTGCGAATCTCGCGCCCTGTCAACGACTGCAGTGCATCGAGAGTGGACCAGTAGGCGAGGCCCAGGCTCTCGAAGCAGCATCGCGCGAACTCGCCAATCGTCTGTGGCACAGGTTGTCGGCTGGCGCTGCAATAGGCGCGAATCGCTTGCGGCATGTCGTCCGGGGCCTGAAACGCCTCCGCATTGGGATGGAGCAGGGAACGGAAGGGCCTTGCCGCCGCGGCTGCGACGATCAGCTCGTCCCACTTGCATGGATGGCCTTCCCTCTCCCACTGGCGAAGACACTCCTGCAAGATCCATAGGCCAGTGATGTTGCGCATCAGCAGTGTGGAGCCGCCGCATCCGCCCTCGTTGGTGAAGCGCAAGGCGCGCGCCCGCTCGCTGGCAATCGGCGCATCCAGCTCGACGCCCATCAGGCTCCAGGTGCCGCTGCTGATAAAGGCGCTGCTGTCGTCCAGGTTGGGAATCGATGCGACGGCGCTGGCTGTATCGTGCGAGGCCACGGCTATGACCGGAAATGTCTGCGCAAAACCGCACCGGTCCAGGACGTCGCGGCCCACAGAGGAGAGCACGGTCGCGGGCGCGACGACCGGCGGCAGAATGCGTTCTGGAATGCGCAGCGTGCGCAACATCTCCCGGTCCCAGTCGTGTGCGCTGTGCCGGACCATCTGCGTGGTGGAGGCCTCGGTGTACTCGACTGCTTTCTCTCCGCAAAGAAAATAGTTGAAGAGGTCGGGGACCATCAACAACGTCTCTGCGCATTGCAGCTTCGGGTCGTCGCTCAACACCATCGAGTAGAGTTGGAAGAGCGTGTTGATCGACATCGTCTGCACGCCGTTTGCGGCGAAGAGGACCGCTTCGCTCACTTGTTCAAACGCGCGCTTTGCAACACCGTTCGTCCTTGGGTCGCGATAGTGCGAGGGGTTCCCCAGCAGTCTTCCGCGCCGGTCGAGCAACGCAAAATCGACTCCCCAGGCGTCTATTGCGATGCCCGCCGGAGAATCCCCAAATCGCGCGCGATACTGCATCAGGCCGTCCTGAATCTCCGACCATATCCGTAGCGCGTCCCAGTACAGGCTGCCGTGAACGCCGACGCCGCCGTTGGAAAAGCGATGCAACTCGTCGAGCGCGAACCTGCGCCCGTCCCACTGGCCCACCATCAGCCGACCGCTGGACGCGCCCAGATCGACAGCGACGAAGTTCATTGCATGGGACATGGACTGCTTTCTGGATGCGTTATAGCCCGTCGCGCCGACACCGTTGTACGCGGCCTGGGCCGGCGGACGAGCGATGTGGCGTGGTCGAGGTCTCCGGCGGCGGAGGCAGCGCAGGGAATCTGACTGAAGGCGACGCGGATGGGGTTAGACGGCACGGAGTCCCCTCTTTTTATTCACCTTCATGGTCCGCATCAAGCCCTGTTTTCCGAAGCGAAGAAGGTCGCGATCATGGGTGAGAAGGATAAGATTCTCGACCCGCGCGGTTGCGGTGATCAGACGGTCGCCAGGATCGCCATGGAAAGTCGCGGGTAACTTCATCGTATCGAGTGCGATCTCCGGCGTAATGTCGATGAGGCGCACTCCGGGATTGCGCTGGCTGGTTTCAAACCATTCCGGGAGGCTTCTGTCGAACGTCATGCGACCTCTGTGAACGGCGTTTGCGATCTCCAACATCGAGATGGAGCAGGTAAAAAGAGCATTCTTGTCGAGAGCGTTCTGGAGTACCTGTTCTAACTCGCCATGCATATCGAGTTGGCCATTCTGGAGCCAGACCCATGTGTGTGTATCCAACAGTACGCCAGAGATCATCGCCAGTCCGGGCCCCAGAAATCGTGATCGGGACTGACGATATCGCCGGTAATCTTTACGCTTCCCCTCAGTCGTCCGATCATGTCTTCGAGGGAAGATCTTCCAGTTTCAAGCACGACTGGAGTGATCTGTGCCACAACGCGCCCGCGCTTGGTGATGGTGATGGGAACCCGGTCGTGCTCCACCTGGTCGAGCAGTTGCAGGAAGTGGGTCTTGGCCTTGGCTGCAGCGATAGGTCCGCGTTCGACTATGCGGCTGACCGATCTTTTGCGCGGCGTGGCACCGGTTGACCTGACCGGCTTGGATCCGCCACGCACCGGCACCGGTGGAAGAGATTTGGGAAGCGTCGCCATGTGGTCATCTCCAGATGACTATTATATCGCTTGCGACTGCGCGGCACGGCAAAACGGAAACCGGGGAGGCCGCCCCGGCGTGGATTGTCGCGCCAGTTTATTTGTCGTCGAAGAGCAGGATCGCGGCGGCGATGGTCGTGGTCCAGCGGCCGTTCTTGTCGCCCACCGCGGACTGCGTGACGTTGGCGGTGCGCACGATCTTGTTGGAGATGCGGTAGATCTCCTTCTTCTCGTCCCAGCTCTTGTCGGGGTCGAAGTCCACATCGAGCGTGGTGGCAAGCATCTCGGCGGCAAGCTCTTCCGCGTAGTCGCCAGCCTGGTCCTCGGTCTCGCCGAAGCTGTGATGTTCAGAGAGGTAGCCGTAGGTGGCGCGGTCGGTGGGAATGGCGACACCGATGCTGCTGACCACCAGGCGATGGGCCTCGCGCGTGGAGTTCTCCGCAATGACCGCGAAGACGACCTCGCCGTGGTTGAGGCATTTCAGTCCCTCCTTGCGCGTGATGAGCTTGCAGCGCGGCGGGAAGATCGAGGAGACGCGAACCAGGTTCTGTGCAGCGATGCCAGCATCGCGCAGCGCAAGCTCGAAGGAGGTGAGACGTTCTTTATGTTTGCCGACCCCCTTGGTGAAGAAGAGGCGCGTGGGGACCATGTTCATGCCCAATTTGGAAGACCCTCCGGGGGGAGATGCGAGATGCGGCG
>VFSW01008208.1_pt1 | contig 15033 bp, 14 predicted proteins | sample 5358111 | NCBI WGS metagenome assembly VFSW01 (sample SAMN11554181, study PRJNA540505) | mine drainage metagenome | isolation source: sediment from site ElyBrook_90M | place: USA: Ely Copper Mine, Vershire, VT | collected 2017
GGCGGCACCTTTGCCAAGGTCAGCGTCTCAGCGCTGATGTTTGACTATGTTCTGCCCGGGCCGGTCTCGGGCGTCTCCGCCGGACAATATATTGTCGGCCTGCTCAATGAGCTTGTTCTTCTCGCGGCAAAGCATAATGCCTTTCCCGCCTCAATGGTCGGCACTACAGCTCACCCAGCGCAGTTCCCCGTCAATGCGACCTCAGCTTTTTTCGCGATCATCGTTACCGTCTACTTCTGGCACCAGAACATCAAGGGCATTGAAGAATCCAGTCAGAAGGCTCTCGACGTCATGAAGATCACCACCATTATGGTGGTGGTGGTAATGGCGTGGGGTATTTTCTCTGTACTTCACATCGGCGTCCACTTGCCGCCGCTGCCGATTCCATCCAATCTGCATTTTTCATCCGATGCCTTCGGATTCCTCAAGCACACATCGCTGGTCACCAAATTTGGCCTCTTTGGTGTGATGATGGCCTTTGGCCACTCCGTGCTCGCGATGAGCGGCGAAGAATCTCTCGCCCAGGTCAATCGTGAAATTGAACACCCGAAGCTGAAGAACCTGAAACGCGCCGCACTGGTCATCGCGCTCTATAGCTTTATTTTTACGGGCGGCGCTTCCCTGCTGGCCGTCATGCTGATTCCAGATCGTGTTCGCGTCTCGGTCTATGGCAACAACCTGATCGCCGGTCTGGCCATGTATATGGTCGGCCCCTTATTCTTACGCCTCTTTCTGCGCGTCTTCGTAGTTCTTGTCGGTTTCCTGATTCTTGCCGGTGCCGTCAATACATCCATCATCGGATCTACAGGCGTGCTGATGCGTGTGGCCGAGGATGGCGTCCTGCATGACTGGTTCCGCCACCCCCAAAAGAAGTACGGCACGCCCTCACGCATTATTAATCTTGTAACGATCCTGCAACTCTTCACCATTATTGTGAGTCGCGGGGACATTATCATCATCGGCGAAGCCTACGCCTTTGGTGTGATCTGGAGCTTCACCTTTAATAGTCTCGCCATGCTGGTTCTGCGCTGGAAGTACCACGGCGAGCGCGGCTGGAAGGTTCCGTTCAACATTAAGATCGGCAAGATTGAGTCGCCTCTCGGGCTTTTATCTGTCTTTCTGGTTCTGTTCTCCGTGGCCTTGGTCAACCTCTTCACAAAAGAGATTGCCACCGTCAGCGGGATCGCCTGCGCGCTCGTCTTCTACATTGTCTTTAGCCTTTCAGAACGAGACAATGAACGCCGCCACGCTGTTTCTGAGCGAAAAATGAAGGAGCACTTCCAACTGGAACATGAAGACGACGTCAGCCGCGAAGCTTTGCAGATTCGCCCCGGCTGTTGCATCGTTACCATGCGCGATCCTGAGGTGCCTTCTGCCCTGAAATGGACGCTGAGCCGAACCACAGCCAAGACACAGGATGTTGTTGTTTTGGCCGCGCGACTTACCGGCGCTGGCGGCCCTGGTTATGTTGATACCTCCGAGCAGATTTTCAGCGATCACGAGCAGGCTGTCTTTACCAAGGCGGTGTCGGTAGCTGAAAGCTTCGGCAAGCACATCTCCCTGCTCGTTGTGCCTGCCGGTGACGTTTTCGCCGCTCTCGTCCAGACGGCAATCTCGCTGGAGGCTGCCTCCGTTGTTGCAGGCTTATCGAATAAGCTCACCGCGCAGGAACAGGCCTTCCACATGGGCCAGGCATGGGAGGCACTCAAGGAGCCCAAGGGACAGTTCACCTTCTATGTTGTGCAACCGAACGGCGAGGCGCTCGTCTTCCACATCGGCCCACATGCCCCGGCACTGCAGGCCGACGATGTCCACGCCGTTCATCAACTCTGGCTGGATATTCGCCGTGACCCTGCCATGCAGGAGCTACATCACAGCGATATTGTCACCTATGCGCTGAACCAGTTGAACGCTCAGTACAGCAGTGATCCGCAGCAGACCATTCAGAACCTGCGGCACTCCATGACCCATGGGTATCAGCAGGAGAAACTTGGATTCTCTGATACTGTCAAACTGACCGGGACGCCAGATGACTCAAAGAAATTACCGGCACCTACACCACGAAACTAGGAAAAGAAAACTCAATTTAGAACTAAGTTCCAAATTGAGTTTTCTTATACCATGTACCCTGAACATATTTGCTGTTACGGAACCACCTACTGTATGGTAAAAGTGTGGTAACACTTCGGGTAACTCTACCGATAACACTACAAGATGAATCGATAGAGGCTTTTGATCTTCAGGTAGCCGGAAGATTCAAAAAACTATATCCTTCTCTGACAAATTGACCAGGAGGAACTGTGCAAGTTAATCGCATTATTCAAGAAATCGATGCTGAAATCTCTCGCCTGCAGCAAGCCCGCTCCCTCTTACTCGGCGGAGCCAGCACGACGGGTAAGACCCCCAGCAAATCTACTGCCAGCAAATCCGAAGCCGCTCCGAAGAAGGCAGCCAAAAAGAAGCGTCGCCTAAGCGCGGAAGGCCGCAAGCGGATTGCCGATGCGATGCGCAAGCGTTGGGCAGAACGTCGCAAGCAACAAGGCGCGGGCAAAGGCTCAAAGTAACATTTCTGCATCCAAAACAAAACCCAGATGAACCAGCCATCAGCTGTTCACCTGGGTTTTTCTTTTGTGCTCACTTCCCTGCGTTCGAATTATCGCGTCACAATCACTTCACTCAAATTATCCTTGGCCAGAAAAAAGCGGAAGTTCCGAAAAGCGCTGAACATGTTCTGAATCGCGCGGTTCGGGTAGATGTGAAGCAAGGTATGCGGGGAGTAATCCTGCATCTCAATGTTCGGCCCATCCGTCAAATGATAGCGACAAAATCCAGCCGCATTCACTTTGCCATGTGCATGGAAGAGTCCGAATAACTCGCCTTCGCTCTCCATCGAAGCGTGGAGCCGTCGAATCACGGGTTCTACAAATGGCTCAGGCATATAATCCAGCGCATCCCATAGCAGCACAATATCAAACATGCGCTGTCCAAAGTTCATGTGCTTTTCCATAAAGCCCGTCACGTCGTAGGTATCTGGCCTGTCCTCAAATCCAGCTATCTTCCACTCTGGACGATTCGATTCCTCAACTAAATCCGCCATGAACACGCTGTGGCCCAGGCTCGTTAAAAAGTTAATGTTGCTGTGCGACGTAGGCCCAATATCCAGAACGCTCAGGCCATCCTGCGCTTTGAGGCGCACAATCGCCTTGCTCCAGCCACTGGAGTGGCGCGGAACTCTCTTGCCTGAGATTGGCTGATTCTTGCTGTCTGAATCTGTCGCAGGTGCAGTTCGTTGAAAAAGTCGGCCCAGCACTGTCCAACCTTTCTTGCTGTAAGTACATTGCAAATCAAATTTTTAGATGCATATATCCATCGTGCATCAACTCGAACCCGCTTAGCCCTATCCTAACTCGTGTGCACCCAATCTGCACGGTGCATTCTTCATTCCTACCAGCTGGAATGCTACAAAGGATGCAGGGAGTCTGGCTTGAACCGCTTTCCTCGACCACGCAATCCCGCTGTTCTCTGCATGATACTGCTGGGCATGGGCCTACTGGCTGCGGCTCAATGTTTCTGCCTCAGCAGCCCGGCTCAAATCCAGCCGGTTCCGCTCTCGTCCATCCCAGCTTCTCTCCTCGTGCAGGCGCGGCAACATCCGCAAGCGCTGATGCGCACCGTAGTGCAGACAGAATTGTCTCAAAACTCCGGTCAACGCCCACGCCTTCAGTATCGCCTGCATAAAATCACCCGGCATCTGGATATCACCAAAGAGATTATCGAAACAAACGACGGGGATGTTGCGTGTCTGGTGGCGACTGCCGGCCATCCCTTAACTGCAGATGAATGGACGGCAGAGCGTGCACGCCTCGAACAACTCAGCGCGAATCCTGCACTGGAAAAACATCGACAACGACGTGAGCAGGCAGACATTCAGCGATTTAACCAGATTCTTCGCGCTTTGCCCGACGCCTTTCTTTTTACTTTTGTGGACGCGGTTCCTACACCAGACGGCCCCGCACTCCGCATGAGCTTTCAGCCCAATCCGCACTATGCGCCTACAAGCTATGAAACCCGCGTTCTGCGTGTTCTGCGTGGCGAATTATGGATCAACGCAAATCAGATGCGCGTGCAATCCTTCCACGCGTATCAGTTTCAACCTATAAGTTTTGGTTGGGGTCTTCTCGGGCGACTGGACAATGATGGAAGCATTCACCTGACACAATCTGCTGTACTGCCGCAGGTCTGGGACTTCACCCAACTCCACATGTCTTTTACCGGGCGCGCCGTCGTCAAATCCCTGCAGATTCACGTCGACGAGACCGCGTCGGATTATTCGCGCGTCAATCCAACACTTACCTATCAGCAAGCCATCGATCTTCTTTTGCGCGATCACTGCAACGCAGCTCAGTGATCGTGCGCACCATTCAAGCCGCATCTGGCTTGAGTGGGCAACTCCTCCACTTTGCCTGTACGGCAATCTCGCCCGGCCTAACCTCAGCAGTACTCGCGCGCGCGTTCCGTTGTGCGTTCCATTCGAACGGTGAAGCGCTCGATCCGATCCATACGGACTTCGAAACCGCGTCCCGGTGTCTCCGGCACAGCAATCTCCCCCAGCGCTGACACCATCACCTCCGGCTCAATAATGTCCTCGCTCCAGTAGCGTTTGGAGGCTGAAATATCACCGGGCAAGCTGAAGTTGGGCAGCGAAGACAGAGCGATATTATGTGCGCGTCCAATACCTGTTTCCAACATTCCTCCGCACCACACGGGAATATTTCGTTCCACCGCCACGTTATGAATGCGAATCGCCTCGCTGAATCCGCCCACACGCCCTAGCTTAATGTTCAGAATGCGGCAAGATTCCATCTCAATTGCAGCCAGCGCATCGCGTCGATTGCGAATCGACTCATCGAGGCAGATCGGCGTTTCCAATTGACGTTGCAGCATGGAGTGAAAATAAAAATCGTCGTACCAAAGCGGCTGCTCAATCATCGTTAAATTAAAGGCGTCAAACTCCTGCAGATGTTCTGAATCCCGCAGGCGATAGGCAGCGTTCGCATCACAACTCAGCAGAATATCTGGCCACCGGTTGCGGACGGCTTCAAAAACTTCAACATCCCAGCCCAGCTTGCACTTTAATTTGATCCGCTGGTAGCCAGCAGAGAGCGCCGTTGCAATCTCATCCATCAGCGCTGGAATCGAACTTTGAATTCCCAACGACACACCGCACGGAATTGTTGTGCGCGAACCCCCCAGCAAATCGGCCAGCGGAATATTTTTTCTCTGGCTGTCCAGATCCCAGATCGCATTTTCCAGCGCAGCCTTTGCCATTCTGTTGCCTCGGATGCCGCTAAAAATCTTTGGGCATGCGCCGCCGTTGCTCACCTCACTCTGCATTAGCAGCGGGACCAACTCTTCATTGAGCACCGCCCAGGCTGAGGCCGTCGATTCTTCGCTGAACCTCGGATGCTCACCCGCCGTGCACTCTCCCCAGCCGGAGAGCCCATCGGATTGCACCTCCACCAGGATCACGCGCCGCTCCGTCGTGCGTCCAAAGCTTGTTTCAAACGGGCGCACCCGCGGCATGGAAATTTCTCGTACGACGATTCAGTCGATCACCATGTGTCACTCCGGCTCCTCAGAGTAGTTGTCTTCAACAGCTTCGTCCCTGAGAGTTATATGACTGAACTTCGCCGACATCTGTCCGCATGAGATGCTCAAACCCCTACCAGCAGCGGCTTTCAGCTATGCGATGAGCATAGCATCAAAGATTCATCGCGTTTTCCGCAGATTTTTTGTGCACATTGCGTTATGCCGAAAAAGACGAAGCAAAAACGAACGTACGATTACAATCGGTCACGATCCGTGGTTTTCTTCTGCCTTTGCTTCCATCCACAAGGTTTCCAACTCTGCCGCCGACCGATCTGCGAGCGGTTTTCCATCTGCCGATCTACGCTCCATGCCTGCAAATCGCCGTCGAAATTTTACGTTCGATGCCCGCAACGCCATCTCTGCTGGAATTTTTATTTTCCTTGCAAGGTTCACGACGGTAAACAACACATCGCCCAACTCTTCTTCCTGATGCTTTACGTCGCGTGCTGCCATCGCCTCACGCAACTCCGCAATCTCTTCCTCCAACTTCAGCAGCACCTCTTCCGCGCTGGTACAGTCAAAGCCCACGCTCGCCGCTTTTTTGCCAATCTTCTCAGCCTCCATCAATGCTGGAAATGTTCGCGGAACTTCATCGAGCAATGATGTTGATTTGGAATCCTTTTCGTCCGCAGCCTTCTCCTGCTGCTTGATCGTCTCCCAGTTAGCCAGCACCGTCTCTGCTTTGTCGACTCCATTCAGCCCGGCAAACACATGCGGATGACGGCGAATCAATTTAGCATTCAGATTCTCCATTACTTGCTGCAGCGTAAAGTACCCGGCCTCCTGCGCCATCTCCGCATAAAAAAGTACCTGGAGCAGCAAGTCTCCCAACTCGTCTTTTAAATCTGGCCAGTTCTGGCGATCAATTGCATCCAGCACTTCATAGGTTTCCTCCAACGTGTTTCGCTGGATCGAGTGAAATGTCTGCTCGCGATCCCACGGGCAGCCGCCGGGCGCACGCAGGCGCGCCATAATCGCCACCGCCTGGAGAAATGTTTGTTGCAGCGGGTCGTCTTGCCGGGTTGTCGTGTCGCATAAAAAAGTCGGGTTTTCTGGCGTGCTCATGCCTCTTATCTTAGCGAAACCCGTGGGATACTTCGTATACTGCGAGGGACGCACCTTGCAAACCTTCGATGACATCTGCCACCATCTCCGTGCTTGTTCCCTGTGCACTTGCGATTGTTCTCGGCTTGCTTTTCGGTAGCTTCTTGAACGTCTGCATTTCACGTTTGCCCGCAGGACAATCCATTCTTACGCCGCGTTCTCATTGTCCGAATTGCCAGCATCCCATCTGCGCCTTCGACAATGTTCCCCTGCTTAGCTATCTGGTTCTGCGCGGAAGGTGTCGGCATTGCCAGCAACGCATCTCACTTCAATATCCGCTGGTAGAAGCCGCGTTGGCCACGCTGTGGGCAGGATGCGTCCTGCACACTGGTCTGCAGACGCAGACACTGCTCGACGCTGCACTGATCTTTCTTCTGCTGGGTCTTGCAGTGATGGACGCGCAGACATTTCTGCTGCCGGATTCATTTACAGTTGGAGGTCTGGTCGTCGCCTTTGCAGCGAAAACTCTGATGGCTGGCCCCGGGCTGCGACTCCACGCTGCGCTGATCACAGCCCGGGATGCATTTGCAGCGGCGCTTTTGCTTTTAGTGATTCGCTGGTTGTACCAGTTGTTCCGCAAGCAGGAAGGAATGGGCCTTGGCGATGTAAAACTGCTGGCCATGATGGCTGCTTTTCTTGGGCTGCCACTGGCGCTGCTCGCATGTTTCCTGGCCATTGTTATAGCTGCAGCCGCTTTTAGCCCGATGCTGTTTCGTCATCGCGCTCATGCCCGGCACATGATTCCCTTTGGCAGCTTTCTTGCCAGTGCAGGAATCGCTGTCGTCTTTATCGGGCAGCCGTTACTGGCGTGGTATCTGGGCTTTTTTCACTAGCCGAAAAATTCTAGTGATTCCCTGCACATTTTTTTGGATGGTCCAGAATTTCCTTTGCTTCCCTGGCGTTTTTTCCTGTTGGATATAGGTTTAAGTAATCCGTCAACTGCGCCGTCGCCGCAGAAAAATTGTTCAGCATACATGCTGCTTTTCCCGCACCAAAGATTGCCGCCTCGTTAATGTCATCCTGCTGCAATGCGTCCTTGTAACGCATATACGCGCCCCGATAGTTCCAATCTTTCATGTACAGGTCGGCAACGTTCAGATCATCCTTCAGCCGCCCTGCCGGATTCAGCTCACGCGTAAATTCATCCTGGTGCTTCCGGTAAGTGTTTGTCGCCCCACCCAGGTCATCGGCTGACATGCTTTGATTGCTTGACCTGATGACCGGAATCGGCTGTAAGGCCAGTCCTGGACTTGCATTGCCGTTGGCAGGCTGGCCCGCAGCGGGCGGAGTCTCCCGCTTTGCCTGCTTGGCTGCTGCTGCGGATTGCGCCTCAGGAAATGGATTGTCGATGGCCGTCGATGGAGACGCGTTGGGAGGAGCTGGTTTTCCTGTATCCTTCTGATCCGTCGGCTTTGTCTCCGACGTGGCTTTTGGGTTCTCTGGCGTGCTGCTTGCCTGCTGGCCGTGCACCGCAGGTATGACTGCTAGCAGTACCGTTACGGCTGCTGTGACGATGCCCGTTCTCATTCTGGATTGCATGATTTCGGCTCCGCTCCTACTCTAAGGATGCCACGAAGAGACGCCGCTGGCATCCCTCACATCGGCGCTCCCATCGCCGTTGCTTCCGCTGCTATACTCGGATTGTTCCGCCCATCCTTTTTCCAAAGCGTCGCCAATCACTCATGGGAATCATTGTTCGCTCCTCCTCCATCCACGCCGCGGGCTGCTATGCCACCACTGCGTATGCAAAAGGCACGCGCATCGTGGAGTACACCGGTCGCCGCATTCATAAAGACGTTGCGGACGAAAAATATCAGGATAGTCCCACCACGTATCTGTTTGGAATTGGCGACGGCACCACGGTAATCGACGGCCACGGCGCGGCGATGTTTATCAATCACTCCTGCGACGCGAACTGCGAAACCGATGAACGCAAGGGTCGCGTCTGGATCAAGGCCATCCGCGATATTGCGGTAGGTGACGAACTGACCTACGATTACAACCTCTACGATGGCGGTGAGGACGAGGCATTCTGCAACTGCGGCGCTGCGACTTGCAGAAAGACCATGTATTCGCTGGAAGAGATCACGCGACGCAAACGTCGGGCGGCCAGAAAAGCTGCTGCGAACAAGAAGTCTCCCGTAAAACGAAAATCTCCGGCGAAATCCAAATCCGCGACTACCGAAAAATCTTCTTCCAGGCCCGCGAAGTCCAAAAAAACGCCAGCGAAAACCAAGCGTTCTCGCAAGACAACCCGTCGTTCCTGATGGCGATACAATAGACCTAGTCGGAACGCTGCTGGCACTGCGCAGACGTTCTGCTCCTCTCTATGGCCTATCAAGTATTGGCGCGCAAATATCGCCCGCAGCTTTTTGCCCACGTTGTCGGGCAGGATCACGTTACGCGCACCCTGTTGAACGCGCTGGCGCAAAACCGCATCGCGCACGGCTACATTTTCAGCGGTCATCGCGGCATTGGCAAAACCACCATCGCGCGAATCCTGGCGATGGCGCTCAACTGTCGCAGTGCGATTGGCTCCGCAGAGCGCCCGACGCCGGAACCCTGCGCTACCTGTCTCGCCTGTACTGAAATCCGCGCGGGCAATGCCGTCGACGTCATCGAGATTGATGCCGCCACCAATCGCGGCATCGATGAGATTCGCGAGCTGCGCGAAGCTGCGCGTTACAGCCCGGCGCGGGATCGCTACAAAATTTATCTTCTCGACGAAGCGCATCAGATTACCGACGCGGCCTTCAATGCTCTGCTGAAAACGCTGGAAGAACCGCCTGCGCACGTTGTCTTTATGATGGCAACTACGCAGCCGGAGGATATTCCGCAGACCATCCGCTCACGCTGCCAGCACTTCAGTTTTCACGAGGTACGGTTTGATGTGATTGAGAATCAGTTGAGCCAGATCGCGCTTGCCGAACATCTGACAGCCGAGGATTCCGCAATCGCGTTGCTCGCAGAGGCGGGCGATGGTTCGATCCGCGACGCGCTCTCCATTATGGATCAGGCCATTGCCAGCGCCGATTTCGAGAGCGGTCAACCGCGTTTGGATGCAGCGCACGTGCGCTCGTTGATGGGCAGTGTCTCCAACGTAGTTTTTGAACAGATGCTTGTCGCCGTTCAAGAACAGAACGCCGCCTCCATGCTGGAGCAGGCCGCAACGCTGATGGATGCAGGCAATGCTCCCCAGCAGATTGCGCGCCAGCTAGTGCGTTTTCTGCGCAACTGCCTGATGGCAAAAATTGCCGGTGAAACGTCAGACCTTCTCCAGACTTCGGAAGAAGAACGTGCTCGCTCCGCGCGCACCGCGAGCCTGTTTTCAGAAGAAGACCTGACGCGCTTTCTGAACATCATGCTGCGCACCTTTGATGACCTGGGCTATCGACAGGAGCAGCGTTTCCACTTGGAAATGGGCCTGCTCAAGCTGGTCTACACGCAGCGCCTGCTGCCCTTCGATGACATTCTGCGACGGCTTTCAAGTGGAGCGACATTACCTGCGGGCAAAACTCAAAACGCGCTCAGCGCTGCCCCGGCTGCAGCACCCGTCCGCGCCCAGAGTGCTTTGCCAACCACGCCCGCACCAGCAACACGCGCGCCAATGCCCTCGCCGCCCATCACTTCTGCAGCTACACCGTCGCTGCCAAGCCGCGCCATTCCTGTGTCCTCTGGCATTGCGGATATTTTTGCTGATCCCTTCAGCAAGTCCAGTAAGCCAGCAGGCAATGTCGTCGTTGCGACTCCAGTCCCGCTGACGCGAAACGCCACTCCTTCTTCTGCGCCAATTCCTAGCGCACCAATTTTAGAGGCGAGTCCGATTCTCTCTCCGCCCCCTGCTCCCCCAATGGTCGCAGCCCCGGCTCCGGCATTGACTCCGGCGGCGGGGTCATCATCGCAGGAACTCCCCGACGCCGAAACCATGCGCGCCGAAGTTTGCATGGAAATGTCGAACGGGGGCCATCAGACCGCTGCCTCCCTGCTGGAAGGCGGCACCTGGCAGTGGAATGGAAAAGAGCTTCAGGTGCAAGCCGCTGCCTCCAAAATTATGTTGGAGATGGCCTACAACGCCGAAGCTCAGCGCATCGCCAAGGAGTGTATGCGCCGCCTTCTCGGGGCTGGCTTTCTGCTGACCGTAACGCCGGAATCTAAAGATAAAAGCTCTTCGGGGCCACCAAAGCCTGCACCGAAAAGTACGTCCCAGGCTGCATCGCAGACATCGAACCATCCGCTTGTCCAGCGCGCGCAGCAGCTTTTTCAAGCGGAGATTCGTAGCGTGGTCAATCTGCGCGACAAGGACTAATTTTCGATCCGATGTTTAGTAAAGGAAACGACATGGACTTCAGCAAAGTAAAAGAGATGATGGAACAGGCGCAGCAGATGCAGCAGCAGATGGAGCAGGCCATGTCTCAGGTGCTGGTCGAAGGCTCTGCTGGTGCCGGTGCCGTGACCATCCAGATGAACGGACACAAGCAGGTGCTGAATGTTGTGCTGGACCCAGCCGTGGCTGGCAGTGGCAGCGCAGATATTGAAATGCTGCAGGATTTAATTGCCTCCGCCTGCAATGACGCCACGCGCAGAGTGGATGAGGCCCTGCAGTCCAAGCTTTCCGGCGCATTCGGTGGTCTGAACCTGATGAATATGCTCGGCAAATAAACGTCTTCTGCAAATCAGCGCATTCCAAGGAAAATATGTCTCGCTTTGCCGAACCTTTATCCCGCCTCATTGACGAACTCAACAAACTTCCTGGCATCGGCAGAAAATCTGCGCAGCGTCTGGCCTTTCATTTGTTGCGCACGCCTGAGGCGGACGCCTTTGCGCTGGCGGAGGCGATTCGCGAGCTGAAGGCGCACCTGCGGCTCTGCTCTGTATGCAACAACATTACGGAAATTGATCCGTGCGCATTCTGCACCAATCCGGCCCGCAGCGCCCGCACCATCTGCGTTGTGGAAGAGCCTTCGAACATTGCCAGCATCGAAAAAACCAAGCGCTATGCAGGTGTGTATCACGTTCTGCACGGCGTGCTTTCACCCTTGAATGGCATTGGCCCGGAGCAGCTTCGCATTCAAGGCTTGCTAGGACGCGCGCGCGATGGGCAGATCGATGAAATTATTCTCGCGACCAACCCCACCACCGAGGGAGAAGCCACGGCGATGTATCTGGCCGACCAGCTACGCAGCTTGCCTGTTCGCATCACGCGCATCGCGACCGGCATTCCCGCAGGTGCGGACATGGAATATATGGATGAACTCACTATGACCAGCGCAATGGAAGGCCGCCGCCAGATGGAGTAGCTTTTTGCAGAAAATTTGTGCGAATAAAACGGCAGGCATGAAGCCTGCCGTTTCTCTGTGAGATTAAAAATCTTATGCTCGCAAGCGCGCCAGCAAATCCTGTGGATGAACGGGCTTCGCCAGAATTTCAAACTCGTAGCCCTGCGTGCGGGCCTTCTCCAGCAGGTCGGCTGTGGCTGCCTGGCCTGAGAACAACAGAACCTTGCAGCTGGGCAGCATCCCGCGAATTTTGATGGCCGCATCAATGCCGTTCATATCAGCCATAATCACGTCGCTGATCATCATGTCCGGGCGCATCTCCTGTGCAGCTTCTACCGCGCGTTCCCCGCTGTACACAGCGGTTGCGTCAAAGCCACTCCGATTGAGAATAATCACGAGCGTATCGGCGATCACGCGCTCATCGTCGACAATCAATACCTTCATTTTGCTTGCTGGCGTCTCTGACATATCCCCTGACATTCTTCCGCACCGCAACTGTAGCGTCGGCTCGGCTGGAAACTGCTTTCATTCTATACGGTTACCGCCGTTCCTACCAAGCCCTCTACCGAGCATTGGATGGAGAAAACCAACGGGCGGCTGCCTTGCAACGATAAAAGTCTACATCTACACGACAATCTTTTCCTACGGAATCACCAGTAGCTTCCCTGTCGTCTTCCGCGATTCCAGATCCTGATGCGCCTCGACCACCTGATCCAACGCGTAACGGTGGGCCATCTTCAGCTTCAGCTTCCCTTGCAGCACTGCGGCGTAGACCTCGCCCGCGCGCCAGTCCAGTTCCTGCCGCGTCAAAATATAGTGGGCCAGACTGGGCCGGGTTAAATAGAGTGATCCCAGTTGAGACAGCGCCACAGGGTCGACCGGCGGAACCGCGCCACTGGCAGCACCGAAGAGCACCATCATCCCCCGCGGCCGCAGGCAACGCAGCGACGCATGGAAGGTCGTCTTGCCCACGCCGTCATATACGACATCTACGCCGCGACCGCCAATGAGCCGCTTGACCTCGACGTCAAAATTTTCATCGCCGTACAGAATCACATCCTGCGCGCCAGCCTCCGCTGCCAGCTTCGCCTTGGCTTCGGTCGAAACCATTCCTATAACGCGGGCACCGAGTTGCGTCGCTATCTGCGTCAGCAACAGGCCCGCTCCGCCCGCAGCAGAATGCACCAGCGCCGTCTCCCCGCCCTTTAGCGGATAGGTTGACCGCGTCAGATAGTGCGCCGTCATCCCTTGTAGCAGCGCAGCGGCTGCTGATTCAAAATCCAGACCTTGCGGAACGTGCACCAGATACCGCTCGGGAACCACCGCGTACTCCGCGTACGCGCCCAGCTGCATACACCAGGCCACAGCATCGCCCACCTTAAAATCCTTCACGCCTGCGCCGACAGATTGGATCACGCCCGCGCCTTCCATGCCCAGGGTCAGCGGCAGCTCCGCCTTGTAAACGCCCGTGCGGAAGTAGACGTCAATGTAATTGACGCCCGCCGCTTTCACATGGACGCAAACTTCCCCTTCGCGAGGCATGGGCCGGTCAATATCGACCAGTTCCATTACCTCAGGCGACCCCGTCTGCTGTATGCGTACAGCCCTCATGATGTGTCCTGTTTCTGGATTGCGCGGAAATTAGTTTTCGTGGATCAGGCCAGGCTCTTCCGACGAGCGCAGCCGCACGAGGCGATCAACGGCATACGGTGCGCGGTACTGGCTCTGATGAAAGTGGCGGACTTGCAACTCGCCAACCAATACAATCGCCAGAATCTGCATGCCAGCCAGAATCAACACACCCGCGACAACAAAGATTGGCCCATGCTCATCCATCACGTGCTGGTGCGTAAAGATTTTCAGCAGCACCAGCCACGCGGAAAGCCCCATGCCGCCCAACATACTGAGCGCGCCCAGCGAGCCGAAAAAATGCATCGGTCGCGACATATACTTCAGCAGAAAACGGATGGTGAGCAGATCGAAAAAAACGCGGAAGGTACGCGAAATGCCATAGTGCGATTTGCCGCGCTCCCGATTCACATTTTTAATGGGAATTTCGCAAATCGACGCTCCGTACCACGACGCCAGCGCAGGAATAAAACGATGCATCTCGCCATACAGCGGAATGTTGTGGATCACTTCGCGGCGATACGCTTTGAAGGTTGTGCCAAAATCGTGGATGTCCACATTCGACAGTTTGGCCATCAGCCAGTTAGCACATCGCGAAGGAAAGCGCCGCATCACAAAGTTGTCAATGCGCTCCTTGCGCCAGCCGCTGACCACGTCGAAGCCCTCCTCCAGCTTGGCCAGAAAGTTGGGAATCTCCGTGGGGTCGTGCTGCAGGTCGCCATCCATCGACAAAATAAAATCGCCCTGGGCGTGGTCAAAGCCCGCTGCCAGCGCGGAGGTCTGGCCAAAGTTGCGGCGCAGCTTGACGACCAGCACGCGACTGTCGACAGCAGTAATTTCTTCCAGTAAACGGTAGGTGCGGTCGGAGGAGCCATCGTCGACAAAGACCAGCTCAAACGATTCGCCGATCTGTTCCATCACCGCCTTCAGGCGGTCATACATAACGGTTACGTTCTCTTCTTCGTTGTGAAACGGCACGACGACGGAGTATTTGGGCATGGATTTAGTATACCGATTGCATCCTTTTCAGGGCACGGATTTGCATCGCCTTTGAACGCGATTTAAAAATCGTGCCCACTCGGCAGCGCCACTTTTATATCAACGACTGGCGTTCCGTCGAACACTTCGATCGGGCCAATCAGCAACCGATTTCTTTCGACGTTTCGTATCGTTACACGATGCAGTCCGAGCGGGTTTGGCCGGTTGGGGGAGCGCGTCGCAAACACTCCAGCCAGAGGACGCGATTCATCTCCGCGCGGATGAATCTGCAGCAGATCGCGCTGTGCCTTATGCAACCAGGTAATCACAATGATGTCGCTGCATACTGTAAGTCCACATATCCCTTCAGTGTATTCCGGATTCAGCTCTAGCCATG
>VFSW01008209.1_pt1 | contig 15033 bp, 8 predicted proteins | sample 5358111 | NCBI WGS metagenome assembly VFSW01 (sample SAMN11554181, study PRJNA540505) | mine drainage metagenome | isolation source: sediment from site ElyBrook_90M | place: USA: Ely Copper Mine, Vershire, VT | collected 2017
GTCCTCACCATCGGCAGCGAAACTTCCGGTGGCTTCCGCACCATCGAGGCCTACAATCTCACGGGCCTCGGGCATGTCGGCGTCGGTATCCTGTTCAAGTCGGCCCACACCCGCGGCGGCTGGGCAGAGAACATCCGCATCCACGACATCACGCTCATCGACGTTCCGGTCGTCTTCCGCATCACGATGAACTGGAACCCAAGCTACAGCTATGCGATGATCCCAGCCGGCATCACCAACTATCCTGCCTACTGGAAAGTCCTGGCAACGCCCGTCCCCGATGACCAGGGGCGAGCGCACTTCCACGACGTACACATCTCAAACATCAAAGCCACCGGCGCGAAAACAGCCTTTGAGATTGACGCATTCCCCGAGCTTCGACTCGATCACTTCACCTTCAAGCACCTTCAGATCGAAGCGACCACCGCAGGCCACATCTCCGACGCCAAAGACTGGACATTCTCTGGCGTCAATCTCAACACCACCGACGGCAGCGTCGTCTCACTCTCAGACGACAGTAATATCATGGGCATTGCCTCACGTGAAGGCCCACCCAACAAGCCAACACCTGCTACCAAAAGCTTTGCAGAACAGGATAAGAATTGATGAACATGAATCGTTGGACACGCACCATTGCAATTGCCCTCGTCGCTACCTTTGCCCTGACGATTCAGGGCCAGAGCTTCCCAGCGCCAACGCCCGCACAGCAGCAGGGAATCGACAAGGATGCTGCACGGCACTTCGGTGATGCTCCAGCCGATCCGGGCCCTATCGCGGTCGATCTTTCGCCCGCCCTGACGCCAGCCGCGATCGATCAAGCCACGCGTAAAGTGGCTGACTGGCAACTAGCTCGAGCGCAGCCTTATTTCGCTCGCATTTGGACCTTGAGCGTTCTGTACAGCGGCTTTATGGCAGCGTCTACCTCCACAGGTGACCCCAAATACCGCGACGCGATGACCGCGATGTCGCAAAAATTCGACTGGTCTTTGCGCAATCGTCTACCCAACGCCGATGATCAAAGCGTCGCACAGACGTATCTCGAGCTCTATCTATTCGACGGCAAGAAGGACAACAGGATGGTCGCTCCAACCCGCAGCGATCTCGACTCTGTCATCCATCTTGATACGCTCAAGCCAGGCGATCCGCGGCTGCCGTGGTGGTGGTGCGATGCGCTCTTCATGGCGCCGCCTGTCTGGGCAAGAATGTACGCCGCAACCGGCGACCATGCTTACATCGACTATCTAAATAAGCAGTGGCAGCAGACCTCCGATCTGCTGTATGACAAGGAGGAACATCTCTACGCGCGCGACGAATCCTATAAGGCAAAGCGCGAACCCAATGGCAAGAAAGTCTTCTGGTCGCGCGGCGAAGGCTGGGTAATGGGTGGCATCGCGCGCACGCTCGACTACCTCCCGGAGAATGATCCTCATCGCGCTTTCTACATCACGCAACTGCAACAAATGGCAGCGCGCGTAGCCGGTCTGCAGCAAGCCGATGGCCTTTGGCCTGCCGCCCTCCTCGATCCGAAGGACTATCCCGAACCCGAGATCTCTGGCTCGGCCTTGATGGTCTACGGCATGGCCTGGGGGGTGAATCAAGGCGTGCTCGATGCCAAGACCTATCGTCCTGTAATCGAGAGAGCGTGGCGCGGAATTTTGCAGCATGTCTATGCGGATGGCCGCCTCGGCGCCATTCAGCAGACGGGCGCCGAACCTGCATACTATCTCCCCAGTGCGAGTTATACCTATGGCGTCGGCGGCTACCTTCTGGCGGCCAGCGAGTTGAAGAGGATGGCGATCAAGGAAGAGCAGGCCTCCGCAGTGAGTACTGATCCTGGTCAGAAAGCTCGGTTTGTCCCACCCACCAGCATCAAGCCTGGTATCCCGACCATCTGGCTTATCGGTGATTCGACCGTCCGCAACGGGCGCGGTGACGGCGCAAATAACCAGATGGGCTGGGGCGACGAACTCGCACAGTACTTCAACACCGACAAGGTCAACATCGTGAATCGAGCCATCGGTGGCAGAAGTTCGCGCACCTACATTACCGAAGGCCACTGGGCTGAAGTCCTGCAAAGCATCAAGCCGGGCGACATTGTTCTCATCCAATTCGGGCACAACGATGGCGGCCCGATCGACGACACCTCCCGCGCGAGAGGCTCGCTCCCCGGTATCGGCGATGAAACCAAGGACATCTATAACCCGATTCTCAAGCGCCCGGAGACCGTCCACACCTTCGGCTGGTACATGACGCAGTATGCCGTCGAAGCCAAGTCTAAAGGGGCGATTCCAATCTTCTGTTCGCTCATCCCGCGCAAAATCTGGAAGGACAATGAGATTGTTCGCGGAACAGCCACCTACGGCGGTTGGACGCGCGCCGTCGCCACCGCACAGCACGCCGACTTCATTGACCTCAACGAAATCACGGCACGGAAATATGACGCAATGGGCCCGGCCGCAGTCGAGCCCCTCTTCGGCGACCCTCACACCCACACCACAGTTGCCGGAGCCATCATCAATGCTGAGAGTGTCGTCGCCGGTCTCAAGGCGCTCCACCACGATCCCGTTGCGAAGGACTTCTCGCCCAAAGGGAAGGCTATTGCGAAGTATCGTGCGAACTAGTTAAGCGCCGCAGCACCGGAGCTAGATCAACGAATGAAATTCATGCCACCTCCCGCTCTCACCCACCGTCGGCTCATCACTCTCGGTGGACAACTCGCCGACTTCCGCTTCACCATGGCGAATCAATCGGTATATGCTTTCGGGTACAGATGGCCGTCCCAACAGGCGTGGCTCGTAAGCTTCGCATGGGGTAATGCGATGATCGAGCGAGTCAACCTGCTTGGATCGGCCGTCCCGCTGAGCTTCCACCAGACCGATGAAGCACTGCTGGTTTCGCTGCCTGCCGGCGAAGCCTCCTCGATGCTTCCCTACGTGCTCCGCCTCCAGGGAAGCATGCCGTTAGGTTTCACATTATGTTAGTTTGTTCACCGTAAGAACCAGGGACTTTGAACAAGGGGGTAATCGCTTGCGACGCGTCGCACAGATCATTCAGCTAAATCCTGAAGATGAGGCATCTTACATTCACTATCACGCCCAGGTGTGGCCGGAGGTGCTTGCGACGATTGCTGCCTGCAACATCCGTAACTACAGCATCTTCCTCCGCAACGGTGTACTTTTCGCGTACTTCGAGTATCACGGCACAGACTATAAGGCAGACATGCTCAGAATGTCGGCATGTCCCGACACGCAGCGTTGGTGGGCCATCACGGATCCCATGCAGTCGGCTATGGCTGACGCTGAAGCTGGTGAGAAGTGGAGTGAACTGCGTGAGGTGTTTCACGTTGAGTAGTCTCGACCGCCGCGTGTGATCCGAATGAAGCCTCCAAACGTTACCTCAATCTCCCGACGGTAGAGCCCTCTACTAGGTTCGCCAGGCTGTCGTGACGGTGCACTCAGCAGCGTGACGACTGCTATTGCATTGTCTTTTGGAGACTTGCAGATTTTTCATGACAGGGGAGGGGTTTAGTACGGCTGCGGATCGTCGCAGAAATAAGTCGCCTGCCGCCACAAGTTGCATTATGGAACAATTTTTCTATTGACAATGCTTGAATCGGCCCCGTAAGGTTTACTTCGATTACGAAAGATGTCGACTGGTCCCTTCGGAGGAAGTAATGAACGCAGTTAATAGGAACAAGTGGAATGTGTGGGACACACCCGCACGAGGTCGTAACTCTGCGAGCCGTTTTGGAGTATGGCTGGTGTGCATCTTCGTGATTGCGCTTTGTGTACACCCTGGTTGGGCACAAACCGGCGGCGAAGCAGGCATTCAGGGAACCGTTGTCGACTCGACCGGTGCTGCCATCCCCAACGCCACTGTAACGGCTACCAATAATGCGACCGGGGTTGCCACGACGCGATTGAGCACCAGCAGTGGCCTGTACACCATCGCACCGATCGTGCCAGGCGTGTACACCGTAACCGCGACAGCCACGGGCTTCAGTCAGGTGGTCCAGAAGAACTTCAATATCGATGCTCTCAGGCTGAGCGGCTTGAATCTGACCCTGGCCATTGGTGCCGATACACAACAGGTGACCGTCACCCTTGCCCCGCCCGCTCTTGAGACCACCAATGCGACCCTCGGTGCCGTTTTGGAGAATAAGACCTATGAGAATCTGCCTCTCCAAATGAGCGGACAACAGCGTGATCCAACCGCTTTCGCAACGCTGGTCCCGGGCACCACCGCCGGATCGCGAGCTCCAGTAATTGGAGGCACAGGAAACTTCCTTGCAGCCGTCTATGTCGATGGTGTTCCTGACTTCACCATTAACCAGCAAGGCGATAACCGTGTGGTTGCCAATACCATTCCTGTGGAGGCGATTGACCAGTTTCAGGTTGTGACCAGCTCCCCGGATGCCGAATATGAAGGCGCCGGTCTTATCAATTTCACGCTCAAGGGAGGAAGCAACCAGTACCATGGCGTGTTCGCCGCTTACGCGCGTGCGCGCATGTTCGACACTTGGAGCTATGCCTCCAAGCACGCAACCTACAAAAATTCTGCTGGACAGGTCGTGCCTGCGCCGAAGCCGGATGAGCATCAGTCAGAGTTCGTCGCGTCTGGCGGTGGTCCGATTCCATTTACACGTCACAAGGGATTTTTCTATGTCACTTATGACAAATATCACGGCCGCACAGGCATCAATCCGAACTTCCTTACAGTTCCCACAACGCTCATGCGCCAGGGAAACTTCAGCGAGCTGAGCGTTCCCATCTATGACCCAACCACCACAGCTGCATGCACCGCAGCGAACGGTGGTGCGCTCTGCCGCAATCCCTATCCTGGCAACATCATTCCCACCGCGGAGCTATCGCCGATCGCTCTCAAGATGGAGAGCTTTCTTCCGGCTGCGACAAGCTCGGCGCTGGTGAACAATTATTATGGCGGCGTGCCGTCGGGGTATGACAACTGGGAGATTGCGGGACGGTTAGATTACGATTTGACCTCGAAGCAGCGATTCTCTGTGGTTGCAGGGTACGGCTTTCGAAAGAACGTGCCTTTCACGGTCGGAAACAACGGCGTCGTGCTGCCGATACCCTACACCGCCGGTGGAACGGCCACGATTATTCCTCTGATCGCGGACGTGGAGGATGCATGGCAAATCTCGAATTCGATGACCAACCAACTCAAATTCGCATTCGACCGGTTCTCTCAACCCGTGGGATCGCTCACCAGTAATCTGGCACCGTACCGTGCGGTGGCCGACCTCGGGATTACCAATCTCCCCGATGGCCAAGCGTCCACCGAGTTTCCTGGAGCCACCTTCGGCACCACCACAGCGACTCCTACAGCGATCTCTGCGTGGACCTCAAATGGCGCCAGCGGAGCGAACCAGACCACGGTTCCCAACACCTACACACTGCTCGATAATTTCCTGATCACCAAGGGTAAGCACAACCTCACCATCGGAATCCAGGACCAGTGGCTGGAGGATAACGTCGCCGGACAACTAGGTTATTCCGGAATCTACACCATCCCGTATTCAGCCAATTCGACGGCCAATTTTGGTAAGGGTACAACTTCGTTGAACACTACCAACTCCGGCTTCTCGTATGCGAGCTTTCTATTGGGGGCCGCTGGCTCATCGGGTATTGCGATCCAGAGTGTGTCTGAGACTGGAGGCCGCTATCACGACCTCTCCCCTTACGCCGAGGACAACTGGAAGGTCACCCCAAAATTGACGGTGAATATCGGCCTGCGTTGGGACTACTTCCCACCGTTTCATGAGGTCCAGGATCGTTGGAGCTTTCTGAACCCTAACCTCACGAATGCTGTCACCGGGAGTAAGGGAGCTCTTCAATTTGCCGGCAACCATGGTGGAGCAGGAGTAAGCTGCGGATGCCGCACCCCTGTTCAGTCGTGGTATAAAAACTTCGGCCCCAGACTATCGCTCGCCTACTCGATGAGGCCGACCCTGGTGTTTCGTGCTGGCTACGCCCTGGTGTACTCCATCGGCGGCGGTGTTGGCGGACGCGGAGGAGCAGGGAATGGAACGGGTGCAACAGGCTTCAATGTGTCTGCCAACTCGCCTACGGAAACAACGCAGGGTCTTGGAGCTGGCCCATCGTATTACTTGAATAACAGCACCCAGTTCACCGCTGCCGGTCTTGCAAATACCAACTATGGCGGACCTGGTTTTGTGTTGCCAACGCCAACAACGCCTAGCGCGGCGACGCAGACACTTGAGACCGGTAACTACCTTGACGGTTCCGGAAAATTCGTTACTCCAGGCGGCGTTGCCTACGCCGATCCATACCTCGGAGGGCGTGCTCCCGAGTTCTCGATGTACAACGTGGGAATTCAGCAGGCGCTAAGCAACAACCTCACACTAACCCTGAATTACGCTGGAACGCAGAGTCATTTCCTGCTGGCCAGCGGCGCCAATGGCAGCGGCTATTGGAGTAACCAGCTCGACCCGAAGTATCTGCTCGCACTCGGCGCTGTGGCTGACTCTACCGGCAAGGCTCCTCTGTTGGGCGCGTATGCAACGTCTGCTAACGTTGCGATTGCACAGGCAAATCTGCCCGGCTACTCGTTGCCGTACGCAAGCATCTCCGGGACCGGGACAAAGGCTACGATCGCTCAAACACTGCTCGCCTTCCCACAGTACTCAGGAGTATCGAATACCTGGGGCAATGTCGCGAACATCAGCTACAACGCTATGGAAGTGAGCTTGGAACAACGCCCATGGCATGGTCTTTCGTATTCGCTGAACTATACCTGGTCCGCGAATATCGGAGATGACGGTACATACCGAGCAGGCTACGCTCTCCCAGCGGGCGCGGTTTCAGGAAGAACCCAGGCCTATAAGCAGAACCGCATCGATCGTGCACGGACCCTGACCGACACTCCGCAGAATATCGCCATGTATGGTGTGTGGGAGTTGCCGTTCGGCAAGGGACACATTGGCGGCGACCACTTCCTGGTGCGTGCACTTGCTGGCGGCCTCCAACTCTCGTCCATCTTCCGTTATACCGCGGGGACTCCGATGGTCATTACATACGGTGGTTGCAACTCACCCTCAGCCGGTACCTGCCAAGTGGATTACAACCCCAACTTCACAGGCAGCGTGAGAAAGAATGGCAAGATGAGCGCATTTGGGACGCAGTACATTGACCCGAACGCGTTCAAGGCCCCTGCCACGATCTCGACGAACCTGAGCGTCAACTACAGCCTGATAGGTAACGCTTCCCGCACTGCACCGTTTGGCCTTCGTCAGCCATCTTTTTGGGATGATGACGTGAGTCTGCGCCGCAGTATCAACATCACTCCAGAGCGCATGCGGTTTATCGTCGAAGTGGACTGCCTCAATGTAGCCAACCACCCGACTTTGACAGGTCTGACCTCAGCATGGGGACCTCCGGGAACCGCCGCCGGTAATGCCTTCGGAACACTGACCGGAGCGCAAGCGAACCAGAGGGACTTCCAGTTTGCCGGGCACCTTACGTTCTAGAAATTTGCTGCAAACCTCCACCCCTCGGAAGCGCATCGTCGCTTCCGAGGCTTTCTTTCATGCCCCGTTGACCGCGTTAGCCTCCGCGCCAGCACCCTGTAATTACATCTTCTAAATGCACCTTTTCCCGATGGAAGGTAATCATGCAACGACCAGCCCTTTTTCCCTTGCACTTGGCCTTCCTTCTTGCAGTAGCTCTTCCAGGCGCACATGCGCAGGTTCATCGAGACACTCGGTCTCCCGATAAGATGCCCACCGCGGCGGAGATCAAGAATCCACCGAAGTCGTGGATCGACAAGGACACGGGTCACCGCGTTGTGAGGCTGACGAATGAGCCTGGATCTGCGAGTTTCTATTTCAACGTGAATGCCTATACCCCCGACGGTAAGGAGATGATTTACACCACCCCTGAGGGCATCTCCGTGCTCAATCTGCAGACCCTGCAGACGCGATCCGTCGTGAAGGGAAGGGTCCACACGATCGTTGTTGGTCATCTCACTCCGAGCGTTTTCTATATCAAGCCAAGCGAGAACGCTCTCTACAAGACCAACGTGGATACAGGCGAAACGACGATGCTCGCAAAGGTCCCGCCACACGGCAACATCGCTACCGTTAATGCAGACGAGACTCTCGCCGCTGGGACGTATGACGAAGTCGATAGGCCAAACGAGCAGTTCGGCCACAATGGCCGAGGATCTACCGCTGCTGTGCAGGCGCAGACCAGTCCTCTGGAGCAGGCAGCAAGCAAAGGCGAGATGATGGTGAAACGTCTCGCCGCTCGGATTCCGCTGGTGCTCTACACGCTCAACCTGAAAGATGGCAAGGTAACACCGCTGCTTCACAGCACAGATTGGGTGAACCATCTTCTTTTTTCCCCGTCCGATCCGACACTTCTGATGTACTGCCATGAAGGGCCGTGGCAATCGGTCGACCGCATCTGGACGATTCACACCGATGGCACCCACAACGAATTGATGCACAAGCGAACCATGGCGATGGAGATAGCGGGACACGAATTCTGGAACTGGCAGGGCGACACTGTGTTTTACGATTTACAGACGCCTAAGGGGCAGGATTTCTGGCTCGCGACTCTAAAGCTGGCCACAGGCGAACGCACCTGGTATCACATGAACCGTGACGAGTGGTCGATTCACTTCAACGTCAGTAAAGACGGCACTCTTATGGCTGGTGACGGTGGCGACCCGGGGCAGGTAGCCAAGGCCCCCGACGGAGAGTGGATCTATCTATTTCACCCTGAGCTCATCAAAAATATCGGAATTGCCGACAAGGACTTCATTAATCCCGGCGTCCTGCACGCAGAGAAGCTAGTAAATATGTCCAAGCATAACTATGCGCTTGAACCAAATGTCAGCTTTTCCCCCGATCAAAAGATGATGATCTTCCGCTCCAATATGTTCGGACCGACCTATGTCTTTGGTGTGGAGATAGCTAAGCCAGCTAAGTAATTAATGCGGATAGAAAAGGCTTCGCGATGGGGAGGCCTGCGTGTGGACCCATAGTTTCTCGCTCCTACTCCAAGCTCCCGTGAGTGTCACATGATGTTGTGACCCAAAAACTGGTTCATTAATATCGATGTGGCTATAGCAAAGCATGGAATCAAGGGCGACATCTCGCACTCGCCATCGTATGATTTGGCAGGCGAATGAACCGTCGCCCAAGACAGTGACCGGTAAGACCACTTCGCTTGAAGTGCGATTTGGAGTGCACTGCCCGCAGGTCTGGGATCAGAAGAGCTTGAGTAACAAGAGATAACGGTAATTGTTCCTGTATTGTCTATTCTCTGTTTAGCTAGACTCAACTCTGGCAGACTAGCTGCTATAGATCCAACTGAAGACGTACAGGAGATGCATGCTCTTCTATAGGAAATATCACAACCAAGATTCCCATGGCCGCATGCTGCTGTCGCTCCGGCCGCTTTTGGCCCTGCCTTGCCTTGCACTCATTCCCCTCGGGTGTAGTTCGAGTTCTGCTGCTCCCGCCCCCGCCGCAGACTTCTCGCTCTCCGCCACGCCGGCAACGATTTCCCTGACTGCTGGTGTTGATAGTCCGCAGATATCGGCCACAACTTCAGCCATCAATGGTTTCAACGCATCCGTTGCAGTCGCACTTTCGGGTTTACCTTCGGGAATTACTGCAAAGCCGGCATCCTTCATCCTTAACCCGGGAGCGTCCCAAACCATCACGCTTACTGGAGCCGCAACAGCACCGGCGAGTTCCAGCACAATCACCCTCACGGGAACCTCTGGTTTGCTCTCGCATACCGCCAGCTTCACGCTCAAGGTCGCTGCTGCTCCGCCGCCAGACTTTACCATTACCGTGGCTCCAACAAGCCTCTCGCTCACGACCGGTGCCTCCGGTCAAAAGGCAACGTTGACGGCTGCAGGAACTAACGGATTCAACGGTGCGATCAGCATCTCACTCTCTGCACTTCCCGTGGGCGTTACGGCCACTCCGTCAACCCTCAGTTTGACTCCTGGGGCACCTCAGTCCATCACATTTGCTGCTGCCGCAGATGCCGTCACCGGAACATCTACGATCAATATTCAAGGACAGTCCGGCTCGCTAAGTCACCCGGCCAATCTCTCGATCACGGTCGCTGTTCCCACGGGCAACGACGCTGTTACCTACCACGATGACAACGCACGAACCGGCCTCAATCCACACGAGACGATCCTCACACCTGCCAACGTGAATTCATCGACATTCGGCAAAATCAATCTGCTTCCAGTGGATGGCAAAGTCGATGCCGAACCTTTGTACCTCTCCGACGTGACCATCAATGGCCAGACTCATAACGTTCTTTACGTTGTGACTGAACACGATAGTATCTATGCGCTTGACGCGGACAATGGAGCGCAGCTCTGGAAAGCCTCAGCTCTCGGCCCTGCTGAGTCAACCAGCGATAATCACGGCTGCGGCCAGATCACTCCGGAGATCGGTATCACCTCTACCCCTGTCATCGACCGCCGCAAGGGAGCCAACGGCACCATCTTTATCGTTGCGATGTCAAAAGATTCGAGCGGCGGATACCATCAACGCCTCCATGCTCTCGACATCACTACCGGAGCAGAAACCTCAGGAAGTCCTTCCGAGATTGCCGGTAGCTATCCGGGCACTGGGGATAATAGTAAGAACGGGAACGTCATCTTTGCTCCCGGCCAGTATGCTGAGCGAGCAGGCCTGTTGCTGATGAATCAGACGATCTACCTCGGCTGGACGTCCCACTGCGATATCCGGCCATATACGGGCTGGGTGATGGCATACAGTGAAGACACGCTGAAGCAGACGCAGATTCTCAACCTGACTCCGAACGGAAGCGAAGGGTCCATCTGGATGAGCGGCGCAGGTCTTGCCGCAGACGCGTCTGGAAACATCTACTTTCTTGATGCCAACGGAACTCTGGATCCAACAGTCAACGGCAATGGATTTCCCATCAACGCGGATTACGGCAACGCCATTGTTGAGCTCTCTACGGCGAATAGCTCTCGCGCCGTAGCCGACTATTTCGAACCTTACAACTCGATCTCCGAATCGAACGCAGACGTCGACCTTGGTTCCGGCGGCGCGCTACTGTTGCCCGATCTAACCGATTCAAGCGGCAAGGTCAGGCACTTGATTGTTGGCGCCGGCAAAGATAGGAACATCTATATAGGTGATCGCGATAACCTGGGCAAATATAACTCCGCGAACAATGGAAACCTATATCAGGAGCTGACGAATGCGCTCCCCAACGGCGCGTGGTCGATGCCCGCCTACTTCAACCAGACCGTCTACTACGGCGGCGTGGGCGATGTCCTCAAAGCGTATTCCATTACAAACGCAAAGCTTGGCAGTGCCCCATCCAGCCAGTCTGCTACCAGCTTCGCGTACCCCGGCTCGACTCCGGGCGTTAGTTCCAACGGCACCACCAACGGCATCGTCTGGGCGGTAGAGAGTAGCATCGGTTCTACAGCGGTCCTCCATGCCTACGACGCAACGAACCTAGCCAAGGAGCTCTACAATAGCGCGCAGGCGTCAGGTAACAGAGATAGTTTTGGAACCGGCAATAAGTTCATCACGCCCTTGATCATCAACGGCAAAGTCTACGTTGGAACACCCAGCGGCGTAGCAGTATTCGGGTTGCTCCCTTGATCGCAGAGGGCAACTCTGCCGTCGTGGACTCAAACATCATCTTCGATCATTCGCGAATCTCGTTGTGCGGGACTCCACATCGCTTCATGCTGCGAGCGATCAAATGATCGCAGGCGCGTGAGCTACAGCTCGCCGACTGATGCGAGGACCCATGAACGAATACAGGCCAACGACCACGTAGCCCGCTGCCGGGAGCATGTATCCAAGGGCGATGCTCCCACTCAGACGTGTGATCAAGCCCATGGCCGGAGGAAAGATTGCTCCTCCTACAATGGCCATGACGATCAGACTTCCGCCCATTTTTGTGTCGTCGCCGAGATCTTTGACCCCCAGCGCAAAGATGGTGGGATACATCATCGACATGAAAAAGCTTGTAGTCAGAATGGCATAGGCCCCAACCATTCCGGGTCTCGAGATACCGACCGACAGCAGCAGCACATTGATAACGGCATAGCAGCCCATCATCAGGCTTGGCGAGATGTAGCGCATCAGGGACGTCGAAATGATGCGTCCAACCGCAAGTGCGACGAGGGTTGCGGTCAAAAAGTAGCCTGCCGTCCTCTCGCTCGCTGTCGTGTAGGCACGCATGTAAGGGATAAGCGTGCTCCATGTACTGACCTGTGCCCCAACATAAAAAAACTGAGCCACCACAGCAAACATCAGGTGAGGATTTCGCAGTAGTCGCCCATAGGTGCCTCGTTGCTTTTCACTAGAGGCAATTCCAAAATCCTCTCGCGTCGTCACGGTATCCAGGCTCGCAGGAAAGCGAGTGCGCCAGATGACTGCAGCAAGAATCAGCACCGCGACGCCCAGTCCTACGTACGTGGGAACCACTCGCAAAATTTCGTTGTGCAGGTAGGCAGCATAGGTCCCTTGGGCCTGCATCGATGCGACCTGTGCCGGATTCTTCTCGATTCCTGAAAAAATAAACCATGTGCCGATCAGCACACCCGTGATCGTGCCCGGGGGATTGAACGCCTGCGCAAAATTTAGCCGCTGTTCGGATGTGGCTGGATCACCAAACTGCGCGACCAGGGGATTGGCCGCCGTCTCTAAAATGGACGACCCCGTTCCCACCACAAATAAAGCACACAAGAAAGGCGTGTAAAGGCCGACGATTGCTGCTGGCCAGAAGAGCAGTGTTCCCAAACCGAAGACGATCAGCCCCACCATCAATCCGGTCTTGTATCCAAAGCGCTTCATCAGGAGCGCCGACGGAATGGCCATCGTTCCATACGCAAGGAAGACTGAGGTCTGAACGAGCTGCGCCTGCAGAAGACTCAGCGAAAATGATTTGCGAAATTGCTGCACCAGAATGTCGGTGAGGTTATTCGACATTCCCCAGAAGAAAAAGATGAGAGTCGTCAGTAGGAACGGCAAAAGGTAGCCGGTTGGAAACATCGAAGGCCGCTTGTTGTGGCTGCCTTGAGAAGCATCTTCCATAGATTTTTCAGAGGGGACAAGGTGCATTCAAATCTCCAGTGGGTCGCTTACGATCACGCACTAAACTCTACCTGTATCTTTGTGAATCGTCCCGGATTCTCGCTCCATTCGGCCAGGATTGCAGCCGCCTGTTCCGGAGAAATAATAGCGCTCACCGCGTCTTCCACTGGAAATCTTCCCGCTTCCAGCATCCGAATCACATCACGAAAATCCTCGGGAAGGGCATTGCGGCTTCCGAGAATATCGAGTTCTTTCTGCACAAACAGCCGTGTTTCATAGGAGACGGGCTCTTTCGCATACCCAATGTAGACCACGCGTCCCGTGAAGGCCACCTCTTCCACCGCAGCACGAAAGGTGATTGGCAACCCGATCGCCTCGATCACGACATCCGGCCCGCTTCCATCGGTAATCTCCTGCAGTCGCTGATGTAAATTCTCTCGGGTCGTATTGACAAGGAAGCTGGCCCCAGCCTTGTGCGCGATTTCAAGTTTCTTATCATCCATATCGATCGCGATCACACGGGCACCCCGGAAGGCTGCGCTCGCAATCGCACCCAGTCCTATGCCACCGCATCCGAACACCGCCACCGTGTCCCCAGCGGTCACACGTCCGCGTGCTGCTGCGTGTGCTCCTACGGTAAGGGGCTCTACCAGGCAAAGCTCCTTCAGCGACAGGTTTGCCGCATAAATTCGTCCGCGAGGAACCGAGATATATTCCGTCATCGCTCCATCTCGCTGCACGCCCATAGTCTGGTTATATTGGCAGGCATTGGGTCGGCCACGGCGACAACTCGGGCACGTCCCGCACTCGGTGTAGGGCGACACCGTTACCGCGGTGCCTGCTGTGAGATCGCCCACCCCTTCCACGACCGTCGCGGCCACTTCATGTCCAGGAATTCTCGGGAAAGCGACCATCGCGTTTGCTCCGCGATAGGTCGAGAGATCCGTCCCGCACATCCCCACAAGATTCACCCTGAGCAGCACCTCGTCCTTCCCGGGCTCACTCAGGTGGGGAACATCGATTACAGCCGCAATCCGTGGTTCCTGGATCTGAAATGCCTTCACGCTCTGCTCCCGGATCGATTCATAAATTCCCTTTAGTTCACGTTTACTGTAACAATAAACGTGCTTCGTCTCAGACGCTATGGGATCGAGGAGGAGAGTGTCAAATTTTGGACGGGTGTAAGCCTTTCCCAACGCTTTGTACGGAGGCCGTGTGCATCAATCTAATCCTGTGCAGGACGCTAACATTGCTCCCATGGCAATGCGATATCGCACCCTTGGAAATACCAAACTAGAAGTTTCCGTCATAGGATTTGGGGCGTCACCCTTCGGGAACGTCTACGGGAACGTGGATTCTGAGGAGAGCAACCGAGCCGTCCACTTCGCCATCGATCAAGGCATTAACTTTTTTGATGTGTCGCCCTATTACGGATTAACGCTGGCGGAAGAGCGCCTCGGACAAGCCTTGGACGGTCGTAGAAAAGAAGTCATCCTGGCCACCAAATGTGGGAGGTACGGAACGGACGTATTCGACTTCTCCAGCGAGCACATTCGCGAGGGCCTCAATGCTTCACTCAAACGTCTGCGCACCGACTATGTCGATCTGTTGCAAGTTCATGATGTCGAATTTGGAAACATCGATCAGATCATTCATGAAACGATCCCAACCATGCGACGCCTTCAGGAGGAAGGGAAGACCCGCTTTATCGGAATCACTGGATATCCGTTGCAGATGCTGATCAAAATTATGGAGGCTGTGCCGGTGGATACGGTTCTCTCTTATTGTCGCTACGATCTCTTGTGTGACGACATGGACACGATCCTCGTTCCCATTGCGGAGCAGCTCGGAGTCGGTGTGATCAACGCTTCAGGCCTCCATATGGGCATTCTGACTGATCGCAATCCTCCGGACTGGCATCCAGCTCC
>VFSW01008210.1_pt1 | contig 15032 bp, 14 predicted proteins | sample 5358111 | NCBI WGS metagenome assembly VFSW01 (sample SAMN11554181, study PRJNA540505) | mine drainage metagenome | isolation source: sediment from site ElyBrook_90M | place: USA: Ely Copper Mine, Vershire, VT | collected 2017
CCATGGAGAAATTAATAATGATTGGATCAGGCGGAAAGGGGAGAATCTGAACGCAATTGCGATGATTATCCTTTCCTCAGGTTATGGGAAAGCATTGTAGTTCCCAATCAAACTTCAGATGATCTCTGAATCAGTTCAAGCCATATTCCGTTGGGATCCTTGATGAAAGCGATCTTGGATTTTGATCCGCTCAGCGAATAGGGCTCTTTGGCTATTTCGACACCTTGACTTCTGAACTCTTCAACTGCCTTTTTTACATCTGGCACAACGAATGCGATATGATCTAGCTGATCTCCATCCGTCCAATCCTTCTTGTCTTTCCAGTATGTCAGCTCGATCCCGAGACCTTCTGAGCCTTCTCCGACTACGAATGCAATTTCTGCTCTGTTCTCGGGAATCTCTCTTCTTCGACCAAGCTTTAGTCCAAGCTTCTCGCAGTAGAATAGGATCGATTCATCCATGTCTTTGACAGTGATAGAGGCATGATCAATCTTCATTGTCAATCCAATGCAAATGTCTCAACTATCAATTTAACTCTTAGTTTGGTTGCAAGCTGCTGCGAATTTCGAAATTCCAAGCTTAGAATCCCTGAATGAGGGGGCTAAACTTTAAACGTAATTCGAAAATAAGCTTTGAAAAGAGAAACAAAAGGAAATGGCGGATGCAGTGCGTGTTGGCATCGTCGGCGCCTCTGGATATGTGGGCGGTGAGCTGCTCAGGATTCTGGTCAACCATCCGAATGCAAAGGTAACAGTGGCGACTTCAAAGCAGTACAAAGACGATGTGGTGTACAGAGTCCATCCGAACCTGAGGTCTTTTACTGATCTCAAATTCTCGGAGCCAAACATCGATTCCCTGACATCAAATTGTGATTTTGTCTTCACTGCAGTGCCGCATGGTTCTGCAATAAGGATCATTCCTTCGCTCGTCAAGACTGGCCTTAAGATAGTAGACATGAGCGCAGACTATAGGCTAAAAGATCTGCAGGCGTACGAGCATTGGTACAAATTCAAACATCCGAACCCAGAGCTCTTGAGCACAACTGTGTTCGGCGTGCCGGAGTTGTACAAGGAGAAAATTAAAGCATCAGGATTCGTCGCAAATCCCGGGTGCATGGCAATCACAAGTATTCTTGCCTTAGCTCCTTTCGTGAGGGCCGGGCTCCTCGACCTCGACCACATCGTCGTGGATGCAAAAATCGGAAGCTCCGGAGGAGGAGCGAAACCTACACTCGGGACTCATCACGCCGAAAGATATGGTGTTGTCAGGCCGTACAAACCAGTGGATCACAGGCACACAGCTGAGATTGAACAGGAGATGTCACGCCTCGCGGAGAAGAAGGTGAAAGTCTCCATGACGCCTCATGCCATAAATATGGTCAGGGGAATTCTATGCACAATTCATACCTTCACAAAATCCCCCATCGAGACTCCTCTTGTCTGGAAGACACTCAGGGAGTTCTATAGAGATACTCCGTTCATAAGATTCGTTAAAGACAAGAAAGGTGTGTCACGGTATCCTGATCCTAAGATACTCAGCGGCTCCAACTTTTGCGACATTGGGTTTGAGATCGATGAACGAATGAACAGGTTGCTGCTTCTCTCGGCAACAGATAACCTGATGAAAGGAGCTTCGGGAAATGGTGTCCAATGCATGAATCTGATGCTTGGACTTGATGAACGAGCGGGCTTGACATTTCCAGGACTGCATCCGATATGAGCATGAGTGTCGGCGCTCCAACGGTCGTCTGCAAAATCGGCGGGAGCATCATCAATGGCGTGGACAAGAGTATCATCGATGACATACGCAGCTTGCAGAAAAATGGCACAAGGATAATCCTCGTTCATGGTGGGGGAGACCAGGTCACCAGCATCGCCGAAAGGCTCGGGAAGAAGCAAAAGTTCATCACGTCGCCAGAAGGCATTCGAAGCAGGTACACCGATAAGGAGACCGCTGAGATATTCACAATGGTCATGAGCGGCCTCTTGTCAAAACAGATAGCGCAGACGTTGCAGCGTAGTGGAATCAATGCGCTTTCACTCACCGGGATCGATGGCGGACTGCTTAGAGCGACAAGAAAGAAGAAGCTTCTGATACTGGATGATCGCAAAAGAAAAATCGCAATAGATGGCGGGTACACAGGAAAGATCAACCAAGTAAACACAAAGCTCCTAGATTCGCTGCTTGACTCTTCTATCGTTCCTATAGTCTCGCCAATAGCTGCGGGAGAAGAATGGGAGTTTCTGAATGTGGACGGCGATCGAGCTTGTTCCCATATAGCCGGAGCGGTGAAGTCCAAATGTGCGATCTTTCTCACTGATACTGAAGGTTTGATCTTGAATGGCAAGGTTGTTAGGAGTATGAAAACGACCGATGCAAAGAGCTCACTTCCTTCAATAGGGCCAGGAATGGATAAAAAGATCATAGCAGCTGTGGAAGCAGTTGAGATGGGCGCCGAGATGTCTGTAATCGCAAGCGGTCTGAAGAAAAACCCGCTTCAGAGCGCGATCGCGGGAAATGGGACTGTTATCAAGGCGAATTGAGGTGACAATAAGATGGCAAAGATGAATTCGACTGAAGATGAACATCTGGTCGGAACCTATCAGAGATTCCCAATCAAAATAGTCAGGGGTTCAGGCGCTTCGGTGTTTGATGATGCGGGCAAGGAGTACATTGACCTTTCCGGTGGATATGGTGTTGCCATCGTGGGTCACGCTAACCCAGATGTCGCTCGAGCGATTGCCGAGCAGGCAAGCAAACTGGTAACATGCCATTCCTCCCTTTACAATGATGTTAGAGAGGAATATCTGAACGAACTTGCTACGATTCTTCCTGAAGGATTGACCAAAGTCTATCTATGTAACAGCGGGGCTGAAGCAAACGAGGCTGCGATAAAGTTCGCAAGAAAGGCGACTGGAAGAAGAGAGATTGTGGCATTCACTGGCAGCTATCATGGAAAAACATATGGCGCACTGTCCGCTACATGGAACCAAAAGTACAAGAAACCGTTTGAGCCTCTGCTTGAAGGGTTCAAGTTCGCTCAGTTTGGGAATCTGGAAAAAACAAGCGAACTAGTAAGCGAAAACACCGCGGCGATAATTGTTGAGCCCATACAAGGTGAGAGCGGAATCCATCTTCCACCAGAAGGTTTCCTTGCCGGACTGCGCGGGTTATCAGAGTCAAGGAAGGCACTTTTGATTTTCGATGAAGTCCAGTCCGGTTTTGGGAGAACGGGAAAAGTATGGGCGTGCGAGAACTGGAATGTTGCGCCTGATATTATGACTGCTTCAAAGGGCATTGCGGGCGGGGTACCTTTTGGTTTCACGGCAATTAAGGAATCGATTGCATCAGTTCTCAAGCCCGGAGAGCACACAAGTACCTTCGGTGGGAATCCTCTTGCTTGCGCTGCTGCGCTCGCAGCACTTCGGTATTTGATCCGGTCAGATGTTCTTGCAAGATCCGCTCAAAACGGCGAATATTTGATGGAGAGGTTGGAGAAGCTGCGGTCAAAGCATCCTGGACTAGTAAGGGAGGTAAGGGGAAAAGGATTGATGGTTGCTATGGAACTCAAGATACCAGTGAAAGATGTCATCACGAGAGGCTTCGACCAGCAATTGATTCTTCTCTACGCCGGGCTGAACATAGTGCGGTTTCTGCCTCCGCTTGTGATAAGCAGAGACCAACTCGATTTGGTCGTCCAAAAGCTCGACGCGATTCTTACATCTATAGAGTCGGAAGCTCACGTTGCGAGTGTGGCCGAAAAGATCAGAGCGGAGGTATGATTGAGTGTTAGACCAGATTGACGAAAAGATAATTTCCGTCCTAAGAGAAGACAGTAGGAAACCCTTTGTCGAAATCGCAAAGGTCGTGAATCTTTCTGAAGCCGCCATCAGGAGACGTGTGTCAAACCTCGTAAAAGCAGGGACAATTTCGAGATTCACAATCGAGACAAATATCGGCCCACAAGCGAGTGCCATAAGCCTCCTTTCGGTGAATCCTAGCTTTCCAACTTCTGATGTTTCGGCTCGGCTTCGGAAGGTCCGGGGGGTAGATTCAATTTTTGAAATCACTGGTGAATACGATGTTGCTGTCATTGTCTCGGGTTCGAATATTGCAGAGATCAACGCGACTATCGACGAAATCCGAAAGCTCAGCGGCATAGATGATACGAATACCGTTGTTGTACTGAAGGTAGTTCGCTGAAATCGCAACCTATACTGTTATATTCGTTGTATTTCTGCGATTTGCGTAGCACCGCACGTGAGAGAGTTGACAAATCAGAATACAATGTTTGAAACTGATGCTAGTTACTATGCCAAACGACTGAATTCGGGTTCGGGGACTCTGAATCGCTTTGAGAATGTCACGATTCTTGATTCAACCCTCCGTGAAGGAGAGCAGAGTGTGGGCATCTCATTCACAAAGAGACAGAGGCTTCAGATTGCCTGGATGCTTGACTATTTCGGAGTTGACTTTATTGAGATCAGTCCCGTGATTTCAGATGCACACCGAGAATCGCTCAAAGAAATGCAAAGGGCGGGTTTTTCTGCGAGAATCATCGCGCATGGGAGGGCGTTGCCTCAAGATGTGGATGTTGGAAGAGCTTGCGATGTGGAATGGGTTGCCATGTATCATTCAATATCAGACATCCACCTACGATCTAAACTACATATTTCGCGGGAAGCAGCGCTTGAACGATCTATTAGAGCAGTGGAATATGCTAAAAGCCATGGACTCAAGCTTCGCTTTACGGTGGAAGATGCGAGTCGAGCTAACCCCGAATATCTTGCGCATTTTGTTTCGGAAATATCAAAGGCCGGAGCGGACAGGATAGGGATTCCTGACACAGTTGGCGCGATGTTGCCCCAAGGAATGACCAGACTGGTGGCGCTAGCCAGAACTGCAACTGATGTGCCGATCGACGTCCATTGTCACAATGACTTGGGCCTTGCAGTGGCGAACTCAATTGCGGGTGTGGAAGGGGGGGCTGATCAGATTCATGTCACAATAGATGGACTTGGTGAGAGAGTTGGAATCGCATCTCTAGCTGAAGTGACGATGGTGATACGACTGCTCTATGGTTCAAACCGCAACTTCAGGTTCGAGATGCTAAGCGAGCTCTCCTCGCTCATAGCAAACTACACGAACAACTCGATTCCACGAAACAGACCACTTGTGGGAGGTAATGCATACACTCACAAAGCGGGGACTCATCTTGCGGCGATAATCCAGAACCCTGAGGCCTACGAGCTGGTGCCTCCGAAGGCCGTTGGAAACAACCGCAAACTTGTCTTTGGCGAGCTTTCTGGAAAAAATGGGGCAGCGTTCTTAATGCGCACCCTCGGTTTAGAACCTACGCCTGAAACAAGTCAGAAGCTTGCTTCAGGGCTCAAGAATCTGAGGTGCGGAGATTTGTTTGAGCTAGGATTGACAGACAAGCTAGAAGCAGAAGCTCTTAGAGCGGAAGAGAAAGTGGCTGCATCTTCTCACTAGGACTACTGCTTGATCAATGGAGGTGAACTGGAAGTAAAATGAATTGCTTGGAATGCTATGCTGAAATCAAGGTTCCCGCAGATGCAATTGATGGCGAAATAGTCACGTGCAATGAATGCGGCAGCTCATTCGAACTGGATATTTCGGAAACTGGAGTACTCAGTTTGAAACCAGCCGAAAGCGTAGGCGAAGATTGGGGTGAATAGGTGCGATGACAATGAAAGTTTCAATGGTATACGATCTGGTTCGTCTCGAAGAAAAGGCAATCATCGAAGCAGCTAAGAAAAGATCTGAAATCGAGTTTAAGACGTTCGATTCGAAGGATCTCTACTTCGATCTGCTGGATGGCAGCAATGCCAATTCGACATTTGGAAACGTAGTCCTGCAGCGTTGCGCTTCATACTTTAGAAACTTGCACCTTACGGCTGTGTTGGAAGGTTACGGGCTCAAAGTCGTGAATGATCTCTCCTCTGCCCTCACGACAGGAAACAAGGTACTTTCAACCATGGCTCTCTCAAAGGCAAATGTGCCCACCCCTAGGACAAAGCTTGCCTTCACTGAGCACGCTGCACTCCGCGCTCTAGAGGAGTTGGGTTACCCTGCAATAATCAAGCCTACGATAGGAAGCTGGGGAAGACTAGTAGCTTGCCTGAACGACACAGATGCTGCAAAGAGCGTGATAGAAGATCGTGAAGAGATGTTCCCACTGTACCATGTGTACTATCTTCAGGAGAAAGTGAAAAGGCCGCCACGAGATATTAGAGCAGTCGTGGTAGGGGACAGGACGGTGGCCGCGATTTACAGAATCTCCACGACCGGCGACTGGCGAACTAATACTGCAAGAGGAGGGAGGGCAGAAAATCTTCCAATTTCAAAAGAACTCGATGAGCTGTGCTTGCGGGCAACAAGACCGTTCGGGCGCGGAATATATGGTGTTGATCTTATGGAGTCCGAGAACCAAGGCCTCGTAGTTCACGAGGTGAATAATACAACGGAGTTCAAGAATGTACTCGCGCAAAGTCAGGTGGATATTCCAGGTTTGATCATAGATTTCCTAGTTGATGAAGCAAAGGCCTCGTAGTAGTGATCAATTTATTATGCCAACCCTATTGCAGGCAGATTGGAAAAAAATGACATCTTTGCCGGAACATGATGAGAGGGAGCGGAGGATTGCTCTGGCGGAGAGGGCAATATCGATTTACTCTCCCTCCGGCGATGAGAAGGTTTTTGCAGAATTTCTCAAATCTGAACTTCAAGATCATGGGCTTAAACCAAAGATTGATTCTGCAGGAAATGTGATATGCGAGATTGGATCTGGCAACATCTCTCTGCTTCTGTGTGGCCATATGGATACCGTTCCTGGCAAACTCTCTGTGAAGATAAAGGATAACTTTCTCTATGGAAGAGGAGCCTGCGACGCGAAGGGTGCGTTGCTCAGCATGCTTTTTGCATTTGAAGACATTGCATTGGAATTTCAAAGGGATCCTTCAAAGGAAAAGCTTGGAAAGATAATCTTCGCGGGGGTAACCGAAGAAGAAAGGGAGAGCGTCGGGCTAATGGAGCTAATAAAGAACGGGGTGCGGGCGGATGCTGCGATTTTCGGCGAACCTTGCGGAGTGGAAAAAGTGACAATTGGTTACAGAGGACACGTTACAGTTAATGTTGAAATTGAAACCAAGGAAGTCCATGGCAGTGCGCCGTGGCTCTCGATCAATGCAGCAGAAGTCGCTTTTTCTTTATACAAGCGGGCTAAGGAGCAATGGCCTTGTGAGAAACCGGAGAGCACTGATTGTGTTTCTGTCGCTTTGACGAAGATTCATTCAGGAGATGTTCACAATGTTATTCCGGGTCGTGCTGGGATGACCTTAGACATTAGAATACCTGCTGGGATCCACGTTGGAGAAGTCGTGTCCAAGATCCAATCTTTGGCCTCGAGCTTCGGCTCCAAGGAAGTGAGCGTGTCTGTAGGATTCGGCGAGCCAACTGAGCCTTACAGGACACCTCTAAACTCTACCTTGGTTAGAGCGATTAATAGATCCTTGATAAAGTCAGGATTCTCAAGATCATCCTTTGTGACAAAATCTGGAACGGGAGATATGAACACATATGCATTGAGTTTTGGGGCAGATGCAGTTACATATGGGCCTGGAGATACCAAGTTGTCTCACACCAACGAGGAGCGTGTGGATCTAGAGGAAATATTTGCTTGCTCTAAGATACTGGGAGCAAGCGCCTTTGAACTCTTTGCGCTATATGAGAGGAATCAGTGAGAATGAAAAATGCAGGGAAAGACGCTAGCTGAGAAAATTATCGGTTGGCACACTGGTGAAGGAAGGGTATCCACAGGTGAAGTAGTAATAGTAAAGGTAGACTATACATTTTCTCACGACGCCGCAGGCCCACTCTTGATCAACCAGATCGGCAAGTTGAAAGGAGGTACGGCAGGCCTCGACAAAGACCACACTATTTTCTTCATCGACCACGCCGTGCCTAGCCCCACAAAGGATCTCTCAAACGATCAGGCGATAGTGAGAAACTATGCGATGGGAAATGGCCTGGTCCTTTCTGACGCTGGAAATGGAATCTGTCATCAAGTGATGGCCGAAGACTATGCAGCACCGGGCAATTTGATATTGGGGACTGACTCTCACACATGCACATCGGGAGGTCTATGCGCATTCGCGACCGGAATGGGAGCAACGGATATTGCAATCGCAATGTCGCTTAGGAAGACTTGGCTTAGAGTACCAGAGAGTTTGAAAGTGGAGATCACTGGACATCTTCCTAGAGGAGTGTTTGCAAAAGACCTCATTTTGAAAGCGCTTTCCCTGCTCGGCACGGATGGAGCGACCTACAAGTCGCTCGAGTTCCACGGATCAGCGATTGATGAACTCGATGTGTATGGCCGACTCACTCTTACCAACATGGCAGTCGAGGCAGGAGCAAAGACCGGACTGATACAGTCTGATGAGAGGACTAGGCAATATCTCAGAGATTTTTCCCGAGAAGAGCAGTGGAAGGAAATCTATCCGGACGAGAATGCATCTTACGAGTCAGAGATTTGCTTTAACGCCTCAGAGCTTGAACCTCAAGTCGCGCTTCCAAACTCCCCAGACAATGTAAAACCTATTTCCGAAGTAAAGGATGTCAAGGTCAATGAGGTATTCATCGGGAGCTGTACAAATACGAGAATCGAAGACATGAGAACCGTCGCGCAGATTTTCAAGAACAAAGAAAAAGCCAAGGGACTCAAACTCATAGTCACTCCATCTTCACAAAAGGTGTACCTCAAATGCGTCAAGGAAGGTATCGTTGAGATGCTTATGCGCGCCGGCGCCATAGTAACGCCCGCAGGTTGCGGCGTTTGCTTCGGCGCACTGGGAGGAATACCCGCAGATGGTGACGTAATTTTCTCGAGTTCAAACAGGAATTTTCCTGGAAGGACAGGCAATCCCAAGGCTCAGACATATCTGGGCTCGCCGGCGACGGCGGCCGCGACAGCTATCAACGGGTACGTCTCAGATCCGAGAGAGTATCTTTAGGGCGTGAATATGGAATGTCGAGTAGAGCATGGAAGTTTAAGGACAACATAAGCACTGACGAGATCACTCCGGGAAGGTACGTCGGTCTTAGATCAAATATTCCCGAGCTTGCAAAGCACACGCTTGAGGACGCAAGAAAAGAATTCCCGAGCGAAGTAAAATCAGGAGATTTTGTAGTTGGCGGGAAGAACTTTGGAATGGGATCAAGCCGTGAGCACGCACCCCTTGTGATAAAGACATGCGGAGTTAGGGCTGTGCTCGCGCAATCCTTTGCCAGAATTTTCTATCGGAATGCAATAAACATAGGACTTCCTGCAGTGATCTGCGACACGACGAAAATAGACGAGGGAGATATTCTTGATCTCAACTTGACAAAAGGAGTTGTTACAAACCTCACAAAAAACGTCGAAATTGTCTTCCCCAGAATGTCAAAGACAATGGAGGCCATCTTGCTCGAGGGTGGCTTGATTCCCTACGTGGAGAAACATGGGGATCTCCTGCTGGCATGAGCCACAGTTACAAAATCGCAGTGCTGAACGGCGATGGAATCGGACCAGAAGTCGTCGGCAGCGCGAGGTCCGTCCTTGAAAACGCTGCTAGCAAAAACAACCTGAACCTTGAGTTTTTCGAGCTTCCCATAGGCATGGAAGCGTACAGAAAATGGGGTAGGACATTTCCCCCTGAGACCATGCAGTCAATGAGAGAGTCGGATGGCTGGATACTGGGCCCACTGCAATCGGGATCGTACCCCAGAGACGACAAGGACTATCCAATGGCATCGGGCAAGATCAGAAAGGCCTTCGACCTTTATGCAAACATAAGGCCTGTGAAATCGCTTGTGCAAGGAAGTGACTCAAGATTCCCGAGCAACATCGACTTGGTTATAGTACGAGAGAACACGGAGGACTTTTACCCTGATAGGAATCTCTTCAAGGGATATGGAGAATTCTGGCCCAATCAGGACACAGTCGTTTCCCTGCGGGTTGTCACAAGGAACGCATGCAGGAGGATCTCAGAAACCGCGTTCAACCTCGCTCGAGCTAGAAAGAAAACAAGACTCGTGACAGCTATTCACAAAGCCAATGTCTTGATCGAGGGAGATGGACTCTTCTTGGGCGAAGTTAGAAAGGTCAAGGAAAGTTTTCCAGATGTGAGGCTTGAGGAAAAACTCGTAGATTCTACTGCACTTGACCTCATCCTTTCGCCAGAGAATTTTGACGTGATACTCGCAATGAACATGTTCGGTGACATACTTTCAGACGAGGCAGCGGGACTTGTAGGAGGCCTCGGACTCGCGCCTTCACTCAACGCCGGCGACAAATACGCGATGGCGCAGTCGGTGCATGGCAGTGCCCCTGACATTGCAGGAAAAGGGATAGCAAACCCCGTGGCTGAGATTCTCTCAACCGCAATGCTGCTTGACTGGCTTTACTCAAGCGAGAAGGGAAGAAACAACGAGTCATTTTTCAAAACGGCACGCGCCATTGAGAATGCAATCAAGATGCAGCTTACAAGCTCTGACCCGAGAGATCGAACTAGAGACATTGGGGGCCAGGCCTCGACCACCGAGTTTACTTCAAGGCTCATTTCAAGGCTTTGAGATTGGCGAAAACAGCTAATTTATGAACAGGGAAACTGCAGTCTGCCAGTGCGATGCAAAGGCAAAAGGCAGTCCAATGCCCTGTTTGCAACAACGAAATGACCTATATCCAGTCCTGTCACGTTCGCTGTGGCATTTGCGGGACAGAGCTCTCCTGCGAGGACAAAGGCTGGTTCTGGGGATAGATCTCACAACTTTCTTAGGCTTCCACTATTTTCAGTATCCTTGGCGCAGACAATGTAATCCATTTGCTCGATTGTCCTGTTTCCTCCAATGCAAACGACTTGACACGAGCTTTTCTCAATATGTTCCCTGCTCCACGCTCGAAATCTTGATGAATTGGATCCAATGCCCGATTGCCGTCCGGTCTTTGCTTTTGCTTGAGCATTACGAGTATGGGTCGCAATCGTTTGTTATCAGGGTAACCTAGCTTCGTGATCACTTCCAGGCGGACGAGCAAATCATAGTAGTGATGGACTGGATAATGGAAGCGTAGTCACGGCAAGTGGCGGTGGTGTCCTTGTTTGAAAAGTTCGTGACTCGCAAAATTCGGCCCCTCTTTAGATGGAGCGTCTATCGCTCTGCTCCACTTGGTCCTCTGAAGTACTGCAAAGGCGCTCAGTCCTTCCCAGCAGTCAAGCATGCCCCTCCCGAAGGCTTTTTCATGAAAGGAATACCAGCCACCGTCTTACATCTAATTGTCCACGAGCCAATTCATGGCTCTGTCGTGAGTCAATGCCGCACTCATAACATGAGCTCACGGTACTGGGAGCCAGAGTTCATCTAAGCCGTTTTCTCCAGTTGGTACAAATCTGTAGGGTTTAATGCTCAGAATCGTACAGTCGTTCGGATGATCTTTTTGTCGGAAACCTCCACTATGTCGAAAAGATTCGGCTTGTTGAAGTAAGCCATTTTGGAATCATATTGAGATTGTCAGTCTACGCGCTTTCGATATGAAAAAAATATCGCAATGTCATAAATGACCTTCGAGAAGCCTCCAACAAGAATCGGCGCCGAAAGCAATCCTGCAGAAATCAAGGCCCCGCTGATAGGTCCACCGAAGATGCTTCCAATGTTTCTAACGGTGTTGGTTACGGCATTAGCCGTAACTCTTTCTCCGCCTTCAAAGATCTGAATCATGAAGGTTTGCCGTGTTGGAACGTCCATTTGCGAAACGCTTTGCCGCAGGAACAAGAAAGCCAAGGCAGGAATCAAAGATCCTGCCAAAGGAATCGCGATTAAAAATGCGTTGGAAAGAATATGCGTCGAAACCATCGTTTTGAGGTTTCCAAACCTTTCAGCGAGTAGGGGCGCACCAAATATCGAAAGTGCAGTAATGCCATTCACTATGAAGAAGATGATCCCTAGGTTTTCAAGTGATACGTGATAATAGAAAAAGAACCAGTAAGCAAGGAGAAATTGCGATACAAATCCACCGCCAAACGCATCAACTGAATAGAGGAGAGACAGCTTGGTTATGTCCTCTCTAGCTCTTGGAGGTATGCGAGTCGCTTTTGGTTTCGCGCCTGTCTTATCTGTGCTTTCTAGGTTACTGAAATTCCTGTAAAGGAAAAAGAGCAGTAGCCCTGCAAGGCCATAAAGCAAGTACAAGTAATGAAACGCACTTAAGGCGTTTGCGAAGTAAGAAGGCAGCGATGCAGCAAATGCCCCAACCGAGGAAGCAATGTATCCAATCAGATTGTAAACTCCGAACACTCTGCCGCTTCTGTTTGCGGCCACAAAGTTAGGCAATATCCCAGTCTCGATAGATTGAAAGGGTCCAGCTTCGGTTCCAGTTGTGCTAATATTACCTATGAAACATGCAACTAAAATGAAGGGGAAGTATGTTGTTGCAAAGAGTATGGCCCCTGATACTAGCATCAGCAAGCTGAATAGTAAGAGCGCTTTTCGGACTCCTATTCGATTCCCGTACCATGTGAGAAGAATATTGGAAAAGATGTTTCCCGCAATTATTGCCCCAAGTGCGAGTCCGACATACAAAGGAGAGTAACCGAGGGTAGCAAGATACACGGGAGTCATTATGCTGACTATTCCAAAGACAAAGACCCTGGCAGCTTTGCTGGCGAATATGTTGTATCGGCTGTTCATGCTCTTCTCATTTGAGTTATTTCTCAAGTATAGCGACAGTTCAGTTGCGCGAAATTTTGGCAAAGTGTATTCTAAAGGAGCCATGGAAGCACATGGCTTGTGGAAATTTCTTTTCTCGCTGTTAATCCGCTTTTTGCCATTTTGAGCTAGGAATCCAGTCAGGTTCCATATGTATTTCCGGTTTCTGATTCACCTTTGCGTTCAGACAATACAAAGATATCAATCTCTAGGCAACTGGATGTACTTTGGCTAAATGCCTGTTATGCTCTTTGCCGCTGCGCTAACAATGATCCGGGGTAATAATTGTTATCAATACGAAAAAGCTATCAAACCTGATCAACTAAAGAGCGAGTCTTGCAGCAAATTATCATATTGGATTTGAATTGCCGATTGTTTTCTCTGCTGCGTCGATCATCGCATAAGAAGGTAACTAGATGACTTTGATCCGATACCAATAGTAGTAGGCTTCTGCGAACCCCAAGCTCGAATAAAGACTCATTGCAGGTTTGTTGCTCAGAACGGCCTGGAGATACGCGTGTGTAGCCCCGTTCATTTTACCCCAATGAAGCAAACTCGATGTCAGATGTCTTGCACGTCCATGCCGACGGAAATCTTTGTGCGTCACTATGTCAAAGACGCCGGTATAATTCCCCTGCGAAACCGCTAATCCACACGCAACGATTTTTCCCTCTTTGTTCGAAATTAAAGCAAGTCGTTTTTGGGAACTACGTTCAAAAGCATCTGCTTTGCAATTTTCTTATTGTGTCCATCAAGGCCGCTCATTAGAGAAAAAGCAGAAAGCCGTTTGACGGGAACATCGTCAAACAGAGTAATCTCCGGCGCGGCTGATTTGGGAGTGATATTTCCAAAACCAGTGTTTGAATGGCAGTTTTGATTCAAGCGCATATCCTCTAACTGACAGAATTTCGTCTAGATCCCTAAGTTATGCGGCAGCGGTCTGTTTGAAAGCAGTGGCTAGATGTCTATCTGAACACAGCTAACACTCAATCGGATCCATCATCAGGAAAGATAGGAAGTGCATGCCTTCCTTTTGAGCACTCCCACAAACTGAATTTGAAATCCATCATAATGATATAGAAGGTAATCAAAAATACGAAACAGAAAGGATCGAAATAAATCATTGCTAACGATGCACTTTCTTTGTTTAACAATTTCAGAAAGAGCCAGGGTAAAGAACTCAATACGATGAACAGGAGCATGGTTACTATGAGAAGCAGTCGTCCACAACAACAAAAATCAGAGCAACAGATCTGCGACTTCTGCGGACGCAGATTAGACGATGCGGTGGTGAAGAGGAACGAGAGAAGGAAATACTGCTCAGAAACGTGTCGAAACAGGGCCGGACAAGGATGGAGAACGGTAAGGCTGGAAATGCCTCTCTCGAAACGATACGCTGCAAGGTTAAAATTTACGAGCGCTCTCTACTTCGACTAATTTGCTATCTATTGACAAACGCAAAATTGCGTTGTTGGGCTCCATGCTCCGAGGCATGCGTGTTATTGACAACGTAATAATGCACCAATCAATAATTAGGTTCTTTTTGATACCTCCAATCCACCTCAACAACTGCAGGGCTTTGTCATTTGCTTGTTGGGAGTTGTATCGGCGGGTGTCATTTCTATGCAATAAAGTGCAGAAATTCGAGCAACGACAAGTACGATAATTAAGCCGTTGACTCCAAACGTCGAAAGTCTCTCACCTAGTTGCAAATAAGTTTAGCGCAGGATTGATTGTAACTGCAAGCAATCATTAGTTCGTCTCTTAGGCATTAACCTTTTGGGCATTTGCCTTTTGCTTGATCCGTCGCATATATCTTATCGCATCATGATTCTTATGGCTCAAGAATCTCCGGGATGTTGCCTCTTTTTCAGTTTCAGGTGAATTTTGGATATCTCTTAGGAGAGCAACATGATGGAAACCTCGCAACGACGGGTCAACTGATTCACGACTGAAAAGGGAGATGAGTCTGACCATGAATCTACTCAATCTTCCCTCATCTCGCTCCTTATGGACATAGCCAGATACGGCCGCATTGGGTAATGTCGTTGGGGTATCGGTTCTCGGAGCTTTTAGCTTGAATAAGTGGTCTAGAGTGTGAGCCGAACCGTCCCGTTTCGTCAAACTACCAAGTTTGAACTGGCTTTCAACAGTCGAGAGAACCGTGGTGTGATCATATATTGTGTGATCTATGGTACCCTTTGCGACAAAAGGAGAAACGATAATCGTCGGGACACGCAACCCGAGCTGCTGAAAGCTAAAGTTGTTGT
>VFSW01008211.1_pt1 | contig 15031 bp, 11 predicted proteins | sample 5358111 | NCBI WGS metagenome assembly VFSW01 (sample SAMN11554181, study PRJNA540505) | mine drainage metagenome | isolation source: sediment from site ElyBrook_90M | place: USA: Ely Copper Mine, Vershire, VT | collected 2017
TGTAGGCCGAGGACAGGTAACCGGCGCTCATGGTCTCGGCGATGCCGAGCACGAGACCGCCGGCCACCGCGCCGACGCCGCTGCCTAGGCCACCAAGAATCGCAGCGGCAAAACCTTTCAGGCCCAGCATCACGCCGATGTCATAGGAGGTGGTCGTGATCGGAGCGATCAGGATGCCCGCGATCGCGCCCAGCGCCGCCGACAGACCAAATGACAGGAACAGCATCATTCGCACGTTGATTCCGACGAGCTGCGCCGCAAGCCGGTTGTGCGAAGTCGCCAGCATCGCCTTGCCGAGCAACGTGCGTCCAAAAAACCAGGACAGCGCAAGCACGATCGCGAGCGTGACGCCTAGCACCCACAGGCTCTGTGGCAGGATCGTCGCACCCGCAATCGAAATGGGCTTGTCGCCAGTAAACGGCCTGAGCCCATGCAGGTTCTTGTCCCAAATCAGTGACGCGGCCCCACGCAAAAAGATCGAAGCGCCGATGGTGATGATGATCAGCGTCACCACCGAAGCGTCGCGCGCGGGCTCGATCGCGAACTTTTCCAGTGCGAGGCCGACCAGCGCCGCCGCCGCGACCGCGAGCACGATTGCGAGCGGATACGGCACTCCCGCCGCAAGCAGCGAAGCGGTCGCCATGCTGCCGATCATCACGAATTCGCCCTGGGCGAAATTGATCACGTGGCTGGCGTTGAAAATGATGGAGAAGCCGAGCGCGACCAGCGCGTAGATCGCACCCACCGTGAGTCCGGTGAGCAGGTACTGCATGAACTGCGCGCTCATGCCGCCGCCTCCGCTCGATCATCGTGAATCGAGCCGAGCCACAGTCGGCGGCCGGCGGCAATCGCCGCCGGTCGCATCCCCGCTACGCGGGGCCCCTGCTCCCTGCTCATGCCGCCTTCACCTTCTCCATCCTGCGACGGTCAGCGGCTACTTGACCAGCGTCCAGTCGCCGTTCTTGATCTCGAGCATGCGGAACGCGCTCAAATTCAGACCCATGTGATCGGTAGGCGACATGTTGAATACTCCGTCGATGCCGACGAAACCGTGCGTTGCCTCGATCGCGTCGCGCACCTTAGCCTTGTCGGTGGTGCCGGCCTTCTTGACCGCGTTGACGTAGAGCATCAGGCCGTCCCAAGCGTGGCCGCCAAAGGTCGCAACCGATGATTTGTAATGCGATTCGTATTCGTGCTTGTACGCAACCAACACGGCGCGCTGCGGATCGCTCTTGGGCAGGCTATCGGCGACGAGCAGTGCACCCGCGGCCAAGCGCACGCCTTCGGCCGCACCGCCGGACAGCTTGATATATTCCTTGGATGCGACGCCGAACGACTGATAGAGCGGCACGGTGATGCCGAGCTGGCGGTAATTCTTAGTGACGATCGCCGGCGGGGCGCCGAACCCTGCGTTGAGCACTGCCTGCACTCCCGGCGTGTTCTTGATCTTGGTGAGCTGCGCGGTCATGTCGGTATCCTTGTCACCGTAGGTCTCATCGGCGATCACTTGGATACCGTAGTTCTTCGCTACGTCCAGACATTGCGCGCGCATCGACTTGTCGAAGCCACCGTTGCCGGAAATGAGCGCGATCTTGGTCAGATGCAGCGCCTTCATGTCGACGAAAGTCCTTTCGCAGGCCATGCGGTCGGTTTGCGGGGTCTTGAACACCCATTTTTTCACCGGCTCGGTGATCACCACCGCACCAGCAAGCGAGATGAACGGAATATGCGCGGCTTCGACCAGCGGTATCACTGCCATGGTCTCGCCAGTGGTCGAACCGCCGATGATCACATCGACCTTGTCCTCGTCGATCAGGCGCTTTGCGAAAGTGCGTGCTTTTTCCGCGCTGCCCGCCGAGTCGTAGGAGATCAGTTTGAGCTTCCTGCCGAGCACGCCGCCATCCGCATTGATTTTGTCGACGTAGAGTTCGAGCGTTTTCTTTTCTGGATCGCCGAGGAAGGATGCGCCGCCGGTAACCGAAAGGAAGGAGCCGATCTTGATCGGTTCCTTCGCAACCGCCGGGCCGGCGATCAAGGCCAAAGCCGCGGCACCCGCGGCCAGTCCGAGTTTAAAGCTGCTTCTCGCTTGCGTGAATTTCATCATACCTCCTCAAGTGTGGTTGAATACGCCACCGTCTACCCGCCCGGCTTTTCTTGGACTCAATGCCGTTGGCGCGGTCGCGCTAAGTCCGGCGGGCATGGGGCCAGACCCCGGCCTGCCGCGAAACTCGATTATATGGTATTCTGGTACCTAAATGCGTTTTTTGATCCAAATCAGTCTTTTCAAGGAAATTGCGGCCGCAGGCGCGGCCCGGGAAGCGGCATGAGCAAACCCCAGGCACAGGGCGCAGGCACCCCCGAACTGCGGGTGCGGCCGGTAGAGACAGACGACCTCGGGCAGGTGATCGCCATCGATACCGAGGCAACCGGCCTGGAAAAAACCGACTACTGGTACGAGCTATTCCACCGCTACGGCGGCGGACGCACGCGGCAGCGCCTGTTTCTGGTGGCCGAGGCCGGCGACGTCATCCAGGGCTTCATCATCGGCGAAGTGCGCGACTGGGAATTCGGCTCCGCGCCCTGCGGCTGGGTGTTCGGCCTGAGCGTGCGCACCAGCGCCCGCCTCGCCGGCGTCGGTGCGCGCATGCTGGAGGCGATCTGCGACGGCTTTCGCCACGCCGGCGTGAACAAGGTACGCACCCTGCTCGCGCGCGACAACGGCCTGGTGCTGTCGTTCTTTCGCAGCCAGGGCATGATGGCCGCGCCGTTCATCCCGCTGGAAAAGGACCTGGACTGATGGCTGGGCTCTGTCGATGAAATTACAAAAAAGCACCAGCCTCGCGCTCTACAGCGTGCTCGAATTCGCGGCCAATCCGGGACGGCAGCTTTCGGCTGCGGAAATCGCGGAAAAATACGGCGCCTCCACCCACCACCTGGCCAAGGTTCTGCGCGAACTGGGCCGCGCCGGCCTGGTGGAATCGGCGCGTGGCGTAGGCGGCGGCTACCGCTTCAGCGGCAACGCCAAACGACTGACGCTGATGGACGTGATCGAACTGTTCGAGAACATCAGCACGCGCACCGGCGAAAGCGACGAGTTCGATGCATCAAGCGACGTCGGCCGCGCGCTGGGCGCGGTGATGGCGGAGGTCGACGAGATCGCCAAAGCCACCTTCCGCTCGATCACCGTGGACACCATGCTCAAGCTGATCGAACGCCAGCGCCGCGCCGCCGGCAATGCGCAAACACCGATCCAGTCTTAAGTGCTGCTTCGCGCCGGGCGATGCCGGGATCAAGCAGTGGAATTGTTCATTTTTCCGCCGCAGCGATGCATTAGCCGGGGTCGAACCCGCCTACGGCATACCTTGAGAACCGCCCGTCGTAGAACCGGGCATTCCCACCTTAGCCGGTGCGCGCGGGCCGGCAGCACCGTACCATGTGTTTTTCTAGCCGATGCACCTCTGTATGTCCTCCCCCAATTCGCGCTATCCTAGCCGCAGGACAGCGACGGGTTCCAATGCGTCGCGCCGAAAGTGCAGGAAGGTTTTTGATTAACGCCACGAAAGGAGACTAGCCATGGGCAATCGCGACAGGCAAAAACGGGAACAGAAGAAACCCAAGCAACCGAAGAAGCCGGCACCGGCCGCGCGTGTCGGCTGAATTTGCCGAGCTGAAGAGGCGCACGCCAACCGACATTCCAGTTTTACGGTTACGGCCAAGAGCAGCCAAGGCCCCGGGATTGCTTTTTATCCAAGATCACCGATTGCGCGCGGATATGCTTTTCATCCGTGCGCAAACGGCGATCCGCGCGGACGGGCCGCCGTCCGCGCAAGTTCTATCGTTGCAGCTCGAGCTACCCACCTGCGTCCGCCGATGTCGGCAGGCGGTTATTGCGCGCTCCGCGCGCCAACCGTGCTTTCTGGACGGATGAAAATCGCATCCGTCCAGAAAGCACGGTTATTGAAAAAAGCAACAACCGCTTGAGGCTGTTCTTATCCAAGATTGGAACCCTGCAACAACGCCGGGCAGTCTCAAACAAAGGCCGGCTTGCGCCGGCCCCGCGATCTGCATAAAACCCACTGCGGCTTTCGCCTCAGCCCATCTTGCAACCACGCGCCGGGTCGGCGAGCGCCTTGTAGGCCACGGCCATCACCTTGTTTTTCTTGCCCACCACCTTGCGCAGGTAAATGTCCTGGATCGGGTTGTGTGCCTTGGACATGGTCCATGCGCCGCGCGGGCTGTCGATCCTGGCTTTTTCCATTGCGGCGTACAACTCGTTTTTCTTGTTCATATCGCCCTTCACGGCGTTCAAGCCGGCCGCGAGCAACAGGCCGGCATCGTAACCATGCACCGCATAGACGTCGGGCTGCAACTTGTATGCCTTGGCGTAATTGAGGCGGAAGGTTTTGTTCTTGGGCGTCTCGATGCCGTCGCCGTAATGCAGTGTGGTTTCTATGCCCTCGGCCGCATTGCCCGCGGCTTCGAGGATGCCATCGGTGAGGAAACCCGTGCCGTACAGCCCAATCTTCCCCTTCAGTCCGGCCGCCTGCCAGTCCTTCAGAAACTTGAGCGCGCCGCCGCCGGCAAAGAACACGAACACGCCATCGGGCTTGATCGCGGCGATCTCGGTCAGCAGCGGCTGAAATTCGACGCTGGGGAACGCCAGCGAAAGTTCCTTCGCAATGGTACCGCCCGCTTTGGTAAAGCCTTCCTTGAAGCCGTCGATCGATTCCGTGCCGGTGGCGCAGTTCCAGGCGAGCGTGACGACCTTCGTGACGCCGCGGCCCGCAAGCACCTTGCCCATCGGATAGGCGGGCTGCCAGTTGCTGAACGAAGTGCGGAAAATATTCCGCGCGCACATCGCGCCGGTGGCCGCATCGATGCCAGCATTGGGGATGATCAGCAGCGTGCCGGATTCGCGCGCAATCTTCACCATGCCCATGGCAACGCCGGAGTTCACTGAGCCCACCAGCACATCGACCTTGTCGCGGGTAACCAGCCTGTTGGTGTTGTCGGTGGCCTTGGCGGGATCGGATTCGTCGTCGACGATGAAATACTCCAGTTCGCGCCCGCCGAGCTTGCCGCCCGATTCTGCCACCGCCAGCTTGAACCCGTTGGTGATGGCCACGCCCAGCTGCGCAAAAGTGCCGGTGTAGGGCAGCATCAGGCCGATTTTTAGTTTCGCGCCCTGCGCCAGCGCGAAACCCGGCAGGCTGGCGACGCCGGTCGCGGCGGCGATTTTAAGAAAAGCGCGCCGGTCGAAAGCTTTGTTCATGCTCAAGTCGACTTTGCGCGGTCGGATGTTGACTACTTGATATCCGTTTGCGACTTGGCGCGCAGTTTGAAACGCTGGATTTTTCCGGTTGCGGTTTTCGGCAGTTCGCTCGCGAACTCCACCCAGCGCGGATACTTGTACGGCGCGAGCTTCGCCTTCACGTGCTGCTGCAAACGCTCGGCCAGCGCCGCATCGCCGGTGACGCCCGGCTTGGTGACGATATAAGCCTTGGGCTTGATCAGCTGGTCCTCGTCCGGCTGGCCGATCACCGCCACCTCGAACACATCCGGATGCGTCAGCAGCGCGCCCTCGACCTCGAACGGCGAGACGTAGATGCCGCCCACCTTGAGCATATCGTCGGTGCGGCCCGAGTAGGTATAGTATCCCGCCTCGTCCACGGTGTACTTGTCGCCGCTGCGGGTCCAGTCGCCCATGAAGGTGGCGCGGCTTTTGGCGCGGTTGTTCCAGTAGCAGGCGGCGCTGGTGGGGCCGTTGATCTGCAATTCGCCGATCTCGCCGGTTTTCACCTGATTGCCCGCATCGTCCACGACGCGCAGCGCGTAGCCCGGCACGGCTTTGCCGGTGGTGCCGTAGCGCACTTCGCCCGGCCGGTTGGACACGAAAATGTGCAGCATCTCCGTCGATCCGATGCCGTCCAGAATTTCCACGCCGAAGTGTTTGGTCCAGCGCTCGCCGATGTCCGCCGGCAGGGCCTCGCCCGCCGAGGTGCAGACGCGCAGATTGAGCGCTTCGCGTCTGGGGATGTCCGGACTTGCGAGCAGCGCCGCAAACAGCGTGGGCACGCCGTAGAAAATCGTCGGACGATGCTGTTGCAGGCGCTGGAACACGGCGGCCGGCGTCGGGCGCTCGGCCATCAGGATGGCCGTGGCGCCAACCGACATCGGGAAGGTCAGCGAATTGCCCAGGCCGTAGGCAAAGAACAGTTTCGCCGCCGAGAACACGAGGTCGTCCTCGCGTATCCCCAGCACCGGCCAGGCGTAGAGTTCCGCTGTCTGGATCAGATGCGAATGCATATGCACGGTGCCTTTGGGCATTCCGGTCGAACCCGAGGAATACAGCCAGAAGCAGGCGTCGTCGCAGGTGGTCGGCGCCGGCTCGCAGGTCGCGCTGGCCTTGCCCATCAGCTGCGCCAAGGACAGTTTGCCGTGCGCGTCCTTGCCCGACACGATCACATGCTTGAGAAACGGCAGCTTGCCGCCAGCCTGATCGAGCAGCGGCGCAAATGTCGGCAGCAGCTGCTCCGACACCACCAGCGCCTCGGCGCGGCTGTCGTTGAGCATGAACTCGTAGTCCGACGTGGTCAGCAGCGTGTTGCCGGCGATGGGCACGATGCCGGCTTTGATCGCGCCGAGAAATACGCTGGGGAAATCGACGGTATCCAGAAGCGCCAGCATGATGCGATCTTCCAGCGCCAGGCCCAGGCCCTGCAACGCATTGGCGGCGCGGTTGGCGCGTTCGGCCAGTTGGCCGTAGGTGGTGCTGCCGCTATCGTCGATGAATGCGGCCTTGCCCGAGCGCCCGGCGCGAAGATTGCGCTCGAGCAGATCGTACGCGGCGTTGTAGTCGCGCGGGATAGTAATTCTCGGCGGACTGACGCTATGATCGGCGGACGATAGTCCAGGCATGAGGTTCTCCTCGCTCCGTTCTTATTCTCGAGTCCATTCGATCCTGCCCTCGGGCAGCAGGTACAAAATCAACGCGCGGCCGCCGCTCACAGTCGGCCGGTGCCCCGAGTCTCGAGGATACACCAGCCAACCCGCACCATAGTCATCGAACCTGGCCGCGGCGTCGACCGGCATGATCATGTCGATTTCGCCGGTGGGATGACGGTGATGGTTGCCGACGAGGTCGGTGATATCGACCACGTCGACGCTGAATCCATGCAGCGCCTCGCCCGCCTCGAAAATCCGGCCGAAGCGCCGCTTGCCATCGCCCTCGCCGCACAGCCAACCTGCGGCGATGCCGGCGTGGCAGGTTTCGCGAATCCGCTGAAATTGCCCGCCATCCGGAGGAAACTTCAGATTGAGTTCACCCTGCAGTGCCGCATCCAGGGCGCGACCCTGCGCAAAATGCGCGACCGGCTCGACCAGCTGCTGCAACTGCATCGGCGTTGTCATGGTGTTCCTCCTAAGCCGGCACCGTGGCGGGTGCCGGCTTAGGTGTCAGGGCAGCAGTTTCCATGCGCCGTTTTCGACGCGCACCATCACCACCGCACGGCCGTCCAGACCTTTATGATCGGTGGGCGAAAACGTGAACACACCGTGGTCCGCAGGCATATCCTTCACGTTTTCCATCGCCTCGCGCAGCGCCTCGCGGAACGCGGGTGTTCCGGGCTTGGCTTTTTTCAGGGCTACGGGGATCGCACGCTGCAGCAGCAGCCCCGCGTCCCAGGCGTGCGCGCCGAAGGCATTGCGCGTGCCGGCGCCGTACGCGGCCTCGTAGAGCTTGATGTAGTTCAGCGCGACTTTCTTGCTGGCGTTGCTGTCGGGCAATTGCTCCGCCACCAGGATCGGTCCGACCGGCAGCACGGTGCCTTCGACGGTTTTGCCGCCCACGCGCAGGAAATCGTTGTTGGCGGCGCCGTGGGTCTGGTAAATACGACCTTTGTAGCCATGCTCGACCAGCGTCGCCTCCGGCAACACCGCGGGCGTGCCCGAACCGGCGACCAGCACCGCATCCGGATGCTTACTCATAATCTTGAGAATCTGGCCGGTGACGCTGGTGTCCGGACGGTTGTAGCGCTCGACCGCGACCATCTTGATGCCATTCGCGGCGGCGGCGCGATTCATTTCACGCAGCCAGAGTTCGCCGTAGCCGTCGCTGTAGCCGATGAACCCGACGGTCTTCACGCCGTTGGCCACCATATGTTTGGCGATGGCGCCGGCCATAATGCCGAAATCCTGCGGCATCTGGAACACCCACGCGGCCTTGTCGGCTGCGGGCGCGAACGGGGCGAGGGAGATCTGCGGGGTCTTGCTTTCCGCCGCCACCTCCAGCACCGCACTCGATGAGGGCGTGATGCTCCCGCCTATGATGACATCCACCTTGTTTTCGGACACCAGCTTTCTCGCGTTCTGGGATGCGGCCGTCGGATCGGTGGCGTCATCCAACACGATGTAATTCACTTTCTGCCCGCCTATGCTCTTCGGCAGCAGCGCGACGGTGTTCTTTTCCGGGATGCCCAGCGACGCGGCTGGACCGGTGGTCGACAGGGTTACGCCGACGTTGATGTCCGCCAGCGCAGGTGCGACAGCGCCGGCCAGGGACAGCGCCAGCAGGATACGCAGGGATTTGCTCATGAAAGTCTCTCCTCTTCAGGTTGGTTTTTACTTTTACCTCTGTGCTTGATTTTACTCTCTGCTGCTTGCAAATTCGCGAATCTGCATTATAATGCCGTCCTTTCATTTGGTAAGCATTATAATGCCGTTCAGGACATGACGACTATGGGCGCACGCGACACTCCCCAGAAAACCAGAATCGCCGCCGCGGCGGACGAGGCGTTCCTGCGCGCTCTGGGCGAGCGCGTGCGCGACGCCCGCGCGCGGCGCGGCATGACGCGCAAGATCCTCGCGCACGATTCGGGCGTGTCCGAACGCTACCTCGCCCAGCTCGAGTCCGGGCAGGGCAACGCTTCCGTGCTGCTGCTGCAGAGGATCGCCGCTGCGCTGAATCTGTCCCTGACCGAATTGCTGCAGCAGGGTCCCGAGCAGCCGGCGGAACTGACGCTGATCGAACAGTTCCTGCAGCGACTGCCGGCGCAGAAACTCTCCGCAGTACGCTCGCAGCTCATGCGCGACTACGGCGCAGCGCATACCGACCGCATGCGGCGCATCGCTCTCATCGGACTGCGCGGCGCGGGCAAATCCACTTTGGGCAGCCGGCTGGCAAAAGAGCTGGAGGTTCCCTTCATCGAACTCGACCGCGAAGTCGAGCGCGAGGCCGGCACCAGCCTGTCGGAAATCTTCCTGCTCTACGGCCAGGCCGGCTATCGCCGCTACGAGCGGCGCTGCCTGGAGAACGCAGTGAAGAATAACGAGCGCGCGGTCATCGCCACCGGCGGCTCCATCGTGTCCGAGCCGGGCACCTACGACCTGCTGCTCTCGACCTGCCGCACCGTGTGGCTCAAGGCGCAGCCGGAAGAGCACATGGCGCGCGTGGTGGCCCAGGGCGATACCCGGCCGATGACGGGAAACCGCGAAGCCATGCAGGACCTGCACCGCATTCTGCGCGGCCGCAACGCGCTCTATGGCCGCGCCGATGTGACCATCGATACCGCACACAAGAGCATTGAAAAAAGCCTGCAGCAGTTGCGTAAGGCTGTTGCAGCTTGAACCACCAGGAGAAACCATGCAAGCATCCATGACCAAGACCGCGGCCCCGGCCGTCATCACTTTCGAAACGCATCCGGAGCGCTACGCCCACTGGCGCATGAGCATAGACGGCGCGATTGCCACGCTCGCGATGAACGTGAACGAGGACAAAGGCATCAAACCGGGCTACAAGCTCAAGCTCAACTCCTACGACCTCGGCGTGGACATCGAGCTCTACGACGCGCTGAACCGCATTCGCTTCGAGCACCCCGAGGTGCGCTGCGTGGTGCTGACTTCGGCGCGCGAGCGCATGTTCTGCTCCGGCGCCAACATCTACATGCTGGGCCAGTCCACGCACGGCTGGAAGGTGAATTTCTGCAAATTCACCAACGAGACGCGCAACGGCATGGAGGACTCCAGCCGCAACGACGGGCTCAAATTCCTCGCCGCCGTCAACGGCACCTGCGCCGGCGGCGGCTACGAAGTCGCGCTCGCCTGCGACGAGATCCTGATGATCGACGACCGTTCCTCCACGGTGAGCCTGCCCGAGGTGCCGCTGCTGGGCGTGCTGCCGGGCACCGGCGGGCTCACCCGCATCACCGACAAGAGGAAGGTGCGGCGCGACCTGGCCGATTTTTTCTGCACCACCACCGAAGGCGTGCGCGCCGACCGCGCCAAGGACTGGGGCCTGGTCGACCACAGCGCGAAGCCGCAGGCATTCGCCCAGGCGGTCAAGGAACATGCCGAACGCCTGGCAGGCGCGAGCGACCGGCCGCAGGATGCCGCGGGCTTAACCCGGACTTCGGGCATCACCCTCACCCCGCTCAAGTGCGCGATCGACGCGAGCGGCTACCATTATGAATACGTGGATGCGGTCATCGACCGCGCCGCACGCACGGCCACCCTCACGGTTTCAGGGCCGAAACAGGCGCAGCCGGATGCAATCGAGGGCATCCTCAAAGCCGGCGTCGCCTGGTGGCCGCTGCAGATGGCGCGCGAGTTGGATGACGCGATTCTCATGCTGCGCACCAACGAAACGGAGATCGGCACCTGGCAACTGAAGACCCGCGGCGACATCGACCGCGTGCTCGCCGTGGACGCCACACTGGCCAAGCAGCGCGCGCACTGGTTCGTGCGCGAGACCCTGGGCCTGCTGCGGCGCACGCTGGCGCGCCTGGACGTATCCTCGCGCACCCTGTTCGCCATCATCGATGCGGGTTCCTGCTTCGCCGGCACGCTGGCCGAACTGGCGCTCGCGGCCGACCGCGGTTACATGCTGCATTTGCCCGACAACCCGGAAAAGGCGCCGCGCATGGTCCTGTCCGAACTCAACTTCGGCAGCTATCCGATGGTGAACCACCTCACCCGCCTGGCCACGCGCTATTGCGGACGCACGGAACCGGTGGAGGAGGCGCGCCAGGTCATCGGCGAGAAACTCGACGCACACGACGCGTCCGAACTCGGACTGGTGACCTTCACCCCGGACGATCTGGACTGGGATGAGGAAGTGCGCATTGCGCTGGAGGAGCGCACCAGCCTGTCGCCCGACGCGCTCACCGGCATGGAGGCGAGCCTGAGATTCACCGGCGCCGAAACCATGGAGACGCGCATTTTCGCGCGGCTGTCGGCCTGGCAGAACTGGATATTCAACCGGCCCAATGCGGTCGGTGAGCATGGAGCATTAAAGGTTTTCGGCAGCGGTTCGAAAGCAAAGTTCAATTGGGAAAGAATTTAGAGTCTGTTTCAAAATGAAAAAAAAGAATTTTCTAAAGATCGTCTATTGCGTGCGGATGGTTTCATCATCAGTGCGCAATAGACGATCCGCACGGACGGATTTACCGTCCGTGCAGGTTTTCGCAACACCTGCGCGCTGCGCGCGCCAAGCTCGTTCTTTGTACGGATACACACCATCCGTACAAAGAACGAGGTTCTAATTAGGAGAAAACATGTCTATCAATTACAGCGAAAAAATCCCCAACAACGTCGACCTTTCCGGCAACAAGACGCTGCAGCGCGCGCTGGAGCACTGGCAGCCCGGCTTCCTCAACTGGTGGTCGGAAATGGGCCCGGACGAGTCGAGCAATATCGACGTTTACCTGCGCACCGCCATCAGCGTCGAACCCAAAGGCTGGGCGCATTTCGATTACGTCAAGATGCAGGACTACCGCTGGGGCATTTTTCTCGCGCCGGCCGAAGCCGAGCGCAAGATCAATTTCGGCGAGCACATGGGCCAGCCGGCGTGGCAGGAAGTGCCGGGCGAATACCGCTCCACCCTGCGCCGCATCATCGTCACCCAGGGCGACACCGAACCGGCTTCGGTGGAACAGCAGCGCCACCTCGGCCTTACCTGCCCCTCGCTCTACGACCTGCGCAATCTGTTCCAGGTCAACGTCGAAGAGGGCCGCCACCTGTGGGCCATGGTGTATCTGCTGCACGCCCACTTCGGCCGCGACGGGCGCGAGGAGGGCGAAGCGCTGCTCGCGCGCCGCTCGGGCGACGCCGACAATCCACGCATCCTCACCGCCTTCAACGAAAAAACCCCGGACTGGCTGTCGTTCTTCATGTTCACGTTCATTACCGACCGCGACGGCAAGTTCCAGCTCGCCGCGCTGGCCGAGTCCGGCTTCGATCCGCTGTCGCGCACCTGCCGCTTCATGCTGACCGAGGAAGCGCACCACATGTTCGTCGGCGAGTCGGGCATCGCCCGCATCATCGCCCGCACCTGCGACGCGATGATAGAGCACAAGACCGAGGACGCGGCCAAGCTGCGCGGCCTGGGGGTGATCGACCTGCCCACCCTGCAGAAATACCTGAACTTCCATTACAGCGTCACCAGCGACCTGTACGGTTCGGAGATTTCATCGAACGCCGCATCGTTCTACGCCAATGGCCTCAAAGGCCGCTTCGAGGAAACCAAGCTCGCCGACGACCACCAGCTGCACGGCTCCGAGTACCCCTACATGGAAGTCGTCGGCGGCCAGATCGTGACCAAGCATGCCCCTGCGCTCACCGCGCTCAACGAGCGCCTGCGCGACGATTGGGTCGCCGACGTGCAATCCGGGATCAACCGCTGGAACAAGATTCCGGAGAAAGCCGGCATCGCGTTTCGCTTCACGCTGCCGCACAAAGGCTTCAATCGCCGCATCGGACTGTTCACCGAACACCACGTCAGCCCGGATGGAAAACTTCTGAGCGAAGCCGAATGGACGCGCCAGCACACCGCCTGGTTGCCCAGCGCAGAAGACCGCGCCTACGTGTGCTCGCTCATGGGCCGCGTGGCCGAGCATGGCAAATTCGCCAACTGGATCGCGCCGCCCGCGCGCGGCATCAACAACCAGCCGGCGGACTTCGAGTACGTGCGCTTCAATTAGGAACGTATTTCAGAATGAAGGAAATGGGTCCCCTAAAGATCGCTGCTTACGTGCGGATGGCTTCATCATCCGCGCGCAAGCAACGATCCGCACGGACGGATTTGCCGTCCGTGCAGGTTTTCGCAACACCTGCGCGCTGCGCCGCGAAGCAAGTCCTCCTGGGGGACGCGCGCCAACCTTGATTGTTGTACGGATACACACCATCCGTACAACAATCGAGGTTCTGAATGGAGCGCTCGACGATGACCGCTAAAGCTGACTCTGACATGAGCTCGACCAATTAACATGAACGCACCAGCTGAACTCAAGCGCCAGCACGTAATAGACCCGGAGATTTGCATACGCTGCAATACCTGCGAGGAATCGTGTCCGGTCGATGCGGTCACCCACGATGGGCGCAATTACGTGGTCAAGTTCGAGTTGTGCAATTTCTGCAACGACTGCATCTCGCCCTGCCCCACCGGCGCCATCGATAACTGGCGCCAGGTGGCCGAGCCGTTCAGCCTCGAGGCGCAGTTCTCCTGGGATACGCTGCCACCGAACACTGCACCCGAGATCGCAAGCAAAAGCGATGTTCCCGAAGAAGTGCAGCGCATCACCGACATCGCCACCCAGGGCCAGGGCGGTCCGGCGACGCCTCCCTGGTCGGCCGCGCATCCTTACCTCAACCTGTACACGCTAGCGCACCCGGCGGTGGCGACCGTGGCCGGCAATTACCGCCTGACCGCTACCGATACCTCCAACGAAATCCACCACATCGTGCTCGATTTCGGCGCCACCGCATTTCCCGTGCTCGAGGGCCAGTCGCTGGGCATCATCCCGCCGGGCACCGACGCTGCGGGCAAGCCGCACTACATCCGGCTGTATTCGATCGCCAGCCCGCGCGACGGCGAGCGCCCCGGCTACAACAATGTCGCGCTCACGGTGAAGCGCGTCACCAGCGACCGCGACGGCAAGCCCATACGCGGCGTCGCGTCCAACTACCTATGCGACCTGAAGAAAGGCGACAAGGTCAACGTGGTCGGCCCCTATGGCGCGAGCTTCCTCATGCCTAACCATCCGGGATCGAGCATCATCATGATCTGCACCGGCACCGGGTCGGCGCCGATGCGCGCCATGACCGAGCGCCGCCGCCGGCGCATGGGGTTGAAGGAAGGCGGCGAGCTGTGGCTATTTTTCGGTGCGCGCACCCCTGAGGAACTGCCCTACTGCGGGCCACTACAGAAACTGCCAAAGGACCTGATCGACGTCAACCTCGCATTCTCGCGCCTGCCGGGCCAGCCCAAGCATTATGTGCAGGATCTGATCCGCACGCGCGGCGACGCACTCGCGCGCCTGCTCCGGGATCAGAACAGCTACATTTATATTTGCGGCCTCAAAGCCATGGAGGCCGGCGTGGACGAAGCTTTTGCCGACGTCTGCCGCAGCCACGGCATGGACTGGTCGCAGGCGCTGCCCGAACTCAAGGCGGCGAGCCGCTACCACGTAGAAACGTATTGACGCCTGGCCACAGGGCGGGCCGGAGCATCGGCATCGATCGCAATCAAGCCTTCGCGGCAAAGCTCGGCAGTGTGAGACGCCAGTGAATGGCGGCGATCCGGGTGAGGAAAATCGCCGCCATCGCGAGCAGGCTCGCGAACGAAGCCGCAATGCCGGCATGCAGCAGCGCGATGAACACCACCGCACCGGCCCACGACGCGGTCGCGTACAGTTCCCCGGTGAACACCAGCGGCACTTCGTTGCAGAGGATGTCGCGCAGAACGCCGCCGAACACGCCCGTAACCACGCCGAGGAAGGTCGCCACGAACCAGGGCGCGCCGTGTGCGAGGGCGACCTGGGTGCCAATGATCGTAAACAGGGCCAGTCCGAGCGCATCCGGCACCAGGAACAGATTCGCCGGCAAACGTGCCAGGCGCACCAGCACGAAGGTCGCCACGCCTGCGGCGATGGCGGCAACCAGGTAGGTCTGGTCGGCCACCCAGAACACCGGGCGATCGAGCAGCAGATCGCGTATGGTGCCCCCGCCCAGCGCAGAGGTCAGCGCCACCAGCACCACG
>VFSW01008212.1_pt1 | contig 15031 bp, 12 predicted proteins | sample 5358111 | NCBI WGS metagenome assembly VFSW01 (sample SAMN11554181, study PRJNA540505) | mine drainage metagenome | isolation source: sediment from site ElyBrook_90M | place: USA: Ely Copper Mine, Vershire, VT | collected 2017
CCCCCCCCCCTTTTTTTTTTCACCCCGCCCCCGCCTTCCCCCCTCGCCTTAGTCGCGTGGGCTCGGAGATGTGTATAATTGACAGGTTTGAGGGGGGCAACCTGCAGGACGCAGAGACGCCTCTGCGGGAGGCCTTGCGATTGTCTCAGCGCGAGTTCGGCGCGAGCGATCTGGAATCCGGCCGGGCGCTGTGGGTGCTCGGACAGCTCAGGCACCTGGAGGGGGAAGCCCCCGGCGCCATCGATCTGTACAAGCGCGCGCTCGACATCTTCGAGACCACCCAGGCGCCCTCGACGGAGATCGCGCGTTTGCTGGATGATTTGGCGCAGGATTACTCGGCCGAGCAACAGTGGCGCCTCGCCAAGCAGACCTACGAGAGGGCGCTGGCGATCGACCGGGACATCCTCGGGGACGATCATCCGCGGGTCGCCTCGCACCTGCACAATCTGGCGATCGTCGCCCAGAACATGGGTGATTTGAAGCGCGCGGAAAGCCTGTACCGCGAAGCGATTGCCGGCGAGGAGCGCGCCTTCGGCGACCAGCATCCGGAAACCGCGGCGGCGCAGGGGAACTACGCGCTGCTATTGGAGCGCGAGGGCCGGCTGTCCGAGGCCGAGCCGCTGCTGCGCGATGCGCTGGACGTGGCACTGAAGGTCTGGGGTGCCGACAATTTCAACGTCGGTTACGCGCGTGTGAGCCTCGCCATCGTGCTCCACGACGAAGGACGGCTGCGCGAGGCCGAGAGCGAATTCCGGCAGGCGCTCGCGATCTACGGCAAGTCCTTGCCGCCCAATCACCCCTTCCATGCGACCGCGCTCACGCATTTGGCGCAGCTCCTGGTGGACCGCGGCAAGGCCCAGGAGGCGCTTGCCTTGAGCGAGCAGGCGGTCGCGATCTGGGGCACGAACTTCCCGGCATCGAACCCGCTGACCGCGCAGGCACACGCCATCCATGCCTACGCGTTGTTGCGCCTCGGCCGCCGCCGCGAGGCCGCGGACGAGCTCGCATCGGCCGTGCCGATCCTGCTGGCCGCCCGGGGGCCCGATGACCCGTCGGTGCGGCGCGCGCAGGCTTGGTGGGATGGCGCACGCTCGCCGCCCGCGCCCCCGACCGCGAACACGGCGGAGACGCTCTCGAGCGCGCCGGCGCTGACCCCGCAATAGCCTCAGGGACTCAGGAAAATCCGGTACGCCGGGTTCTCGGTTTCTTCGACATACCGGTACTGCAGCTCATTGAGATGCAACAGGAAATCCGTCAGCGTCTGCGGCGGCACCTGGATTCCCGCCAGCACGCGCCCGTAATCCGAGCCGTGATTGCGGTAGTGGAACAGGCTGATGTTCCACGTCGGTCCGATCGCCTGCAGAAACTTGAGCAGCGCTCCGGGACGCTCCGGGAACTCGAAGCGATACAGACGCTCGTGCAGCAGGTTGCGCGCGTGGCCGCCCACCATGTAGCGCACGTGCAATTTCGCCGTCTCGTTATCGGTCATGTCGTGGACCGCGAAGCCGGCCCCGCCCAGCATCTCGATGACCGCGGCGCGCTCGCTCCTGCCCTGGTTCAGCGCCAGGCCGACGAACAGCTGGGCGGTTTTCGATTCGCAATAACGGTAATCGAACTCGGTAACGCTGCGTTTCTGCAGTAGCTTGCAGAAGCGCAGGAAGGAGCCCGGAACCTCCGGAATCTCCACCGCGAGCAGCGCCTCGCGTTGCGCTCCCAGATCCGCGCGCTCGGCCACGTAGCGCAGCCGGTCGAAGTTCATGTTCGCCCCGCCGTTGATCGCCACCAGCGTGCGCTCGGCGCACCCCTCGCGCGCCACGTATTTCTTGATGCCGGCGACCGCCAGGGCTCCCGCCGGCTCGGCAATCGAGCGGGTGTCCTGGAAGATGTCCTGAATGGCGGCGCAGATCTGGTCCGTGGTCACCAGCAGGATCTCGTCGACGTATTGCCGGGCGAGCTTGAAAGGCTCCTCGCCCACCCGCCGCACGGCGACCCCGTCGGCGAAAATGCCGACGCGTTCGAGCGTGACGCGCTTTCCGGCCCGCAGGGATTCGTACATGCCCGCCGCATCCTCCGGCTCGACGCCGATGATCTTGATGCGCGGATACAGCGATTTGGCGTACGCCGCGATGCCGGCGATCAGACCGCCGCCGCCGACCGGAACGAAGATCGCGTCGATCTGGTCGCCGTGCCACTGGCGCAGGATTTCCATGGCGATCGTACCCTGTCCGGCGATCACGTCGGGATCGTCGAACGGATGCACGAACACCAAGCCCCGCTCCCGGGCAAGCTCGGTCGCGCGTTCGTTGGCCTCATCGTAATCATCGCCGTGCAAGACGATCTCGGCGCCGAGATCCGCGACCGCCTGAACCTTGATGTCCGGGGTCGTGAGCGGCATCACCACGACCGCCCGGATGCCGCGCGTGCGCGCACCGAGCGCGACTCCCTGGGCATGATTGCCCGCCGATGCGCAGATTACGCCGCGCTGCGCCGCCGTCTCCGAGAGCTGCGCGATCTTGTTGTACGCGCCGCGAATTTTGAACGAAAACACCGGCTGGAGGTCTTCCCGCTTGAAGAGCACGCGGTTATTGAGGCGTCGCGACAGACGCGGAGCCGCCTCCAGCGTGGTCTCGATGGCGACGTCGTACACCTTGGCTTTGAGGATTTTTTCTACGTAATTTTCTTGCATGGGCTGCTTCGGTTTCGAGGCGGCTACATTAGCTCAAGCGGGTTCGCGGGGGTATGTCCGGCCCGCAACGACCCCAAACTGTGAGACGCTCCACAGTGGTCGACGATCCCGGTGCTCTGGCCTTACGCTTAATTGGGTAACATACCGCCATGCGGACCGTGAAATTGTGGCTCCTCGGTGCCTGCTGGCTGATCGGCTCACTGGCCGCGTCGCCCGCGGTTCATGCGTTGGAGGGCGGCTCCGTCGCCACCGACAACGTCAAGGCGCGCCTGATCAGCGAGGCCGACTCCATCGCACCCGGCGGCTCGATCTGGGTGGCGTTGGAATTCGACATTCGCGACGGCTGGCATACGTATTGGCGCAATCCCGGAGATTCCGGCCAGGCCACCCAGCTCGCATGGACCCTGCCCCCGGGGATCGCCGCGGGCGACATCGTCTGGACCACACCGCATCGCTTCGAGCTTGCGCCGCTGGTCAATTACGGCTACGCCAAGCACGCTCTGCATCTGATCAAGCTCACGGCGGCGTCCGATCTGAAGTCCGGCGCCCCGCTCGACCTCGTCGCCAAGGCGAGCTGGCTGGTCTGCGCGGACGTCTGCATACCGGAAAGCGCCGATCTGCACCTTCGATTGCCGGTACAAGCGGGCGGCGCAGCCGCAGACCCGGCGGAGGCGCCCAAATTCGCGGCTGCGCGCGCCGATCTGCCGAGCACGGCGCCGGCCGCGAGCACCGCCAGCGTGGTTGATGGGAACCTCGTGCTGCGTCTCGGCAGCGACTGGGGTGCCTCGCTCACCGGGCTGAAATCGTTGGCGTTCTATCCTTACGATGACGGCGTCATCGAGTATGCCGCACCGCAGACGCTCACCCGCAAGGAGGGGTCGGCCGAGCTCTCCCTGAAGCTCGGCTACCAACCTCCGCAGTCGGGGCCGGTTCGCGGCGTGCTGATCGTCACCTCGCGACGCGGCACCGACAGCATCAGCGTGCCCTTCGAGATTGCCGCAACCCTGGCGCCGGGGAGCGCTGCTCCCCCGGGCGCCGGTGCCGCCCCGCGGTTCGTTCCGATCCCGGGCGGCGCCGCCACCGCCCCCCAGCACGGCGAAGCGCCCGCATTGCCGGTACTCATGCTGCTCGCGGTGCTCGGCGGGCTGGTCCTTAACTTGATGCCCTGCGTATTTCCGGTCCTCTCCATCAAAGCCATCGGCCTGGTGGAGCAGGCGAAGAAGCATCCCGCGGCCGTGCGCACCAAGGGATTCGTCTTTGCGGCCGGCGTCATCGCCTCGATGCTCACGCTCGCCGCGGTGCTGCTGGCGCTGCGGGCCGGCGGTGAACAGATCGGCTGGGGATTTCAGCTGCAATCCCCGCTGTTCGTGACGCTGATGATGTATCTGCTGCTGGCCGTCGGCTTGAACCTGTCCGGCGTCTTCGAGATCGGCGGGGGTCTCGCCGGAGTCGGCGACGCGCTGACGCAAGGCGATGGCTACCGAGCCTCGTTCTTTACCGGTGTTCTGACCACCCTGGTGGCGACGCCCTGCACGGCGCCCTTCATGGCGGCCGCGGTCGGCGCGGCGCTCACCCAATCGCCGCTGGTCGCCCTGTCGATCTTTGCCGCGCTCGGGCTGGGACTCGCGCTTCCCTACCTATTGCTGTCGCTCGCGCCCTGGATGCGCCGCGCGCTGCCCCGACCCGGCGCGTGGATGGATACGCTGAAGCAGGTATTCGCCTTTCCCATGTATGCATCGGCCGCCTGGCTGATCTGGGTGCTGGCCCAGCAGACTTCGTCGATAGGATTGGGCGCCGCCTTGGCCGGCGCCATCCTGATCGGATTGGCCGCCTGGGCCTATCAGAAATCCAAGGGAGCTTCCGTCGGCGGCCGTTGGACCGCGTTGGCCACCGCGCTCGCCGCCGCGCTGCTGGCCGTGGCGCTGCCGCTGCGATTCGCGGATGTCGCCACAGCCTCGCCCGCCGCGCAATCGCCGACGGCCGGTGAAGCATCCGAACAATGGCAACCCTACGATGCCGCGCGCGTCGCCGAACTGCGTGCCCGAGGGACCCCCTTGCTGGTCAATTTCACCGCGAGCTGGTGCCTGACATGCCTGGTCAATGAGCGCAATGCATTCGCGGACCCCAAGGTCCGACGCATCTTTCGCGACAAGGGCGTGACTCTGATGAAGGGCGACTGGACCAACCGCGACGCCGCGATCACCAAGGCGCTTGCTGATTTCGATCGCGCGGGTGTTCCCCTGTACGTTGTATACAATTCCCTGCCGGGCGCGAGCGCGCCGGTCGTGCTGCCGCAGCTGTTGACGGCGGGCATCGTCGAAAGCACGTTTGCAGGTTTGCCCGATCGCGATTCGAAATGACGCGCACAGCGTAGGCTCGAGCAATGGCCCCAGACAACGCCGGTACCGTTTCGGTCATCGATTTTCGCCGTCAAAGCATGGTGCTTCAGTGGCATGTCCTCGGCGGCACCTGGACCGCCTATGACACCCCGCCGTCGCTGGTGCATGGCGTGGCGCTGATCCGCGCCGCCCAGCCGAACATTTGCATCTACGGCCATGGCGGTCGCCTGCGATTGCAAGTTGGACCCGAACAGTTTGCCCTGTCGGAAAACTCACCGCGCATCAAATGCACGCGTGGGGTCGCGAGCTTCGGCCTCAGGCGGCGCTTCACCGTCGAGTCGACGACGGGCGGTGTGCTGTTCTCGCACGCCTATTGGACCGCTCGTTGGACCCGGGGGGGCGAGGATTTCTTTCGCTGGGTCGCGGCGCGGGCGCAGGATCCGGACTGGCGGACCGCGACGGGGCGCCGCTGGACGGACGGGGTGTCGGCGCCGGTGCTGCGCTCGACCTGACGCCGCGGGCCGTCAACCCGGCGATTTCCGCCTCCGACAGGTAGCGCCACTCGCCCGGGGCCAAGGTCCCGAGGTCGATGCCGACGATGCGCACGCGTCGCAGCCGTTCAACCCGGTAGCCCAAGGCGGAGCACATGCGGCGGATCTGCCGGTTCAACCCTTGGGTCAGAATCAGGCGGAAGCCGTCCTGCCCGACGCGGATGACCCGACAGGGCTTGGTCATCACGCCCATGATTTTTACGCCGCTTGCCAGCAGGGCGAGCGACAATTCGGTGATCGGACGGTTTACCCGTACCAGGTACTCCTTCTCGTGCTCGTTCTCCGAGCGCAGGATCTCGTTGACGATGTCGCCGTCGTTGGTGAGCAGAATCAACCCCTCCGAGTCCTTGTCCAGCCGCCCGACCGGAAAAATCCGCTCCGGATGCCCGACAAAGTCGACGATGTTGTCCTGCACGTGCGTCTCGGTCGTGCAGGTGACGCCGCACGGCTTGTTCAGCGCGATGTAGATCGGCTTCTTCTTGGCGCCGATGAGTTCACCGTCCACCCGAACCTCATCGTTCGCTTCGACCTTCAGGCCGAGCTCTGCACGAGCACCGTTCAAGGTGACCCGTCCCGCCTCGATCCAGTGATCGGCCTCGCGGCGCGAGCACACTCCGGTCTCGCTGATGTACTTGTTCAATCGCACGAACGCTCCGTCTCATCCCTTGAGAAATGGCCCGATCCGGCCCGCGAAGGCCTGCGGATCCGACTCGAAGGGGTCGGCGGCATCGATCTCAAGGACTCGCGCATGCGGCAGCGCGCCGCTGCCCCCCCGATCCTCGGCGGACCGATCGCCCGGCGTCTTGACCACCAGACAGGGAGGCTGGACGGTGGGAATGCGATCCAGGGGGATCGACCCCACCAGCACCAAGCGGCGGATCAGCTCCGGGCGCGATGCGGCGAGCTCCAAGGCGACCGCCCCGCCGAACCGCACGCCCAGCAGATCGATCTGCCGGAGACGCAAGTCGTTCGCCAGATCCGACACGGCGCGCGCCGCATCCGCGTGGCCCAGGCCCGGCGCCGCATCGGATTCGCCGAAGCCGGGCAGATCCGGAGCATACACCGACCGTTCGTCGGCAATTTCCGGCAAAAAGCCGGCAAAGCTCCTGCTCGATCCCTCGCGAGAGTGCAGGCAAACGAGCGTAACCCCCTCATCGAAGCCGCCGGTGGTAGGGAACGCGGTGCGCACGTGCAGTTGACCGAACCGGCAATCGAAATAAGCGCGCCGCGTCCGCACAGCGGTTTGCGGGACGGCTGATGGCTTGGATCGCTTGGCCACGAAAATCTCCGGCGACGATATCAAGCGCCAAGGATACTCGATCGGCTCGCAGCGGCCGCGCCGCGCGCGCGACGCGCCCCGCGGTCGACTCCATGTGTTGTTTCCGCAACACATATTTTTCGGATTTTTCTTCATTGGGGCTAGCTTCGAAGGTCGCACGACGCTAGAGTGTTGCTCGAACGCAAAGCGTCCTCGGGAAGCGATCTTCGGGAAGTAAAAGACAGACCAATCATCGGCAGAGCGCGACCAAAGCGCCGCGATAGGCATGGGGAATTGAAGGCCGGGCAATGCCCGGCTTTTTTATTGCCGCTGAGAACCGTTGCGAGCACCGGTCGGAGCCGATTCCTGCAGGCCCCCCAGCCACGGCGCACTAGGGCTTTGCCGGCATCCGGTCCCACTCGCGCGAGGCGACGAAGCCGTTGGAGCGTCCGCCCCTGAATAGCACCACTTCGACCAACCGCTGGCCGTCGTCCGAGAGGCTGAATCGCTGCTCGTACGGCGGACTGTCATCATCGAGCTCGGCGGATTGGACCACGAGCGAACGCTCATCCCAGCCGCATCGGGGCGGCGGCGCATCGCCCCGTCCGCGCGAGGGCAGGTCGCGTGCGTGCGCATCGGCGCGGCCGCCGCCGGGCGGATGGTGCCCGCGGTCAAGTGCGCTCGGATGGCACGACCTCAAGTTGCCGTCCGAGTTGAACGCAATCAGATCGCTGGTTTGCTGGATGATCAGAGCCCGCCCCGGCCATCGCAGGCTCTCGTCCAATACGAGCACGGACGGCATGATCGGACCCGTGGGAGCCGCGGGCAGGCCGCCGCGCCCGCCCTGACGACCGCCCCCGGTGGCGCCTCCCGCGCCGACGCCGGCGGTCGCCGCCGCGAGCTGGCTTTGCATGAGCCGCTGCGCATCGTCGCTGTCCGCCACGTTGAGGTTCCACCGCCCGCTCAAATCCACGCCGGCAGGCGGGCTCGAGGCGAGCTGATTGCTCGCGCATCCGGCAATTGCAAACACACCGACCAGCAGGCCCCATCGCATGACGCACCTCGGAGTCAAAGTAGCCGGCCCGAGGCCGGCCCGGGCGGAAGCTTACAATGACTGCCGGGTTGCCGACGATGTGGCTGCCGTGGCGGGACCGGGGCAGGCTGCGGTCGTTCGGCGGACCGCGCGCAACGAGGCGAATCAGGCGGTCGAGCGGCCGACTTTGCCGGAGGAGCGCAAAGCGTCGGGCCCGCAAATCCAGACGCGGCCCTCGAACGGCTGAAAGCATACGCGCAGCGGCTCGGTGCGCCGCGTGGTCTGCGTCCCGCACGAGATCTTGCCGTCGGCGAGATCCGCATGAATCAGATCCACCAGAGATGCGCTCGGCTCGCCGGCGTCGGTCGGAGGCAGCGCGTGAGCGAGAATGCGTGCCTGGATTTCGTCGCGCTTCGGGGAGTTGCCGAGCACACCGCGTTTGAAGCGGTCCAGCACGACCAGTACCGAGCTCAGGGTGTTATCGGTCACGTCGCTCGGCCGGCCCGTGCCGCCCATGAACTTCAGATGCAGCAGCCCGCCGACGCCGCGCCCCTCGTCGTGCAGGCAAAGCGCGAGAGCACCGTGCAGCTCGGCGACCAGCACCATTGGCTCGGGCGAGACATGATAGCTGTCAGGCGCGACCAAGACTTCCGCGAGATCCTTCGTCACCCCGAGAACCTTTCCCACACGTGGAACCTTATGTTGACCTGTCGAATGCTGCACGCAATCGGCGCTGTGCTCTGCCGAGCCAATCACGGTTTGCCGACCTGCTACCGGACCTGATCGACGGGGGACCGAATTCCTTGCTGCAGGCAGCCCGGCGAAACCCGCGGGAAGCGACGCCGGCGGGGCGGGACCCAACGGCCCGGCATGAGTACATGCGCACGCGTTATTGGCCAGGGGCCACCGGGGTCACTACATTGGCCCAATGTACCGGTACGACAGCATCGATCGAGCGCTGGTGCGCGAGCGGGTTGCTCAATTCCGGGACCAGACGCGCCGCTTCCTCGACGGAGAGATCACCGACGAGGAGTTTCGTCACCTGCGGCTGCGCAACGGCCTGTACATCCAGCGCCATGCACCGATGCTGCGGGTGGCGATCCCCTACGGCTTGCTGTCATCCAAGCAGTTGCGCGCGCTCGCCTCGATCGCGCGGCGCTACGACCGCGGCTACGGGCATTTCACCACGCGCCAGAATCTGCAGTACAACTGGCCGCGCCTCGAACAGGTGCCCGACATCCTGGCGGAGCTCGCCGAGGTCGAGATGCACTCGATTCAGACCAGCGGCAACTGCATCCGCAATACCACCTCGGATCACCTGGCCGGTATCGCCGCCGATGAGCTCGAGGATCCCCGGCCTTGGTGCGAGATCATCCGGCAATGGTCGACCTTCCACCCCGAATTCACTTACCTGCCGCGCAAATTCAAGATTGCCGTTACCGGGTCGGCGGAGCACGATCGCGCCGCGACGCTGGTGCACGACATCGGGGTGCACATCGTGCAGGGCCCGGATGGCGTCCGCGGATTTCGAATCCTCGCAGGCGGCGGCCTCGGGCGCACACCGGTGATCGGCCAGGTGATCCGCGAGTTCCTGCCGCGCGCCCACCTGCTCTCGTATCTGGAAGCGGTGCTGCGCGTCTATAACCGCGAGGGCCGGCGCGACAACATTCACAAGGCGCGGATCAAGATCCTGGGCCGGTCATTGGGGCTCGAGGAATTCAAGCGCCGTGTGGAAAGAGAATGGGAGCTCCACCAGGACGCCCGGCTCGAGGTGACCGAACCGCAGGTCGAGCGGATGCGCGGCTTCTTCGCCCCGCCCGCCTATCGTCGGCTGCCCGACACCGAGCCGGCGGCCGGCAAGGAGGCCGCGTTTCGGGCCTGGTACCGCTACAACACCGCCGCGCACAAGGTCAGCGGCTATCGGGCGGTGTATGTGTCCTTGAAGAGGCGCGGTGCCCCCCCGGGGGATGCGACCGACGCGCAACTGGACTTGATCGCCGAGCTTGCGGATCGCTACAGTTTCGGCGAGGCCCGCGTAACCCATACGCAGAACCTGCTGCTCGCCGACGTCGAGCAGGACAAGGCCTTCGAACTGTGGCGGGCGCTCGACGAGGCCGGTTTGGCCACTCCCAACATCGGCACCCTGACCGACATGATCTGCTGCCCGGGCCTGGATTTCTGCAGCCTCGCGAACGCCGGCTCGATCGATGTCGCGAAGCTCATCAATGAGCGCTTCGACGATTACGATTACATCTACGATCTCGGCGAGATCGAGATCAAGATGTCCGGCTGCATGAATGCCTGCGGGCACCACCACGTGGGCCACATCGGCATTCTGGGCGTCGACAAGGGCGGACAAGAGTGGTACCAGATCACCATCGGCGGCTGCGCCGGTGCACAGGCGGCACTTGGCACGGTGATCGGCCCGTCGGTTGCGAAAAGCGAGGTCGCCGAGAGCATCGCGCGCCTGCTGGAAGTGTACGTGCAATATCGGCGCGCCGATGAGCGCTTCGTCGATACGGTGCGCCGCCTGGGCGTCGGGCCGTTCAAGGAGCGCGTGTATGCAGCGACGGCTGCTGCTGCGTGACGGCCGCATCGTCGCGGACGATTGGCGCACCTCGGCCGACGGGGAGGCGGCCGCGGACGCAGCCTTGATTTTGACCTTCGCCGAATGGCAGGCGGATCGCGGCCGCTGGCTGTCGCGTTCCGGCCGGCTGGGCGTGGTGCTCGCGCCCGCGGACGAGGTCGAGCGCCTGGCTCCCGATCTCGCACGCCTGGATCTGGCCGGCGCCGATTTTCCCGGCCCGAGCGAAGGCCGCGGCTATACGCAGGGCCGGCTGCTGCGGGAGCGTTTCGGCTTCACCGGGGAGCTGCGCGCCCGCGGGGCGATCGGCCGCGACCAGGTATTCCTTCTGGCCCGGTGCGGCTTCAACAGCTTCGAGCTGCCGCAGAGCGAGATCGAGGGCGCGCCGGCGGCGCTCGCGACATTCTCGGCAGCCTACCAACCCTCGCACGATTCAGGCCTGTCGCGCAGGCTCGCGAGCCGCCAGCAGGCGCGGCCGCGCCGCGAAGGATTGTCCCGCAGCGGTACGACGAGACCGTGCAGCACGCGGTCCGCCTCTTCCTGCGTTTCGGACTTCTCAGCCTCGCGCACCAGCTTGCGCGGCAGCTGCGGCGCGAGCAGCTCGATGAATTCGTACATGTAGGCGCGCAGCAATGCGCTGCGCCGAAAACCGATCCACGTGGTATGCCCTTCGAACAGATGCGCGGCATCCAGCACCGCGAGGTCCGAATCGGCGACCGGATCGATCGCCAGTCGCGCCAGAATGCCGACGCCGAGTCCGATGCGCACGTAGGTCTTGATCACGTCCGAATCGCGCGCGGTCAGCGCCACGTCGAGCGACAAACCCGCGGTCTCGAACAGGGCCGGCAGCGATGAGCGGCCCGAGAAGCTGAAGACATACGTGACGATCGGATAGTCGGCCAGCTTCTTGAGGGTCAATTTGCCGGCCGCGGCGAGCGGATGACCCTTGGGCACGATGACCGCGCGGTGCCAGCGGTAGAGCGGCAGCCGAACCAGATGCGGAAACAGTTCGTCGGAGCCCGTCGCGATCGCAAAGTCGACCCGGTCGCGGGCGACCATTTCGGCGATTTGCTCGGAGGTGCCCTGATGCAGATGCAGCCGGACCTTGGGATATTTGAGGCGAAACGCACGGATCACGGGAGGCAGCACATAACGCGCCTGCGTGTGGGTGGTGGCGATCGACAGGGTGCCGCCATCGGCCTTTCTGAGCTCGGCCGAGGTTCGGCGGATATTCTGCATCTCGCGCAAGATGCTGCCGGCACGCGAGATGATCTCCTCGCCGGCCGCCGTGGTGCGGGTGAGCGCGCGGCCCTCGCGCTCGAACAGCTGAAATCCGAGCTCCTCCTCCAGCAGCTTGAGCTGCCGGCTCACGCCCGGCTGAGAGGTGTGCAATTGCCGTGCGGCGGCCGTGATGTTGAGGCCGTTTTCGTGCACGGCCACCAGGTAGCGCAATTGCTGAAATTTCATGAGGTCGGGCCCTGCGGTCGGAATGGGAGCATTCTAGAACGTGATCAGCTTCGTGCCCGCGGCCACCAGCATGACCGCCAGCAGAATTCTGAGCGCCGTCTCCGGTATGCGGCCGACGAGGTGACTGCCGATGTAGATACCCGGCAGCGAGCCGACCAGCAGCGATCCGAGCAGCGGCCAGTCGACGCTGCCGAAAAGCCAGTGCCCGCAGCCCGCGACCAGCGTGAGCGGCACCGCGTGCGCCAGATCCGAAGCGACGACGCGCGCGGCGCGCAGCCGCGGATACAGCAGGAAAAGCGCGGTAACGCCCAGCGCCCCGGCGCCGACCGAAGAGACCGACACCAGAAAGCCGAGCGCGATGCCGGTGAGCACGGTAAGTGCAGGATGGCTGACTCTCTCGGAGCGATGAGCATGCGACAGCCGAAGCAGGTGCGACCGCAGCAGCAGGACGCCGGCCGTCAGCAACAGCGCCACTCCGAGCGTGGTGGTGATGATCTTCGAGCCGCCCAGGCCGCCGTTCACTTCGTGCAACATCCACAGGGTCGCCACCGCCGCCGGCAGGCTGCCGGACGCCAGCAATCCCGTGATGCGCCAGTCGACCCGGCCCTGCCTGGCATGCACGTAGGTGCCGCCCGCCTTCGTGATGGCCGCATGCAGCAGATCCGTCCCGACGGCGGTCGCCGGGTTGATCCCGAACAGCAGCACCAGCAGGGGAGTCATCAATGACCCGCCTCCGACGCCCGTGAGACCCACGACGGCGCCGACGGCGAATCCGGACAGCGCTTGGGCGGGATCGATCATGCGACCTTAGGATGGGGGACCGCCGGCACGCGGGCAACCGGCACCCTAGCATTAAACCGCATGTCCTCATAATCGATAGTTCGTTTCCCCCGGCCGGGCTCCGCCCTATAGTTTCCGCTCGAATCACCGCCGGAAGGTGTCGAGCGTGTCGGAATTGCCCAAGGGTCTGCGCAAGCGCGTCGAGGACAGCATGGCGTTGCTGCGTACCGCCGTCTCTGACTACGCAAGCGTTTGTTACGCCAACAGCCTGGGCTCCGAGTCCATGGTCCTCACGGATCTGATCTCGGAAGCTGCACCGCAAATCGAGATGTTCACCATCGACACCGGCCGGCTGTTTCCGGAGACCTACGATCTGATCGCGCGGCTGCAGAGCCGCTACGGTCGGGATGTGCTGCGCATCTACTACCCCGAAGCGGCTCGCGTGGAGGACTGGGTCGGCGAGAACGGCATCAACGGCTTTCGCGACGGACTCGAGCAACGCCGAACCTGCTGCGCCGTGCGCAAGATCGAGCCCTTTCGGCGTGCCGTCTCCGGCCGCAAGGCCTGGGTTACGGGCATTCGCCGCGGCCAATCCGCGAGCCGTTCGCTGGCCGCGCCGATCGAGTGGGACGCCCAATACGGCCTGCACAAGATCAGCCCCCTGCTCGACTGGACCGAGTCCGAGATCTGGGACTACATCCGCAAAAAGCGCCTGCCCTACAATGCTCTGCACGACCGCGGCTTTCCGAGCATCGGCTGCGCGCCGTGCACGCGCGCCGTGGGGTCCGGCGAGGATGCCCGTTCCGGCCGCTGGTGGTGGGAACGCACGGATCACCGCGAATGCGGACTGCACCCGCGGCGCGGGGTGCCGGCGTAGACTGGACGGTGGCGAGGCCCCGTCGGGCCGGGAATTGCGCGTGAATTATTTTCCCCTGTTTTTCGATCTGAAGGGACAGCGAGTGCTGGTGGTCGGCGCAGGCGCGGTGGCGTTGCGCAAGGTGCATCTGCTCGCGCGCGCGCACGCGGCCATCACCGTAGTGGCGCCGCAGGTCGCGCCGGAGCTCGCCCAACTCGCGGGAACGCATGCCACGCGCGCGCCGCCCCGCGCGCCCCCCGCCGGGTTTTTGGTGGTCGGGCGACTGGTGAGCGTCGCCCCGGCGCGGCGCGCCGTGAACCGCTGGATCGCGAGCCTCGCCGAGGCGCGCGCGATTCCCGTGAATGTCGTGGACGATCGCAAGGCCTCGCGCGTGATCGTTCCCGCCATCATCGATCGGGACCCGGTGATCGTGGCTGTCTCGAGCGCCGGCACCTCGCCGATATTGGCGCGGCGGCTGCGCGAGCGCCTTGAGGCGCTGGTACCCAGGCACATCGGCCGCTGGGCTTCCTGGCTCGCGGATATGCGTGCCGCAGTCCGGCGGCGCATACCGAGCACGGAGGCGCGGAGGCGCTATTTCGAGATGCTCGTGGATGGTCCTGCGGAGCGCCGCTTCATCGCAGGCGACGAGCACGGAGCGCGGCAAATAGCGCAGCGGTTGATGGCCGGCGCCGCCGCGCGCGCGTGCGCCGGACAGGTAACGCTGGTCGGAGCCGGCCCGGGCGATCCGGAGCTTTTGACCCTGAAGGCGCTGCGGGCCCTGCAGGATGCGGATGTGATTCTGCACGACCGCCTGGTTCCCGCGGCGGTACTCGACTATGCCCGGCGGGATGCGCAGTGCATCTGCGTGGGCAAGGCTGCGGGCGGTCGCGGAACGCCTCAGGATGCGATCAACCGGTTGCTGATCGACCATGCGCGAAGCGGGCGCCGCGTGGTGCGGCTGAAGGGAGGCGACCCGTTCATATTTGGCCGCGGCGGCGAGGAGCTCGAAGCGCTGGCGCGGGCAGGGGTCGCGTTCTCCGTGGTACCCGGCATATCGGCGGCGAACGGCTGTGCCGCCTACGCCGGCATTCCTCTCACCCACCGCGACCACGCTCACAGCGTGAGCTTCGTCACCGGACACGGCGAGGAAGGCGGGGAGGAGCCCGATTGGGCGGCGCTTGCACGGCCGGGGACCACGGCGGTGTTCTACATGGGACTCGCACGCCTGGAGCACATCGTCGCCAAGCTCATCCTGCACGGCGCGCCGCCGGAGCGCCCCGCGGCGCTCATCGCACGAGGAACGACCGCGGATCAGCAAGTCGTCGTCGCCACCGTCGGCACCATTCGCAGCGCGACAGCGGCGCGGCGGATCGAAACCCCCGCGCTGCTCGTGGTCGGCGAGGTCGCGGCGCTGCACGCGGAGCTCGCCTGGTTCGGCGAGAGCGCGCCGCGCGACAGCGAATCGCAGATCGCTTAG
>VFSW01008213.1_pt1 | contig 15030 bp, 10 predicted proteins | sample 5358111 | NCBI WGS metagenome assembly VFSW01 (sample SAMN11554181, study PRJNA540505) | mine drainage metagenome | isolation source: sediment from site ElyBrook_90M | place: USA: Ely Copper Mine, Vershire, VT | collected 2017
CTTCAGCCGCGACCCGGTGCTGGCCACGCGCGCATTCATCACGCTCGATTTCATTGGTGTGGGCGATCGGGCGTCGCTGCTCGAGGGCGGGTACGCGAAGTGGGTTGCTTCAGGGCAGACGGTTACGACGGCGGTGGAGTCAGTCACTCCGGTCGCATTCAAACCTCATGTGAACGCTCACGTCCTCGCGGGGAAAAACCTCGTGAGCCTGGTTCTGACCGGTCCACCGCGCACAACGATCCTTGACGCGCGTCCGGTACGTCAATACCTCGGACAAGACCAGGGTCAATACATCCAGCGCGCTGGGTGTCTCCCGACCGCGAAGTCTGCGCCCTGGCTGCTGAACGTGGACGACAATGGATTCCTCCCGGCGGAGCAGCTCAGCAAGACTTATGCGGAGCTCGGCGTTCGGAATGGCATACCGATCATCATTTACTGCCGGACCGGTATGGAAGGGTCGATGACCTATTTCGTGCTTCGTTACCTCGGTTATCACCCGAGACTGTACGACGGCTCCTACGAAGAGTGGAATCGCACGGAGCCGATCGTCAACATTGCCAAAGATTGAGTGCCGTCTCGGGGCGGCGGCGAGCCGTATGGCGCCTGCGAAAAACGTTCCTCTCGCCTTCAGTCTGACCGAAGTCAGATCCTCTGAATCGGTCCTCTTAGCGCAACAACCCTTCGAAGCGGTATCTGCGAAGACTCCCGTCGCGAGAGTGGTAAGGAGAAATCCATGACAAAGATAGGCAAAATCTTAACTGTCGCGCTGTTAGCCGCGCTAGTGATGGCGGTTCAAGCTTTTGCAGGCGAGAAAATCACCACGTTCGATGTTCCTGGTGCAGGCGTAGGAAACGGCCAAGGCACAGAAGCCATCGGCGTCAACGCGCGTGGCTCGGTCGTAGGGTGGTACAACGACCAGAACAACGTGTCTCACGGTTTCGTACGCCATCCCGATGGCACCTTCACCAAGTTTGACCCAGAGGGATCCACGAGAACCCGTGCCTTCGCCATCAACTTCGAAAGTGCGACAGCAGGATTTTACCTTGACGCTAGCAACGTGCGTCACGGCTTCCTGCGCACTCCCGACGAAACGATCACTACGTTCGACCCTCCGGGTTCCACGAGTACGTTCGTCGGAGACATCAACGACTTCGGCGTGATCGCGGGATATTACGCGGACGCGAGCGGGGTTCGTCACGGCTTCCTTCGCCAACTCAATGGCAGCTTCACTACGTTTGAAGCTCCGGGCGCGGGCATATACGCCGGCCAAGGCACATTCCCGCAGTTCTTTTCTGCCTTAACCGATGCCGGGGCGGTCACAGGATATTACATTGACATAAGCGACGTGTATCACGGCTTCGTCCGTGCTCCTAACGGCGAAATAACCACCTACGATGTTCCTGGTGCTGGCGTCAACTCCCGCCAAGGCACTCAACCCTTAAGCATCAACCATGAGGGAGCCACCACTGGACCTTACTTGGACACAAACACTGTGGATCATGGCTTCGTTCGCGCTCGCAGCGGAAGGATCACGACGTTCGACGTAGCAGGCGCAGGCACCGGAGCTGGCACAGGCGTCGGTTTTGGTTTCGCACAAGGCACACTCCCACAAGGCAACAATCTGGAAGGAGTGGTCATCGGAATTTACGTTGATCAGGCCAATGCGTCTCACGGCTTCGAACGCGCCAAAAACGGTGAAATAACCACCTTCGATGTTGAAGGGGCAGGCACCGGCGCCAACCAGGGCACTTACGCCGCGTCCATCAACGTGGAGGGGGTAAGCGCGGGATTCTACATTGACGCGAACAACGTGCTTCACGGCTTCCTACGAAATTAGCCGCGCTTTTAGTCTTTTCGATTGGGGGAGCCCTTGCGACTGCGAGTGCCTTCTTTTGACGGATCTCACGCGACGCGCTCCTACCCCCTCCAAGCAGCGATTACCGAGCCACCGAAATCACTGCCGTTGCGTAGTTCTAAGGCGAGAGTTCCACCTTCGTTTCTCCGAATAGCACCTCCCACGCCGGGGACGCAGCACCCCCAGAAGCGATTGTCGAGTTGTTTCCTCTGTCGCAAAAGTAAGTTCGAGATGAGCTCATTTCTAGGAGGGCAGGTCATGAAACGCATCGGTATTCTGATGTTGGCTTTCTTCACTGGGTTTGCATTCGTCGCGTGGACGCACGCGCGTGCCCAAATCGTCACCTTCGACGGCCCCGGCGCTGGCACAGCTGGCGCGATTACGGGGCACGACCCCGGTAAACTGGGACCCTTTGCGATCGGGCATACCAGTTACATGTTGACCGACGCCGGCAACGGGAATCGGCCGGAGTATTTCATGGTCTGGTACCCCGTTAATCCTAGCACCGTGACTAATTCCACGCCTCCCGCGCAGTATCCCTTAGACCCATACTCAACCTATCTGCCTGTTTCCACCTCGACGGACTGGCAAGCAGTCGGTAATTACGATCCCGCGTATGAGGGACCAACGCCCTCGCGGGATGGACCTTTTCCATTGCTCGTCGTGTCGCCGGCCTTTAGTGGTGATGCCTGGATGTATATCTTCATCGGCACGCGGCTCGCTAGCCACGGCTACGTGGTCGCAGCGGCCGAACCCTACGCCGACTGCCAATGGTCTTGGAGCCCTTGCGACGACCTTGTAACAGTGATGGTCAACCGACCCCGGGATGTCTCGTTTATCATTACCCAGTTGGTCGCGAAAACCAGTACTGCTGGTGAGCTACTGTTTCACACCATTGACCCGGGCCGAATCGCGATCAGCGGTCACTCGATCGGGGGATACACCAGTTACGCTCTGACCGGCGGCGACGACTTAGTCTGTGATGCCTTGTGGCCGGTTGTTTATGGGCAGGATACATTGCCATATCCTCCGAGCACATGCGTGCCCACATTGCCCGACCGCCGCATCAAAGCCATGATCTCTCTGGACGGCTCGTCGCAGCTGATGCGCTTCCGCGAGCTCGCCAGGATTTCGGTGCCGAGCTTGATCATGGGTGAAACGGTGGACAACTCCCAAGAATTAGGCGAATTAAGCCATCCGGGGGGCGGTCCAGCTTTGAGAGATTGGATCGCGCGACCGCACGCAGCGATCAACGGTTTCGATTCTTACCGTGTGGATGTCGATGGTTCCAATCATTATTCGTATACCGATTACTGTGACGGTGCGCAAGTGTTTTTCGATCTAGGACTGATTTCATCCGATGCGTTGGCGGGATGGCTGAGTTCATGGCCTTGCGCAAATACAGGACTCGATGCCGTGACCATTTCTTCGGTAGACGAGCACGAGGCGGTGACCAAATACATGATCGCCTTCCTGGATGTTTACTTCGCCAAAGCGGAGAGTGAAAGGTCGGTTCTCACCCCAGGATACGCTTCCACCCACACGCCAACAGTCCAATTCGTCAAGGCCGAACACTGCGACGCCGTTCTGCCCGACGACTCGTACTTCACGTACCGTCCTTACCAGGATTCGGACGAGTGTGATATTGCCCAGAAAAACCCGACCGGGTGGTTCGCATCGCAATCGTCGTCAAGCAAATCCGATTCGACGCTTCGCATGCCAGCCGCCGGCGTTGAGAACCTCCGGCCGCGAAAACCTTTCTAGGTTCAAGGATTGCCAAGAGCACATGCCGCCCGCTGTGAGGGCGGCTTTCCTTATGACACGGAGGCGGGCTCTACAGGGATGGAACCATCGCCTAGGATAATCTCGCGGGCTGATTCGAACCGATGTTTGAGCAGCGCGGGAGCTTGCCCCGCGCTGGTCGACCAAGATCGTACGGCCTTCTGCGAGGGCGAGTTCTGCCGTCTTCCCTCTGGGAGGGCCCGAGATCAGTGCCGGACGGCGCGGTTGCGCGGGCGGGACGGTGGTGTGTTGCGCGCAAAGTCGGCGATGACGGCGGCGTACAACGCGCTCCCCGGCACCTCGATGTGGCGAGTCGGATCGGGACCGTTACGGAAGTTAAAATCGTCTGTGGCCTGGGCCTCGCCGTAGGAATCCGTCCAGATCCAGATCGCGTGGGCCACTCCCTTCTCTTCGAAGATCGACGTGAGATCTGTGATATATGCTGCCGCCCCGGGCACCCATCGCTTCACTCCAAATTCATTGATCGCCACAGCTGTTCCGGGATGCGCTGATCTGAAGTCATCAATCTGGGCAAGGTTGTTTCGCAGCCAGTTCCGATCGACCATGACGGGAGTGCCGCCACCGTACGGATCGAATATCCCCGGGTAGATTAGGTTCAGATTCGGTGGATCCTGGTGCGTGTAGGCGTGCGGCTCGTAGTAATGGACCGTGTAGACCGTCTTCGCATCCGTGGTCGTGGCCAGATACGCGAGCCAGTCGATCGAACTGTAGGCCATTCCACCTGTCAGGATCGGCGTTTCGGAGTCGACGCTCCGAATCGCCGCGCTGATGCGAGGATGCAGCTGATTCCAGTCGGCGAGCGTACCCGCGTGCGCCGCGTAAAAAGCAGTCGGATCCCATTCATTGAAAAGAGTCTCGTTGCTGTTCGGCTCGACCATCAGATCGTAGCCGATGACGACAGGATTGTTCTCATAGTGGATCGCTGTGGCTCTCCACATTTCAACCCACGCGTCTTGCGCCGCCTGGCTGCTCCAAACCGCCTCATTCGTGTAGTCGGGAGGAAAGTAGCCGAAGGTCGCCTCGCTGCGTCCAGGCCCCGTCCGGAAAGAGATGACGGCGTAGAGGTTGGCGCGCGACGCCATCTCGATGAGATTGTCGAGATTCAGTTGCGCGGCATCATCGAGCGTGTATGGAGGATTCTCGGTGTAGATGCCAGGTACCGAAAGGTTCACGAAATTCGCACCGAGCGATGCGAGGCGGTCGAAGTCCCACTGTGTGTACGGCGGACCGAACGGGCCGGGACCGATGAATCCGTGATCGAGCTCGGGGTAGTTGCGACGCTGGAAGATATTTGCACCGCGGAGCCTCACAGTCGGGCCTGACCAGAGTGCCCATTTATCAGTGACTCGAGGAGCGGCGGAGGCGGCTGTCAAAGCTCCGGCGAAACAGGCCACGACGAGGATCTGTGCGATCAATCGAATCGATGGGCCAGAATTGGTCATCGCAGTTCTTCCTTCCTACTAGGTGCGCTCCACTTGTCAGTGCGGCACGGCGCGGCGCCGCGGTAAAACCGGCTGCAGGCGCGAGGGCCAGTCGGTCGGGAGCTCGATCATGTACATCTCGACCTGGTCGGTTCCGGACCGGCCCCAGTTGGTCGTGAACAGCACTTTCGTGAGGTCTCGGTTCGTGCTGGCCTGCGGCTCGGCCCAGTAGTCGTGTTCCTGGGCCGGGTCGACCATCGAGTGGTGGTGAGCCAGACGGACGACTCTTCCGCCGCTTCTCAATTCGACCAGAAAAATCTGCTTGTCCATCCAGGTGAACGATGTGGCGTCGCCGTCGTGAGTGGAAATCACCGCCCATCCGGGCCGGTCGAGTGCACGACCGGAGATGTGCAGCCCGAACGCATGCTGCGAGAAGTCGAGCGGCAGCAGATTCGTAATCGCTCCGGTTGCCAGATCGAGCATGGCGAGGTTGTCGGTGTCGATGTCCTGGTAGACCGCCACCTCGCGGCCGGTCGCGTCGAGGGCAAGGTCGAGGTGTCCCGAGATGCGCAGCAGCCCGCGTCCGTTCTGCAGGTTCCGGTCGTAGACCATGTACCCGCACGGCGCCGCATCGGTACCGAGCTGTCCCGGTTCGCAGTAGTGGTCCCCGAAGTCGGCGGCGAAGTAGTCGCCGAGCGGGCTGATCGTCACGTTATCGATGGCGGCTGCGCCGACCACCCCTCGCATGTCGCGTTTCGCGATGATGCGGTCCTGGGTCTGGTCATAGACGAGCAAGGCGACGGTCTCGTAGTTCTCGTCATCGGCCTTGAGACCCCAGATCCGCCCGTCGCGGGAAGGGCTGCCTTCGTATTTGGTCCAGACGAACGTCAAGGTCTGGCCGGGAAAATCGCCGGTGAAGTCGTGGAGCACGGTGGGTTGCTGTGTGCGAACATCGAGGCGCATCAGGCGCGGCCCGCTTACGAAGTAAAGGACGTTCGGATCGACCGCGTCCCAGCGCGGATCGTAGTCGATCGGCAAACTAGTGATCGGCTGCAAGGTCGCCGCGTCGTAGACATACCAAGTGAGAGCCGTACCGCGCACGAGGATGCGGCTCTCATCGGCGTTGAACGACTGAACCTTCGAGTACTCGTTTTTGAGACCGCCGGAGGGATCATCCGCGCTCTTGTCATGATCGCGATCCGTCACCCGTACGACGCACGACCTGAAGAGCGGATCGCGAAAAGGTGTGCGCGCCGGTGGCTCGGGGAATGCGGGGACCTGTCGGATCTGCTGATCGGTCACAACACCGGTTTGCGGGTCGACGCACGCGACGCCGGCGCTTCGGACATCATTGGTACGCACGGCATCTGCGACAGCGGAGCCCTGCACGTGAGATTGAGCAGCGCCGATTGGATGGACCGCCAACAAAGCCAGACAGCTGGCAAGCGCGGCGACTGCGCGCATAGAGGCAACATAGACCGGAGATCCGCCAGCGGATGTGATCGGATGACCACTCCATTGTGATATCGCGCCATCACGAACCTGGGCTGGGGGGCAGACCTCGAGATGGTTGCGAGCTCCGTCTTCGCTGGACGCACCAACTTTCCGCTCGTCGGCAGACAGGTCCCCGACAAACGTCAGCCCCACGCCGGGTTCGAACAGGAGGGTCGTCCCGGGTGTGCCGCGGCTAAGACGCCGGAGCATTGTCGAGCAGCTCGCGCCACGTTTGGGCGATGGCGATCACGGCTCGCCGCGCCGCGGGGCAGACGCCGGTCATATGGATGAAGCCGTGGCCGAGGTTCGCGTATCGCTGATGGCGCGTCACCGTTCCCGCCGCGGCCAGAGCTTCCGCGTAGGCCTCTCCCTCGTCGCGGAGCATGTCGAAGCCGGCGGTGATCACGAGCGCCGGCGGGAGGTTCGACAGGTCGGCGGCGTGAAGCGGTGAGACGCGCGGGTCGAGGTCGCCCCGGCGAAACCCCGGGGGGTGACAGCGGCCAAATTAACGGCGGGCTTGTTGGGCGTGGAAATAGACCAAGGCGAAGAGATAGTGCGGCCGGCGCGGCGTAACGGCGTCTGTCGGCGGGTAGATGAGCAACTGCGCGACCGGCGGCTTGTCGCGCGATGCGAGGCAGGCCACGGCGCTCAGATTCGCGCCGGCGCTGTCGCCGCCGATCGAGACGCGCCGAGGATCCGCGCCGAGGGACGCCGCGTTCGCCTGCGTCCAGGCGAGGGCGGCTGTCGCATCGTCGATGGCGGCGGGAAAGGGATGCTCCGGCGCGAGACGGTATTCGACGCTCAGCACGTGAATCCCCGCGGTACGGCAGAGAATGCGGCACGGCTCGTCATGCGTGTCGAGATCGCCGATGACGAAGCCGCCACCATGAAAGTAGAGCATCAGCGGCGCGCCTGCGCCGCGAAGCGGAGCGTAATGGCGAGCGTGCAATCCTCCAGCGATCTCGATCTCGCGCACAGATGCCACCTTCGTCACCGGGCCGCGAAAGTCGAGGGTCTCGCGGCGATAGCGCGCGCGCCCTGCGGCCACGGTCGGCTCGATCAGTCCGCGCACTCCGCGCCGGCGGCGTACGGAGCGGAGCAGCACGAGCTGTGGATCGAGATGCTGGCCGTCGACGATCACCGGCGGGCCGCCGGACAGCCAGATCTTCACGCGGTCCGGAAGATGCGCCATCGCGCGGGCCGCGAGATAGAGGGTGTGGTTTCCCATGCTGTCTCATATCTTACCGACCGATCGGTAGGTGGCGCTCGCTTTCCGCGAAACCGACGTCATTCTCCGGAGCTGAATCGACGGGTCATGGCCTGCTCGTCGCGATCGCGGGCAAAACGAGCGACCTCGGCAGGGTTGGCGGATCGACGAAAGCTGGATAAGAGAACCTCAGAACAACTGTCCATTGTCATTCCGAGTCCCGCAGAGCGGGGCGAGGAATCCCCTGCGATTCGAAGGGGCGCTCGGGATGACAGAACGCGACTTGTTCGGAGGTTCCTTAGCCGCTGCCGTGCCGGTCGAGCCAGTGCAGGATTCCGCGGATACTGCCGGTCGCCAGGGCGATCGAGGTGTCCGCGGCGCCGTAGTACAGATTGAGAGTATCGCCGTCTCGCCCGACCGTGTAACCGCACGGGAAGGTAACGTTCGGGACGTCTCCCTTTGTCTCATACGGCTCTTGCGGTCCGAAAATCCACTCGTCGCCGCGCAGCAGGAGCCTCGCCGGTTGCTGGAGGTCGAAAAGCGCCGCGCCCAGCCGATAGAGACTCCCGGACGCGGTCTGGCGCACGCCGTGGTAGAGCATCAGCCAGCCGTGTTCGGTCTCGATGAGCGGAGGTGAGAGTCCGACCTTGTTGGCGTCCCACCAGCCGCCACGCCTGGCCTGCAACATCATCCGATGGCCGCCCCAGCTGCGCAGGTCGGGCGAGTACGAGATCCAGACGTGCGCTCCCCCCTCGGCGATGGGACGGTGTACGAGCGCGTACAAGCCATCGATGCGGTGGGGCAGCAGCGCGGCGTCTTTGTCGTCCGGCTGCATCACCAGGCCGCAGCGCTCGAAGTGGATGAAATCGTCGGTCAGGGCCAGAGAAACGCCGGGGCCCCCTTTGCCGAACGCGGTATAGGCGACCGCGTAACGGCCGATCTCCGGCACAAACGTGATGCGTGGGTCCTCGATGCCCCACAGTTCCTCCGGATACTTCTCCGAATCCGGCGTGAGCGTGGGGTGAGAGTCGATGGTCCAGCCGCTCACTCCGTCAGCCGATCGTGCCGCGCAAAGATGGGAGCGTCCGGTTCGATCCTCGACCCTGCAGAGCAGCAGCGTGGTCCCGTCCGGAAGAAGCGTCGCGCCGGCATTGAAGACGGTGTGCACGGGGTAGGGCCAGTTCGCTGCGGTGAGGATCGGATTGCTCTCGCTACGGCGGAAGAGTGTCTCGTACCGCTCACCGACAGTCATCAGACGGTTCATCGGCTCACCGCCACGAGAGGTTCGGATCGTTCGGCGAGCGGGAGTTGCATGGCGTTCCATCGCACCTCGTCGGCGCGCATGTCCATCAGCGCGAGCTGGAAGGAGAGAGTCGACTCCGCGCCTTCGTTCTCGTTGATGCGGTCGGCGTGCAACGCGTCGCGACAACCGCCCGACAGCGGGTCATAAAGCGGCTGCTGCAATTGGTTCTGGCCGAGAAACCAGGTGAACGCGCGCCGTGCGTCCTCGGACCAGCGATGATTTCCGGTTGTTCGAAACGCGTGCATGCAAGCCGATACCGTGGCGCAAGCCTCGACCGGCTGTTGATCGAACGCCGCGGCGGTCATGCCGCGCTCGAAAAAGCCTCTCGTTCCGATGGGAGCGAAATATCCGTCGGCGGTCTTCTGGACACCGATCAACCATTCGAGCGAACGGATGCCGGTCGCCGACATGTCGGCATTTCCAGTCCATGAACCGGTGGCGATCAACGCCTGCGGCAATCGCGCGTTGCAGTACGTGACCCGGCTCTCGAACCACGGCCAGTCCGGATGATCCGAGCGCCGGAACAGACCGAGGAGGCGTTCGCCGATCGCTCTTCCCGCCGCTTGCACATTCCGATCGCCCTCGAATGCGTGCAGGTATTGCTCGATCCCCAACAGGGTAAACGCCCAGGCGCGCGGGCTGCTGAAGCTCGACACCGCGGGGAGCGCGGCATGGAACAGCGCACCGGCGAGGCTGTGCCGCCCCGGATCGGCGGAGCACCCGACAACCGTACCGAGTGCCCACAAGGCACGGCCATGGCTATCTTCGGATCCCTGCTCCTCGCGCCAAAGCCGCGAGTGCGACATGAAATTTCTGAACCGCCCTAGCGGACGGTTGAAGGCATCGCTGACAAACGCGAGATAGCGGGAGGCGAGCGTACGTACGAGTTTCGGATCGGCCGATCCCGCGTCCTCGATGAGCGTCATCAGCAGCAGCGCGCGCGCATTGTCATCGAGGCAATACCCTTCTTCGTAACGCGGCACGTTGAACGTGGCGTGCTGCAGAATGCCGGTGTCGTCGGTCATGAGCTCGACGTGGTTGAGGTTGACTTGCGGCAGGTCGGCCGGCCGCGTAGCAAGCGTGCTGGCCCGGAACGCGGTCCGCAGCCGCTGCGCATGCTCGGTGCGTGCGCGCTCGAACGTCTGGAGATACGAGTGTGCCACCGCGGGCCACAGCATCGCCCGGCCGTACGCCGCGGCGCGCTGTCGCAGTCCGAGACGTTTGTCGGGATCGTCGAGCAGACCGACGATTTCCGTGGCGATGGCCGAAGCGTTTCTCCAGGGCACGAGAATGCCACGGCCGTCTGCGAGCAGCTCTTGCGCATAGGGATAGGGCGTGGAGATAACGGCTTTTCCCGCTCCGAGCGCGTAGGCCAGCGTTCCGGAGGTGATCTGCTCGGGATTCAGATACGGCGTGATGTAGATGTCAGCCGCGGCGAGAAACTCGGACAGTTCGGATTGCGTGACGAAGCGGTTGTGGAAGATCACATTGGCATCGACGCCGAGGCGTTTCGCTCGATCCTCGAGCATCAGGCGATACGTTTCGCCCTGACGCTCGATGATGTGCGGATTCGTTGCGCCGAGGACGATGTATACAGAATCGGGATGGTGGGTGAGGACCGACGGGAGGGCGTCAATGACATGCTCGATGCCCTTGTCGGGCGAAAGCAGGCCGAAGGTGAGAATCAGCGGACGCCCCTCCACGCCGAGGCGATTCTTGCTTCCGGCGAATGGCACGTTCGGAATCCCGTGCGGGATCAGATCGATCTTCTCCGGTGCAACGCCGTGCACTTCACGGAGAAGTTCCGCGCCGCGTACGGTCATCACCACCAGGCGATCCGAGAGTGCGGCGATTTCATCCAGTACGCGCCGTTGGTGAAGATTCGGCGCGCTGAGGATGGTGTGAAGCGTGGTGACGATCGGCATGCGAAGCTCGCGGAGCAACGTCAGGAGATGGCTCCCGGCCTTGCCGCCGAAGATCCCGTACTCGTGTTGCACGGAAATCACGTCAACCGCGTTCACGTTCAGAAAATCGGCGGCGCGCGAATACGCGCCGGTATCGTTTTCGGCCAGTTCGAAACGAACGCGCTCGGGATATGCGTGCTGCTGGCCGCCATCGTTCATCGCCAGGACGAAACAGTCCAGGTCCGGCTCGACGGAAGCGAGTGCATTGCTCAGGTCAGTGGTGAATGTGGCAATGCCGCACCGACGTGGCAGGTAATTGCCGAGCAGCGCGACGCGTCGAAGCCTTGTTTCATCATCCGGCATGACTTTCCCTTCGGCCAGCAGCACGATTGCGGACGTTCGTCAGTAGCGAGGGGCGCCGGTTCGCGGCTTCGACTCGTCGACTTTCAATACCTGTCCATTCACATCGCGGCCATTGAGACCCACGATCGCCGCGCGGGCGTGGTTGTCATCACTGTATTCAATGAAGCCGAAGCCTTTGGAGGCGCCGCTGTCGCGCTCGGTTGCGACGTTTGCCGAGACGAGGCTGCCATAGGGCTTCGCCATCTCGCTGAGCTGCGCATCGGTGATTTCTTTCGACAGATTTCCCACATAGAGTTTCATTTGAGCTCCTGCCGGCCGTGCCGGTCGTTCTCCCGCACGTGCCGCGATCCGCGCACCTGGGATCAGGCGTGCGAAAGTCGCGGCGGTTTTGGGGAGGTCAGGCTAAGAGGGATGGGTCCAGAGGATCTGACTTAGTTCAGAAAGGCTGAAGGGCCGAGGAAGTTTCCTCGACGTGCATCCACCATACGCGCTTTCGCCTCGAATGTACATCGGTCTCATCAGTGTGGAGAGGCGACGCAGACTTGCAAACGCACGAACGTAGTCGCACCTGGTGCAGGAGCGATTCTCTATGGCTCATTGAGCAGCTTCCACGTTAGGTCGGGATCGTACTCGGTGACCGCAGCGGCAAGCTCGGCAGTTCGAGCACCGAGATTCTTCTCGTAGACGCGCCCCTGCTGGTTGACGATGAAGGTCATGACTCCGGAGCTGCCCCACTGATCTGGATACGCGATCAACGCATAGCCGGCGATCATGTTGCCGTTGATCACGTAGCTGAGCTTTCCTCCCGCTGCGTGCCCCCCCTGTGCTTTGAGGATCCTGAAGACGTATCCGTGATAGGGCGCGTGTTTCGGCGCATTGCTACTCTTGCCGCGGCCCACCGCGTAGCCTTCCGCACGTGCCTGCTCCACGAGGTCTCCCATAGGGCTTGGCGTGCCTCCCTCGGGCACTTCCCAGAAGAGGCCATCCCGATGACCCGGAGTGCTGACGAACCTCTGCGCATAGACCGCCAGGCCGTCCTTGGCAGTGTCCCTCGATTCCGTGTAGTACTGCCATTGAGCCAGCACGTACGCGCGGCATGTCATGATTGCGGAAAGCTCGTTCTGGCCGATCCTGCGATTCAAAATCTCATTGAGTCCCGCCGCGGTATCGAAACGCCACGCGGCGCCATCCTTGACGATTGGGATCGGCAACGGCCAATGCTCCTCGCCCACGAGGAGCGTGTACTTCGAATCGTTGACTTTCTCCAACGTCGCGGATTTCTCCAGGTTTTCGGCAAAGCGTTTGAGCGCGTTGGCGTCCGCCACCGGATCGCCCGACAACAGCTTCTCGCGATCCGGTCCCAGGATCGCCGCCATCTCCTTTTGATCCGCCGCCTTCGCGGCGGTCGCGAGAGCCTGCATGGCAGTCTCCGGAGTGCTGAAGAGCGTTTGCCCGCTGCCCAGAACGGTGGCGGCAGAGAACGTCCCAATCGCCAGCAAGACAAACAGCGCTCGCGAAGTCCGAACGCGGACGCTGCGTTCCGGCGATCCCGTTAGGCTCTTACGCATTCATTTGGGTTTGTTCCACTTCCAGTTCCGGATCTCCGGCATGTCTTCGCCGTATTTGTCGATGTACTGCTTGTGCTCGATCAGCTTATCCTTGAGTTGCTGCTTCAGATAGGTACCTTTGTCGCCGGTCTGCGGCAGGCGGTCGATGGTGTCCATTACGAGGTGGAAGCGGTCCAGATCGTTCAGCACCGTCATGTCGAAGGGCGTGGTGATGGTGCCCTCTTCCTTGTAGCCGCGAACATGGATGTTGTCGTGGTTAGTGCGGCGGTAGGTCAGCCGGTGGATCAACCAGGGGTAGCCGTGGAAGGCGAAGATGACCGGCTTGTCTCTGGTGAAGATCTCGTCGAAATCCACGTCGCTCAACCCGTGCGGGTGCTCGGTCCCCGGCTGCAGCTTCATGAGGTCGACGACGTTGACGACCCGGATTTTCAGGTCGGGCAGATGATCGCGCATGATGGATACGGCGGCGAGAGTCTCGAGCGTGGGCACGTCGCCACAGCAGGCCATGACCACATCGGGTGGAACGCCCTGATCGTTGCTGGCCCACTGCCAGATGCCGATGCCCTCGGTGCAGTGGTTGACGGCCGCGTCCATTGTCAGCCATTGTGGCGCCGGGTGTTTGCCCGCGATCACGACGTTGACGTAATGGCGGCTACGCAGGCAGTGGTCCATCACCGATAGCAAACAGTTTGCATCGGGCGGCAAGTAGACGCGCACGATCTCGGCTTTCTTATTAACGACGTGGTCGATGAAGCCTGGATCCTGGTGCGTGAAGCCATTGTGATCCTGGCGCCAGACATGCGAGGCCAGCAGGTAGTTCAGCGAGGCAATCTTCCGCCGCCACGGCAGATGCGACGTGACCTTCAGCCACTTGGCGTGCTGGTTGAACATCGAGTCGACGATGTGGATGAACGCCTCGTAGCAGTTGAAGAGTCCATGCCGCCCCGTGAGCAGGTAGCCCTCGAGCCAGCCCTCGCATTGGTGCTCGCTCAGCATTTCCATCACCCGCCCGGTTGGCGCGAGAAATTCGTCGTTCGGCACCGTCGCGGCGTCCCATTGGCGTTCGGTCACTTCAAAGAGGGCTTCCAGGCCGTTGGAGAGCGTCTCGTCAGGGCCAAAGACCCGGAAATTCCGCTGCTCGCTGTTCAGCTTCGCCACATCGCGCAGGAACGGCCCGAGCACATGCGTATCGCCGATACCGCGCACGCCCGGCGAGGGCACATCAGCCGCGTAGTCACGGAAATCCGGCATCCGCAGGTCGCGGAGAAGAATGCCTCCGTTGGCGTGGGGATTCGCGCCCATGCGCCGTTCGCCCTTGGGCGCAAGCTCGGCCAGTTCCGGTTTCAGGCGACCCCGCTCGTCGAAGAGCTCCTCCGGCCGATAGCTCTTCAGCCAGTCTTCCAGCAACTTGAGATGTTCGGGAGGCGCCGTGGGCGACACGGCGATTGGAACCTGATGCGCACGAAAGGTGCCTTCGATCTGCAGGCCGTCGACCAACTTCGGCCCGGTCCAGCCTTTGGGTGAATTGAGGACAATCATCGGCCAGCGCGGGCGGACACATTTGCCGTGGGCACGGGCGTCCTGCTGGATTGTTTTGATCCGCTCCACCGCGATGTCCAACGTCGCAGCCATGGCCTGGTGCATCAGCCCGGGCTCGTGACCCTCGACGAAGTAGGGCGTCCAGCCGTAGCCGCGCAGCAACCCCTCCAATTCCTCGTGCTCGATGCGGGCGGATATGGTTGGATTGGAAATCTTGTAGCCGTTGAGGTGCAGGATCGGCAGCACCGCCCCATCGGTGGCGGGATCGAGAAACTTGTTGGAGTGCCACGCCGTGGCCAGCGGGCCGGTTTCCGCCTCGCCATCGCCGACGACGCAGGCGACGATGAGATCGGGATTATCGAACACCGCACCGAACGAATGGCTGAGCGAATACCCCAGCTCGCCGCCCTCATGGATCGAGCCCGGGCACTCCGGCGATGCGTGGCTCGGAATTCCGCCAGGAAACGAGAACTGGAGGAAAAGCTTTCGAAGGCCTGCCTCATCCTGGCTGATGTCGGGGTAGATCTCGCTGTATGTGCCCTCGAGGTAGGTGTTGCCCACGACGGCCGGACC
>VFSW01008214.1_pt1 | contig 15026 bp, 24 predicted proteins | sample 5358111 | NCBI WGS metagenome assembly VFSW01 (sample SAMN11554181, study PRJNA540505) | mine drainage metagenome | isolation source: sediment from site ElyBrook_90M | place: USA: Ely Copper Mine, Vershire, VT | collected 2017
GGGTACCGGTGATCGCGCTGAAAGTGGGCACCTACGTCGCCGGTGGCGACACTCGGAGACGCCGTGCTCGCCCAGATCGCGCGAGAGCTTACGGACACGATCCGCAACTCGGTCACCATCGACTGGACCGTCAAGGAGACGGTGCGCGCGAAGCTACGCACGCTCGTGCGGCGCAAGCTCAAGAAGCACGGCTATCCGCCCGACAAGACCGAGAAAGCGGTGGAGACAGTGCTCAAGCAGGCGGAGTTGCTTGCGGCCGACTGGGTTGCGCCCGATGTTCCGCGTGATCCTCCAGTGCGCATCAAGGAGCACGATGTCGTAACGCTCGATGAGGCGCTTCCGGCTCAGGGGCTCAAGGCCGGCGAGCGCGGCACGGTCGTGCATCTCTATGCCGACGGGCGCGCCTGCGAGGTCGAGTTTGTCACGAAGAAGGGCTCCAAGGTCGTCACGTTGCGGCTCGAACAGGTGAGGGCGGCCAACTGACATGGCCGACCGGCTGCCTGATGCCGACGCCGCAGTCGTCGATTCGGCGAAGCTCACCGAGTACTTGCTATCTTTCACGCACCCGGTCGGCCGAGCGAAGGCCGAGTTCTTCGGGCGCTTCGGGTTCGCCCGCGAGCGGTACGAGATGCTCCGGGCGGCACTCCTGGCACACGGGGCGAGCCGGCCGATCGTCGAGACGCACCGCTCGGAGCATGGGGTCAAGTACGTCGTGCAGTGCTCGATGAAGGCACCGGACGGGCGTGAGCCGTGCATCTTCTCGGTGTGGATCGTGGACGCCGGGCGTTCGTCGCCGAGGCTCGTTACGGCCTACCCGGGCTGAGGCCGGAGGCGGGGCGGGTTTGGCGCGCGGGGCGCGGCGGGAAGGACCGAGGATGCCGCGTCGAGATGGATCTCCCGAAGTACCCGGCGCGGCCGGCGAACGGATCTCTCCAGACCTGCGGAGGAGCCCACTCAGGGGACGGGCTCGATTTGTGCGGTCGGATTCCAGCCAGCCGATGCCAGAAAGTCGTCGAAGACCCGTCGAACTTCAACCGAGCTGATGCCGGCGCCTGGCGCAAGCTGGCGCAGAACCTTCGCGACCGCGTCGCCCTTCTGTACGGCCACACCGACCGAATCAGCCGCCTCGACAAAGGCGCCGTCTCCCTTCGTTGCCCATCTCGCTCCCACCTGTGCAGCCCCCTCGTCCCAGAGAGTCACGAAGATGTCGAACGCATCTCGTTGCCGCTTCTTGACGAGAGCTGCCCTTGCCTTGGTTGCGATGAAGGTGTCAGCCGACGGGAACCTCACCTCCGCGAGGGTTGGATCGTCCACCTTGCGAAACTCTCCGTACTTGAGCACGAGGGCCATGGCCGGCGTATAGATTGAACGCATCCGTCCGGTGCCAACGACAACATCCACGTCACCGATCGGTTGCCGCTGGTTGAGGAAGTCCGCATGGAAAATGAGTCGCTCACCGGCGACTTCGATGACACGATGTGCCTGGAACCGATTCTTGACGGCGCGCACGTAGCCAGCGGCCAACATGGCCTCCGTAGCTCGCTCGAATGATCCATCGTCGAGGGAACGATCCTCCAGAAGCACGTCAACGTCGAAGGTCCCCGGATGCCCAAATCGTCGTGAGTGGAAGAGCTTGGTGACCCAGCCGCCGACGATCACGAACGCAACGCCGGCCTCGCAGAGCCTGGTCGTCACATCGCCGAGAAGCGCTCTGGCCGCGTCTTCCTCCGTCGCAAACCTGCCGTCGAGCCCTTCCCGGCAGCACGACTGCATGCTCGCGAGGCCACTACGCAGACGGGCGGCCACGGCCCGTAGAGCGGAAGGGGAGCGGTTCTTCGGCGACATGCGCGCATAGGATACTCGGATAGTCTGCCCAGCGGCTTTGATCGCGGCTCGCCTTGGAGGTACGGGCCTCATGGACGACCCGTCACGTACGCGTACGGCGCCCCGGCCGATCGGCGTCGAGTCGTCGCCGGCCACCTGCACCTCTCCGACCCCCTCCCAGGCGACCAGCGGGGCGACGCCGGGAACCCGGATCTGCTGCGTCTGCGGCAGAGCCTTCGTCGCCCGCCGGCCCGAGGCACGGGCATGCTCGGGCAAGTGCCGGATGAACGCGAGCCGCGCTCGTCGGGTCGGGGACCTCGTCGCTCGCATCGCGGCGGCCGAGGCACGGCTCGACGCTACTGAGGAGGGGGTCCGGGAGGCGCGGGCTGCGCTGGCTGCCCTGCGGGACCTGGCGATGATCGGCTCGTCGAAGGTGATGCCGTGAGCCGGCGCACAGCGAAGGTGAGCCAGGCACCGATGGCCGTGGCCTCGGACGGCACGATCCTCGTCAACGCCGCCCAGCTCACGATGTCGGGCACGCTCGCGTCCGTCGTCGAGGTCGCGAGGGAGAGCGGCCTAGAGATGTTCGTCGGGGTCGTCGTGCCCGAGCGCCTGCTGCCGCGAGTGCTTCGCGACGTGGACGACGCGGCGGCCGACATCGTGGGGAGGCTGGGGCCGGCGCTGGTGCAGGGTCGTGCTCGTCGGACCAGGTGACGGGCGGGGCTACCGCTTCGAGCGCCGCTTCGGCACGGGCTTCCTGCCACGCTTCGGCGCCAGGCTCTCGGGCACGTCCGCGAGCTTCACGGGCGCTCGCCGCTCCCCAACCTCGGCGAGATCCGCCACGCGCACGTCGAGCACCTGGGCTAGCTCGTAGAGCATCTTGAGCGAGGGGTTGCGTTCGCCTCGCTCAAGCTCCTGCAAGTACCTGTACGTGAATCCCTCGGCCGCCACGTCCTCCTGGCGCATGCCGTTGCGCCAGCGGGCCTTGCGGAGGTTCCGCCCGACCCGTTTGAGGAACGTCTCGAAGTCCACGGCGTGACGATCGCCGCTGAGCGCACAACAATAGAGCCCATCGGACTAGCGTCCTATACGTTGACAGTCGGAGCCTCCGAGCCGAGGATCGACGGTGGAGGATTCGGCGATGAGCAGCTTGGCCAAGCCGTGGTCGTGGATGACGGTCATCTTGGGGCTTGGGCTCTTCTGCGGCTGCGCTGAGATGACGAGCGGTCAGCCCGCCGTCCAGCCATCGAGCCCGCCCCCGCCACTCCCGCCGGAGGCACAGCCGCTTCTCGACCGGGTGGGGGCCATCCGGGATGTCTGCCGCGAGATCAACGCCACGGCCTCTCAGACAGCGTACGGCCTTGCGGATGAAGCGCTGCGCATCCTCCAGGTGAGACAGCCCGGGGTCGAGGCGCGCCTCAAGCCGGCTGAAGAGAAGCTCGCTCAAGCGGAACGGGCTCTGTTCATCGCGATGAACAACGCGGGCCGCCCCGTCACCCTTATGGACTGCCAGGGGAAGCACGCGGTCGCGTTCCACGACACCTGCGGCATGCTCGATGAGACAGCCGCCATTCTCGGGGCATGCGACCAAGCCGTCCAGCTCGACGGCACGCCCGACGCCACAAGGGTGCGCCAGCAAATCGTATCCTGCGGGCTCAGCCAAGCCGCCTGCATGACGGCGGCAAAGACACTCGAAGCCCAGTCGAAGGTGGGTGCTCTCGCGGGCGAGGCCTACCTCCTGGTGCGGGGGATCGCCGCGGAGGCTGCCCCTGCCACACGCGGCGCGAACATGACGCGTCCCCTCGACTTGCCCACCGCAGAGAACCTGGCCGCAGCGGAGGATCTCGCGAAACAAGCGAAGGACGAAGCTCAGCATGCAGTCGATGCCCGTGCCGCCGCTGCCGCAGCCGCGCAGCAGAACGCGCAGCAAGAGAAGGCCGCGGTGGACGCAGCCCAGAACGCATGCAGCTTGAACACGAGTCTATGCAAGACCCGGTGCGACTCTGGCGACGCCGCAGCATGCGAGTTCTGGGGGACCTTTAACCTGAAAGCAGGCGGAAACGCCGCTGCCGGCCGAACCGCCCTTGCGAAGGCGTGCGACACGGGCTCGATGCCGAACGCATGCGCGACGGTGCGAGGGATGGACGCGATGCTCCAGCAGGCCGCGGCGCAAGTTGACGGCCTCTGGGCCAACCTTGCCGAGATCGCCGACGACCTGACCCAGAAGGTCTACGCCGCCGAGAAGCTCGCCCAGGTCGCCAACTCGCCAAGTCGCGTGCGCGCACTGGAGACGCTTCGCACCGTGAACCAGGCGACGGTGAAGGAGCAGCTCTGTCCCGCGAAACGCGCCTTCGTTCAAGCGGCCGGTGTGGCCGACCTCCAGAGGCGAGCGGCGGCGCACTGCCGGGACCAAGCGCCCAGCGGGCAAGGACTCTCGGGCGCGGTCGTGCCGCTCAACTCCCAGTGCTCGGCGGTGTTCGCGACGGCGTGCCCATGAGTGCTGAACATCTCCAGCCCGTGACCCCGCAGCCTGGAGGAGCGGAACAGGAGGCCGCGCCGACCGCACGATCCTCGCCCTCGTCCAATTTCACTGGGGCCACGCTCGTCTTCGTCGTCTGCGCCGCAGCTCTCGTGGCGGTCGTCAGCCTCGCTCTCAAAACAGGCAAGGGTGCCGTCTATCAGCGGCACGCCGCGCTCATCGGAGGGGTCGTCGGCTTCGTCGCAGGGTTTGGAGGTTGTCGGTCCACTGATCCGCGACCGGGTGCGTTCACCCTGACGCTTCTCGCGGGTGCCGTCTGCTCGTTGCCCGGGTTCATCGTCGGTTACGTCATCGGCAAGAAGGAGCCGTAGGTAGGCGTTGATCGGGCCACCGCCGGTCTGTACGGCGGAGGTGGACTTCGAGTTGCACCACCCTGACGACCCGGGCCGGCTCGCACGCCTCGGGCACTCACCCGAGCGGGGACTCTACGTCCAGGTCGAGTGGGCCGGCGTCCCCGTGACGCTCGACGAGGCCGACGTGGATCCCGACCGCGATCCGATCGTCGAGATCGTCGCGCTCCTCACGGCCGAGGGGTTCCTCCAGCCCCGCGCTCTCGACGAACTCCGCGCGTGGCTCACCACGCCGGGGTGCTGGCGCGCGTCGAGGCCACCGAGGCGGGTGCGGCGGACGTTACGGATCGTCGAAGCCCTGAGCGACGCCGACGCGCTCTAGAGAGGCCACCCTCTGGCGGCCAGCTCGTCATCGCTGTAGGACCCGGGCAAGATGAACGACGAGGAGATGTGGCGACGGCGCGCGGCTCACCACGAAGCAGCCCACGCCGTTGCGGTCGTGGCACTGCGAGAGCAGTTGAATGTCAGCCTGCTCACCGATCGAGCCGGCACCGTCGAGGGGTACACAGGATGGAAGAACCGCGCCGACCCACAGAAGCCCGGCCTCCAACAAGCGACGTTCACACTCTTCGGTCCTAACGCCGTGATCGTCCTTTACGCCGGTCAATTCGGCGAGCAGGTTCTCGCTTGCCATGACCGCGAAGTTGTCGTCCCACCCAGGGAGCCGAAGTGGGGGCAGGACAACGATCAGGCACGCCTCATCCTGGAGAAGGCCGGGTTCACCGCGCTTGAAGCCGATGACCTGCGTGCCCAAGCCATTTCGCTCGTGCGGCGCTTCTGGCGGGCGATTCGTGGAGTCGCCGCCGAACTTCTTGACGCCTACCCGGACCACGGGTCGGAAGTGCCGGATCCCAACGGGAACCCCTACCTGCACCCGGATGGAACACGGCTCAAGCGCGCCAGCCGTGTCCTCAGCGAGACGGACGTGGCGTGGCACGTGCAAGAGGTCTGCATCGCAGAGGCCGCCTATCTCCGCTGGTGCGGGCGGAATCGAGAGCCGGGCGATGACATCGGCGATTGGATCGATGCGAAGACAGCCATGGGGCTTTAGCTGCACCGATCGTCATCTCGCCCTCGCCCGTATGGCGTGGTGCAGGTCGATGCCGCGCGCGATGTGGCACTCCTCGACGATGGCGAGGAGCCGCTGAGCGTGCTCCAGCGACGGGCAGGTCATCATGAACGCGACGGCGAGCACGAACCTGCCGTGCTCCAGCTCCACGTGACGCTCGCCGAGCGCTCGAATGAAGACGAGCGCGTCCTCGGCGGGCCGACGACGATCACCAACCGGCGAAGGCCGGCGCTGACTGCGTCGCCTAGATCGCGGGCTCACGCAGCCAGCTCCAGCAACTCCGTCGAGGTGCCGGCGCGCACCGCTGCACGGTCACCGTTCCGCGCCCGATCTTGACGATGACTCCAAGGTGCTCCTCGCCGACGATGCCGACGAGCCCGTCCATCTTCTCGCCCGCGATGGGAAGAGCGCGATCGACGGCGAGGTAGACCGTCTCGCCGGTCTTCGGCCGGCGCCTGCCACCGCCCCACCGGAGGAGTTCGACCGAGGTCGCGCTCACGGTGACGCCTTGGGCGGGAGAGCCTGCACCTCGGAGGTCACGCGTCGCTCCATCTCGATCTCAGCTTCGATCGTGCTGGTTACGACCGCAACCTGCGTGAAGAACTCGACCCGCAACTCGTGCTCGTCCCACGTATTCTCGGCGATGACGCGCGCCACGTCCGGCAATTCATCTGGCTCTCTGCTTGCCACATAGTCGGACAGGAACAGGTTGCTCTTCCATACTGGTCCCATGGAGTGCGGGTCGTCCCAGAACCCAACGCGGTAGTAGAGGCATGCGGCGGGCAACCACTCGGCGAGTAGGTCGATGCGCCGATCGAAGTTGACCCTAAACGTCGCAATCGTCGTGTTCATCGTAGGTCTCCGTTTTGGTTGTCACTAGGCGGGCCTGGCCCGCTTCCTCCTCGAACTCGACCTCCGGCTCGAAGAGTGGCGGCCACCGCTCTTCGACGATGCGCGCCACGTCGGGGTCGTCGGCGTGGTCGAGGAGTTCGTCGGGGGCAAGGACGAGGCCAGGGCGAACGTGGATGAGCGTCGTACTCATGGCTCTCCCCAAGGCGGAGCGCCGACGGGGGGCTGCGCCACCTTCTCGATTGTCCTCGTCGTCGCAGACGGAGCACACTCCCTGGCGAGCTTGATGGCGGCGGCAAAGTGCGCGTCGGCCATCGCCTCCGCGAACCTCCGCGCGAAGGACTCGATTCGAGCAGCCGTGGCCCCCTTTGGTAAGTACGCCCACCGCACATCCCCGTCGTCGTCGAGGAACATCGCGACGGCTGCCTTGTACCCCCAGCGGTGAACGTTGGTCCAATGCGCCGTCTGCTGGCACATTCGTTGGCCCCATCCGGGGCGGCGCTCGATCCAGTAGCAAGCGCGTCCTCGGACGTATGCAGTCGCCTCGTCGTGGTGGCCGAGGAGGATGCGAACGGGCGCACCAAGTGCAACCCCACCGATGCGGTCGTAGAAATCATCGCTTTCGTTCATGGGATCTCCTTTGTTCGTGTGTGATTTGGTCACGGCTCGAACCACGGCATCGGTCCGAGGGGAAGCCGCGTCGGCTGGCGATCGTCGGACGATGGCGCAGTGGGGACCGGGGGAAACAAGCTCGTCCTGCGTTCCTTCTCGGTCTGGGCCTTGGCGGCCCGATGGCCGCGCTCGATGGCGATTGACTCGTCGAGCTGGCTGGTCAAGACCGCGATAAGCAACTCGTCGGGGACGCGCGGGTCGATAACGGGTGGGTCGATGGGGTGCGTGGGCATGGCGTCCTACTTCCGCGCCGGGAGCTTGTTGACCCCGACGGCGAGCATCGCGGCGATGGCCCGCAACTCGTCGCGGATCTCCTGGAGCGTGGTCAGCACGGCGGAGTCGGACGCCGAGGTGGGGGCGGCGGCGGGCACCTGGTCAGCGAAGACGACGCCTTGTCCCGTCGTTGCGGGTGTCATCCGCGGAGGGGTGCCGCTGGCTTGCGGCACCGTCGCGGCACGCCCGAAGGTCGTCGAGGCGTGGTGGTGGGCATCGGCCCTCCGCTGTTCCTCGGCGACAATCTCGTCCGCGGTCATGAGCTTCGAGGGCTCGGGCGCGTGCACCGCCTTCGGGGCGATCCGCGTCTTCTCCGGGAACATCAGGGCGAGGTCGTCGTCGCTCATCACGAAGTCAGTCATTTCGTAGCTCCCTTCCGGTCTGCACGTTGTCGTCGCCGAGTCTCCGCGAGACGTACCCTGGCCTCCGGCGTCGTCCGCTGCGCCTTGAGCTTCGCCTGATACCTGCGCCGGTCGTACGCGCGTCGGCGCTCTCGATACTCGTCGGTCTGTCGATACCGCCGACGGCGGATTCCCCAGAACCTCGCGAACTCGGGTTCGGCGAAGAGGGCGCGAAGAAACTCGCGCGCTTCTCCTGGTTCCTCCGCCTCCCGAGCGGCGACCTGTTTGATGTAGTAGTAGGCGCGATACGCGCGCTCGACCTCTTCCATCGGCGAGTCCTCCGTGATGCACGAGGCCCGCTGCAAGACGGAGAGTCGAAGGGCACGAAGCCGCGTGTCCAGCGCGCTCACAGCCTCACCCGCTCGCAGTGCTCGGCGACGTAGGCGCCGACTGCCGCGTCCCAAGACAGGTGACCGCTCTCGAAGAGCAGCTTCGGCGTGTCCGCTAGCCATACAGGAGCCCGATCGACATCGAGCCGCCGCATCAACGCCTCGCGCAGGTAGCCGGCCATCGCCTGGTTCCTCCAACCGAGAAAGCCAAGGCGAACGATGAGCAGCGAGGCGCCCCCGATCGTCACCTCGTACTGGTCGGGGTCTCGGTCCCTGGCGAGAGACGCGCGAAGGATCTGTTCGTCCGTCACCACCTTGAAGGTGAACGGACGTGCCTCCAGCTCGCCCGCGTGCCAGGCCATCCCCAGCGCCAGGCGAAGATGTGGAAGCAACGCGCGCCAGGCGGCGGTGACGAAGACGTTCGTCGTGGTCTTCCGGTTAAGGGGGCTCTCCCGGATCACCGGGGCTGTGTAGATGTCGTCGCCCAAGGCGAGGCGCTTCCGCAGTCGTAGGCCGCAGACGCACTCGACATCGACCCGGTGCTCGCCGCGCTCGATCGAGCGCACCACGCCCGACCCTCCGCACTGCGGGCACGTCGCTCGCTCAGTGCTCGTTGAGCCGGTCATCGCTCACCTCCATCGCAGATCCAGCCGCTCCGCAGCGCTCCAGGCTCGTGATCCGGCGCGGCGCGAACTGGACGCGCGCCTCGAACGGCTTGAACAGGGGGTTGTCTCGGTTCTTCAGGTTGCCGAACTTCGCGCGACCGAGCGCGCGGAGCTGCTCGTTGAGGTAGCTGGTGGTGATCACGTCGGCCGTCTTCTCGACCTCGTTGGCGTAGGTGAGGTGCCGCGCCTTGTAGGTCCCGTCGTTCTTGTCCGCGTCGTCCTTCCCTTCGCGGTTGATCTGCCAGAGCAGCAGGACGGGGACCCCACGGCCTCCCGCGAACGAGAGCGCCAGCTCCTTCGACTCGCGCACGATTGCGTTCAGCTCGATCACGTAGTCCTTGTTGCGGCGGCCTTTGCGTGGCTCGATCCACTGGCCATGGTCGAGCACGACGAGGCCGACCTCGAAGCCTCGGTCGAGCAACTCCAGGTCGGTCTGCACGTCGAGCGTCGTCTTCGGACGCGCTGGGCGGATCACGTCGAAGTGGCAGTATCGCGGGTTGGTCGCGAAGTCGGGCGCGACGTAGTTGACGAAGAAGTTCTTCTCGTCGGCTGTGAGCTGGCCGTCGCGGATCTTCCGACAGTCCAGGCCAGGGAACCCGGCGGGACGGATGCCATCGCGTACCCACTTCCGATTCTCCGAATGGATCGCGTAGACGCTGCGCCGGACCTGTTCCTCCGGCATCTCGAACGAGACGTAGACGACGTTGCGCCCGAACTGGGTGACCGCGTTGTACGCGTAGTTGAGCGCCCACGTGGATTTCAGTTCGCCGGTGAACGCGGCGTGCACCCACAGCTCTCCGTTTCGGGCGCCGCCGCTCGCCATGTCGATCTCCACGAGGCCCGTGAACGCGCCCAGGCGCTTCTCCGGGTGTGCCTCGGCGTCCAAGTACTCCTCGATGACCTGGGTCGCCTCGGCGCGCAGGTCATGGTGTTCGCGCGTCCTGCCGCTGGCTTCAAGCAGCGCGCGTCCACCCTCGATGACGCATTGATACGCGGCATCGACGCCGACGTGCTTCTCTCCATCGACCTCGACGCCCCGAACCGCGATGTCGTGCGCCTTCTTGAGGACCGCGACGAACCCGAGCTTGCGCTGTTCCTCGACAAGCTGTTTGAGGAGGTGACCGAAGTTCGTGCGGACGTAGAACTGGGCCGCTTCGATGTCGCGGAGCCGTTCGAGCACCTCGATGTCGTCGATGCGCGTGAAGTAGTCCTGGACCGTCGCGAGGGACGCCATCTCCAGTTGGGCGCTGAAGTACTGGAAGGCAAAGGCGTAGACCTTCTCGTCGTCGGTCCGTCCCCATACGAGGCGGCCGGCGTCAACGGCGTCCCTCAGCCTCGTGAAGTTGAAGACGAGGTTCTCCTGAGAGATGCCGGCGATGTCGATGATGGACCGCAGAAGACGCTTCATCGCGCTGCCCGAGTTGGTTCGAGGGAGCGACCCGTCGCCGCCATCGAGGCGGGCAGGCCATGCGATCCGATTCGATCCGATCTAGGCAGCGAGGCGTCCCGAGGGACCCAAGCTGGGGTCAGTCGCGCAGACGGCGATCGACAGCTCACCTCTTATGTCGTCCGCCCAAGACGCGCAAGATGTAGGCGACGATTTTCTCGAAGTGAGGTTGAAGGGAAGCGACACTGAAGGGTCGCTCGCGTCGTCCAGGTAATACACATAGATCCCTCTCTCCTCTGAAGAGGAGAAGAAGAGAGAAGACTGTTTGTGTTACCTGGACGACATCGCGGAATCGGCGAGGGCCTGCTGCCTTGTGGCAAGAGATCCGAACCAGTCGCGCCACGCCCCGCGCGAGGGTGTAACGGCGATCATCGACGGCTGATCCACGGGAGCACCTCTCGGTGTCCCTACACATCGACGACTCGTCCGTAGCGCGCCGCCCTCGGCGGAAGCTCCTTCGACGGTGACCCGTAGAAGCTTCGAGGCGCCCACCGTGCGACCCGCGCCGCCTTTGGCGGGCGCCTCTACGACTGGTCCGGGAGGTACGACGACACCGGGTACGCGTTCTCGATGCCCAGGACGACCGGATGCTCAGGAAACTCCTCGGTCCCGTACGTGTAGACCTCCAACTGTCGGACCACGCCGTCGATCACGAACAGCACGCAGCCAGCACCGTTCGGAATCACTTCGACCTTGATCCGGGCGTCCCCGCCAGAGAACTTCGCGGGCGAGGTGCGCGGCACGCTTGCGGGGACCTCGAACGTCACGAAGAAGCCGACGCCGGTCAGCTCGACTTCACGAACGTGGGCACGCTCGTACTGCTGCCGAAGAGTGACGCAAAACGGATGATCGCCTGCGAGCGAGAGCACCATGAGGCGCCCAGCAAGGTCGAGCACCTCCTTCGGTGCGTCGCCGGGAGCGTACTTCTTGGGCCAGAAGGTCATCAGCGACCCTTATCGTAGCGCCGCCGACGCGCTGACTCCCTCGACGGCGACCCTCGTTCGTCCAAGTGGCCCTTCAAGTGCAAATCCAGGGGCTCCTCACCGATTGCCGCTCGAAACCTTGGACAGGTGCACGAAGAGGATCTCACGGACGGCGTCCGAGCGCGTGATCGCGAGCCCAGGTCGCTCCGCGCGCAAACGATCCACCTCCTCGTCGAGGCGGGTGAGCAGCTCGTTCGGCAAACGAACCGCTATCTGCGCCTCCGACATCCTGGTCTTGGGAGCGGCCGGCTGTCGCGCTCGCCGTGAAGCCATGCGTTGCCCTTCTTTGCAATGCACGATATTACTGAAGCAAGCTGATGTCCAACGAGGCCGTGCATCTCGATCGTGCTCGCTTCGAGGCCGATCCCGTTGACCCGCGACGGATGCCACCGGACGATGCGGCCGGCATGCAGGGTCACATCATCTTCGGGGACAACCTGGCGTACCTGCGCACGATGCCAGGTGCCTCGATCGACCTCATCTACATCGACCCGCCCTTCAACACGGGCCGAGTGCAGGCGCGGAAGCAGCTAAGGACGGTGCGCGACGACAGTTCCCCCGACCGCATCGGGTTCAAGGGCAACGGCTATCGCACAGAGGTTCTGGGTGAGAAGGCCTTCGACGACACCTTCGAGGATTTCACGAGCTTCATCGTGCCCCGTCTGGAGGAGGCTCATCGAGTCCTAAAGCCGACGGGGTCGCTCTTCCTGCACATCGACTACCGCGAGGTGCACTACTGCAAGGTGTACCTCGACCAAATCTTCGGCCGGGCGAGCTTCATCAACGAGATCATCTGGGCGTACGACTACGGCGCGCGCTCGCGGCGTCGTTGGTCCGCCAAGCACGACAACATCCTGTGGTACGCGAAGGACCCCGACGAGTACACGTTCAACTTCGACGACATCGATCGTATCCCCTACATGGCGCCGAGCCTTGTGGGACCGGAGAAGGCAGCGCGTGGGAAGACGCCGACGGACACGTGGTGGCACACGATCGTGAGCCCCACGGGCAGGGAGAAGACCGGCTACCCGACGCAGAAGCCATTGGGGGTCGTCGAGCGCATCGTCCGGCTTCACAGCCGCGAGGGCGACACGGTGCTCGACTTCTTCGCGGGCAGCGGCACGATCGGTGAGGCTTGCGCCAAGCTCCGCAGGAACTTCATCCTCGTGGACAACAACCCGGAGGCAATCGAGGTCATGAAGCGGCGGCTCGCAAAGTTCCGGCCGGCCATCGTCAACATGCCGCAGCCCACGAAAAAGCCAGTCTCCAGCGTCCAGTCGCCCGGGCATGTGCACGTTCTGGCGGCGGCCGTCTGGGAGTACGAGGACGCCGCGCTGCCACGGCTTCGTGGACCGAAGAAGGATCTCGACATGGTCCGGGCGCTCTTCTCCGCAAGCTCAACGCTTGGCGTCTACCAGGACAAGCAGATCCAAACGCTCGCGAACCCTACCGTCGAGGAGCTTCGGTCGGCGGTCGTCAAGTACGCGATGGACCGCTCCGCGAAAGGCGACATCCTCATCTTCTACTTCTCCGGCCACGGCAGCGTGCTCGCGAACAACGAGTTCGGCCTGTGTCTGAAGGACACGAAGATCCGGCCGGACGGCGGCGGTTGCCTACCCCTGAGCGTCCTGAGCTTCGACGACATCATCCGCACGCTGACCGCCGCTGACGTGCACCCCGTCTTCATCATCGACGCGTGCTTCAGTGGGAAGGCCGGGCAGAACGAGCAGAACAAGGTGGTCGAAGCGATGCACGATGACGTGCACCGCGTCGCCGCAAGCTCCTACGGCCTGCTGTGTGCCTGCTACGGCGAGGCGCTAGCTCATGACACCGATGACGGCGGGGCCTTCACGAAGGCGCTGTACGAGGTCGCCAGCGCCGGCCTCGCCGACGACACCCACCGGCAGAAGCCGCACCTCCAGCTCTCTGACTTCTCACGCCCGATACAGCAACGCCTGACCACGACGGGGTTCCCGCTCCCGAAGCTCTACCTGGGGCCAGACCTGCCAGAGTTCCCCCTCGTTCGTAACGCCGGCTTCCAACCGAGGACGGAGACCCTCATGGCCTACCACCGGCAAACGCTGGAGCTGCTCTGGGACGGCGGGAAGGACCGGACCGTCTCGCTGACGGAGATTCTGCGCAAGCTGGGTCAGAGCGCTTACGGCAATCACTCGAAGCTGAGTCTCGGCCCCTGGGACCTCGTGGAAGATGGCGAGGACACGAAGCATCGGCGGCTCACCAAACGGGGACGGCTCTTCGTCGCTGGCAAGCTGAAGGTCCCCGAGACCATCGAGAAGGGCGCCAAGGGGGAGTGGCGCCCTGCGGATCACGCTCGTGAAGTCGGCCTTGCGGACATCGGCGGTGCCAGGAACTCCCGCAAGCCGTCGCGTTCGCCCCGCCGATGACGGCGGCGCCGAATGAGCCCTGCGGCCCGCTCCAGATCCCCCTTGAGCGGCAGAAGAATCGTCCGCAATCGTCCGAATCGTCCGCAGCAGGGCAAGGTTGAGCCCGAGACCCACCACGATTTCTCGGAAAATCGTGCGATCAAGGGCACGCGCCCGATTTAGGTTCCGCCGCCGAAAGGCGTAGGGGTTCGACTCCCCTCCCGTGCACGTCGTTGAAAGCGTTCAGGAAGGCGCTTCGTCTCGGAGAGCCCGCTGGGCGGGCGTCGTCATCTCGGACGATTGAATCGTCCGAGCCTGCCCAGGACTGCGGATCGCGACCCGACAGCCCGACCTCGGGCCGGAAGTGCGGGCGGAGGGACTTGAACCCTCACATCTTGCGATGCCAGAACCTAAATCTGGTGCGTCTGCCAATTCCGCCACGCCCGCGCACCGGGGATTCTGCCTCAATTCGGCCACGGATGCGAGACGGTGGTCGCTCCAGCGTCCGTGAATCGTGGGGATCGTCAGCGCTTACGGGACCCGGATGTTGCGCAGCTCTGGGATGACCGCGTGCAGCGGCTTGAGCCAGCCAAGCTTCAGCTCCGCGGCTGTCTTCGCCTGCCGTCTGTAGAGGGAGATCATCTGCGAGCTGCATTACCTCGCGGTTGTTCTCGAAGGCGAAGTCGGTCCACTGCACGGTGACGGCGTTCTCCTTCCGCGGACCCTCACGGGCACAGAAGCCAACGAGCAGCCGCCGAACGAGCGGGATTCGTTGGTTCCCTTGGAAGGCGGCCTCCTCATCCGGGAACAGGTAGCTCTTCTCCTTCGCGGCGTTCCTCGGCGGCAGCCATCCCTGGGGGAGCGGACTCGTATCGATCGCGCGTAGGGGGTACGCCGCGAGTTTCGCGATCCGGCTCACGAGCTGCGCAACGTGGCGAACGGAACCATCCGGCAAGCCAGGCTGCCCTTGCCCGCTTCGGGCGGCCAGGCTTCAAGAGCGACCGCGTAGCCGTGCGACTGAAAGAGGACGAGCGCCGAGGCCAGAGCGGAAGCGACCTGGGGGTTTGTTCGCGCGTCGGCGTCCGGCGCGATGCAAACGATCGCGGGGTCGATCGCAGTGACATCCTCCAGGCAGCCGGCGTACCCGTACTCCGAGGGCGCGCTTAGCGTCAGCACGCCCGTTCGGATGTCACCGCCGGTCTCCGAGGGTCCCATTTCCACCGGGATCACCGGTCCCCCGG
>VFSW01008215.1_pt1 | contig 15024 bp, 9 predicted proteins | sample 5358111 | NCBI WGS metagenome assembly VFSW01 (sample SAMN11554181, study PRJNA540505) | mine drainage metagenome | isolation source: sediment from site ElyBrook_90M | place: USA: Ely Copper Mine, Vershire, VT | collected 2017
CGGCTGGAGTGGAAGACGGAGGTGTCTCCCCCCTGCGCGGCAATGATCCCGAGCCAAGCCTGATACGCTGCGCCGCTGCGAAGGATCTGGTCGGAGAGAACTGCGCCTTGGGCAGGAGTGTCGGCCTGGCCAGCCAGGTGGAGCATCCAGCCGGAGAGGATGTTGGTGAGTTCGATGAGGTCGGCGGACATGGGGTGGCGGACCTGCTGCATGATGTCGACACACTCCTGCACTTCGAGCCAGTTCCCGGCGAAGCGGCCGAGGGGCTGGTCGTGCGTGGTGAGCAGAGCAACGGTGCGGGTACCGGCGAGGGTGCCGGTCTGGACCATGAGGGAGGCGAGGTGGCGTGAGTCGTCGTAGGACTTCATGAACGCTCCGCTACCGGTTTTCACGTCGAGGACGAGGGCGTTGAGGCTCTCGGCGAGCTTCTTGCTCATGATGCTGGCGGTGATGAGATTGGGTGATTCGATGGTGCCGATGTGATCGCGCAGAGCATAGAGGATGCGGTCGGCGGGTACGAGGGTTGGGGTCTGGCCGATGAGGGCTGCGCCGCAGGTTTTGAGGGTATCGAAGAACTGTCGGAGGGTGAGTTGGGTGTTGAAGCCGGGGATGGTTTCGAGCTTGTCGAGCGTGCCACCGGTGTGGCCCAAGCTGCGGCCCGAGATCATGGGTACGCAGATGCCCGGGATGCCTGCTGGCGTAGGTGCGGCGAGGCCAGCGGCGGCAAGGATGGGTGCGATGAGGAGGGAGGTCTTGTCGCCGACGCCGCCGGTGGAGTGTTTGTCGATGGTGAAGGTGTGCAGGGGAGTGGCGTCGAAGGTGTCGCCGGAGAAGCGCATGGCGGTGGTGAGGGCGGTGAGTTCTTGTGGGGCGAGGCCGCGAAGGAAGATGGCCATGAGAAGCGCGGAGGCCTGAGCATCGGTGATGGAGCGATCGACGATGCCGTGGATGAAGTGCTGGATCTCCGGAGTGGAGAGTGCGAGGCCGTCACGCTTGTGGCGGATGATGTCGACGATGTGGAGTGGCTGTGTGGGCTGGGTCATGGGGTCGATGACTAGTCGTGCTGCAGGATGAAGCCTGCTGGTAGAAGTTCGGCGATGGTGGCCTGAGTGGAGGAACCGTTGGTGGTGGGGAAGAGGACGACGGTTTCGGGGCTACTGAACTCGAGGATGGTCTGGCGACAGGCTCCGCAGGGCTGACAGGCGGCGCCGTTGAGGTTGGCGATGGCGATGGCGCGGATACGGATGCCGGGGCCGTGGAGGGCGACGGCAGCCGCGATGGCGTTCTGCTCGGCACAGGTGGTGAGGCGGTAGGAGGCGTTCTCGACGTTGCAGCCGGAGATGATAGCTGCTGGCTCCGTGGGTACTTCGCTGAGCAGAAGCGCGGCCCCGACCCGGAAGTTGCTGTAGGGAGCGTAGGCGTTGTGGGCAGCGGCGCTGGCGCGTTGCTGCAGCAGATCGACCTGGGCGGCGGTGAGTGGGGCGAATGGTGGGACAAGAGACATGATGAGAGTGAGGCTATCGGGTGTGGATGCCTAAGGCAAGGGGGGTGCGATGAGGGTTTCGGCAGGATGGCGCTAAAGGCTTGGCGGGTATGCCCGATAAGGCATGTGTGGACGACCTGACTAAAGAGTTTCTTGCGGAGAGCATGGAAGGGCTGGACCGGATGGAGCGGTGCCTGACCGAGCTGGAGTTGCGACCTGCTGATGGCGAACTGTTGGGAGAGATCTTCCGAGCGGTTCACACGATCAAGGGGACGACGGGATTTTTGGGCTTTGGGCGGCTGGAGAAGCTGGCCCATGCGGGTGAGAATCTGCTGGGTGCGCTGCGGGATGGGACGCTGGCGGTGACGGGCGAGTTGATCAGCGGCCTGCTGCTGCTGATGGATGGGCTGCGAAGGATTCTGCTGTTGATCGAAAGCACGGGGGGCGAGGGAACTCGGGCGAGCGATGATGACGGCAGTTTGATTGCACTGCTGGATGATCTGAACGGACAACGCCAGGTAGACGGAGAACCGCGAAGAGAGCTCGCGACCGTGGAGGCTGTCGTAGCGGATGTGCCATCTGTGGCTGTCGATTCAGGATATGTAACTGAAAAAGGAGCCAATGATAAGACGCTTCGCATCGATGTCGAGGTGCTGAATCGGATGATGAACCTGGTCGGCGAGTTGGTGCTAACGCGCAACCAGATGTTGCAGAGTACGGTGGCGGCGGCAAATTTTCCGGAGCTGGCACGACGACTGGACAGCGTGACGGCGGACCTGCGAGAGACTGTGATGCAGGCGCGAATGCAGCCTGTTGGCAATCTGTTTAACAAGTTTCCACGGATGGTGCGCGACCTGGCTCGGACGTGCGGGAAGCAGGTGCGACTGGAGTTCTCCGGGCAGGAGACGGGCCTGGATAAGAGTCTGCTGGAAGCTATTAAAGATCCGTTGACCCATGCAGTGCGGAACTCCGTGGACCATGGGATTGAGTCCCCGGCGGAACGGTTGAAGGCGAGCAAGCAGGCGGAAGGCTGTGTTCGGCTGAAGGCGTTTCACCAGAGCGGATCGGTGGTGATTGAGGTCTCGGATGATGGCGCTGGGATCAGCATAGAGCGGGTACTGGCGAAGGCGGTGGACCGGGAGTTGGTAACGCCGGAGCAGGCTGCGGCGATGACGGAACGCGAGGCATTGCAACTGATCTTTCTGCCGGGGTTTTCCACTGCGGCTGCGGTGACCCATGTGTCTGGCCGCGGCGTTGGAATGGATGTGGTGCGGTCGAACGTGGAGAAGGTCGGCGGTAGCGTCGAGATGGAGTCGCGCGTGGGAGCGGGAACTACGCTGCGGCTGCGGGTTCCGCTGACTTTGGCGATTGTGCCAGCGCTGGTGGTGCGGAGTGGTGGGCAGAGCTTTGCGTTGCCGCAGAGTGCGCTGATGGAGTTGGTGTATGTTCCGGAGCGCGAGGTTGCAGAGGCAATCGAGCAGGTAGGACAGGCCGAGGTGTATCGGCTGCGGGAGCGGTTGTTGCCGATTGTGAGGCTGGATCAACTGCTGGAGGTAACGTCGGCTGAGCGGACGGGATCGCACGGGATATATGTAGCGGTGGTGGAGGCCGAAGGTCGCCGGTATGGACTGGTGGTGGATGACTTGCTGGCACCGGAAGAGATCGTGGTGAAGCCGCTCTCTGGCGTGCTACGGGAGATTGGATTGTTCTCTGGTGCGACGGTCCTGGGCAATGGGCTACTGGCGTTAATTCTGGATGTGGCTGCGGTAGCGGAACGCGCGGGTGTGCGAGCGGCAGAGCCCGGTATCTCCGATGGTGCGATTGAGAGTAGTGCGGATGAGGTAGAGGCGATGCGGTCGTTCCTGGTGTACGAAGACTGTGGCCGTGAGCGGAAGGCGATGCCGCTGGAACAGGTGGAGCGAATTGAGAGCGTGCCGCTGGATGACGTGGAATATGCCGCTGGTCGAGCCATGTTGCAGTATCGCGGAGAGACGCTGGTGTTGCGGGACGCTGGCGGCGTGCTGCGTGAGATGGAAGCTGGTGGTTCACCGGCTGCGGGCGATGCAGCGTTGGTGACTGTCCTGATCTGTGGGAACGGAGTGCAGGAAAATGCTGCGGGGCGCTTGGGCGTTGTGGTTCGGCAGGTGCTGGATGTGTCGGCGGGGGTGGTGCTGGATGAGGTTTCAGCGTGGGAGGGTACTACGTTGGCGCTGGTAAAAGAGCGTTTGACGACTGTGTGTGGCGAGATGAGTGAAGCTGTGGAGCAGCCCCTGCAGGAGGTGGCGTAATGGCTGGACTTGCGACGGACAAGCAGGAAAATTTGGGTGAGATGGTTTCGCTGTGCTCGCTGCTGACTGGTGGACGAGTGTTCGGTATCGATACGCGTCTGATCTGCGAAGTGCTGGGAGAGCATGAGGTACAGCGAGTGCCCCAGGCGCCACCGTTTATTGCGGGCGTGATTCCAAATCGAGGTGAAGTGCTGACGACGGTGAACTTTCGTGCGGTGCTGGGCATGGACGATCAGAGCGGCACGAGTTCGGTGCTGGTACTGGAGGACGAAGAGAGTAGGGAACGGTTTGGACTGATGGTCGATGCGGTGTCGAGTGTGGTGATTGTGAGTGCGGGTATGTTGGAGCCGAATCCGAGCACGCTGGAGCCGCGCTGCAAGGCACTGTTTGATGGCGCGTACAAGATGGCGACCGGGCTGATTGTATCGCTTGATCCGCAGAAGCTGCGACCCGTGCGGCTGGCGGAGATGGGATTGTTCAGCAGGAAGGGAAGAGGAGAGTCTGTATGAGAGCTCTGATTGTCGATGACTCCAGTTTTATTCGCGAGTATCTGCGGGAGTTGCTGCAGCGTATGGGGATTGTGTGTGTTGAGGCAGTGAATGGGCAGGAAGCACTGCATCTGCTGGTGGAGAGTGAGACCTTCGACCTGATGCTCGTGGACCTGAACATGCCTGTGATGAATGGGCTGGAGTGCGTGAAGGAGCTGCGCGCTGCACGACTGTGTCCGGAGACCAAGGTGATGATGGTGACGACGGAGGCGGACAACACGTTTATCTGTCGGGCGTTGGAGTACGGAGCCGATGAGTTTTTGATGAAGCCGTTTACGCCGGAGAGCTTGCGCGAAAAGATGTCATTGCTGGGCTTTATGGCTGCTGCATGATGGGAATGAAACGAGAGAGGAACGAGATGCAGGCAGGTATCCAACGTCCGGTGCGTGTGCTGGTAGCGGATGACTCCGCTGTGATGCGCGGAGTGATGCGAACACTGTTTCTACAGCAGGCGGAGAAAGGCGGAGGCGGACTGTTGCCGATGGAGTTGTGCGGCGAGGCAAGAGATGGGGTGGAGTGCCTGGAGGCGATGCAACGGTTGCAGCCGGATGTACTGCTGCTGGACCTGGAGATGCCGCGAATGCATGGGCTGGATGTGCTGGATCGGCTGCAGGCCAAAGGCTCGGAGGTGCCAGTGATTATGTGCAGTGCGTATACCGAGCGGGGCGCACGATCGACGCTGGATGCACTGGCGCGGGGCGCCTCGGACTATGTGATGAAGCCGAGCGAGCAGAGTGATTTTTGCGTAGCAACACAGGTGCTGACGGAACAACTCTTTCCCAAGATTGCGGCACTGGCATCGTGTGGTCGACGTAAGAACGGAACAGTGGACCTTGGTGCGCGAAAGCATGGCATGGAGGGAGAGAACGTGGCTGGACAGGGAGGTGTAGTACGCGAGGCAAGTACAGGGCAAATCTCTGTCGTTGTGATTGGAGTATCGACTGGTGGTCCTTCCGCGCTGGAGTTGATGTTGCCAAGACTGCCTGCGAACCTGCCGGTTCCAGTGCTGATTGTGCAGCACATGCCGAAGGTGTTTACTGGCGCACTGGCAGAGCGGCTGGATCAGTGCTGCGGGTTGCGTGTCCGCGAGGCCTATGAAGGTGCCGCGATAGTGGCGGGAACGGTTTGGATTGCGCCAGGGGACATGCACATGGAGGTGAGTGCCAAAAGGATGGCTGGCGAGCCGGTGACACAGATTCGTCTGCATCAGGAGCAACCGCTGAACTTCTGCCGGCCTTCGGTGGATCATTTGTTTTTCTCGGCGGCACGCGTGTATGGCTCGCGGACTCTGGCGGTGGTGATGACGGGTATGGGTGCGGATGGGCTGGCGGGAGCACGTGCCGTGCATGCTGCCGGTGGTGAGGTGCTGACCCAGGACGAGGCCAGTTCGGTGGTGTGGGGAATGCCGGGGCGAGTGAGTGCTGCGGGAATTGCGAGTGCGACGCTGCCGTTGATTGAGTTGGCGGAGGAGTTGAACCATCGAGTGATGGCGTCACGTGGGGGGACTTCCGCTGGAGCGCGTGAGCGTGAGGTTTCCAGTGGCAGCAGAGAGCGCGGGACTACAAAGGATTGGCGGGAGGTGTCACATGGCGTGCTCTGACTCAGACTACGAGTATCTGCGGGAGTTGGTGTTGGCGCAGTCGGCCAATGTGATCGATCCATCGCGTAACGGGTTGTTTGAGTCGAAGCTGACCCCGGTGGTCCGCCTGGCTGGAGCATCCAATCTGGAGCAGTTTGTGAAGATCTTGCGGGTGGAGCGCAGGCCGCAGTTGCAGCGGGCTGTGGCGGAGGCCATGACGATCAACGAGACGAGCTTCTTCCGTGATCGAATGTCGTTTGAGATGCTGCGGGAGACGATCTTTCCGGCGTTGATTCGGCTGCGAGAGAAAGAGCGACGACTGCGGATATGGAGTGCGGCAAGCTCAACCGGACAGGAGGCGTACAGCCTGGCGATGATGCTGTGCGAGCACTTTCCGCTGCTGTCGGATTGGGACGTGAAGATCGTTGGAACAGACTTGTCGCGGCAGGTGGTAGAGAGTGCGCGCAGCGGACGGTATCGGCGGTTGGAGGTAAATCGTGGGCTGCCGGCGCAGATGCTGGTGAAGTATCTGACACGGCATGGGGAGGAGTGGGAGATGGATGCGCGGGTGCGTGGGATGTGTGAGTTTATGCAGGCGAACCTGTGTGGGGTGTTGCCAGAGATGCCGGTGTTTGACCTGGTTCTGCTGCGCAATGTGCTGCTGTATTTTCCGCGCCAGGACCGTACCCATGTGTTTCGAGAGGTGAGGCGGCGGATGGCTCCGGAGGGCTATCTGATGTTGGGGAATGCGGAGCAGGCGGAGGACTCGACGAAGTTGTTTCACGTTGAGTTTTCATCGGGCTGCTATTTTTATCGGCCTGTGAACACGGCGTAGTTTCCTGGTCGGGTACAGGGTGCAGAAGGTGTGTTGGGGAGTGTTGGGCAGGTATGCTGCTGATAGACGAGAGTAGCGATGCCAACGACACCGAAACTGCCAAAGGCCCGTGTGACGAAGCAGCCTGTAGCTGCGCGCAAGAAGATGCCTGCGCCGGAGGCAGGAACAGATGCTCTGCCGGTGGCAGCGCCGCTCGATGTGGCATCCATTGATCGGGCACTGGGTGCGTTTCATCCGATTACGGAGAAGTGGTTTCGTGCAGTGTTCGATGGGCCTACGCCTCCTCAGGTGGAGGGGTGGCCGGCGATTGCGCGGGGCGAGTCGACACTGATTCTGGCACCGACGGGCACGGGCAAGACGCTGACGGCGTTTTTGTGGTGTCTCGACAAGCTGATGTTGCGGACGGATGTGGCTGCTGAGCGTGGGTGCCGGGTGGTGTATCTTTCGCCGCTGAAGGCGCTGGCCGTGGATGTGGAGCGGAATCTGCGATCGCCACTGGCAGGGATTGCAGCGATGGCGCAGCGCGAAGGTGTGTCCGTGCGGATGCCTGAGATCAGCGTGCGAACGGGGGATACCTCTGCGAAGGAGCGGGCACGGTTTCGGAAACATCCAGGCGACATTCTGATTACGACTCCGGAGAGTTTGTACTTGCTGCTGACCAGCGAGGCGGGTGAGTCGCTACGGACGGTTGAGACGGTGATTGTGGATGAGATTCATGCGCTGGTGCCGAGCAAGCGCGGAGCGCATCTGGCGCTATCGCTGGAGCGACTGGAGGCGCTGACTTCAGCAAGTGGAGGACCGCGGCTGCAGCGGATTGGCTTATCGGCAACGCAGCGACCATTGGAGGAAGTGGCGCGCTTTCTGGGTGGAGCGGAGGTCGAGGCAGGAGAGAATGTAACGCAACCGGTGACACAAGTGCTGCGGTCGGCTCAGACGAGTGATGCGATCGACTCGGTGCTGATGGATGCGGCGCGTGACGATGGCGACAGGCAGGAGGCCAGCGCGGGTCTGCCCCGGTATCGACCGGTCACCGTGGTGAATGCGGGTGCGCGCAAGGTGTTGGAACTGAAGGTGGAGGTTCCGGTGGAGGACATGGCGCGACTGGGGGAGATACAGGAGCAACCGAGTGGGCCTGCCAGCCAGGGACCGAAGCGTACGTCGATATGGCAGTCGATCCATCCGCGACTGCTGGAGATTATTCGTGGCCGGACGTCGACGCTGATCTTTGTGAATGCGCGACGGGTAGCGGAGCGTCTGGCTGGAGCGTTGAATGAGTTGGCGGGAGAGCCGATTGCGCGGGCACATCATGGATCGTTGGCTGCGACGCAACGATCTGAGATTGAAGAGTTGCTGAAGGCGGGCAAGATCAAGGCGCTGGTTGCGACAAGTTCGCTGGAGTTGGGAATTGATATGGGGGCGATTGATCTGGTGATTCAGATTGAGGCGCCGCCCAGTGTGGCGAGTGGGATGCAGCGGATTGGCCGGGCAGGACACCAGGTGGGAGCGCCATCGTGTGGGATTATTTTCCCCAAGTACAGGGCAGACCTGATTGCCTGCGCGGCCGTGACTAAGGCGATGCATGAAGGGCATGTGGAGTCGACGCGGTTTCTGCGGAATCCGCTGGACGTGCTGGCGCAACAGATGGTGGCTGTGATTGCGCACCCACCTTTGAACGCTGCGGATGCGGAGACGCGGCGGAAGCCTGCGACGGATGAAGAGCAAAGTCCTGGGATAAGCTACGCAGCGTTGTTTGCGCTGGTGCGCAGTGCCGCGCCATTTGCGGGGTTGAGCCAGGGTGTGTTCGACGGTGTGTTGGACATGCTGGCGGGGCGCTATCCATCGGACGAGTTTGCGGAGTTGCGTCCTCGTATTACGTGGGACCGGACGCGCAACTGGATTACTCCGCGTGCGGGGGTAAAACGGATTGCGATTCTGAATGGTGGCACGATTCCTGATCGAGGCTTGTACGGGGTGTTTTTGGCAGGGGCTACGAAGCCGGTGCGGGTGGGGGAGTTGGATGAGGAGATGGTGTTCGAGAGCCGGACAGGAGACACATTTATTCTGGGGGCCTCGACGTGGCGGATCGATGAGATTACGCATGACCGGGTGTTGGTGACTCCGGCGCCAGGCGAGGCGGGGAAGATGCCGTTCTGGCATGGAGACCAGGTGGGACGGCCGCTGGAGTTTGGACGGAGGATTGGTGCACTGGTGCGGGAGTTGCGCGAGGTGCCGCGTAGCGTGGGACTGGCGCGGTTGGTCGGTGAGCATGATCTGGAGATGGGGGCGGCGGAGAATGCGCTGCGGTACCTGGCGGATCAGGAGATTGTAACTACTGCGGTGCCAGATGATCAAAACGTAGTGATAGAGCGGGTTCGGGACGAGTTGGGGGACTGGCGGGTGTGTGTCCTGACGCCGTTTGGGAGCCGGATTCATGCGCCCTGGGCCATGGCGATCACGGCAAAACTGCGTGCAATTGGTGGACACGATGTGGAGACAATGTGGTCTGATGATGGTTTTGTGCTGCGGTTTCCGGAGAGCGATACGGCACCGGAGGTTGAGCAGTTGATGCTGGAGCCGGAGGAGGCTGCGGAGCTGGTATTGCGGAAGTTGGGATCGACGGCGTTGTTTGCGGCGAAGTTTCGAGAGAGTGCTGCGCGGGCGTTGCTGCTGCCGAGGCGACGGGCGGATGGGCGGACTCCGCTATGGCAGCAGCGCAAGCGAGCATATGACTTGCTGCGGGTGGCGAGCCAGTTTGCCAGCTTTCCGATTCTGTTGGAGGCTTACCGCGAGTGCTTGCGGGATGTGTTCGATATGCCGGCGCTGATGGAGACCCTGCGGGCGATTGGCAACCGATCGATACGGGTGCATACGGTGGATTCACGAACTCCGAGTCCGTTTGCCAGTGCGCTGCTGTTCAGCTATGTCGCGAATTACATCTACGACGGAGATGCTCCTTTGGCGGAGCGGCGGGCGCAGGCGCTGAGTATCGATCAGGACCAGTTGCGGGAGTTGATGGGCGATGCGGACCTGCGGGAGTTGCTGGATATTCATGCAATCGAGGAGGAGGAGGAGCAGGTTCAGTGCCTGGTGGAGAGCTATAAGGCGCGGACGACGGACGGCGTGCATGACCTGCTGCTGCGGTTGGGAGATTTGACGCGGGCCGAGTTGGCTCGGCGGTGCATGACGGAGGAGATTGCAGCGAGTGTGGTGAAGCTGCTGCGTGCGCGACGCGTGCTGGAGGTTGCAGTTGCGGGAGAGAAGCGGCTGATTGCCGTGGAGGATGCGGCCCGGTATCGGGATGCTTTGGGGGTTCCGCTGCCGCCGGGGTTGCCGCGTGCTCTGCTGGAGGATGCGCCGGGTGCGATGGTCGATCTGGTGCGACGGTTTGCGCGGACGCATGGGCCGTTTACTACGCCGGAGGTAGCGGGCCGTCTGGGGCTGGCGGTGGAGCGAGTGGAGGTGGTGCTACAGGGTCTGGTGCAGGCGGGGCGGGTGGTAGAAGGAGGCTTTCGACCCGGTGGAGTGCATCGGGAGTGGTGCGATGCCGAGGTGCTGCGGGCGATACGGCGGAAGTCGCTGGCACGGCTGCGTAAGGAAGTTGAGCCAGTGGAGCAGCGGGTGCTGGCACGGCTACTGACGCGGTGGCAGGGGGTGGTGCAGCCACGGCGAGGACTGGATGCACTGCTGGACGTGATCGAGAATCTGCAGGGGGCTCCGCTGCCAGCGTCGATGCTGGAGACGGAGATATTGCCTGCGCGGCTGGTTGGGTACAAGGCCACGGATCTGGATATGTTGATTGCCGCAGGTGAGGTGGTGTGGGTCGGTCTGGAGCCGATTGGGGAGCGGGATGGTCGGGTGGCGTTGTACCTGGCGGAGAAGCTGGGCGTATTGTTTGCTGCGGCAGGCAAGGAGAAGGGAAGCCGAGGTCGCGAGCAGACCAGCGCGCCGACGAAGGAAGATGACGTTGTGGTGTATCTGCGGCGGCATGGCGCCTCTTTCTTTCAGGAGTTGCATGATGGTCTGGGCGGCGGGTATCCGGGCGAGACGCTGGATGCGTTGTGGGGACTGGTATGGAAGGGCATGGTGACCAATGATGGAATGGCTGCGCTGCGAGCCTATTGTGAGCGATCGACGGCGAACGGGCGGGGTGGGAAGTCAGGTCGGCGGGTGCATCCGCAGGCGGGATTTCGGTCGCGCAGGACGACTCCGCCGACGGCGCAGGGGCGTTGGAGTTTGAATCGAGCAGCGTTTGCCGGGGACGGTGCTGGCGCGGTTGCAACGGGAACTGCGTGGAGCCATGCGGTGGCAACGCAGTTGTTGAACCGGTACGGCGTGGTGTTTCGCGAGACGGCGCATGCGGAGGGTTTGCCCGGAGGATTTTCCGCGGTGTACGACGTGCTGAAGACGATGGAGGAGAGTGGTAAGGTTCGGCGGGGGTACTTTGCTGCGGATCTAGGGGCGACGCAGTTTGCGATGCCGGCGGCGGTGGATCTGCTGCGGAGTTTGCGGATGGAACGCGAGGGGGAGCAGGCTGAGATGGTGATGCTGGCGGCGAGTGATCCAGCGAATCCGTATGGGTCGTTGCTGCGCTGGCCTGCGGGTGGGGACGCGGGAAGCTCGTTGACGCGGAGTGTGGGGGCGCGGGTGGTGTTGTGTGATGGGGCGTTAGTGGCGTATCTGCGCCGAGGCAATCCGAACGTGCAGGTGTTTCTGCCGGAGGAAGAGCCGGGGCGGTCGCAGGTGGCGCGAGCGCTGGCGGAGTTCCTGGTGGGACGAATCCACGGGGAGCGTGGCGAAGACGCTGCCACGGAGCGCGCGGGGATGCTGATTGCGACGGTGAATGGAGTAGCGGTCGGCGAGCACTGGATGGCGCAGGCGCTGCTGGATGCGGGGTTTGTGGCTGGGGTGATGGGGTTCCATGTGCGGCGCGGCCTGCCGAGTTTGCCGCGGCGAGGGTAGCAGCGACAGCGTGGGTGCAGGCGATATATGCGGTTGACCTCGCCGAGATGCGCGGATATGCTGAGGTCTATCTGGTGTTCGGGAAGACGGTGCGAGTCCGTCACTACCCCGTAACTGTAAGCACGGAGAGTCTGGCAATTGGTACGAAAGCCACTGGGAGCAGTTTCCTGGGAAGGCAGCCAAGACTCGTTGAGGTGCAAGTCAGGAGACCGGCCAGATATGTTGTTGGGCTTGGTTCAACTTCGCTGGGAGAGTTGAAGAGCAAACCGTTGCGCCTGTTCCGGCGTGCGGATTCGCTGCCTATTTCTGCTAATTCCCGCTCTTTGTCCGCTCGCACCGTGGTGCGTGTGGACGCGGAACTGTACGCGAGTTTGCGTGGGTCTGGAGCGTTCGATGTTTTATGCGGGACTGCACCGAGGCAGGACACGCCCCGCCGGATGGATGCCGGTGCGTGGTGGTGACGACGATGGAATTCCTGAGAATTTTGTAGTGTGTGCGCGTGTTCGGCGTGGTGCAGAGCTTGATTTCCTGACCTGACGTGCTGTGTGTCAGGCCACAACCGCAACCCATCCGCAAGGTGTCGGGAAGCGCGGTGAAAATCCGCCACTACCCCGTAACTGTAAGCGCAGAGAACCATGCAGGGACGATCAACGCCACTGGAGCCAGCGCTCTGGGAAGGCAGCATTGGTTCACTGAAGCGCGAGTCAGGAGACCGGCCTTGCGGTCACACGATTTATTTCCGAGGGGAAAACTATGTACGTACGAAGTGGAAGCTTTAGTCGACTGCGCTTGTTTTTAATCACTGCTGCTGTTTTGGTGGCGTGTCTGGTGTGGCCACGCTGTTCGCAGGCGCAGCAGGTAGCGCATGGCTTGGTTCGAGGCACGGTGAACGATCCGCTGGGAGCGGTGGTGGCAGGGGCTACGGTGAAGTTGGTGGATGCCCACGGCAAGGTGGTTGGTGAGACCAGGACGGATCGATCAGGTGCGTATGAGTTGGTGGTTCCGGCATCAGGTCTCTATCGGGTGCTCTCCAGTGCAAAGACGTTCCATGCTGCTGGCACGACGTTGCGATACTTTGGCGGTACGGGTGCGGCGTTGCTTGACCTGACGCTAGCGACCCCGACGTTGACGGAAGAAGTAACGGTGACGGCAGTGGGTACGCCTACGCCGATGGCGCAGGTGGGTGTAGCCGTCACGGTGCTGAACGCTGACGATTATCGCTATGAGACTGGGGCAGCGGACATGCTGCGGCAGGTGCCCGGAGTACAGATTATCCAGACGGGACAGGTGGGCGGGAGTACGAGTCTGTTTCTGCGCGGCGGTAACAGCAATGCCACCAAGGTGTTGATCGACGGTGTGCCAGCGAACGATATTGGCGGTGGGGTGGAGTTGAGCGATATCGATTCGGTCGGCCTGGCGAAGATTGAGGTGTTGCGTGAGCCGAACAGTGCGCTGTATGGATCGGATGCGCTGGATGGAGTGGTGAGCCTGACGACGACGCGCGGGACGACGCGTTTGCCTTTGTTTACCTACTCCGGCGACGGCGGAAACTTTCGTACGTATCGCAACCAGGTGAGCGCGAGTGGCGTTTTGCGGAGCCTGGATTACTACTCTGCCTTTGCACGGATGGATACGCGCAACAACCAACAGAATGCCGCGTTCCATAAAGCGACGTATGTGGGAAATTTTGGCTGGGCTCCGAATGCCACGAACGATCTGCGCTTTACGGTGCGTCATGTGGTGGACGCTGTGGGTTTGCCCAATGCGGTGGCGCTGTATGGCATTGCCGACGCAGCAGGAACGACGGAGCATGACAGCTATTACAGCGCGGCGTGGGACAACCAGACGACAGAGCGCTGGCACAACCAGATTCGCTATGGCGGACTGCGGTTGAACTATCTGTATACCGACTATGCGCCGACGGGACTGTATGACGCGAATACGGATTTGTATCTGGGTGCGCCGGTGACGATTACTGGCGCGAACGGATACAGCGTCAGCGGACAGGCGATCTTTCAGTACGGAACGAGTTACGGATCGACCTATCCCAGCCAGTACAGTGCGCCGACGAAGCGGGATTTTGTGTATGCCCAGACGGACTACCGGCTGAACACGCATGTGGTGGGACTCGGCGCCTTCAAGTATGAAGATGAGCGTGGTACCACGGCTTCGAGCGGACTGACCCCCACCTCGATTGAGCGCGGCAACTACAGCTATACGCTGCAAGTGGCGGGTGATGTGCGTAACCGGCTGTATTACACGCTAGGGAGCGGGTTGGAGGACAACGGGCTGTTTGGATTTGCCGCTACACCGCGGGCCTCGCTGGCGTTCTATGCGCGGCGGCCTTCCGGGGCGAGCGTGCTGGGTGGGACGAAGCTCCACTTCAGCTTTGGCAAGGGCATCAAGGAGCCGAGTATCTACTACCAGAGCGCATCGTTGTATGGAACGCTGGTAGCGCAGCCGAATGGCAGCCAGTTGATTGCGCAGTATCACGTGGGGCCGATTGGACCGGAGGATTCGAGGACGTTCGATGGTGGTGTGGATCAGGAGTTGTGGAATGGGCGGGCGCGGATCGGCGTGACCTACTTCCATAACGAGTTCACCAATGGAGTGGAGTTTGTTCCGCAGTCGGCACTGCTGCAGCTTGGGTTGTCTGCGGCAAATGATCCTGCGGTGCAATATGGCGCTGCGGTGAACTCGCAGGCGTATCGCGCGCAGGGTGCGGAGGTGGAGGCAGAGTACCGGATCAACAACCACTGGTTCGCCCGGGGCGGGTACACGTATCTGGATGCGGTGGTGCAGCGCTCATTCGCGAGTGGCTCGGAGAATCCTGGTCCGAACAATCCTGCGACGGTGTACAACACGGCGTCGAACTTCAGCACGATTCCGATTGGAGTGTATGCGCCGCTGGTGGGGGCGCGGCCGTTCCGGCGTGCTCCGCAGTCGGGATACTTTGGCATCAATTTCACAAGCGCCAAGGTGTATGGCTCGCTGACAGGGACGCTGGTGGGCCGTCGTGACGACAGCGACTATTTGTCCGATGCCAACTTCGGCTACAGCATGCTGCTGCCGAACCGCAACCTGCTGGGCGCATATCAGCGGTTGGAGTTGAGCGGCGGCTACCAGATCACGCATCTGCTGAGTGCGTATGTGGATGTGCAGAATCTGCTGAGTGAGCACTACCAGGAGGCGTTTGGCTACGCCTCGCTGCCGCTAACGTTTCGCAGTGGCTTGCGGGTCACGTTCGGTTGCGAGTCCTGGAGAGTGCGGTAGTTGCGAGAGCGGCCGACGCCTGTCGACCGCCCCCGCGGGTGGGGGGGGTGGGGGGGGCG
>VFSW01008216.1_pt1 | contig 15019 bp, 21 predicted proteins | sample 5358111 | NCBI WGS metagenome assembly VFSW01 (sample SAMN11554181, study PRJNA540505) | mine drainage metagenome | isolation source: sediment from site ElyBrook_90M | place: USA: Ely Copper Mine, Vershire, VT | collected 2017
CTTTCGTCCCATCTCTCCCACATTCTCACCCCTCGAGTCTCGAGCCCTAGACTCGAGTACCAGACCTCGAGACTCGAACCTCGAGCCACGAAAAACCCCCCCTGACAACCAGGGGGGGGGTACAGAGTAAAGGGAGAGCCTACCCTACCCTACCTGACTTATTTCCTTCCCTACCAACACCCTCAGTGCCTCGTCCCTCGTGTCCTGTGCTCCCTGTGGCCCTCTGAACCAGTCTGGAGAGAACGCCACCCACCCTCGATGTTCCGGGTGCGCGTCGAGCCCTGGGTGCCTCGAGAGGTACCCTCTGAATTTTTGTCCCTCCCAGACCTCGAACTTTTCCACCATCTCAGGCATTCCAATCGTCACTGGCCCATCTATGACGTATGACCGTTTTCCGACGCTAACACTCTCTGTTGCCCTGATGAATGTCACCCCGTTGACCACTACTGCGATATTCCGTTCAACCATTACCACATGTTTCATCATGGCCCCCAGGCGGAAAAGTTCGGGTAATACGTGAATGCCGATCCGGTTCCATCGCCGTTGAGCAGCGCACCGTTTTGTTTCGGTTTCCGCGCTTTGTTCGCATTGTACGCAATGATCGCGTTTGCGAGCGAGTTGCAGTAGGTCAGCGAATCCCAGCGCCTGAAGGCGGTGATGTTCGTATCACGTTGGATACCATCGGCCCACCCTGTCTCGAGAATCGTCCGCGCGGCGTTGTACGGGCCACCTCCGCCACCATCGATTTGCCCTTCCAGACAAATCCAATCGATATCCTCCATCATGTTGTAATCCGTGCCACCGCGCGGCACGGCGCGAATCTGCCCAGCAGCGTAACTAGCTGGCAGCGCCCACGCGCCCGATGCGATATTGGCGTTGGTAACGTCGGTTTTCCACCAACAGAACGCGAGCGAAAGCCCATCGATGTTTCCAGCCAGACCGCCAATCGGTTTTCCGCGCGAAATTTTCGCCGTATCCCAGTTGGTGCGGAAAAAACGTATGGCGCGGAAGTGGTCGATGATCGTTTCGATGGTGTTTGGACTGCCATACGTCGAAATATCGTCCAGATAAACCCAATCTACGTCTGGGTTCGCTGCCTGGGAGATCATGAACAGCATCACTGCCTGTGAACCAGGGTGCATTCCGCTACCGACAACCCACGCCGCAAACGTTGCATCGTAGTTCGAGAACCACGGACTAGAACCGTTAACCGTCCAGCGTGATCCATCTGGCGCGGTAAACGTCTGGTTCCACAGACTAGAGTCGCCTGGATTGACACGGAACGGATCGCGGTACATTCCAGTTAGTTTTCCCTGCGCGCGACGCTGTGCAACGACATTGCCGATGTTCGCGTTGACAAACCACTGAACGGAGACGATACCGGCGTAATTAATTAACCGCGTATCATCTGCAACTGCATTGTAGCTATCGTAACGCTGCCCGACTGGGGCTGCAAGCATTTTTGCCACGATGGGACGTACAGTCAGCCCAGTAGTATTGACGATAACTGCACCGTTAGCGATGGTAACAGCAATGGTAATTGGAACTGGAGATCCAACAAATGCACCTGCGGCATCAATCAAACCAGCTTTGAACGTGTATGCACCATCCGCGAGGTTCGACGATGTGAAGTTAAACGGCGCACCGAGCGGATCGAACGCTGTAACGTACGCGCTCGATCCACCGGCCTGTGATGGGTTCGTCCACAGGTGGACTGCGCCTGGACCGAGAACCTCGAACCCAATTTGCGGTGGCGTCGCACCGCTATAGTTCGTGACCGTCGCACCTGGGACGAACGGTGAGTAGTAAACACCGCTGATAACCCCCGATGCAGGCATGTTGATGAACGCCACGTTGACAGGTGGCGGTGCGGCTGGACCGCCGAGAACTCCGAGCGAGACGTAGGAGAACCATCCATCAGTGCGGTTAGCGTGGTACTCGATGGTTCCCACAGCCTGTGCCGGACGTGCACCGACGTTCCAGCGCCACCCGGCATAGTAGCCGTCGCCCGGTGTAGCGTAACCGAGCACGATTGCGGTTAGCGGTGGCGGGTTGATGGTTCGCAATTGCGTCAGAGACGGGTAAATTTGCGAAAGCAGCGGCAGCTGTTGTCGCAGTAGCGTCAAGTCATCCTGCGTCGCGTACGGTCCACCGATGAGCGTGCCACCGGGACCGCCACTGAACACGCCACCAATCGAATAGCGCGTGTTGTACGGGTTGACATTCATGGACAACCATTGATCAGCCATTCAGAACTCCTGTATCACGTAAAGAGTCATATTCGGACCGTTGACAGGCGCGGCAGCGTACCCAACAGTGAATTTCCCCAATAGACCTCCAGCCGGAACACCGAGATCGGCGTAACCGTTGACCATTGGAATGACTGCAATTGGAAAAACAGATGAACCAAAAATGTAGAATAACTGCAAGTTTACAGGGTTATCTGCCCCTAACGTGCCCATCAATGTCGCCGTTCGGCGCTTCGCGTTACCTGCGAGCCATAACTGGAATGGTGGGGATGCCTGAACTGAATTTCCACCTACAACAGCATCGACAGGTGATGCCTGATAGATCGCCGTGTTCGCAACCACGCCGAAAAACGAGTGATCGAATCGCGCCGTAAACGGGATGTTGAACGTACCCTCGTCCACACGCTCTTCCCAAATGCTAATGCGGAATTCAACGCCGCCACCCTGACCAATTGGCGAAACGAACCCAGGAAAAATGGCATAAATTTCACCGGAGTTGGGGAACGAGATGTTGCCTGAAAACCTCGAGTACGGTGAAACTGAGAACAAAATTTTGTCCGAACGCGTGCCAAACACCATCGTAGTATCGTTCAACGCATTTGCATAAAAATAGATCATCGCAGGTGTTGGATTCTCAACAATAACACCTGAAATACGTAGGTTCGGTGGCAACTGAATTTTTTTAACGACGTATGTCTGGTTTGGATATACTCCAGTTGCGACGGCAATGCCCTGTGTAGTGCGATATATCACCGTGTACCTCCAATTTCAGCCTGAACGAATTTGAAACCGACCAATGCAACAACAACCAATCCTAACCCAACAAAAATTGATTGCAACTGACCATCCCTGAACCACGGAATCGAAATTTTGCCGAACGGCGTATCAATGCCGACTGTGTTAGCCGGTATCGATATCGGACCATCTGCGCCACTCGAGCCACCGCTACCCGATGGACCCGTTTGCGGTGGCTCAATGTTGAAACTTTTAGGTAAAAACCGCAGAACATTACTCAACCAGTTATAGTTTTTTTTGTTAGGATCGTTTTTAGCATCAAGTGGGGCCCACCGCATCGCTAGAACTGGTATTAACGCGGTGTTAATATCACCTGCGGCTGTAACAAGCCCCGGAACGACGGTAGAACTGAACCCCTGGACACCGAGTTCGTTTTTAACTCGTGGACTGACGATTCCGGTGATCTTCCCGCGCACGAACTCGTAGAGTAGCTGCGGATCGCGCGCGAGTTGTGGAAAGGCTGTGGTATCGCCTAGCAATCCAAACGGCGCTGTCGTGGACGCATTAAAAATTTTCATCCGCCATTGGCCCGACCCATCACGCTCGAGACCCCAGCCTTCGGCACGGCCTATCGCCTGGATGAGATCGTCGATGGAAGCCATTATCGGCGCTGATCTTTCGACAGTGGCAGTGGCACTGAACGCCCATAACGCACGACTGCCATGTTCTCGATCAACCGGTTGTACTCGGGATTTGCAATCGCAACAACCTCACCGGTAGCGAGGTTGTGCACAAGTTTATGCGTTGCTGAACGGATCGAGTTGCCATGATACTGTTCGCGCAACGTCGGATTCGGAACGCGTTGTACCGTCCAGTATGCGATGTCCATCTCAGATCACCCCTCCAGAAATTGACTTTTTGCCCTTTTTCGACTGTAGATACCAGACAACCAGTCCACCGGCGAGCACGATTCCAACGATTAGCAGCATCGGATTCGCGGCTGTTCCCGCGCTCGCCTGGTAAACCGCGCCGCCCGGTTGCGTGATCGTCGGCGCTTTGATGCCACTACCGCCCGAACTGAGAGAGCGTATGGCCTCGAGAATCGGATCAATGACTGGAACTGCTGGGGTTGCCGGTGTAGGTGTGCTAGAGGCCGGTACAGGCGGCGTCAGGGGTGCTGGGAACGGAGGGCTGGGCTGATACGGGCCGGGGTCGGGCACGGGAGTCTGCGTTACAGGAGTATCTGTAGGTGGCGTGGGCCACGCGTCCGGTTGTGGTCGGGGCGTATACGGTTGTGGCGCATATGGTTCCGGCCCCGTTGGAATCGTCGGATTGCCGATGGGGAACGATACTGTAGGTGTCGGTGGAACACTCGTTCCAATCGGCATTGATGGAACACTCGTTCCAATCGGCATTGATGGAACGATTGGCGCGGTATTCTGTGCACGCCGATCTACCACAGTATCCCTGTGTTCGCTCATAGCACGATCCCAAAAATTGCAGGAATGATCTTGAGAATCGACAGGAATATGTTCGATCCAGTGTCCTGAACGGACTTCTGGTAGTCGAGCGCCGCTTTCTGACGCGCCGTTTCCGCATCGGCAGCGGTTTTTTTCTCCGCTGCGGCTGCATCCGCAGCGGTTTTTGCATTGTTCGTCGCGGTATCAGTGGTAATTTTGTAGCGTTGCAGGTCGAGGGCGCTGTTCGCAATCGTGAATTGTTGCGTCTGCAGCGCGGACGCGAGATCAAATTGTTTGTTCGTCGCGGCAACCTGTGCATCGAGTTGCCGTCCGACGATATCGATGTTTGCCCTATCGGATTGTGCCTGGTTGAACAACTGAATTTTTGAGAGATCGTACTGTTTTCCAGTTTGATCGTAGCGCAACAGTGCGTCGAGGCCCTGGGACGCGGCTGACTGACGCGCCGCGACCTCCGCTTGGTACGCCTGAACCTGTCCAGCAAACAGCGCGGGTGATTGACCCGGAGTGATAGCGTTGCGCGCACCACTACCGCGCGAGGCGACGATGGCAACGAGCACGATTCCACCGGCTCCTACCAGAATTAACGCCGGTGGAATCGATTGACTCATGGTTTCGCCGCCTGAGCCGTTCCGTTACGTGGTGCACGCGATGGTGCGAACTGTTCCGGCCCGGTTTTCGGTGCGCGGCGTAGACCGTACGGCGCGGGGATCATGATCGTACTGATGCTAGCCGTCTGTGGCGATGCCATTGGCCCGAGGCGGCGCGCCAGACGGTAGAGGTGTGGGATAACGATTGCGATTGTATTTTGTTGATTATCGTGCCGTAACCCTGTTACACCACGTGCTACAGGCCATTTTTCCATGCTAGGTCTTCCTCGATGCTAGACTATCGCGTGTTGCACCATGTAGATAGTAACCAGTAAACGAAAACAGCACCGCTTCCCCGACAACTTTATCAATATTCGATGTGATTAAATAGAATCCACCACTAATAAGCGCGAGTTCGATTATTAACCGTCGAATTTCACGAACAATGTTTGTAGTTTCCATTGCACCTCGAATGAGCCGCACTAACCGTACAAACGGTATATCGTTGTAAGGCGCGAACATTACTTCAACCTTCCACCGGCAATTTTGAGCGTGTTGTCAAACGTCGTTCCAAACGACGTAACCATCGTACCGAGCGCTCCAGCGTTTGCGAGAACGATGGTCAAAATCAGAATTGTTGCGAGAACATCAATGATCTCGCCTACTGGAATCAGTCTAGATGCAGCATCAGCCATAAATTCCTCATTTTACTCTCGAGACTAGGGCGAAAATTAGGATTGCGGCAGAGATACCAACGGCGGCCTGTGGGTTAAACGCGTACAGAAACGTTAGCAACAGCATACTGATACTGAGGCGCAGCCACCACGGGGATGTAGTGAGGATATCGGTATTCATTTTTTCAACATCTTACCGATGTAAACACCAACACCTAATGCAACAGCCAACCAGATGAAACCCCTCATTTTGTCGCACCTATCCCTCCAGAAGCCGTGATCAATGCCTCAAATTTTCCAGTAATTGCGAGGTATAACCCAATAACTGCAATCAAGATCATAACAATGCCGATTGCCATTAGATCAACCCTTTCAGTGGTCCAAGCGGTGCGAGTGGCAGCGTGTTAGAGGTGGGTTTTTGTTGATTGGGTACTGTTGTAATGATGCTGAACGCACGCTCGAACCACGGCCTGTTGTTCGCGTAGGTGGCAACCAGAAAAATGCCAAGCCAAATCAAAACAAACGCCTGTGCGTCGCTCGTACCGTGTGCTTGACGCGTGTGAGCCACACTACACCGAGAAAATCAACCGGCGGAACGCGTTGCCCTCACGCAAAAGTTTGGCCGATGCGAACTTCATCAACGTGATGCCGAGAATCGACGCCAGCGTGATCAACATGACGTTGAAAAACGTCGGTTCCAACGCGGAATACTCGTTGGATTCGCCAACTTTGTTCGCCGCGAAGCGCATCATGAAAATGATAACCGCGATTGCGATCAACCCGGCGACTGGACTGCCCTCGGTCGGAACACTCAACCCACCGTTCGGTGAGTTCTGCGCGAGTGCATCGCTCGCGCGGATCGAGCTCGCCTGTAACGATGGTGGCCCCATGCCGAGTTCAGCCGTGTCCGTACCGCTACGAGCGCCCATGATATCGGCCCTCGAGAGCCCGCCGGATGACAGTCTGGAACGTTCAAAACCCATGTTTGCCTCATTCCTGTGTGTATTAACGAGCTGTGTGTGTGTGTTAACTGCAATTCATTCAGTGTTCAACATCAGTTCATGCACGGTTACGTCAATTTGACAAATTCACGGCGCAGGGTGAACAGTTTGCTGTTCGCCGGGGCATTGTTCAGATCAAAAATGTGTTGGAGATCGGTGTATGCGGCACTATCGATGAACATGTAGCCGAGTTCAAATCGCCCAGGGAAATCAGTATCGAACAGCGCGTCGTACGCATACACGCCCTGCGGTAGTGACTGCCCGTAACGCCGTTTTTGTTCAGTATCGAGGTTGTAGGCTGTTACGCGTTCCTGGTTTACGCCCTGTTGCAGCCGCAACTCGAGCGTTTTCACGTCTCCGGCGGGTCTGATCAGTGGCACGAGTGAGGTTGCAGGTGCGTTGTTGAGAATTATTTGGTGGACAACCTGCATGTAGGTGTTGCCGCGAGGCCACTGCCACCTGTTTTCACCGGTTGAGAGAATGTCCTGCGAGGTCTCCGTGGTTTTCAACAGATAATCGAGGCCGGGTTGAGCGTAGGCGTTGGGGTCTGGTACTTCGTAGTACTCAATTTCTGGAACGGCGAACCCGCTGACAGCGGTGATGTTCGCGGGTGTCGCAAACAAACTCGGGAATGATGCCCAGTTTATTTTCAGGCGCACCTCAACGTCGTCTGATTGCAAACTGATCAATCCAGCATCGAAATTCAGACCACGATTTAACGCAATGGGAATCTCGAGCAGAAACGAGATGTTGAATGCGCCAGCGCCGCCTGGGGCGCTCAGCGACACGTCCGGTGCGAGGGAATCCTCCCACAACCGATTCGGGGACATGAATGATAACACGCGCGTCATCCACGCCGATGCAATATAAACCTGCGCGGCCTGGTTCGTTTCAACGCTCAACTGCGGGATTGCACCGTATGCGCCACGAAAATTTGCCGCTGCGAACGCAGTTGCCGCGCTCGCATTCGCGGTCAAAAAGACTCGCAACCGGATCATCGATAGATATCCCTGCTTTGGTAGCAACACGTCCTGAGTTTGAGAATCAACGTATGGTACGGACGCGAGCGTGTTACGCCTACGGCTCGTACCCATTGCAAACGGCATCAGAACTTTTTGATGGTTAGCCATTATACCCCTGTGGACAGTATCCACGGCCCAGAAATTCTGTTTTTGTCAGGCCATACGTGAATGAACTCGTGCGGATTGAGCGCCGATATCATGTTAGTTAGATCATACTCTGCTACCTCGCTAATTCGTTGTCTATCGCGGTTTAGCCGCAGTTGAAAGATGAAAAAGTGGCTTGCTTCGCTCAACAGGAACGGCGGGATGTCGATTGGACGTTGTGATCCACCCCATAATCCTGCTAACCGTTCACGTCCTCGAGTTGCGAGCGCTTTTAACGATGCCGGATATGATCGTGCTGTACTATAGTGCATCAACTCATCCGCGTACAGTGTCATGTTGCCATTGAAGTAGACAAATTTGCCAATGTCATCTACAAGTTTTTCGAGCTCGACTTCTGACGCGAACGGGTCGGGGCGAAAGACGAAAATTGTGTCCTGGAAGCGCTTTTCGCCCATCTGATCGAGTTCTTTGATGTCCGGCCCGATGACACGTACTCCAGGAAGCTCGAGGCTCGAGCTTCCCTTCGTATCGATGACTAGACGCCGTGTACCACGCTGTGCATGTAGCAGTCGGATTGCAAAAAAACTTTTGCCGGAACCAGTCGAGCCGACGATGGTAGCGCGCTGCCCAGGTTCGACGGGGAACAGCGTGCCGATGCGTCGTGACTGTGCGATCAACTCGTTCAGTGTCGATCTCCATCGAACACCTCACGCGCCTCACGCGCCATGTTCTCGAGTAGTTCTACGATTTGTCTGGCGCGTTCAGGGCTGAGGTTACGCGCCATGAACATGGGTAGGGCGGATCGCATCAACGGTGCTACCTGCGGCGGTAGCGCCTGTGAGATCAACGGAATCATCCGCAGCGTTAGCCACTGTTGCATCCGCTGCGCTGGCGTCGCCGGGGCTTCCTGGGCCATTGTAGGCTGCGTCAGGGGTGTTCGCGGTGTCTGGAGTACTGGCATAGTTCTCCTGATGTGAGTTGGGTACATCCGCAGTACGGAATCCCATTGCGCGAATTGCGGATTCCGCGCGGATCGAGTCAATTGTCGAATTGATACGCGGAACGAGAATTCCAGCCATGACAATACCGAGATTGAGGTAGTTGAGTGCGGATGCGCTACCCTCGAGTAGCGCTTTCACGCGTGGTCCTGCGGTTCCAATGGCCTTGAGCATCGCGGTGCTGAGTGTTCCAGCGTCATCGTCAGACAGAGGCCATACCTCGGACGCCGCCGGGTACCCGGCGGCTAGCAGCGTCACACTGACCGCGCTGAACGGTAGGCCGATGCGTTCTGCCAGCACCGACGCCGCGTCATCGCGTATCTCAGCGCGCGTCGGGCTGCGATGCGCGGCACTGGCGATTGGCTCGAACCCGTCTACCACGGCATCTACAGCATCTACCAGAAGCGGACCCGACGGCTCAAGAAGTTTTGTGGTTTTGCGGGGTCTTCCTCGTGGTCGTCCGGTGGGGGTGCGCTTTCGCCCGGTTGTTCTGGTTGCGGTTGCGGTGCTACTGTTCCCCGAGTTGGTGCGAGAATTTCGTCCAGTTTTTTGCTGATCCTGGACAGCGTCCGCAACACCGGATCGGGTTTGTTCTGTGTCTGTCGCGGTGGCGGTGTCTCCTCCAGTTCCTCCACTTCCTCCTCCACTTCCTCCGGTTCTTCCACTTCGCCCAGTTTGCGCTTCGCCATTCATGATCACACTCCTATTTCCCTGGTATCGCTACGAACCTCGAGCGCGCCCAGATCGTGCTCGAGGGGTTAGTTGTTGTCCGGTCCACGCGCGCCGGGTGCGATGGTCGGTCCAGCACCCGGAGTCGTCGTTGGAGTGGTTACTGGAGTGGTTACTGGCGTGATCACGCTCGAGGTCACTCCGCTGCCTGGAATGGCAGCGAGGCGCGCCCACGCGAGTTTTACCAGAATTCGCACGGCCCACTCCGTCAGGCTCGGAACGAATGGCAGTGCGAGAATCGTGTGTACGAACGGTATCAGATTCCCAGCAGCCGTAATCGCCTGCATCGCAAGTGCAACAGCTGCGTCTTCTTTTTGCTGCCCACTCTGCCCAGGAATTTCTGCCGTGACAACAGCCGCCTGTACAGCACTTTCAACCGCGCCTGTCTGTGCACTGATGTTCCACTGATCCAACTCTGTCATGCTATCCTCCTAGCGCTACGCGCGCAACATCGATATCAGGTCACGCCAGAAACCGACGCGGTTATCGCGGTTTTTGAGCGCTTTCCTGTCCAGAGGGTTGGTTATGAATCCCAGTTCTAGCAGCGTCGCCGGACCTTCAAAATTCAGAACTGCGAGCCGTGTACCACGATTGGAATCGCTGATAATCTGGTTTTCGTTTTTGATGCCGCGTCCGGGGAGTTTGAGGTTGATCGTCGCGGCCTGGTAGGCGTAGCGCGCGAGCGTGTAACCCTGTTGGTTGCGATAAAACGCTTCCGTCCCGCGTGCCAGTAACGGTCCAGCGTTGCAATGGATCGAGATAAAATGCGTCGCACCGGCGTTTTTTGCGCGTATCGCGCGCGTCTCGAGCGGATCGAGTGCGCGATCATCGGTGCGCGTCAAAAACACCGGAACTCCAAACTGTCCGCACATCCATTGCCCCGTCAACGCCCATGTCAACGCAATTTCAGCCTCGGTTTCACCTGCGGAGATTGCGCCTGGATCGTAGCCGCCATTCTGATTACCGTTGCCATGCCCAGGATCAATGCAAATTTTCACCCATTAAATTTAGCACGGTTAATGGTTTCACGTGCAACTAAGCATTATGGCTTAGTTGCACGTGAAACTATGATTTCACAGTTCGTGGACGGTCCGCAGTGGCGCGGTCCAGCCAAAATTTTCGACGACGCCACCAATCGTTCTTTTGCCGTCCCAGCGGTAGTTCATCGTAATTTTTTCGCGTTTCGAGACTCCCAGGCCGTAACCCACCTCGAGCGAATTCCTCAGGTGCGAGACGCGTTTGCGCGTGATCGTATCGAACTCGTTACCGTGCCAGTGCAACAGCGCACGCTCAGCCTCGAGCACTTTTGGACAACCGTGTAGCGCCGACTTTACAATTTTGCCATCCTGTGCAACAACGTATAGCCGTGTTCGTGCAAAAACAGCCTCGTTCCCGCGCGACTCGAGTGCATACTGAATGCCGTCGATCTCGAACGCCTCGAGTGGCTCGAGGTCCGTGCACCACGCCGTATCGACGGTGACACTGTCCGTCGTACCGGTCATCGCATTGCTGAAAATAACGGCGCGCGCCTGGATTTGCCGCGCCTGACCGAGGATCAACGCTGCCCACTCCGGCTGAAAAGCCGAACCGAGCGAGACGCGCGGCTCGAGCTCGAGGCCGAAGTCCCGAGCTTCATCGATCCAGTTTTCGATTGCAAGCATCGCGTCGAGCCGCGCGTAGCTGAGTGTCCTCGCTGTCGCGCGTAACTCGTTGAGATCGTACTCGACGCGATGCTGACCAAATTTGCCAATCAGCGAGTTCAGCAAATTTTTGTAAAAACTGCGTCTGGCACGATCTCCATCGCGTTCCGCGAGGGCTTTACGCTCGAGCATCATCGCACAGTAACGCGCCAGTGAGTTGTCACCGTCGGCGTAACAGAATCCGTCCAGCACGGTAATATCTGCGCCGCGCTCGACGGCGTAACGCAACTCTGCTAGCGTGCAATGGCTTTGTCCCTCGAGCGGGAACAACAACCGTGTGCCATCACCTACCGGTAGCGCTGGAAACATCTCGCCCGGTGGATACGAAAATTTTACGTGTAGTAGGCCGCCCAGGGCTGCCTCGAGATCGCCTGAGGTGTATCGCGTCCAGTCGCGCGCTCGAGGCAGCACAGCGAGCCGCACGGCGCATGAGGGATACATCGAGATCGCATCGTAGGTTCGCACGTCGCCGTGCACGCGCCCACGGTAGTAGCATTGGTTGTTCGCGCCCCAGTATGATCGCAACGCCTGATAGCGCAGCGCCGCTGGGGCCGAACCGATGTGCACGTCGAGGTAGTTCAGTCGGTATGAGCACGCCGCGACAGATGCAGGTGTTCGCCGCGTAACGATGTCCACGCCGATATCATCACGCGTCATGATCCGTAGATCGCGCGCAATTTTGTGCGCCAGTGTTGCGTCCCGGACAGCGAATTCTCGATAGAACAGATCGTGCAGATCGCGCCGCGTGATCGTTTTTTTGTGTTCGCGTTCAACGCTGTAGCCGAACGAACGTGCCACGTCCTCGAGCGACTGATGAGGAAAAAATGCCGACAGGTCCAAAACCGAAAATTCAGCGTGCTGGAGGGCGTAGCCGTTGGTTCCGCCTGGTTGCAGCCGAAACCTCGACTCGAGGTTGTACAGATCGAGGCATCCCAGATCGGTATTCGAGAAAAACGCGTAGAGGTAGACATCCCGCTGTCGCGTATCGATACCGTTACGTTGAAATTCAGCGCGAATGGTATCGAAAAAATTTTCGACAGGAACACCGTAACGTCCACTCTCGAACATGTCGAACGGTAAAACTAGTTCGACATCATCGTTGATGAGTTGAACCGAGATGAGTTCGTTGGTTTTCGCACCAATGCGTGACTTACTCGAAAATTTTGTGTTGAACCCGACGACTAACGCACGATTGCTAAAACCGGGCTTACGCGTGTACGGTGCGATACCTGTACGATATACAGCGTTACCGAGTAGTTCTATCTCGTGGCTGGTCATTTTTTCGCCTTCGTTGAAGGTTTTTTGCTGCGTTTTTTAGGCGCTGTACCCTCAACCAGTGCGCGTGCGACGTACCCGACGTATGTTACCCTGATCTCGGCTGGAACACGCCTCTCGATCAGTTCACGGATTGCAGATGCGAAGTGAAACTCGTCGGGCAAAAACTGTGCTAACGTGCTCGTTTTTGCGAACCAGTACTGATAAATCGTGACTGTAGACACATCATCGTCATCATCATCATCATCATCGATATCGCGCCGTCGTCCAGAAACCTTTTTCATCGCTTCTTCCGAACCAGTGAGCTCGAATACGAGATACCAACGTCTGACACCACGATCAATGCCGCGTATCCCGGCATGTGCAAAACGCGGTGTATCACCTGTGAAGTAATTTGCGGTGGCTTTCTCGAGCAATTTCGCGCGTTGTCGGGCTCGAGCCGCAGTTTTTCGCGCTCGAACCGCTGCTTTCTGCGTTTCCAGTGCCTCTAACCGCTGTTTCTCGAGCGCATAACGTTCTCTGCGTTCCACGTTGCGCGTCGTTGTCGATAGTTTTTTCGTTGTTGCTGTGCTATTCTTCATGTATTCCTCCGCAGGAATAAATCAGGCCACGCTGACAACGTGGCCTTAAACCTATCACGTCACCCCCTCGCGCCAGCACAACGCGAGGGGGTGACGGGGAACCGGGCGGAAGGAGGTTGTTCCGCCCGTACTACAGCCTACCTCCTACGGCGCGGTGTAGGCAACGCTAACGTGTCGCCACCCAGTTCATCGAATGCCGTTGTGATGTCCTGTGGAGCGTCTGGCAGCGCCTGTAGCTGCAACTGTCGTTCAGCCACGGAACGCAGTAGCGTCACGCGCCAGCGGTAGTAATCGCGTGAAAGAGGCTTGCCGAAACAGGTTACGGATAACTCGAGCGGGTGCTCGCGCGACGCGCCAAAGCGGCTGAGTTCCTGCAACAGAACAGTGTGCGCTGGCACGAGTAACTCGAGACCGGTTTCCATGTCGAAAAAAATTGGAAACGAGGTGCCTTCCTGTTCAGGGCGAGTAATTTTCGTGCGAATCGGCGTTCCGAGACCGCAGTAGAGTACCAACCACGTCAGCGGGTTCTGCCGCGACAGTGCGTCCCAGGTCACACCCTCGGGTAGCATCGGCGCGCGGTCCAGCGAGGCCGCAGCCATTTCCAACGCGACCGTTTTCAGTTCCGTGATGCGCGCGAGTTCGGTATCAGTGTGTGTCATGATTTCCTCCATGGTGAGCGCACGCGTGCGCTCGGTGAGTGTGTTGCGTTGAGTGCGTCGAGTGCCGTTTGTGATACCTCGAGATACCACGTACCATCCTCAGTGCGCGTGCGCGTGTGCGTGCGCGCAGATAGGCCCAACGCACCGAGAAGGCTGTAGAGGATGCCGGTTTGGATCGAGATTGGGGCATTGATGCCGTCGTATGGTAGTTGCTTCCAGATGTGCCAGATCATGCGCTGTCCTCCATCTTGGATAGTTCGTTGATGTGTTTGCGAATGCGCCGCCGCAGTGCATCCGGCGTGAACGGGTGATAGTTATCGTGAGAGAAAAGACTGACGGCTTGATTCCAGGTCAGGCAAAAAAATGCGCGTACTGCGTTGTAACCAGTCTGTAGCTCCCCATCAGTGTGAATGGCTGGAGCAATGCAACCGCTACGGATACCATCGAAGGTATCGATCAAAAACAGCCCGTGCTCGATGAACCATTCATCCCGGCAACAGTGTCCAATGGCACACGATGGGGTATCATCAGCGATAACGTCTAGCGAAGGTGCATCTACCCAACGTTCCATGTCAAGCTCGGCTACCGGATCACGCTCAACGTTGTCCAGCACGCGTAAAACGTTCTGTAGGCGATTGATGTACTCGGGGATGGGTACGGATGCGATCATAAATTCCTCCAATTTCCTTGCAGATAGATGTCGCTATCTGCAAGGAAAATTGTAGCATAAAAAAATGCTTGACGTGTGGAATTTTTGTAGTAAAATTTTATGGAACCACAGATAGATCGGAGGAAAATTTTATGAAAAACACGAACGAAAAACCCGCAATTTCACATGGGTATCGGGTCGAGCACAACAACGATACCTCGATCAACGCGGCGTTCAACACGCTCGAGGAAGCGAAAATGTGGGCGAACACGCGCACGGACAGGCGCGAGTGGCGCATCGATGCACGGTGCGATGGCACGAGCCTCCAGTACTGGTACGGCGATAGTGGGGAGTGGCAGTGAAAAAGTCGAGCGTGCACAGGCGGCGGGTAGAAGAGGAAACGATCTATACACAGGCAGTGTATGATGAGGAACGCAGTCGGGTCACGGTGTATAGAACGCAGGTGGGAAGTGGTGGAGAGATGCGGACAACGCACACGAGAGTCGAGATCGGGCACGAACCGGATGAGGTGGAACTGGATGAGTATGCGGAAGTAGGGTATGGTAGGGTAGGC
>VFSW01008217.1_pt1 | contig 15018 bp, 13 predicted proteins | sample 5358111 | NCBI WGS metagenome assembly VFSW01 (sample SAMN11554181, study PRJNA540505) | mine drainage metagenome | isolation source: sediment from site ElyBrook_90M | place: USA: Ely Copper Mine, Vershire, VT | collected 2017
CCTCTAATGTAGCAACGTTGCTACATTATACCACTAAACAGAGCCGCCCAGGCCCCGTGGTGATGTTGGCGCTGAGGTTTGGTTTGTTCGAGACGACTACATCGACGGCCCTCATTAAAACGCCGTACGCGCGGTGAACATTTGTGGTTGCGGCGTGGCCAATAGTTTGATCTCCTATAATGTGAGCTCGGCCATCCTCCGTAGCTGCGTGCAGCATGTCCAGGCCATCCTCTACGAAGCCGCAATTCCCACCGTGTGTTCGGAATGGTGTTCTTGGTAACAAATTCCGCCAGGCGCGAACTGTCCTGATCCAAGCCGGCTTTGGACAAAGCACTATTTCCTCGGGCGGTTTGGTTGCGCCTCATAGCGATTGTCCCCTTCCTCGAGCAGCCTCGCTCTAACGGAAGACTGCGAAGCGGGATCTCGTAATTCGAGAGAGTCTGATGGCCAGGAATCAGAGGCGATTACGAACCAACCCAATAAGCCCCTTGTTTCCCAGTGTCTCGCTCCCTTAGGAGGCCAGAGCGCAGTAGCACTCGAGCTGTTGAACCAAATGCTGCGACGCGCCCTTGCCTTCAAGACGGAAAAATGGCAGATGACCTAACCGGAATTGGATGCGAGTTGCTTCTGTCTCCGCCCCCTATGGCCTATTGCACTCTTAGGAATGAAAACAAGACCGCACTCAACATCTTTGGTTCATTGAAATTAATCGGCCCGAGCTTCTCGGGGCAAACGAGTCTTCTTGCAGTGTGCAAACCTTTGCGATCTTGACAACCCTGCGCCAGCGTGGGAAACTCCCGACACCTCGGTGCGACTCCGCCACGAGTCCATGTAGGTGAGCCCCAAGTTACGAACTCCAAAGGGACGAGGTTTGCTTCATCATGAGACCTGGATCAGTATCCGCTAAAAGCACTGTGGGGTGGGCGCTTGCGTTTTTGCTCGGGCTTGGAGCTGTTGCAGCAACACCAGTCAGCGCCCAGACCTTCACCGTAACTCACAGCTTCACAGGTGGAAGTGACGGTGCGAATCCGCTTTCTGGGCTGTTTTTCGCAGGAGGAAATCTCTTCGGAGTCGCTAGTTCTGGGGGAAACTCTGGACTTGGCGTGGTGTTCAGGTTGAGCCTGAGTGGCCAGGAGACCGTGCTGCACGAGTTTACCGGTGGAACCGACGGGGCAAATCCGCAGGGACGTCTGGTGATGGATAAAGCGGGAAACTTCTACGGCACCACCACCGCCGGAGGGGTCTCCAATGCGGGCACGGTGTTCAAGGTTACGCGCAAGGGCATCGAGACGGTACTCTATAGCTTCACCGGCAAACCGGATGGGGCAAATCCCGTGGCCGGTTTAGCGATCGATAAGGCCGGAAATCTCTACGGCACCACGACCGCGGGTGGTGCGAACGGGAATGGCACGGTTTTCAAGCTGGCTATCCCAACTGTATCCGGCGGCGAGTGGACGGAAGAAGTGTTGTACAGCTTTGGCACGGGCACCGACGGCACAATTCCAGTCGCGGGCGTTGCCTTTGACGCGTCTGGCAATCTCTACGGCACGACGTCTGCCGGCGGCACTTACTCATACGGCACGGTCTTCCAATTGACGCCATCAACGCCGACTTGGAAGGAGAATATCCTCCATCACTTCGAACTGGGTAGCGACGGAGGAGTGCCGTATGCCGGCTTGGTCCTCGATAGCGGCGGTAACCTGTATGGAGCCACCACCGAGGGCGGAGCGGGCGGGCAGAGTGGAGGCGGCACAATTTTCGAGCTTTCGCACAGGAGCGGGAGCTGGACATTCACCGAGCTTTACGGCCTGTCCGGATGGGGCATTTCCGGGAGTTACCGGAATCTTCTGCTCGTAAATGACAAAATTTATGCCACGACGCATTGCGACGGCCCTGCCAGCGCGGGCACAGTTTACGAACTGACGCACTCAGGTTCCGCGTGGACCTACAACCCGCTCTACAACTTTACCGGGGGCACTGACGGTCTGTTCTCGATCAGCAACCTGGCTGCTGACAAGAACGGCAATCTCTATGGTACGACCCTGGGGGGCGGAACGTACGGCTCGGGAGTCGCCTTTAAGGTCACGCCGTAACTGAAAGCCTGCTCCACGGGGTCTAGCGACAGCGGGCAGTGCCGTGTTCGTTGTCTTCTGCCAAAGATCGATATGCAGTTTTCCTTCGCATTGATCCTGCTCGCCGTTCTGACGGCGACATCATCCGGTACTGGGGACTCTCGAACTTCCGAAGACTCTGCAGGGACCGTCGCCATTTACACTCCTGATCCCGCCCACATCTGGAACCGGCTCCACGGTGCGTTCTTCGTGCGTGAGGACCTCCCCGGAACCGAACTGCTTCCGGATGCTCTGGACCCGCCGTACTGGTACCACACGAACTACCTGCTCGCGCAACCCTCCCACAAGAAAGCGTTGCACATTCTCGACGAGTTCCTTCAGACACACGCCGAGAACCTGATTCATGATCCCGTGAAGCGCGCCATCCTGCAGCGAGATCTCTGGGCGATGTTCGATTGGACGGTTGAACGGGCGCCGGGCTACGACAAGGAAAGGCGAGAGCTGCAACCTCGTTTAGCAGAATTAGCGGGGCGGCTAGCGCTGGCTCCTGAGCAAATCGGATCCCTTCCTGACAATTACGCGCAAGCGGTCGCTTCGGGAGAGTTCGCGAAGGGGTACGATCCAGAGCATAGAGACCGTGCGTTTCTTCCTCCAGATTTGTTCGAGCCGCATGGTCCATGGGTCGAACTCGAAGGACCGGGAAAGCCTCTGCCCGTAGCCGAGCAACATGATTCTTTTTTTTCCGGCCGCTCCAGCTTCCTTGTGTTTCTGCGGCTTCCCGGAGGACGAAAAGCGACATTTGATTATTTGAAGAGTCTCTGGAACTCATCCGCGACGTTAGTTCCGAGTCCGCACTTCTCCCCCCTTCAGGACGAAACTCCAAATCCCAATTTGCCCGAGCTTCCAGCCGGTACGCAAGTGGCCCTAGTTCGGCAGATGACGCTCTTCGACAACCAGGACAGGCTTACGGCCACGCCCATTACAGAGAGCGTGCAAATCCGTGTGTATCGATCGGTTATCCCGAGCACTGCGCCAGCGGTGGGCATCGACCAGATGGTCACCAAAAGCGGGCAGGACTTCTATGCGATCCGCCTCAGCCGTCCGCTACTTTTTGCCAACCGATCGGGCGGTCTGAAAGCGGCTCGACCGGACGAGCGGGACTTTACTCTCTTCGGCGGGGGTGGCCCCGACGACGGTTCGCCAGGTCACTATGCCTCTCTGGCTTCCTACCATCCGGTGGTCAAGGCGTGCGTTATGTGCCACCGACCGGTAGGCCTGCAATCTCTGAACACCCGTGACCGATTACTGAAACCAAATCCTTTGCAACAGGACCTGCCCACCGAAGCCCGCGCACCTCGCTGGTGGCAGGATGCGCGGGTGCTCTCCTGGAAACAGAGCCAAATTGATTGGCTCCTGTTGAACGATTATCTTAAGGCCGCCCGGTGAGTTCCGACTGCCGACGGGACCTGGGAAACGCCTCTCTAGGATAGTTCGCGTACAATCGGGTATGAAATCGAGGTGCATCCGTGAATTGTCCTCTTCGGGAGCTCTGGCAGCATGACGACGGCCAAGACATCGCCGAATATGCGGTTATGCTGGCTGTTATTCTGGTGTTGGTGGTTGGCACGATTCGGCTGATCGGAAGCAACGCGAACAACGTATTTTCGAACGCAGCCAGTTCGATTCAATAGCCTGCGGTGCGGAAACGATCCCCCCTCTGCTAGCCAAATCTGACGTGTGAAAGAAAGCCCCGCATCTCTGCGGGGCTAGTGAGAAGCAGTCTACTGATTTTAACTCTACTTGCCGGTGCCGGTTAGACTCGACTTCTGCGGGCTGTTGTTGGCGCTGTCGCTCACGCTCAACAGCCCCGTCCTCGTCCCCTTAGCCGTCGGCGTGAAGGTCACGCTGATCGTGCACTTGAGCTTCGACCCCAAGCTCGTCGTACACGTAGTGGCTGAGACCGCGAAGTCTCCGGTCGCCGAGATCACAATGCTGCTCAGGGTTACGGCCAGGTTGTTGGTCAGGGTAAATGTCTTCGCCGCGCTGGTCGTGCCCACCGTCTGAGCAGCATACGTGGCCTTGGCCGGTGTCAGCGTCGCGGGCAATACACCCGTGCCCGACAGCCCCACGGTCTGCGGACTATTGAGAGCATTGTCGGTGAAGGTGAGCTTTCCTGTCAGCTTGCCAAGCACGGTGGGGGTGAAGGTAACTTTCACCGTGCATTTAGCACGCGCGGCCAAGGCGGAGCCACACGTCTTGGAGAGAATGGCAAAGTCGCCGCTGGTAGTGATGCTGGTGATGTCCAGCGCGGCTTCGCCAGTGTTGGATAGCGTCACCGTCTTGGCAACGCTAGTCGTGTTGATAGCCTGATTGCCGAAGCCCAGCGAAATCGGCGAGAGCTTGACCATCGGTCCTCCACCATTGAGCACGGCGGCGAGGGTCATTTCGTTGGATGATGATCCCATCGCCACGACGAAATCTGGACGACCATCCCCGTTGAGATCGCCCACTGCAATGGTGCTGGGACCGTTTTCGCCGATGGAAGGGTGCAGGGGCGCTGCCAGTGTCCCGGCGCCTTTGTTGCGCAGCACGGCCAACCCCTGCGGTCCAGTTGGTCCGCCGCAGCAACGACCGACTACGGCCACGTCCGGCTTGCCATCGCCGTCGAAGTCCGCGACCGCCATGTCCGTGAGGTAACCCTGGTCGGCCGTGTACTCGTGGGCGGCCTTGAAGGTCCCGTCGCCGTTCCCGAGCGAGACGAAGACACCGTGGCCAAAGCCTAGCCCCACCAGGTCAAGGCGGCCATCGCCGTTCATGTCGACCGCGAAGTAGCGAGCGATGCCCTGGGTGGCATCGCCATAAGAGCCACGGTCGACGGGGGTGGCGAAGGTGCCGTCCCCATGGCCCGCAACGAACCAGATGTGCTCGATATTGCTGGGATCCACCGTGTGGACGACGAGGTCCGGCTTGCCGTCCCCGTTGAAGTCGCCAATGGCGACGGCCCGGTCGTTGCCATTGCCGGTGATGGAGCCTAGATCAATGATGTTCGGGGCGCCGAAGCCGCCACTCCCATCGTTGACGAACACGTACAGGCGGTCGTCCAAGGTGCCGTCCTGGGAGGACAGGACCACGATGTCGGGCCTGCCGTCGCCGGTCACGTCGCTGATCGCGGCACCCATTGGGAAAAAGTAAGGATCACCCGCATTGGCCGCATAGATCTGGATCTCCCCTCCGAAGGTCCCGTCGCCGTTCCCGTACTGCACGATCACACGCGGCGGGGGTCCCGCTTGTACGCCGCTATTGCCGAGGATGAGGAGATCCAAGACACCGTTGGCCCGGAAGCTGGCGGCGTCGAGCCAGCTGTAGAACTCTCCGCTGCAATTGCAGCCGGGTGTGCCTGCAGGCGGCCCGAAGGTCCCGTCGCCGTTGCCAAGCAGGATGCGCGCGCCTCCTGCAATACCTCCCCCTCCCCGCTCGGCTACGTCGGCCTTGCCGTCGCCGGTGAAGTCACCTACCGCTATGGAGTGGTAGCCCCCGCCGCTGAAACCGGACTGGAACACGCCGGGCGCCGCGAAAGCCCCGGGTCGAACCGCGGGGAGGAGAGAAATCCCTCCTTGCCGGTTGCCCCTGCCGGACACGGTTGCCAGCAGGTCCAGCATGCCGTCACCGTTGAAGTCGGCCACGGCGATGTCGCCGATCCCGTCCCCATCCACAAAAGAGATACCAGCTCCCCACGGACCCTGGGACGCGACCCATACGGCCTGGGTGAAGGTGCCATCGCCATTACCGAGGCCCACGTCGATCTCGTTGTTCAACACGTCGCCGAACACGACGTCGAACTTGCCATCACCGTTGAGGTCGAGCGGCTGGTTGTCGCTGTAGTGCCGGGCCGGGGCATAGCCGCTGATGCACTGTTCCTTCAGCGGGGCCTGGAACGTCCCGTCGCCGTTGCCGAGGCTGACCCGGATGGTGCTGGGGCCCGGGCTGCAGTTGCCAAAACCGGCCGTAGCGATATCGGGCTTGCCGTCGCCGTTGAAATCCGCGACTTCGAGGCCAAGGACCTGCATGCCAACACTGAACGGGCTACCGGCAGCTGGGGCAAACTTGCCGGTGCCATCGTTGAGCAGGACGTTGACGCTCTCGCTATCGTAGTCGCCCACCACTATGTCGGGGTAATTGTCCCGGTTGACGTCGGCGACGGCGAGGTCCTGCGGGTTAGTGCCTCCCAGCGTGTAGTCGACTTCTCCCTGAAACGTGCCGTCGCCTTTCCCGAAAAAGACGGAAACCATGTTGCTCGACTGATCGACGACGACCAGGTCAAGCTTGCCGTCACCGTTCAAATCGGCCGTCTGCATGAAGGCGGGCGCCAGTGTCGTCGAGGCGACAATCGGCGCGCCGAATGTGCCGTTGCCGTTGCCGGGAAGGACCACAATCTGGTTGAGCTGAGGCACGGTGAAGGCGATGTCCATCTTGCCGTCGCCGTTGAAGTCGCGGGCCAGGATGCCCTGCGAACCATCGTTGGCCGGAAACGTGAATACGTTGACCGGAGCTGCGAACGTCCCGTTTCCGTTCCCCAGCATCACCGAGACGTAGCTCACGCCGCTGGTGACCTGTAGGAACGCGACGTCTGGCTTGCCATCATGGTTAAAGTCGGCGACGGCGACGCCGTAGGCCTCATCCGAGGCGCTGGGCGTCACCCAGGATTGAAGCGGCTCGACAAACAAGATCTGCGCCTTGACCTGCGTGATCAGCATGAACACCGAGACAACCAGAACTGCCACTGAAGATGAACGACGCATGGACAGACCCCCCTCTCCTCATTTGAGCTAGTTGGCCGAGCAAAGCGCGCACTCTGTCTGACTTCGTGTGGTTATGCGCTCGGACGTCCGCAATTCGCCTCAGGGGGTGTTGCGTCTCAACGAGCGGGAACCGCTCCTCGGAGAGGCGAGACCTGCTAATACCGCAACGAATAGGAGCGTCCTGTCAGGACAAAGGTCAAAGGTCGATGAAGGGCGTCACTTATGTGACACAGATCGCATTTCGACGACGCCAGCCAGCGGCCGACCCAGGCGCTCTGGAAACCGTGCGAATTATTGTGCAGGAGGAACCGACCCGTCAAGATGCAAGGTTTTGCAGCGTCCAGAACAACCCGAATTGCTGGGGTGTTCGTCTATCACTCCCCGACGATCCTAGCCGAGATTAATAACGTGCAAAATATGCGATTATATCGTAGATTTTGCATATGTGGATTCCGCGCGGAGTTGAGCCTCGCCTGCAACGCTCCGCGAAGACGCGGCCAGTGGTCGTGCTGACCGGAGCCAGACAAACCGGCAAAACCTCCACCTTTCTGCGCCTGTTTCCGAAACATGCGTTTGTCTCCCTCGACCTTCCCGCGGAAGCTGAGCAGGCTGAAAAAGAACCGGGCACTTTTCTCCAACGTCATCCGCCGCCCGCGCTCATTGACGAGGTTCAATATGCGCCTGGCCTGTTCCGACACCTTAAGGTGGCCGTCGACGCCAACCGTACACGCAACGGGCAATTCCTGCTTACTGGTTCGCAGAAGTTCACCCTGATGAAGAACGTTTCCGAATCGCTGGCAGGCAGGGCTGATATCATGGAATTGGAAACCCTTTCGTTTGCCGAGATTCAAGGGGCGTTGCCGCAAACCCGGATCGAAACAGCCGTCGTGCGCGGCGGGTTCCCAGAGCTTTACGCCAATCTGGACATTGATCGTGTAGCCTTTTACAACTCCTATCTTGCTACGTATCTCGAACGCGACGTGCGCTCTTTAACTAATGTCGGAAGCCTGCGGGACTTCGATAGATTCCTACGTGCCTGCGCACTCCGCTCTGCGAATCTGTTGAACAAAGCAGATCTGGCGCGCGACGCCGGCATTGCCCCTTCAACAGCGAACCATTGGCTGTCCATGCTCGAAGCCTCGGGTCAGATCGCTTTACTTGAGCCGTGGTTCTCGAATCGAACCAAGTCCATTGTCAAAAGCCCTAAGCTCTATCTCACAGACACTGGCCTGCTTTGCGCTCTGCTGAATATTCGGTCCGAAGAAACTCTTCGGCAATCCCCTGCAGTAGGCGCAGTCTGGGAGACGTTTGTCTTCGCCCAGCTTCGGGACCGAGAGCGCCGCGAAGGGCGTACCGGCAGTCTCTTCTTCTGGCGCGACCGAACTCGCGAAGTAGATTTCGTCGTGGACACAGGCGGACGATTAGAGCTGTTCGAAGCAAAGTGGACGGAGTTGCCAGATGTTGGTGACACCGTAAATCTCGACTTCGTGCGCAACGTGGTTGGCAAAGCACGCGTAGCCGCTGCTGCGGTCGTCTGCCGCACAACAAACGGCTTTCCGCTTCCGAATGGATTTCGAGCCCTGCCTGTGACTGAACTCAGATGAATTTGGCGTGATGGTGTTCCGGGAGAATCTGAACATCCCCCGGATGGAGGAATAATAAGCCGGGGACGCGCCTTAGACTCGGCCTCTGCAGCAGCGCAGTCCCCGCAACGCCACTCCCGATAGCGGGAAAAAAGCATCGCGCCTATCCACAAGTTCTCGTAACGTTGCTTCCTGCCGCTCAGCCTCCCCGGAGGGGCGATAGCCCCTTGTCACCCGTGATGATTTCTCCGGGCCGCTTGACAGTCCTTTCCGAGATTTTCATCGCGCTGCTCTTTCTACTTACCGCGCTGCGAGAGCCACTTTCAGATCATCATGCTCAAATGCCGACGCCATGCGTTCCATTTCGGTTTTGTTCAAGCCGTGTCTTGCGGCTTCATCGCGCCACTTCGAGACAGCCTTGCCGACCTGTTTTGCGATGTCGCGCGCTTTGCCGTCGTCCAGATCGAAATACCCCGCCACCTCCACTGCGAGCGCGAGCGAGGCCGTGTTGTCCTCTTCGTTGATCGCGGTGCTGAGGATGCGCGGCTTGATGTCGGTCGGCACCGGGTTGAGGTCGTAAGCGGGCGACAGGCGCCAGCCCGTCTGGCCTTCGTACAGAAAGCCGTGATTGCGCAGATGGTCGTCGGTGTTGGAGATCAGTATGTTGAAAACCAGCCGCCGCCACAGCGCTTCCATGTCGGCTTGCGGCGCAGCGCCGTGCTGGCGCAGCGCGTCAACAATTTCCAGATAGCTTCGGGTTTCTCTGTCTTTCGATCCGAGCATGCTCATCGCGGAGAGGAACGGGATACGGCGTTCGCCGTCGCGGTCGAAGCGTCGCAGCAGGAGCACAGGCTTGCCGGCGATGTTTTCGACACGGGACTGGGGAACGGGGATGCCAGATTTCTGCGCGAGGGACAGTGCGACCGCCTCCCAAACCACCGTGTTGATTTCATCATCCTTGCGTGGGAACTTCGCTATGGCGAGATGGCCGTCCTTTTCCCTGACGGAAGCCTTGGGCCTCGCGCCGCCAAGAGAGGAGCCGGGCGCGAACAGCAGGCGCAGTTCCTCCTCGGTGTCTTTCTGTTCCGTCACATGTTCGGCCGCGGAGAGCAGTTTCGGGAGCTCGATCAGCGGGGGGATTCGCTTGGCGCCTTCTTCCCGCAGGAAGGGTCCGCCTTCCATTTCCGCGAAGCGCAGCGCGCCCTGACGGGCCTCGTCGTCCACCAGCAGCAGAAAGTCGATTTCCTGGAGCGTGCGCGGCGCGCCGCCCTCGCGCTCCGCGCGCCGGCGTTCCATGCGGCGCATGAGCGCCCGCCCCCAACGGTCGGGCGCGGAGTCGCCAATGGCGCCGAACATGGGCGTGTCTGCCGGCGTGTGAAACGGGCCGGGACCAACCTGCAGGGCTGGCTCCAGAGAGAATCGCGCAGAATTTTCCAGCCATGTCTTGTCGTATTCGAAGGTGGCGCTTTCCTTGTTCTTGCGCGCACGGGCCCAAAGACGCCCCATCCGGTGCGGGACGCCGTCGAGATCCACGTATACGAGAGCCTCTCTGTCCATCACTTGTCTTTCGTGCGTTTCGGCCTGCGCGCCACGCGAATGCGCTGCGGCAAGTTTTCTTCTTCGAGCTGCAGGCCCACGGGATCGTTCTTCGGCGCGGCGAGATCGCCCAGCCGGTCCGCCATACCCAGCACAAAAAGGACCGTGGCGTAGATCCCGATCGCGACGCCGGGATCGCCCTTTTCGAGCTTGACGAGGGTCGTGCGGCTGATCGAGGCGCGCTGCGCCGCGAGGGCCGACGGGATGCGCCGCCGCCGCCGGGCGTCCCGGATGTCGCGGCCGAGCTTGCGCAAGGCATGCCTTACCGGGAGTGGCATCACGACGGCTGATCGGCTGGTCCTCATATTTAATGTCCAAAATAATGGTCGCTAATGTTATTAACGTACATTATTGTGAACGTTATGTCAACCTCGCCGATTCCGTCGCACTTTGCTCACAGTCATCGACAAGAATCCGGCAGCCGTGCTCACCGCTGTGAATCCCGCTGCGTTCGCTGCTGCTGTCGGCTCTTCTAAATCCACCACTGTCAACGTGAAGGTTGATAGAAAGCGTCAGATATCTAGTGGCGTTACAAAACGGAAAGCTTATTCTGGCAAGGGTGTGAAGAGAATCACGAAGTGAGGAACAGCTTCCAATCACGGCGAGCGCAAGGGTTAAGGGTACACCCTCAGGTCGGCCAGCAGTTCGTTCAGAGAAATGGTGGAGGCGTTCGTGGACGCCAAGATGGAGGCCCTGTTTTCAAGGACAGCAGGTCGCATCTTGCTACCAGCGAGGTCGTGCCTACTTAGAGCTATTCCTCTAGCGCTTCGCGAAGGTCCTTCATCAGCAACATCAGCTGCAATTCGTGAATCGGCGAAGGCTCAAAATCAAAGTGCAGGTAGAACCTCTTCGCTGGTTCGTCAATCGCGTGCACAAGGACCGCGCGAGCCCCCACGATGTCCGCTGCTTGGGCAATTCGGGCCAGCGCATCTTTCAGGAGCGCCTTTCCCAGCCCTGTCCCTTTTTCGTCTTTGTCCACAGCAAGCCTAGCTAGCACGATGACTGGAATCGGATGCCGTGCGAGACCCTTAGAGATCCGAGCAGGCGATTCCTCGGCAGAGACGCTCCCGGCGGAAATCGAATAATATCCAGTCACGAACCCGTTGCGGTGGACAACGTACGTTCGGGCCGATTCATTCTTCTGGTTCGTGAGGGCAAAGCGCTTCAACCAATCATTGAGAGATTCGTGCTGCCCGCAATCGAACCGACTGGGGTCGTGGAGCTCTGAGATCGCCTCCACCTTCGATAGCGGGGGTCTCTGATGAGGCATCAGCTCTGTTCAAGGACAGTGGATTCGGCAAAGAGTTTCTTGAGTCGTGGCTTCACCTGTGCAGGTCGATCGAGTGCTTCGCTAAATCTCTGCCAGTCTTTGGAACTGAGCTCGAAATGCCGCGCATCGGCAATCTCCAGTTCTGCGCGGACACAGGCGCTCTCAAAAATGAAGTTCGTGATATTCACACCTCGACGTTCGGCACCAAGGCGAATAAGTCTCGCTTCTCGGTCGCTGACTCGAACGTTAAGTCGCTCTGTGCGTTTCCGCTGTGCTCTTATCGCTGGCACTAGTCACTCCTAATGTACGTACACTAGACATCCTATATATGTACAATGTACGCCCAATTGGGGAAAGGTGTCAAGCTTAACCAAACCTCTTTTACGTTGGTTTTCTCTGCTTCGCTTTTCTGTTGCCGTGTGTACAAACCTATGAAAATTACCAGGAAAGCATTCGCGGGACTGTCGCTCTGGTCGCGGGCCCAGACCAAGTCTTAATTGGGGAATCTTTACGCGCAGATGACCCAGGGCGAGAGATGCAAGGTGCTCGGGATCATCTTCACCGGAGATGATGTCCTCCAGCATTGCCCCCGTCCACTCTTGCCGAGAACATTGGTCGCCACGCTCGCCTGCTGAACGGTTATCTCCAGTCTGCCCAGCGACATTCTAGTTAACAAGGCCCATCCGGCACGAGACGTCGGCATGCTTCCTCCATCGCGAACCATTGGCCCCGCACTCTGAGTCCGCCCTTCGAGTTCACAAAAACTCCGCCATCGTCATCGAGTACTGGCGGAACGGTCAGGCACTGGAGATCGAACAAGCCTGCATCCAGTACGCGGCTAGTCAGTTCACCCCGCAAGGGTGCATGGCAAACGTTCAACGCTACCGTACCACCAGCGATCGTGCGTTGCGAAAGAATCTGGAGTTGTTGGACGAACTGCCATCGCCAACCTCGGAGTCGGAGCAGGACGAAGACGAAGGCAACGTTCCTGCCTCGCAACGCGAGATCCCTCGTCAGCAACCGCAGTCCCCGCGACCATTAGAAAATACAAACCCTACATGCTACAATACTTACATTAGTTACATCTGGAGATTGCCATGAGATCAACCCGTTCGACGGTCATCAGCATGCGCCTGCCGGCGGAGAGCGGAAAGCGTCTGAAACGCATGGCGCATCGGCATGGATGGACTCCCAGCGACGCCAGTGCGCGCCTGGTAGAAGAAGGCTTGCGCCGGTCAGAATTTGGATTCATCGACTTTCGAGACTCGCCAGCCGGTCGGCAAGCCTGCCTTCAAGGAAGCACGCTCGCCGTCTGGGAGGTCATGCTGCTGTTGGACAGCTATGAGAAAGATGTGTCGGCCGTCGCGGCACATCTCAGGTGGGCAGAAGTAAAAGTCCAGGCAGCGGTCAACTACGCGAGGGCGTTTCCCGAGGAAATCAATGAGGCGATGGCCGAGAATGAGGCGACGGATTTTGATGCGCTGAAACGCATGCTGCCTCAGGCCGCGGAATTCGTGCCCAAGAAAACGCCAAAAAACTGAAATGCTCAAGCTTTTTCTCGATGAGCACATCTCGCCGGACATAGCGCATGGCCTGCGTCGGCGCAGTCGCGCAATGGAAGTTCGCTACATGGTGGAATGGAAAGATGGGCATTTCCTGGGGCAAGGGGACTCCCCTTGTTTACGAGAAGCCGCAGCCCAGGGATTAACCCTTGTTACTTACGACCGGAGGTCGATTCCTCCCCTGCTCAAAACCTGGGCGGAAGAAGAGCGAACGCACGGTGGCGTGGTTTTTGTGGACGAAAAAACACTTTCGCCTGCGGATATCGGCGGTTTGGTTTGGGCCTTGTCTCGGTTGGCAAGAGAAACTCGAAATTGGGACTGGACGAATAGGATCTATTTTCTGCGGCGGTGATGCCCATGGGCCCGATGTGATCGTGTGTTCATCATTCCGACGTGGGGCGAGATGTTCAGCGAATCGCTGACGAGCAACACGGGACCATCATGCAAGTCTGCGAGATGCTGGCATACGAGTGGATCGAGACCGACTGGCTTTGCCCACAATGGAAATGGGGTAGAGCATCTTGGTGCGAACACGCCCTGAGAGCATCGCGTGCGCATCGCCAAGGGGACTGGCAACAGTGATCACACCGGCACTTGACCCCTTCGTCCGACTGCAATGCCAGCGGCTCTTTGGTGGCCATGGGAAACCTCGCCATCGTCGAACGGCTTTGCCGGCCCTCGGAGTTCGGCGGCTCAAAATATGCGAACCCGCGTGCGCGCCCGGATGTGGCACGAGTTGGTGGTGATCGCTGCCCTCATGCCGATCTGCCCTTCCATCAGGGCTGGACCTAGTACAACCAGCGCCGACTCCAAGTTGCATTGCCTACGAAGTATTCTCTAACTTCGATTCGTCCATAGTCGCAACCGGGGTCATGGCAAGGGCCATCCACCAAACAGCGAGTGCCCGGCGCAAGCAGATAGCCCGCGTTTTTATGATGAGCCATGGCTGACTTCAGTGCGTGCCAATGATCGAAGCCGGAAAGTGGATACATGTAGGGAATTGACTCGACAATGTATTGCGATCCAATATAGGTCTTTCTGCGGTGCGCGATGGCTGTTTCTAGAATCAAAAACCACATTAAGCTCCTTCATTTCCGTCGATTTGAGCAAACCTGAGAAGCGAGCCCCGGGGAATGCTTCAAGACATCTAATACTCAGAATTTAGCTTTTCTGCCTTTGTCTGAACAATTATTTGCCGCAGTTCATTCCTCGAAGACGTGCCTGGGAGATGGGAGCCAATCTGTTTTTATCAGATTTTGTGGCAAAACGAATTGATCTGGTGCATCGAGAAGCGAATTCATTCGCGTAACGAAACGCTACACGCGCCTCACCTCCTAGATCTCGAGGTCACGCAGGTACTAAGGCGTCTCGCATTGCAAGGAGTGGTCCCGGTACGTCGAGCTGACGAGGCGGTCCGCGATCTGCTGGATCTTCGTATTACTCGGTATCCTCATTTCGTTCTCCTGCCACGAATTTGGCAACTGCGTCACAATCTTTCTGCCTACGATGCTGCCTACATTGTGCTTGCCGAAAAACTCGGAGCTGCACTTGTTACACGGGATGGTCGACTCGCTTCAGCTTCGGGCCATGCCGCAGCCATCGAGCTCTTCTAATCCGACGAATCGCATCACTGACCCACGGATCGTCGATATTTCGGCGAGGCACAACTCGCCCGAGGCCCTGATTCCGAGCCTAGAATCTTGTCGAACCGGCTATGGACTTTGGAGATTACCAAACGAACCCAAACTTTCGTTTATGTTTTCAGAGAAACTGTTACCAGCGGACAGCTCCCGTCGGTAATCTTCAGATTCTTAGAGATCGCGCGCAAGATCAAGCTGAGAACTACTGATGTCGCACCGCCCGACTGAGGTCTCCCCTACAGACAGTGTGCCTTTCTGTGCCGCGCGCCCTTGCGGCTAGCGGCCTTAGATGCGGATGACTTCGCTCCGAAACGGAGCGAATTGGAACAGCAAAGAAAGGTTGTATTGAGTATGAGGCGGCCGATCTCGGAACGAAAGCTGCAAGCGAACCGGGCCAATGCCAAGCGCTCGACTGGGCCGAGGACGGAGGCAGGCATGGCGGCTTCGCGCAAGAACGCGCTGAAACACGGAATTCTGAGTCGCTCTCTCGATTTGT
>VFSW01008218.1_pt1 | contig 15018 bp, 16 predicted proteins | sample 5358111 | NCBI WGS metagenome assembly VFSW01 (sample SAMN11554181, study PRJNA540505) | mine drainage metagenome | isolation source: sediment from site ElyBrook_90M | place: USA: Ely Copper Mine, Vershire, VT | collected 2017
GAAGACAGGGAACGGTCACGGCCCCCAGCGGGCAGAAGTACCAAATAGATATGACTGAACAGTAATGGCCGTAGCCTTTGTAACCGTAGTCAATGGCGCTGCTTCGACTACAGCAAATCTAGTCATTACGACCTCTTTCGGCCCTACGGGGACCGATAGGGCTTTAGTCTTTCCAATAGCTATTCATTCCACTTCAGTCTCGGTGACTGCGGTCTCCTGGTCTGGTGGAGGGGTAGCAGGAAGGATAGCTTCTCAGGTCAGTCCTTCTGGGGCGAGAACTGAGCTTTGGGGGATAACCGCTCCAACAACGACTACCGGGTCAGCGGTTGCCAAGCTCTCCTCTTCGGTTCTTTCAGTCGCGAGTCTTTTACTTTATTCAGCAGCGGATTCTACGAACTCGTTTTCCAGTGGCGATTCGGTTTTTTCAACCTCTACGGCTGCGAATGTCACCCTAACTCCGGCGAATCTTGGGGCGAATGATCTTTCACTCGGTTTGGGTGCGAATATCATCGCAGGGAACTGGACAGGAAGTTCTCCCAACAATCGAATTCAGAACAACTCGTCAGACCCTGGGAATGATGCGGTGGATTCTTCAGGAACCACGGCAGTTGTCTTAGGAACAGATGGTGGAATGGGTACAGGTCAAGTCTCAAGAATTGCCATCAGAGTAAGAGCCACGGTCGCTGCTGCTGGCGGTACAGGTTGGGGTCCCCTTATAGGCGGGCAGAGAAATGGTCATCTAGTGGGTAACTGGTAATGGCCTATCTAGGCGACTTTAATTTAGGAACGACGCTTTACACGAAGTTCACCACGGTGAACGCTTCGGGGGTTCCGACTGAACTCTCAGCTCCGGCAGCGGTGTTTTATCAGGACGCTAATGTCACAGCCTTCCCTACAGCGTCAGGTGGGTTGTCCTGCGATGCCTCGTGGAACTCATTTACGGGACTTAATCATGCCCAGATGATCCTTACGACCTCGGTAACGGGGATTGCTACGGGATCATCTTATCAACTGGTCATTTCTACCGGCACAGTCTCTGGTGTGAACATGAAGGGGTATGTAGTCGGTGAGTTTTCCATCAGGAAGAGATCAGCCCTGATGCCCGCTACAGCAGGTCAGAACGTGGTGGTAGATGCGAACGGCCTTGTACAGGCGAATGTTACTTCCATTTCAACCTTGGTCAATGCGAACGTCACAGCCGCATCTACAAACATAGGAGCGGTGGTAACTGCTTCCTCAATCAACATAGGAGCCGTGGTCACAGCGGTGAATACCGTCGTCCCGGCCAATGTCACTGCTGCCTCTACGAACATCGGAGCAATAGTAACGGCTTCAAGTATCAACATAGGGGCAATTGTTACCGCTGTGAACACGGTAGTCCCGGCGAATGTGACTGCCGCGAGTACCAATATAGGGGCAGTGGTAACGGCTTCTTCCATAAACATCGGGGCGATAGTTACGGCGGTGAATACCATCGTTCCTGCTCGGGTAACCGCTCAAGGGATAGACATTGGAGCGATTGTTACGGCGATAAACACGATCGCCCCAGCGAGAGTAACGGCTCAAGGAATTGACGTAGGGGCCATTGTGACCGCTTTCAATACGATAGCTCCTGCGAATGTAACTTCTTTCAGTGCATCGGGGATTGGAATGCTCTATACCGTCTCCCCGTTGATTACCTATGCTTCAGCAACAGCGACCTCCCTGGTGAGGGCTTTGGTTACCGGGGTTTGGGATGAACCTGGGGCGAATCATACGACCGCGGGGTCTTTGGGGCAGGAACTCAACTCTGCCGGTGCAGCGGCTGATCCTTGGGCAACGGCTTTGCCTGGAGCTTATGCAGCAGGACAAGCTGGGAATATCGTAGGTAACAGGGTAGATGTCTCAGTCGGGTCAAGACTCGCTACGGGGGCTACGGTAGCTTCGGTTTCAGTTCTGGGAACGGTGGCTGGAGTCTCTGTAATTCAAACGGTGAGCGCGAATATCATTCAGGTCGCTTCGGTCTCAGTAACGGGTTTTGGAACAGTCGGTAGTCCATGGGGGCCATAGAGGAACTGGCCATAGAGGAACTGCATGTTTGACTCTTGGGGAAGTAGTTGGGGTGCGGTGAGTGCTTGGGGTCAGGCTTGGGTCCATACAACCCCTCCGACTCCGGTTGTCGTTATCGACACCCACGACGATGTAAAGAGAATCAACGAATACAAAAGACGCAGAGAGGAACTCCGTGAAGACATTCTTAGAGCGTATGAAGATGTTACTGGCGAGCGTGAGACTGAAATTCCAGTCATTGAAGCAAAGACTATTGAGCTTCAGAAAGCCAAACCGACCTTCGCCTTGAAAAGAGTCAGAGATGACGTTTCCGAACTACGAGAAGTAAATGAGAGTATATTGCGCGTCAGCAAAGCCCTTCAGGATAGAGAAATTAATGAGCTTCAGGATATAGCTTTTATTGTGAGCATTTTATGAGAAAGAGATACGTATATATCGATGGAGTGATGTACGAGAAAGGCACAGAACCCCTGCCTTCGCTATACATCATTCCTGACATCAAGCCTTACCAGTCGATGATCGACGGAAGGATGATTACTTCTCGGTCCCAGCATAGGGAACATCTGAAGGCGAACAACTGTATTGAAATAGGAGACCAAATCCCTCCTGTCAAACCCCAACCTATTCCGGACGTTGCTCCACAGCAGCGGAAAGAACTCATCGTCAGGCAGTTCTCGTCTATGTCTGACCATGAAGTAAGACAGATGATAAGACGTGATGTGCAAAACGCTAGATGGAATTCTAGAAAGGACTGACTTATGGCATTTGCCAAAAATATCATGTTAGGTGGCTTTTCTGGGGCTTCGGCTGATGCTATCAATGGTCAGCTCGCAAGCGTCAGCGGGACACCGCAAGGGACTCAGGCTAGTGCGCTTGTAGTCTCTGCGGACTTGAATCTGGTTACTTTTACAAGCGGTAGTTGTGCAGTGAGGCTTTTCGCAGGTCAAGCCGGAGATAGTTGCGTCATTACCAACGCCGGGACGAGTGCCATGTTTGTATGGCCTCCTTCTGGGTGTTTTGTTCTCGGGACTGCGACTAATGCTGCTGTAACCGTGGGTATTAACCTTTCCACTCGATTTACCTGTATCAGTGCGGTTGAATGGATCAACGAAACCTCTGCACAAGCTGGGATTGCATAAATGACCGAATCTCTGCGTGACACCATCTCCGCTTTGGCTGATAAAGCTGAAGCCGGAGAGCCTCTTACAGAGGTAAAGATCGAGACTCCTGCTGAAACTATTGTTAAAACTCCTGTTAAAACTCCTATAGCCGAACCCATTCAGGAAACGGCTGAAGAAAAAGCAGGAAGGACAGCAGGTAGGGCGAGGGATGAGAAGGGTAGACTTCTACCGGGGAAGGTAGAAGCTCCTGAAGTCATCAGACCTCCGAAACCTTCAAGTTGGAAGAAGGACTATGACCCCTATTGGGAGAAACTCGATCCCAAGGTAGCTGAGTATGTCATTCAGAGAGAAAAAGAGTATCAGACAGGTGTTTCGACCTATAAGCAGGAATGGGAAAGGGCAAAACCTCTTCTTGAGACTTTAGCCCCGTACTATCCTGACTTTCAGAAGGTAGGACTTGAACCAGGACAGGCTTTATCGAAACTGGCCCAGACCCACAGGGAGATGGTTTCTTCAAACCCTGGCCAAAGACTTCAGATTTTCGCAAGACTGGCAAATGACTATCAAGTGCCTCTACAGGCGCTTCTAGACCCTCAGTTTGCCCAGCAATTTGCCGTACAGCAGCAACAACCGCAACAACAGGCAGAATCTCCTGAACAAGCGGCCCGTCGCGTCTACAGCGAGATGGAAGCACAAAGAGGGGTAAGTGAGTTTGGTACTAGGAAGGATTTACAGGGAAATCCTGTGTATCCGCATTATGAACAAGTCAGAACTAAAATGGCTCAACTACTTGAGTCCGGCGTAGTGACTGACCTTGAGGGCGCTTATCACGCTGCGGTGAAACTCGATGACGAGCTATTCCAGTCTCTACAGGCTGAGAAAGTAAAGGCTGAAGAAGCCAAACGTCTAGAGGAGCAACGCAAGATCGTGCAAGCAGCCAAAGGCAATGCCATATCTCCCAAGTCGGCAACACCGGCTGCCGGAGGGGCAGGTGCCAAAAAAGGTATCCGGGGTGCTCTAGAAGAAGCTTTCGAGCAGCACACTTCCGGGAGAGTCTAAATGTCCGATTTAAGGAGCCAACATGGCTGGATTTGCAAATACATCCGTTACGGACATCATCGCAACGACCATTCAGAGCCGATCTGGGGAACTTGCCGATAACGTAACGAACAACAACGCCCTCCTTCGGCGTCTGAAGGCGAAGGGAAACGTCCGCCCGTTCAGCGGTGGTAATGTCATTCTTGAGGAATTGATGTATGTAGATTCCTCGATGATCAATGCCAACAGCTATTCGGGATATGAAATTCTCAACATCTCACCCAACAGCCCGATTTCTGCGGCGCAGTTCGATATCAAGCAATACGCCGGGGCCGTCTCTATTTCTGGTCTTGAGCAACTCCAGAACTCGGGTAAAGAGGCGATCATCGATCTCTTAGAAGGTCGTCACAGGGTAGCCGAGGCCGAAATCATGAACCGCATGGACCTGGATACTTACCTGGACGGAACGGGTAACTCGTCCAAGAACATTACGGGTCTGGCTCTGGCAGTTCCGGATACTCCGACTACCGGGACTTATGGAGGTATTAACAGGGCTAATTTCAGTTTCTGGCAGTCTCAAAGCTTCTCCGGAGTGACTAATGGGGGAGCGGCGGTTTCAGCGGCCAACATCCAGAACTTTATGACGGCTCTGGCTCTGCGGCAAGTCAGGGGGAATAACAAACCCGATCTATTTGTCGGGGATGTCAATTACTACGCTTTTTATGTCCAGAGTCTCCAGGCCATTCAGCGGATTTCAAGCTCTGATGGCGGGACGACTGCCGGAGCGGGTTTCCCAAGCCTGAAGTTCTATGGTGGCGGAATGGCGGCTGATGTCGTTCTGGGTAGTGGTATCTCGATGGCGGTCAATACTGCCGGTACTACCGGTGGGGCGACTTCCAACCATATGTGGTCACTGAACACGGATTACATCTTCTTCAGACCCCATAGGGACCGGAATTTCGTACCAATCGGCGGTGAAAGACAAGCGGTGAATCAGGACGCTATCGTTAAGTTGATCGGATGGGCGGGCAATCTCACGTCTTCCGGTTCCCAGTTCCAAGGCGTTCTCATCGCTTAAGGAGACACATCATGGCAATTTTCTTCACACAGTCTCCTAATATCGGAGTTGACCTCAACAACCAGAGTGCAACGGCTCTTTTCGCTCTGGGTACTCACGTACTGGGTACTCAGGACACGGAGTGGGTCTACTGCCAAGCGAATACTTCCATCTCCGCAAGGACGATGATTGCGTTCACTGCTCTTGGTTCGGCGGGGATGGCTTCCGGTGCCGACCTTCTGGCGGGAGCGCAACTTGCAACGGCTCAAACGACAGTCTCTGTATCCTCGTTCTTCTGGGCAGCTATCAGGGGGATAGGTCTTACAGTCCTGACTACCGGGTCTTGCACATCGGTAGCTCAAGGTGTTTTCCTTGCTTCAACGGGTATTCCCACGGGTGTTCTTTCCAACGTAGGTTCGGCCTCCGGGACTCTTGCCGGAGTTTCATTCACCGATACGACCAATCAGACTGCGACCTCTACTTTCACGGTTGCTACTTTGTCCTGGCCGCGTGGTGCCGCGCCCGGCCTATAAGGAGGTTGTATGGCAGCTTTTTTCACTACAGGCGGGAATCTCGGGGTTGATCTCAACAATCAATCCGCAACACAGTTATTTGCTTTGGGTGCTCACTGTTTGGGGAATCAAGATACGGAGTGGGTATATTGTCAGGCCAACACTTCCATCTCTGCCCGGAGCATGATTGCTTTTACTGCTCTTGGGTCGGCTGGAATGGCATCCGGTGCGGATATCCTCGCCGGGTTCCAGTTGGGGACAGCACAGATTACCGTATCGGTTTCTTCATTCTTCTGGGCGGCGATCCGTGGGATTGGACTTACAGTCCTCACTACGGGGTCTTGTACGGCAGTGGCTTGGACTTCGGCAACGGCTAACTCTGCGATCACCCTAGCGGCTTCGGGTGTCCCAACGGGTGTTCTGGTTCAGGCTTCTTCTTCAGCTGGTAGTTCCGGGATTCTGGCCGGGATCGCATTTACAGACACAACTAACCAGACCGCAACGTCAACCTTTACGGTAGCTACTCTGAGTTGGCCGCGCGGCAACATGCCGGGAGTGTGATGGAAACAGCAGGAACAGAAGAAGTAAAGCAGGTACTTGCGGGGGGGGTTATTCCCCCGCTTTTACCCCTTGCCCTTCACATGGTGGGGTGTGCAACTCAGGAAGAGATGAACAGTAACCTCACTCAGACACTTGAGCGGGGTTACACCCCCATTAATTCGTATCTTGATAAGTACACCGGGACTTGCTCTCTAGTGGGTTCCGGTCCTTCTATAAAGGAGACACTCCACGAACTGACCGGCGATGTAATGGCGATCAACAATTCGATCAAATTCCTGATGGAGAACGGCATAGTCCCTAAATGGGCGATGCTCTGGGATGCGGCGGATATCGTGGCTAAGTTTGTAGTCCCTGATCCAAGGATTACCTATCTGGTGGGGTCAAGGTGTCACTCGGACGTTTTCAAGGCTTTGGAAGGTTGTCCGGTGGTCGTCTGGCACGCTGGAGGGGATCACAACATTAACGAACTGATCCTGAAGAACAACATCAAGGAACCATTGGTCAATGGCGGGTCAGCGGGAGTCACCAGAGGTATCTATCTGGTGAGTGCTTTGGGTTACAGAGACATCCATATCTTCGGTGCAGACTCCAGTTATTCTGAAGATGGTAAGACTCATGTAAACGGAAGTCTTGTTCCTGAAAAAGACATCATGGTCTCGGTAGGGAACGAGCCTCCTAAGTGGTTCAGGACTACACCGGAATGGTGCGCTCAGGTCGAGGAGTACAGATGCATCTACGCGATGTTCACCCATAACGATACTCATAAAATCGAAGTTCATGGAAACGGGATGTTTCAATACATGCATGCAGTCTTAAAGAGCCGAAAGGAACAACTTGGACAGGAGGAATTCTTAAAGAACATCTCAGCGCAGGAAGAGCATAGACAGCATTTGAGCAAATTAGCTGGACAACCCCTACAGGAGACACCCAGTGCTAGCGTCTGATCTGAACAACCGAGACTTCCAGGGTGCTACAAACCCGGACAGTCTTTTGCATGTCGAGTTCTATATGTACGCCCCAGTGGATAAGTGGTCCACTGACACTCAAGGGAAGGTCATCAAAAGACCGGAGATGCCTTTCATACGAATCATGAAACCCGGAGACAACACTTCGATTCTTGATACTCCGGTGAGAGAAGATCACAAGCAGAGATGGCCGGATAAATGGCTGTATTTTCAAATGCAACAATGGATGATTACAGGAGTTTCTGATATCCCAGGTTGGAAAATTGACGACTGGGAGGAACTGGATGATGAGCAAAAACGCGAATTGAAGTTCCTTAGATTTTCGGTGGTTGAGCAAATCGCGGGGGCTTCGGACTCCCAAGTCCAGAAGATGGGCATGGGTGGGATGGGGCTAAGAGAGAGAGCGAAGATCGCTCTAAGAGCCAAGATGGGTGCTGAAACCAAATCCGCTATTGAGCAGAAGGATAAGGAGATTTCAGAATTGAAGTCTCATATGCAGCGTTTGGAACAAATGATCATGGCAAGGCAGGAACTCCCTGCGCCTCCACAAGTAGTCGAACCCTCCTTGGGCGCACAGCAACCTGCCGAGCCTCCCAAAAAAAGAGGTTGGCCTAAAGGCAAGCCTCGTAAGCCCAAGGAAGAAACGCTATGAGTTCAACCCTACTGCAATTGTTTCAGCAAGCCATCCCTGAGATGGGGTTGACGACTCCTGCCTCGGTCGTTGGGAACAACGCGCTGGATACGGTCCAGTCTTTGGCTTTGATGAATGCAGTAGGGAACGAAGTCTCCAGGGAGTGGCAGTGGCAGGGTCTTACCAAGGAATTCAGAACTACGACGATCTTTTTCCAATACACAGGTAATACAACAGTCGGGGCGGTGACGGTGACGGGTCTTTCTACCGTGGCAGGTTTAACTGCTTCTCCCACTGTTTTCATGATAACCGGAACGGGTGTCAATCAAGATACTTATCTAGTCTCAGCTACAGGAACTCAGGCTATTCTGACTCAAGCTGCGGCGGCGAGTGCTTCAGGGACGTTGTTTACCTTCTCCCAGACCAAGTATTCCATGCCTTCGGATTACGACCGTTTAATAGACAGAACAGATTGGGACAAGTCTAAACATTGGGAAATGTTAGGTCCTGAAACCGCTCAACAGTGGCAATGGTTGAAGTCTGGGTATATCTCTACCGGCCCAAGAATGAGATATAGAGTCCTTGGAAATTTCTTTCAAATCTGGCCCCCGATGAGCACGGCTGAGTACATAGGGTTTGAATATGTCTCTAACGCTTGGGTGACTAGCTCGGCTGGAGCTTCACAGACCTCATTCTTGGCCGATTCGGATACCTGTCTTTTCCCTGATAGGCTGATGGTTCTGGGTCTGAAGAAGAAGTATTTCGAGATCAAGGGATTCGATGTTTCAGCCTTGACTAGAGACTACACAAGTCAACTGAACATAGCCAAAGCCGCTGATGCCGGGTCTCCCACCCTTTCAATGGCTCCTCGAAGATCGCAAGTCCTGATCGGTTGGGACAACATACCAGATAGTAACTATGGGACCTAGCACCTCAGTTTCTCTGCCTAGTCCCATTGGGGGATGGAATACTCGCGACTCGATTGCGGCGATGCCTCCTACTGACGCTCCGATCCTGGTCAACTTCTTTCCGGGGACCACAAATCTACCTCTGAGATTCGGGTATACACGGTGGGCTACCGGGATACCGGGTCAGGTAGAAACTCTGATGGCTTATGCGGGAGCGGCGACGAACAAACTACTCGCTATAGGCGGGAATGCTGTTTATGATGTTTCCGCCGGTGGAGCGGTTGGTGCTTCTCAATTATCAGGTCTTAGTAACTCCCGCTGGCAGTATGTGAACGTCACGACCCCAGGGGGTAATTTCATCGAGATGTGCAACGGGGTGGATTCGGTGAAGCTCTACGATGGGACTACCTGGACCTCGCCGTCGATCACAGGAGTGACTTCAGCCAATCTTACGAACATCAATGTCTTCAAGAACCGTGTTTGGTTCACAGAACTGAACACCCTGAAAGCGTGGTATTTACCGACTCAAAGCATATCTGGGGCGGCGAATGCGCTAGACCTTTCAGCTTTCTGTCCTCACGGTGGGTATTTACAAGCTATAGGGACTTGGACGATAGACGCTGGTTATGGGGTTGATGACTATATTGTCTTTGTGACCAACAAGGGTGATGTTTTGGTCTACAGAGGGACCGACCCATCTTCTGCGACAACCTGGAGTCTGGTAGGTGTTTATTACGTCGGGACTCCGGTATCAAGACGTTGCATGGTGAAGTACGCCGGAGACCTTCTACTTCTGACTCAGGATGGTCTTTCTCCTCTATCTGGGTATCTTCAGAGTTCACGTCTGGACCCAAGAGTCTCTTTGACCGACAAGATCAAATTCACCGTATCTACTGCGGTGAGTACCTATGGGAACAACTTTGGATGGGGGATTCTTCCTTTCCCGAAACAGAATATGCTTTTTCTGAACGTCCCAGTTCAACAGGGTGGGAATCAAGAACAGTACGTAATGAACACCATCACAGGGTCTTGGACGGACTTTCAGGGATGGAACGCCAACTGCTGGGAGTTGTTTGGTGATGATCCTTACTTCGGCGGGAATACCTATATAGGGAAGGCTTGGAATACTCAAGCGGATAACGGAACGGCTATAGCCGGTCAAGGACTCCAAGCCTTTAACTACTTCGGAGACCCTGGACGACTTAAACGCTTCACCATGATGCGACCGACTGTTTTGACCAACGGGTCTCCAGGACTTCAAGGTGCGGTGAATGTGGATTTTGACACTTCCAAACCAGCTTCTAATCTAATTATCACTCCCACGATTTACGGGACATGGGATTCAGCGGTGTGGGATACAGCCTTGTGGGGCCCAGACCTTGGAATCTCGAAGTCATGGCAGGGAGCTACCGGAGTCGGGTATGCCGGAGCACCACAGTTGCTTTCCTCTACAAACGGAATGCAATTACAGTGGGTAGGTACAGATATCGTTTTCGAGGTTGGAGGGATACTGTGAAAGAAGGTTATACGATTACCATTGAAGGATTCGACGAAAGTTACAACGAACTAGAGCCTCTTTACAGGGAACACTATGCGCAGATGTGCGCGAGACTGGAGACTATCGGGGTTCACCTTTCTGCCTACAAACCCAGGCTGAATGACTACTCTCAGGCGTCAAAAGTAGGAGGTCTTCTAACTTTCGTCGTAAGGTTCAATGGTAAGGCAGTCGGTCATTCCAATGTCTATCTTGTTAACGATATGCACAACAACGAGCTTAACGGTCATGAGGATACGATCTACCTCACTCCTGAACACAGAAACGGTGTAGGTAGAGAACTCATCAAGCGGATTCTCTCTGAATTGAAATCAAGAGGAATCCGTAGATTTTACGCCTCACCTATCACTGATTTGATGGTAGGGAAGTTGTTTGAGAAAATGGGATTCAAGCATTCTGCCGAGCAGATGATTTACCACTTCTAAAGATATTGGGGAATACCATGTGTCAGAACCCATTCCAATCGCCTCAATCCCCTGATTACGCCGGAGCGGCGCAACAACAGGGAGCGGCTAATCAGCAGGCTGCTGTTCAGTCGGGGGTTATGAATAATCCGAATATCTCCGGTCCCGCCGGGGGTCAGACGGTTACTTTTGATCCGGTAACTCATCAACCGACGATCAATCAGAACCTAAGCCCTCAAGAGCAGCAGATATTCGATCTGAACCAACAAGCTCGAATGGGAATGGGTCAGGTAGCGAATCAGGGTGTAAGTAATGTTGGGTCAATGATGGGACAGCCCTTCAACTTCCAGAACTATCTACAGACCGGGAGTCTTGGGGAAGGAGGACAACAGCCTGCAAGGATGTATGCGGGTGGAAGTCTCAATGGCGTTGAAGGCGGCGGAAGATTTAATTTATCTCCAGGTTCTACGGGATTGGTCCAGCCCAATCAAGGCGGCGGGGGGATGTACAGTCAAACAGGAATGGGGAATAGTCAATTCGGTGGTGGTGGGGCTCAACCCGCCCCCATGGGTCAAGGACAAATGGGACCCTCGGGTGTGCCACAACAGAGTTTGAATCTTTCTGGTGTTGCTCAAATGCCTGTCAATGCTGGAATGACTGGACAGAACGCCTTAATGTCCAGACTTCAGCCTCAGATAGACATGCAGAGACAACAATTACAAACTCAACTAGCGAATCAAGGTCTCTCCCCTGGAGGCGAGGCTTATAACAATTCTATGAGAATAGAGAACCAGCAAGAGAACGATATGCAACAGCAAGCCGCTCTCCAGGGAATAAATTTGGATATGAGTGCCAATCAGCAAGGCTTTAACCAAGCCCTACAGGGTGGGCAGTTTGGAAACACTGCTCAGGCGCAAGCACTCCAACAAGGTCTCCAGCAAAGAGAACTGCCCCTGAACGAAGCAACGGCTTTGATGTCCGGGTCTCAAGTCTCCATGCCTGCCTTTCAGGGGTATCAGGGTTCTCAAGTACAACCTTCACCCATTATGCAGGGTCAGACCAATCAGGGTAACTACAATGCCGGGGTCTATAACTCACAGATGCAAGGGCTTTACGGACTCGGAGGTGCGGCGATGGGGATGATGGGAGCGGGTATTTTCTCAGATCGTAGATTGAAGAAGAACATCAAACGGACCGGGACTCATAAATTAGGAATAGGTATTTACGAATACGATATTTTCGGGCGACACGAAAAAGGCTTGATGGCGGATGAAGTCGAGAGAGTCAGACCGGAAGCGGTTTTCAATCATCCTTCAGGATACAAGATGGTGAGATATGCCTACCTCTGCTCCTAACTTTCAATTTACAGACTACGCTCAACAGCTTCAGAACGTTGAGAGACGAAGAAAATTGTCTGAGGCTTTGATGCAGCAAGGTCTAGAACCTATCCAGAATCAACCCTCTGTCGGTGGTATTACCATACCAAACTCACCTCTGACGGGCCTAGCTCAGATGGCGAAGATCGGGGTAGGTGCTTATGGGATGTCTCAAGCGGAAAAGAAAACAGAGGAAATCAGCAAGAAACGGCAGGAAGACCTTGCAAACGCCTTGAGGTCCATGGGTGTCCCTGAAAACAAACTTCCCTCTACGGTGCAGATGTTGAACATGCCTGAAACCGCTGGAATGGGTCAGTCTCAAATTCAGATGCAGATGCTGAAAAATGCTCTGGCTGGGTCACAGGGAAATCCAATGAACCCACAGGGTCCGAATCCTTCTGTGATGGCTCAAGGTCAAGGTAGTATGCCGCCTGCTCCTATTGATCTTCTGGGCGCTGGGGATATGGGGAAAACAGTCTATGAAGGGATCAACAAGTTTAATTCTCCGGTGAATGTAAGACCCGGAGGGACAGTTTATATACCGGGTCAAGGACCGCAGTTCACAGCACCTCAAAATGGGATGCAAACGAATTGGCAGAATGGACAACCCCAACAAGGAGCAGTTCCAGGAGCTACCGGAGCAATTCAACAGACTTCAGAAGCCGGTGCTTTGGGTAAGTCTTTGGGTGAGTTCCATAACGTGACTCAAGGTTCCGGCGCACAAGTTCCTGTTCTTGGACGCGATCTCCAATCTGGGAAGCTCCCTCCTTACTATGCTGCTGGGAATCAGCCTACACCAAAGGCTCCAACCGGTGATCCTTGGCAGAGCATCCCGAAACTCCAGACTCCCGGAGGGTTTGGACAGACTACCTTCCAGAAGGAGCTTCAGGCCAAACAAGCTGAGAACGCTAATACCTTGGGACAGAAATTTGGCACTCAGGCTGATATGTCGTCTCAACGTCTCGCTTACAACCAGCAAGCTCTTGAGCTTTTGAACACTTCAGCTACCGGTCCTCTAGCCCTTCAGTCTGCGCAACTGAAGAATTGGCTGGTTTCCTCGAATCTCGTCCCGGAGAGTGCTTTCAAGCATCCTCCTTCTGACACTATAGCTTTGAACAAAGACCTATTGAACGCTGCCGCTGAAAAAGCTAAACAGAGATACGGGAGCCGGATGACTCAGAGTGAAGTCATGCTACAAATCAAGCAAGGAGCACCTAACGTCGATATGACCAAAGCGGCTATCAAGTACCTTCTTGACTCTGACAATGCGATGGCTCAGTACCATACTCAGCAGTCGAATGACTACGGGAAATATATCCAACAAGGTGGCGACCCAATGAGGTTTGAAGGATGGTATGCACGGAACTTCCCAATGAGTAAAGCCGTTGGTCAGGTTCAACTCCACGAACCGACTAGTCCAAGTGGTTCTGTAGATGACTTGGTGAGGAAATGGACCTCGAAACAATAGGCAAAGCTCTTCAAGCTGCTGACGCTGCTGGGGCGAGTGATGATGCTCGCCGATTGGCTCAGTTGTACAAAGATACTAAAGACATGCAGCGACTTTCTGACCCTACAGGGACCGGGACGGAGAACTTCCTCGCCGGGGCTGGGAAGGCCATGACCGATCTCGGAAGGGGAGCGGGTCAGTTAGTCGGTATGGGTCCAAGTCCTGAAGAAGTCGCCCAACAGAGGAGACAAGATGCTCCTTTGATGAGGACTGGAGCTGGTCTAGCGGGAAACATCACTGGAAACATCGTCTCAAGTCTTCCTGCGATGGCGATCCCAGGGGTTAATACCTATGCCGGCGCGGCTGCTTTCGGTGTCGTTATGGGGGCTTTACAGCCTGTAGAGAAGCCCGGAGAACGTCTCTTAAACACAGGTATGGGTGCTGGGTCTGGTTTAGCGGGTCAGGCGATAGGCAATACCCTATCTAGAGCTGTAAGACCCGTACAGACCGCTCTAGGGCCTGAAGAACAGAGATTAGCCCAAGTCGCAGCCCAAGAGGGGATACCCCTAAATGCAGCGTCCAGGACAGGCTCCAAGCCTCTCCAGACGATCAACGCGGTGATGGAGAACCTTCCTTTCACTGCCGGGCCTCAAGCCGCTCAGACTAAAGCTACCAACGAAGCTTTCACGGCGGCTGCGCTGAGGAAAGCGGTCATTCAAGGCTCCGAAGCCCTTCCTGAAGTCTTGGCTTGTCAAAAGGCAACCTTGGGTAAAGCATTCGAGCAGATCGCGGCTAGGAATACGGTCGATCTCAATAAGGGTGACGTTGTAGGGAAACTCGCGGATATCGCTGGTGAGGCTGAAAGACGCCTAGCCAGACCTACCCCAATTACAAACACCGTAGACGACATTCTTAGAGATGCAAAGGATGGGGTTTTAGAGGGTGCGAAGTATCAAGGTTGGCGTTCAGAGTTGGGAAGATTGGCCAAAGGCACAGACTCAGAGGCTCACTATTTCGGACAGGTCAAGAAAACACTGGACAAAGCTTTCAACTCCCAAGTCTCCAAGGCAGATGCTGAAGCCTGGAATCAGGCGAGTCGTCAATATGCCAACCTGAAAACTATTCTGAATGCTTCGGCTAATTCAACTTCAGGACAGATAGCCCCTGCTCAACTATCAGCAGCCTTGAGACAGTCGATAGGGAAGGAAGGCGTTTCTCTGGGTCGTGGAGATTTGAACGATCTAGCAAGAGTCGGTCAGAAATTCATCCGTCCTCAAGTAAAAGATTCAGGAACGGCTCAGAGGGCTTTGTATCAATCCCACTTGACTGCCGGCGGGGGTGCCGGGGTAGGAGCGGGAGCGGCGTTCGCTACAGCACACGCTCCCGACCAGGAT